>Ga0256406_1004096_pt1 | contig 17183 bp, 16 predicted proteins | sample RumenRJG_03DNA_FD_185986 | JGI IMG/M metagenome (GOLD analysis project Ga0256406, IMG submission 185986) | Bovine rumen microbial communities from Lethbridge, Alberta, Canada - RJG_03 | ecosystem: Host-associated > Mammals > Digestive system > Stomach > Rumen | place: Canada: Alberta | collected...
GGGGCATTTCATGCACGGCCGTTCAAATTCGGGAAACAAAGAAATCTAGAAAAACAGGGCCCCAAAACCGACGTGCCCCACGCCGCCTTGCCGACGTGCCCCACATCGGTTGACCGACGTGGGGCACGTCGGTTTTGGGGGCATTACGAAAAATGTGAAAGCACAAAAAAACGTCCCAGAGAGAACCGAAGTTCTTCCTGGGACGTTTTGATATAAAAGAAAAATCTTTTCAGTGTTATTCCAGAGAGGCGGTGGCGGTGTACTTTGACATCACACGCTGATAGTAGCCTTCGGTGCGCGCCTTGCGTGTCATACACTTGAGGTCGCCTGAGTTCCAAAGGCGAATGGCACGTTCCATATTACCATCGGGGTTGTAGTATTCCTGATAATCAATGAACATGTCAATGCTCTTCTGTTTGTCATAACGGTCTGCGTAAGTGTACTTCTTGTACCCAACAATACGGTTGCACTCGCGCACAAGGATTTCGGAAATCTGCAGATAACCGACGTAGAGTCCATTTTTTGACACTGCTTTGGGATGACCTTGACTCTCCACCATCGCAATGGCGTTGATGACTGCACCCCATTTCTTCTGAAGATCTACCTGCGGAACTGTTTGCGCAACAGCATTCAACGAGATAGCCATCAGTGCTAATACCAATAATTTCTTCATACAATCTTACCTTAAAAATGCTCACATCGCTGAAAGCACTCTTTCATTAAAAGTGCTGCAAAGTTATGGCTTTTAGGTGAAACAGCCAAACTTTTTATGCTTTTTAGCATGTTTTTAGGGGGTATCCACCTACTTTTAAGCATATTTTAACAATTAAGGGGCTTTTTGAGAGCCCCTTAATCATTAATCATCGTCGAGTTTCAGCACTGCCAGGAATGCCTTCTGCGGCACACTCACATTGCCAATTTGCTTCATGCGTTTCTTGCCTCGTTTTTGTTTTTCAAGCAGTTTTCGCTTACGGGAAACGTCACCACCGTAGCACTTCGCCAACACGTCTTTGCGCACTTGTTTCACTGTCTCACGTGCCACAATCTTACCTCCGATGGCAGCCTGAATGGCGATGTCGAACTGCTGTCGAGGAAGAAGTTCTTTCAAGCGTTCACACATGCGACGGCCAAGGGTAACAGCATTATCTACATGTGTCAAGGTGGAAAGTGCATCGACAGATTCACCATTCAAGAGAATATCGAGTTTCACGAGTTTGCTTTCGCGGAAACCTGCCGGATGATAGTCGAACGATGCATAACCACGGGAAACACTCTTCAATTTATCGTAGAAGTCAATCACAATTTCGCCCAATGGCATGAGGAACTCAATCTCCACACGGTTGCCCGCAATGAAGTCTTGTTTCACCAATTCTGCACGTTTGCCCAAGCATAGGGTCATGATGGGACCGATATAGTTGGCAGTCGTGATGACGGTTGCCCGAATGTAAGGTTCCTCCACATGGTCAATCAGCGTGGGGTCAGGCATGCCGCTTGGATTGTGTACCTCCTGTGCCTCACCATGCTTGTCATACACCATATAACTCACGTTCGGCACAGTGGTGATGACGTCCATGTCGAACTCACGATCCAGTCGTTCCTGCACAATCTCCATGTGGAGAAGTCCCAAGAATCCGCAGCGGAAACCAAATCCCAATGCTGCCGAACTCTCATGCTGGAACGTCAGTGAAGCATCGTTCAACTGCAGTTTCTCCAACGAGGTGCGCAAGTTCTCATAGTCTTCGGTCTCAATGGGATAGATACCAGCAAAGACCATCGGCTTCACTTCCTGGAATCCTTTGATGGCTTCAGCAGTGGGATTGACCAACGAAGTGATGGTGTCTCCCACCTTCACCTCTGTGGCATTCTTGATACCCGTCACGATGTAGCCCACATCTCCTGTGCGCAGTTCCTTCTTGGGCACCATGTCCATCTTCAGCGTACCAATCTCCTCCGCCAGATATTCTTTTTTTGTGTTGATGAAACGCACCTTCTCACCCGGATGCATCACACCATTGATAATCTTGAAGTAAGCGATAACGCCACGGTAGGAGTTGAACACAGAGTCGAAAATCAATGCTTGAAGAGGTGCGTTCTCTTCACCTACAGGATGGGGTACACGCTCCACTACCGCATTCAGGATCTCCCCCACTCCTTCGCCCGTCTTTCCGCTGGCATAGATGATGTCTTCCAAGTCGCAACCAATGAGGTCGATGATTTCGTCTGCCACCTCTTCGGGCATGGCATTAGGCATATCAATCTTGTTGATGACCGGGATGATTTCGAGGTCATGGTCAATCGCCATATAGAGATTGCTGATGGTTTGTGCCTGCACTCCCTGTGTGGCATCCACGACTAACAGCGCCCCTTCGCATGCAGCGATGGAACGGCTCACCTCATAAGAGAAATCGACGTGTCCGGGCGTGTCAATCAGGTTCAAGATGAACTTTTGTCCCTTGAACTCTTCCTTGTCACCATCATATTGATGTTCCATTTGGATGGCATGGCTCTTGATTGTGATACCACGCTCTTGTTCCAAATCCATGTCATCCAACATCTGACCTTGGGTTATCTTGATGGTGTTTGTTTTCTCCAACAAACGATCCGCCAATGTTGATTTCCCGTGGTCGATGTGTGCTATAATACAAAAATTCCTGATATTCTTCATGTTCATCGCATCACTCCTCACCCTCTTCTGCACCAACTTCTTCAACTGCTTGCATATCCTCCGTCCGTGCCAAAGAGTCAGCCTCGGTCACTGCCAACGAATCAATGGAATCAGCCAATTCTTCTGCTGAATAATGACGATCAGGCATTGGGCCATAGCACGATGCCAACGTGATGGGGGCTGTAAAGCCCAACAGGGTGAGCAGCACTGCGCACACCTTGCTCACGCATTTGTAAAAGTCCTTCTTCATATCCGCAAAAAAGATGTTTGAGCGTTTGTTTTGCAAAGGTAGTACAAAAAATCGGTTATAAGAACAAAATGGCAAACTTTTTCATATTTGGGTTCGAGAATTTAAAAAGAAAAATGCGTTGTTCGAAAAATGGGAACAACGCATTTTTATAATCTGTGGTTCTTTTCTTGAGAAATCTACGCTAATTACTTCAAAGAGTATGCATATGGATCCTTTTCGTCACCAGTCTCAACAGCGTTGACTTTGTCCTCGCGGAGCAACCAACCAAGACCGAGGTTGAAATCCTTCTCAGCAAGTTTTGTAGCCTTCTTGATCTGCTTGAATGTCTGCGCTTCCTCTGCTGCTGCAAGAGCGTTCCAAATGAGACCAGCAATGTTTCCTGTTTTTTCCTGTAACATAATCTTTACCTTACCTTTAATTGTTAAACTTATTTTAATGAAGGGGACTTCATTCATTGTCCCTAAAAACAATGCAAAGTTATAATGTTTTGGCAACAAAAACAAAACATTTTTCACAAAAGTGAAGAATGAACGACTAAAAAAGAATAAATCACGGAAAATGGGGTTGTTTGAAGTCAAAACAACTGTGTGCGCACACAATCAGTTATTGATAATCTTTTTTCGTGAGATGAAGCTCAACAATCTTCTCTCCAGTCGACGCATCATGATAAATATACGTAAACTCCACTCCTTCTTCCTTATACATCGCCAAAGCAATGGAATTGCGGAGGTCATTCAGATTCATGTCTGCCAATTGACCAAGATTATCCATTAAGATTTTACGTGACGTTTCGTCCAGCGAAAGTGAATAATACAAAAGCAAATCCCCTATTCGATCTTCCCCTTTCACAAATACAATACTGTCAAGTGTCGTGACCGCATCCATCTTTGTCGGACAATGCTTTTCCGTGTATTCTTTTGCTTCACGCTCAAAGAAATCGGCTTTCTTTTCTTGACAAGAAGTGAGCACAAGAAGAAGCATCAATACAGATATGAATATACGCGCGTACATATATATAGATATATTAAGAACTATGTTTAGTTTACTTGGCAAGTGCCTGTCTGAGAGCATGTGCCAACTGGTCAGGGCAACTGGTAGGTTTCACACCACAACGAACCCCTTCCAACTTACTGATAACATCCTCAGCCTTCATGCCACGCACCAACTGAGAGATGCCAGTTGTGTTACCGGCACATCCACCAATAAACTGAACGGAGTTGATGATGCCTGTAGCATCATCAACATCCAGTTCTATCGCTTTAGAGCAAGTGCCCCTTGTTTCGTAAATGGTTTTCATCTTTCTATTTACAATTTATCGATTTACAATTTACAATTGTCCGCATGGAAAATTGTACATAATTGTACATCATTTCATATTTGTATATACGTTCTGCACGTCCTCGAACTCTTCGAGACGCTCCACCATCTTCTCGATGGTTTCACGCTGCTCATCAGTCACTTCCTTCAGGTCGTTGGGCACGTAGGTAAATTCGGCACCTGTGATTTCGTAGCCGCTGTCCTCAAGGAACTTCTGAATCTGGGCGAACGACTTGGGGTCGCCATAGATGGTGATGGTGGTCTCGTCCTTCTCCTCGTCGTACTCCTCGTCATACTCGTCATTCACACCAAACTCGATAGCTTCGAGAATGAACTCGTCCATGTCCATGTCGGCCTTCTTCTTGAAGGTGAACTGGCTGTAGTGGTCGAAGAGGAACGAGAGAGATCCAGTCGTGCCCATGTTGCCGCTGAACTTGTTGAACACCGAACGGACGTCTGCCACGGTACGAGTGGTGTTGTCGGTCAAAGTATCTACGAACACAGCCACTCCGTGAGGACCATATCCTTCGTAAGTCACGCTCTTCCAAGCCGACTTATCCTTGCCAATAGCGTTTTTGATAGCACGGTCGATGTTGTCCTTTGGCATGTTCTCGTGACGACAAGTCGCGATGACAGCACGAAGGTGTGCGTTGTTGTCTGGGTCTGGGCCACCTTCAGCCACGGCGATGGCAATCTGCTTGCCAAGGCGTGTGAAAGTCTTTGCCATGTTACCCCATCTCTTCAGTTTTCTTGCTTTACGGAATTCAAATGCGCGTCCCATAATTTCATTTACAATTTTTATATTTACAATTTACAATTTTTTATTTACCATTTGACAATTGACAATTTACGATTTATTTATTTTTTCTCTCATTGTGATGATGGAGCGAGTGATAATCTTAAGGAGTTCAAGATTCTCCTCATGGAGCGATTCGAGCCTATTCCTTTCTATCATTTCGCTATCTATCACAAGTTCTAACCAATGAGCCGTTTCGTCCAATTCTTCTTCAACCATCTTCAACTTGTTCAGAAAATCTTTTTCAGATTTAGCAATACAAGCCGCACAATAGTTTGCATAGGGAGAAGTGCCAGAACGGATAATCTGATTTGCTAACGCATGACCTGAGCGAGTCTTAGGCATGTTGTCAACCAGTTTAATCACACGAAGTGCAAACTGTTTCAACCGCATCTTCAACTCATCCCTGTTCATTGATTTAGAAGAATTGTAAATTGTAAATTGTCAGATTGTACATATAGTTATTTGCCACGAACTGTAGCACCCGTTGCCTTGCAGATGTTTTGCTCTATCTTGGTCATGATGGCTTCGATGGCCTTGTCGTTCAGGGTCTTCTCCTCGCTCTGGAGGGTGAAGTTGACGGCATACGACTTCTTGCCTGCTTCGAGGTGCTTGCCTTCATACACATCGAAGAGTTTCACTTCCTTCAAGAGTTTCTTCTCTGCCTGATAAGCGGCTGCCTCAATCTGGGCAAACTCAACACCTTCATCAACGAGCAGAGCGAGGTCGCGGCTCACAGCCGGGAACTTCGACAGGTCGTAGTAGGTGACGGTCACCTTCTTGATGAGTTTCATGAGATTGGTCCAGTTGATGTCGGCGAAATAAACTGGAGCCTCGATGTCGAGTTTCTTGGCCATCTTCTTGGTCACAATGCCAAACTCGGCAATCTTTTTGCCGCCACGCTGTGCAACGGTGGTGGCCACAGAGAAGATGTCGTTCTTCTCCTCGCCGAAGACAAGGGCACCGAACGGAACACCCAGACGCTTGAAGATGTTGAGCACGTATGCCTTCATCTCATACACAGAAGAGTCCTCGTCGGCATGTGCCCAGTTGCCGTTCACACGCTTACCTGTCAACCAAAGACCGAGATGATAGTCCTCGCTGTAGGCAGCCAGAATCTTCTTCGAAGACTCGGCACTTGCCTTCAGCGTCTCGCCGTTCTCATCGACTTTCTCCTCGTTCTTCTCGGGAGTAAAGTAGTAGCAGTTGCCGAACTCGAAGAACTTCAAGTCGGGCATACGGCGGTTGCTGTTGCGGGCAATGGACTCAAGACCGCCGAAGAGCAATGTCTGACGCAACACAGCCAAATCCTGACTCAGCGGGTTCATCAGTTTCACGCAGTTCTCCAGTTTGTAAGTCTCACCATTTTCATAGTAAGAAACTTTGGTGAGCGAGTTGTTCAGAATCTCGTTGAAGCCGCAGCCTACCAACTGCTCTGCCACATGGTTCTGCAGTTTGTTGCTCTTGTCCAGTTCGCCCTTCACGGTGAGCGACGAACGCACTTGCGACGGAATCTCGATATTATTGTAGCCATAGATGCGCAAAATCTCTTCCACCACATCGCAAGGCTTCTTCACATCCACACGGAAAGCGGGTGCCTTCACCTGCATTTGCTTCTCGTCAGAAGAAAGAATCTCAAAGCCAAGGTTTTTCAGGATGCTCTGCAGTGTCTCCACGGGCAATTCCTTACCGATGAGGTCTGCCACATACTTGTATTCCACATCAATGATGGCATCCTGTGGCAGCGTGTCGTTCTTCACGTCCACAATCTCCATGCTGATTTCGCCACCTGCCAATTCCTGTGCCAACATGGCTGCACGTTTGATGGCGTAAATCTGACCAGCAGGGTCAATGCCACGTTCGAAACGGAAACTGGCATCGGTCTGAAGTCCGTGACGACGTGCGCTCTTGCGAATCCATGTGGGGTGGAAGTAAGCACTCTCGAAGAGCACGTTCTTCGTGGTCTCGTATGTGCCGCTACCCTTACCACCGAACACACCAGCGATACACATCGGCTCCTCGGCATTGCAGATTGCCAGGTCGCGGTCAGAAAGTTTGTGTTCCTCACCGTCGAGGGTAACGAACGGAGTGCCTTCAGGCATGGTCTTCACCACCACCTTGTTGCCCTTCACCATGTCGGCGTCGAAACAGTGCAGTGGCTGTCCGTATGCCATCATGATGTAGTTGGTAATATCGACGATGTTGTTGATGGGACGCAGACCGATCGTGGTCAGACGATCCTTCAACCACTTCGGACTCTCCTTCACTTCGCAGTTCTTCACGCTGACAGCGCAGTAACGAGGACAAGCCTCACCCGCTTCCACCTCCACGTCAAACTTCAAGTCGTTGTTCTGCACCTTGAAGTCATCCACTGACGGACGATGCAACGAAGTTTCATAACCATTCTGCTTCAGATAGGCATAGAAGTCACGAGCCACACCCCAGTGAGAACAAGCGTCAGAGTGGTTAGGGGTGATGTCCACCTCAATCACATAGTCGCTCTCCAAACCGTAGTACTCAGCAGCAGGAGTGCCCACCACTGCATCCTCTGGCAACACGATGATGCCGTCATGACTGGTGCCCACACCAATCTCGTCTTCCGCACAAATCATGCCGTTCGACTCAATGCCACGCAACTTGCTCTTCTTGATGACAAACTCCTTGTCGCCGTCGTAGAGTTTGCAGCCCAACTGGGCCACAATCACTTTCTGACCAGCAGCGACATTGGGGGCACCGCAGACAATCTGCTCCACCACACCGTTGCCTTCATCCACGGTCGTCACGTGCATGTGGTCGCTGTTCGGGTGAGGTTCACAGGTCAACACCTGACCCACAACAAGACCTTGCAGACCACCCTTGATGCTCTGCACCTCTTCCACTGCTTCGACTTCCAAACCCATGCTGGTGAGCGCCTTGCCCACCTCCTCGGCTGTCATGTCGAAGTCAACGTATTCCTTCAACCATTTATAAGAAATGTTCATATCTTGAAATTTTAGTATTTATCTTTTTACCACGCACTATACACACGTATGCTTATACGCACACGCGCGAAAAACGGTGCAAAGGTACGAATAAGTGAGAGAAAAACCAAATAAATTTGAGTTTTTCCGAACGAGAGTACCTTCGAGCGTGCTCAACGGTATAAAAAAATGAAAAGTGAAAGGGTTTCTTTCACTTTTCACTTATTTTCGTTGTTTATTTCGTCCGTGTTCCCGTGAATTGACCAGAAGTGCTGATTGCACCACTATAAGTTTTCTTATCTTTCCCCACATAGTACCAACCGCTATATGACTCTTGACCATTCCAACTCATCACGGCTTGGGTGGCACTCGTATGGTTTAGCGTCAAAGTATAAGCCCAATTCACTGTATCTAAACCATCCGAAGTATCCCTTGACGAGCCATTGATGGTGATAATCATACCATTTACCGTTTCCTCAAACCTGACCTTACTACTACCCGCCAATTCCGAGAAATCACCGCCACCAGAAATCTTCACGCCGCCAGATTCTGGAAATTCGATGGTCATCGAAATATTGTCAGTATAAGGTCCAGGCTCGTCTGTATCATTGACCGTCAACGTACCTGAGAAATTCCATGTGGTTCCCGTCCAACCAATCACATCGTCTTCGTTATCTTCATCATCATCGTCATCTCCATCCTCGTCATCGTCGTCATCATCTCCATCACCCCACTCATCCTCGTCATCATCGTTATCATCATCGCCCCATTCATCTTCATCGTCATCATCATCGTCTTCATCCCACCATTCTTCGTCATCTTCATCTGGAACATCCTGCGTTTCATTGAAAACAGGGCCTGCTTCAACCACTTTCTCACTGAAATCAAGGGCTGCCTGCATGCCGGAATTCACCAGCTCGTTGGTTCTTTCAGCAGGTTTCTCATCTGTCATGAGTTTCGGACGAATCAGATTGTCATACGCCCACACACCCATGTTCACATGCTCCCTATCCACACCTGTTATCTTGCACAGATAATCCGTTGCTTTGTCCATACCATCATCCACCTTCCCGTTTATCTTATCTTTGATGTAATCCATCGTCTTGCCCGTGAAATAATCCTGCACATACTGCTGCTGGGCAATCTTGTCATCATCATAAAGCTGGTATTTCATGACAGGAATCAACCCTTCTGTCCATATATCACACAGGAGCGTAGCAGACTTTCCCAATGCACCAAACACTTCCATTTTCTCCTTGATTTTGCTGATGTTCGAGCTCATCTCGTCAAACATGTCAAAGAAAGGCTTCTTGATGAGGTCATTCTCACCTCTTGTCGCCATTCTCGTCTTCGCCTTTGCACTCTTGCTGCTGAAAGGAACAGTCTTTCCATACTTATCAATCTTGTTGTTCTTCCAGTCAACCTTGCATGACGACAGCGTCGAGAACCCGTCATCATCGCTGGCAACCAGCGCCTCCTCCGGGAAGTCCTTGCCCGAAGTGGGATTGTAGTTCATAAAGAAGATGTTGTGTTCCGTCACCACTGCTACCACATCATAGCCCTTGTCGCTGTTGATATACTGGAACATCGTCACCTCAGGATGATTCGGATCAACCACCTGTGCAAACATATTGTCGCCCCACTCTGCCACCAATCTTGGCACAGGATGGTCTAAATTGTCAGTTCCCGTAAGCACTGAGATTTTTATCTCCACCTGTTTAGATGGAACAATCTCGTCAGGCTTGTTCTGACCACCACCTTTACTGTCACCATCATCGCCACTACATGCAGCGAATGCCAATGCCATCATGAACGTGGCAAAAAAGAGATAGAATTTTCTCATCATTGATAATATTAACGTGAATACTGTTTGTGATTACTATTTTTGCAAATATATGACAAAAAACGCCACTTCTCCAAGAGAAATAGCGAATTTATTGGCAAGTCATTCGTTTTTTAACACTTTCGTCTCCTTTTAAAAGGCAGATTTTCAATTTATTCCTCAAATCGTTCGCCCCACAACTGTTTCATACGCTCGTGCAACTTATTCTCCGATGGATTCTCCTGTGGATGCCAGAAACGGGCATCGGTAGCACCATCGGGCAGGAACTGCTGTTCCACAAAGTGGTCTTTGTAGTCATGGGCATACTTATAGTCTTTTCCATAGCCAAGTTGCGACATCAGTTTGGTGGGGGCGTTGCGCAAATGAAGCGGCACAGGCAGATTGCCCGTCTCACCAACATACTGCAAGGCGTCGTTGATAGCCATATAAGCAGAATTGCTCTTCGGCGAAGTGGCCAAATATACCGTTGCCTCAGCCAACGGAATGCGTCCTTCAGGCATACCAATCTTCGACACCGTATCAAAAGCAGCGTTCGCCAACAGCAGCGCATTGGGGTTCGCCAAACCGATGTCCTCACTCGCAGAAATCACCAGACGACGGGCAATGAAAATCGGGTCTTCACCACCCTCAATCATACGAGCCAAATAATAGATGGCAGCATCAGGGTCACTTCCTCGAATGCTCTTGATGAAGGCAGAAATGATGTCGTAATGCATCTCTCCATCCTTGTCATACGCGAGTGGATTCTGCTGAAGCGTCTCTGTCACGATTTTATCGTTAATGACTGAAGATGATTCAGTTACCAATTCAAGGATATTCAAGAACTTTCGGGCATCACCTCCACTATATCGCATCATGGCAGTCGTCTCCTGTACATCAATCTCCCGCTCCTTCAGGAACACATCCGTCTTCAAAGCATGGTCGAGCAGACTCATCAAATCCTCCACCTCCAGACTCTTCAACACATACACCTGACAGCGACTCAAAAGTGGACGAATGACCTCGAAAGACGGGTTCTCCGTTGTTGCACCAATCAGCGTGACAATACCCTGCTCTACAGCCCCCAAAAGACTGTCCTGTTGCGACTTCGAGAATCGGTGGATTTCGTCAATAAACAAAATGGGCGACACCCCACCCCTCACATTGCCGAAAAACGACGACGCCTTCGCCTTCTCAATCACCTCTCGCACATCCTTCACGCCCGACGTCACTGCACTCAGCGTGAAGAACGGCACATCCAACGTCTTGGCGATGATGTTCGCCAACGTCGTCTTCCCCACACCAGGAGGTCCCCACAGGATGAACGAGGAAATGCGTTTCTGTTCAATCATGCGGCGAATCACCGCACCCTCACCCACCAGGTGCTTCTGTCCTATGTAATCGTCAAGCGTTTGTGGACGCAATCTCTCTGCTAATGGCTGCATAGCGAAAATGATGCTTTTTACAATCAGTGACAAAGGTACGCCTTTTCGTTCGATAACGCAACAAAAAAGCAAGAAAAGATAATTAGGCTGCATCATACAGTCCGATACCAACTCTTTTTACACATTTCCAAGAGCATCCAAACACCAACATAACAATTTCAAGCCAAGGGATGCTCCATTTCAAACTTAAATGAAAAAATATTTGGTGGTTGCAAAAGAAATATTTACCTTTGCACCACCAACCATTAAGAACTTTTCATAATGAAAAAATTAGCGTTTTTTACTATCCTAACCCTATCTATGTGCACGAATGTACATGCACAAAACTCTCATGTAGTGAATGTGAACGATGCTCTGGATGCCGCAGTCGGTTTCCTGCCCTTGCGTCGTGGCGGCGAAAATAAGAAGCCAGAACTGGCGCATGTGGAGAAGGACTCACAGAACGACCATCCTTACTACTATATCTTCAACCGAGGAGGCGAACAGGGATTCATCATCGTGAGTGCTGATAGCCGTACGAAGAAGATTCTTGCCTACTCCAACGAAGGACATTTCGACATTGAGAGTCTTGCACCCGAAATGAAGGCGTGGTTAGGTGGCTATACGGAGGCGCTGAGCGACTTGTCCATGACACCAGACTCGCTGCTGGCGCAACTGAATGAAGGTCCGCTGAAGAGGGCAGTACACGATGATGCGGGATTGGCTCCCGAAGTGAAACCGCTGCTGGGCAATATCTGCTATGCGCAGACGTTCCCCTATAATGCCAAGTGCCCCAACAAAAGTCTGACTGGATGTGTCGCTACTGGTGCAGCACAAATCATGCGCTTTTACGAGTTTCCCAAACAGCCATCAGGCAAGTCACACAGTTATGAAAACGAGGGAGAGACGGTGAGCAGTTCTTTCACCACTACTTACGACTGGAATAACATGCTGCCCACCTACAGCAAGACTGGAGGGGACGAAAAGGAAAATGCTGCTATCAGCCAACTGATGTTCGATGTCGGTGTTGCCTGCAACATGGACTATTCGCCATCGGGTTCGAGTGCAAGCCGCATCGACCTGGCACAGGCTTTAGTAGAGTATTTTGGCTATGGGAACAACATGGTGAATTTCCGTCGCGACGCTTTCACTCCCGAAGACTTCGTCTATTATCTGAAGAAGGAATTGAGCGAAGGAAGACCCGTGCTGATGGGTGGTACTGACGAGGAGGATTTCGGTCACTGCTTCGTGTGCGATGGTTATGACACTAACGGATTGTTCCATTTCAATTGGGGGTGGAACGGAACAAGTAATGGATATTTTGAAATCACGAACCTCTCGCCTGTCCGTCCGGGTAGCCGCACTGGTGCGGTGGCGAACTATAACGAGAATGTCACCTTCATCGGTGGCATTCAGCCTCCATCGGCAAACAACGAGAAAGTGAGTGTGTTGAGCATGAAAGGTCTGGAGGCTGCCCCCAGCGGCAAGAAAGGTGGGCGAGTAAGGGTGAAGGTGGAACGTGTGAGTAACTGTACCATCGGCAATTTCACGGGCAATTTGGGCGTGGCGCTCTACAAGGACGGCGAGATGGTAAAGACGCTAGAGGTGACTGATGCATCGCTCACTCCCACACGTTCTTATCGCGAACTTGAGTTCACCCCCATCTTGCCCAGCAACCTGTCGGGTGACGACTACCAACTGGTGATGGTGAGCAAGGCTAACAGCGACAGCAAGTGGCGTCCCATCCTCACTGCTGGAGTGGGCTGCATCAACCTCGAGGTGAAGGGCGACAACGTGACTCTGAAGCCTAACAGTTTTGACCACTATGTTGATCTCGGTAACCTCACAGCCACATCGAATGCGGCTCTTGGTAAGAAGGACAAGAAAAGCAAGAAAGACAACGGAAAGAGCGTTACCAACGGTCTGGGAGATGTGGATGCCAATGACTTTTACGGGAATTAGCCAGTCCATGCGCTTGGCGATTTTCATACTAAAACCTTAACAATGATGAAACGATTAGCACTCATCTTCACCCTGCTACAGGCATCGTTTAGCATGCAGGGACAGACTTTTTACGAATTGCAATTCACCCACCCAGTCGATGGAAAGAAATATTTAGGCTTGATGACCTATTTCAGCGACGAGCGCTGCAAGATGCGTATTGTCAGAGCTGACGAAGGCACCAAGGGCAAGGTGTGGGAATCGGACTATCTGAAAGCGGCCGAGCCGGTGACAACAGAAAACCAGTTAGGCATCATGTACTACAGACCTAAAGATGCGCGTTCAATGCCCACATTATTCTGGGTGTGGCGCGACTTCCGCGGTGAGGACATGAAGCCTGAGCCACAGGTATTTTACGATATGACGGATGCAAAGAGTTACTTCAATGCCACAAGTTTCAAGGAGAAGCAACTGTCGGAACTTTCAACCACCTTTCTGGAGAGGTTCTACAAACCGACTGATGCTGAATATAAGAACTTGCTTGCCGCAGCCAAGAAGGCTGGTGCACAGAACCAGACGGAGGTGGTGAGTAGAGGTGCCGACACCCCTACCCTCCGACTGCTGATGGTGGCGAACACAGAGGTGGATGACATCGGCATCGCCTGTCAACAAGACATCAAGAACGTGACAAACGAGTTCCGTAACATTGCCCGTGTGCTGGAAATCCCCTATGAGCAGACCATCGTGAGCGAGAACGACTTTGGCAAGGCGAATGTGGCAAAGGCCATCGAAAATTTCAAGCCTGGCAAGCAAGACATCGCAGTGTTCATTTATTCGGGACACGGTTTCCGCTTCCAAGACCAGAAGGACTACTTCCCCTGCATTGACCTCTCGCCGACTGCATACGACAAGGCTGTGGAGAACTACACCACAATGACTGACGTTTACAAGGCTTTCACCGATAAGGGTGCTCGCCTCAGCATCGTGCTGAGTGACTGCTGCAACACGAAAGTGGGTTACGAAACGCCTACCGCTGTCAGCATGAACTCTCTCTTCTCACGTGCATCACACAGTCTCGACACCGACAAGTTGCGTAACCTTTTCCTTGGACAAGGCGGCAACGTGTGGGCTACAGCTGCCAGCCCTGGAGAGGCATCATGGTGCAGTGTGAAGGGCGGGTTCTTCCTGCTCAGTTTCATCGAGAGCCTCCGCTACCAAATCAGCACACTCACCCAAGAGAAGCCTTCGTGGGAGTCGCTCATCAACCTGGCTATCGACGAGGCTCGCAAAAAGACCAACGCGAATGGTGTGCCACAAGAACAAAACGGCATGAAACAAGTGAGAACAAAAAGTATCCAATAAAGTATTTTGACCATGAAACAGTTACGCTATATCATCCTAATGTTCACGCTCTGTACCCTCACGGCTGTACAGGCTCAGAACAGTATCCCTTCCTCCTCCCAACGCTATGTTCCCCAAGCGATTGACCTCGGGTTGCCCAGTGGCACCCTATGGGCTGACCGCAATATGGCTGTGAACGACAAAGCATCGGATTTCGGAGACTACTACAGTTGGGGCAGCACCGTCTCATCGCAAGATGCCCCACTGTCACAATCCTCATGGAGGGGCTACAAGTATGGCAACGGACCTAAAGCATTGACCAAATACTACACCGACAGCACTTTCGGGAAAAAGGACGGAAAAGTAAAACTCGAACCAGACGACGATGCAGCGTCCTCTTATGCCCAAACCCACAAGGTGCCTTTCTGGGACGCTAAATGGCACATTCCCACTGCTGATGAATTTGCCGAACTGATAGAGAAATGCAAATGGACTTGGACATCAGGTGGTTATCAGGTGACAGGTCCTAACGGTAAATCTATTTTCTTGCCAGCCGCAGGAATGGAGGGGCGTCCCCTTCTGGGCATGGGAAATTATTGGACATCTACACTTTGCGACGACTTCCCTTGTTATGCCTATGCCGTCATTTTTGACGATGAATTCATTGCATGGAATAACGCCAGTCGTTTCTCAGGTTACTCGATACGACCTGTCAGAAGTAAGAAATAAAGACATAATCACTAGTCTTATGTTATATCTTGTTTGCAAAGTTAATCATTCCCTACACGACTTTTCTTTCTGGCATTTGTTGTATCACCTCACCTAACAACAGCTTCCCATTAGCATGTTTGTTACGTTTGACACCATCACTTCCCCATGTGCCCCATTGTTTGAAAAAGAATGCCGCACCTTGTTGTTCCACTTGTCGTTTGATGTTAATGACCCATTCTGGTTGCATCGGTCTTGCCTTTGGCCCACTCTCACCACCCACAATAATCCAGTCAACACCCTCCAGATTCATTTCGCCCAAATCTTCAATCAACGGCTCACATGACAAGAATTTTACCGTTGCATCTAATTTTCTCAAATGGTCAATTCTGTCTTTGGACAACTGGCACTCAACCGTCACCCCCAACCACACATTCCGAGGTATAAGTCGTGTCCTGAAATACTCTTCCATCCGCTCTGCTCTTTTCGTCAAAATCTGATACCGATGCTGTGGAGTTCTCACGATGGTATTCATGATTTTATCCACAAAATCAAACGGAACATCTTCATGGAAAATGTCACTCATCGAACAGACAAAGATATTATGCGGCTTCTGCCATTGCATAGGCTCCTCCAAATCATCTTCATGCAAGGTCAAGCCAAATCCATTACGATACTTTTCCAAACCCATCGCCTTCAATCGTCTCGCCATCACCTCCGCATAACAGTGAGCACAGCCTGTTGATTTCTTGGTACACCCTGTAATCGGATTCCAAGTTTTGTCCGTCCATTCTATCTTTGTTGTTCTCATTTCGATTGCTTTTTATTGATGATTTGACTTGCTATTTTGATTGCCGTAGAATTGTTCGAAGCACAGGCAAAATGAAAGATGGGCGTTTTCCTGCTATTGTACAAAACAAGGGGCTTCTCTGTCACATGCTCAAATATTGTTTTCAACTGTTCAATATACAACTCTGCTATCTTCTCAAACTTCCCACCAAAGACAATGCCTTCGTCTTGGCTTAAAACAGTTCGAAATGAGTCTGAAAACATCTTTTTCAAATGTTTCCCCTTTTATTGATGTTGTGTCTATTTCCATTTATATTTAATTATTTTCTATTTATTATCTACTCTCCATACTGCACAAACAAATTGTCTAATTCTTCGTTTGTGTTAATAACTGCAACTTTCTCGCGCAACTCACTATGTGCTGCAAAATCAAGTCTGCGGAGCACATCGCCTGTCGCTGTTTTCGTTTGACGAATCAGTTGAGCACGTCCAATACATGGATTTTCTGTTGCATATTGAGCTAATGCTTTTGCCTTGCTAACATTGTCATCACGAGTAGAATCGTGTGGTTCAAGTATGTCTATAATATAGTCACCTCCATTCTCTTTTCTGATAACCAAGAAATCAGGATAGAATGGTTTCTTTGTACCTTTATAGTTATGATACAATGTTAATGCATCGCTGCCACGTGATGGATTGCGATACCAACAACGATAGTCCTCACGCTTGCGTTCTTCCTTTATCACATTTTGTTCCCAATTATTGAGTTTGATGCGCACCACACCCGTCTGCTCATTTACAAACAGATGGTCATTGTACTCTTCGCCCTCTTCATCATTACGGAACATTATATTTTCACCTAAGTAGAATGGAACATTTGATATCTCCTCACTATCTCGTACAATGTTTCTATATTTTGTTTTAAGAGCATCCGACAAACGGGTTGTCTTATGTCTATAGGCGTCATTTAACTTGTGGTATTCCCTCTTTGCAAAGTCATGCAGTTGCTGCATTTGTTCCTCGTCACTGACAAACAATATAACATCCACCATGAAGGTATCTTGCTTATCTGGATTATCATATTTCTTTCCATACGCAGCGCCTACTCCCTCATTGTTTAATTTCTTCTCAGCTATTCTGTATTGTCTCTCTATATCAACATTCGATTCA
>Ga0256406_1004097_pt1 | contig 17179 bp, 11 predicted proteins | sample RumenRJG_03DNA_FD_185986 | JGI IMG/M metagenome (GOLD analysis project Ga0256406, IMG submission 185986) | Bovine rumen microbial communities from Lethbridge, Alberta, Canada - RJG_03 | ecosystem: Host-associated > Mammals > Digestive system > Stomach > Rumen | place: Canada: Alberta | collected...
ATAAGCTCCCTCCGTTCTTGTTGTTTCCCGTCTATTGTATCTCAATCGAATGAAGGTATCCAGAGAATCTTCGCCGTCAGCGTCCCTTGCGCAGATGGCGGCCGAGCACCGTCAGCAGCACGTACACCGCGAGCGCCCCGCCGAGAATCGCGAGATCCTTCGACTGGATGAGCGACGCCTTGCCATCTTCCTGGATTTTCGCAAAGCATGCCACCGCGACGAGCACGACGAGCAGCAGAATCGAAATCTTCCGAGCCATGAAAATCATCCTTTCCATTCTGACATTCATTTTAGCATATCACATCCTGCGCATTCCTGAAAGATTTACTGCATGAAAAAGCACGAACAGATTCCCTTTCCCCCGCAAAATGCTTTCGCCGACGCGCAAGAACGGGTATAATGAAGGGAGAACAAAGGAAAGGAGTGGCCTGCCATGGAAACCCTTGCCCGTATCGACCCCCCGCCAATGGAGATTATCGATGGCAATGTCGTCATGATGTCCCCGCGGCCGCGGCCCATGCACAACCGCGTCATCACAAACGTTTCTTATATCTTCGAACGCTATCTGCGTGACAAGCCCTGCCGCGTCTACTCCGACGGTGTCGATGTGCATCTTGACGAAAAGAATCTCTTCGTCCCTGACGTCATGATTGTCTGCAACCAGGACATCATCAAAACCGATGCCATCTACGGTGCGCCCGACCTCGTCGTGGAAGTCCTCTCCCCCTCGACCGCGCGCAACGACCGCGGACCGAAGCTTCAGGTCTACGGCCGCGCCGGTGTCCGCGAGTACTGGATCATCTCGCCGCGCGCCCGCACCGTCGAAGTCTATCGGAACCAAGACGGCGCGCTCGTCTTCGACGACGTCTACACCGACCTCCCCGACGAAGACCTCGCGCGGATGGACGAGGAAGACCGCAAGGACATCCACATGGACATCAAAGTCTCCCTCTACGACGACCTCATCGTCTCCGTGCGCGATGTCTTTTTCAAGCTATGACCCGATAAAAAAGCGAGCTCCCCGCTGCATTTTCATGATTGCAGAAGGGAGCTCATTTTCTATCAAAAAATTTCAACCAACCTGTCCGTGCTTTTCGAGATGACGGATTTCTCTGACGTGGTTCTTTTCATCGACCATGACGACGGTCGGCTGGTAGGCGGCCGCTTCTTCCTGCGTAAAGAAAGCGTAGCACATGATAATGACGGTGTCGCCGGGCTGGACGAGGCGGGCCGCTGCGCCGTTGAGGCAGATGACGCCGGAACCGCGCTCGCCCGGGATGACGTACGTTTCGAGGCGGGCGCCGCTCTCGTTGTCAACGACCTGCACGCGCTCGTTTTCGAGGATGCCTGCCGCTTCCATCAGCGCGCGATCGATGGTGATGCTGCCCATGTACTGGAGGTTGGCCTCCGTGACTTTGGCGGCGTGGATTTTCGATTTCAAAAGATTGAGGATCAAAGCGATTTCCTTTCTATTTATCCGAGGATGACATTGTCGATCAGGCGCGTCTTGCCGATGTAGACGGCGATGGCGAGAAGGCACGGCTCTTTGACCGTGTCCGCCTCCTGGAGCGCGGGATACGTGTAGAGGTCGACGTAATCGATCTTCGCGAGCGGCTCCTGCGAAAGCTCTTCGCGCGTGACGGCCTTGAGCGCTTCCGCGCTGTGCTCGCCCGCTTCGTAGGTTGCTTTCGCCTTGCGCAGGCTGCGCGAAAGGACGACGGCGGCCTGTTTTTCCTCGGCGCTCATGTAGCTGTTGCGGGAACTGCGCGCAAGGCCGCTTTCCTCGCGGCAGATCGGCACCATGCAGACCTCGACGGGGAGGTTCAGATCGGCGACGAAGCGGCGCACGACGGCGACCTGCTGCGCGTCTTTCTGGCCGAAGAATGCCTTGTCGGCCCGTGTGATGTTCATGAGCTTCGTCACGACCGTCGCGACGCCGCGGAAATGGCCCGGACGGCGCGCGCCGCAGAGGATGTCCGTGATGCCGTTCTCGACCGTGATGTACGTGCCGTAGCCCGCCGGATACATCTCCTCCGGGCTCGGATGGAACACGGCATCGACGCCCTCGGCTTCGAGCTTCTGGCAGTCGGCGTCGAACTGGCGCGGATACTTGTCATAGTCCTCGTTCGGGCCGAACTGGACAGGGTTGACGAAGACGGACGCGATGACGATGTCGCAGGCTTTGCGCGCTGCGCGCATCAACGTCATGTGGCCTTCGTGGAGCGCGCCCATCGTCGGGCAGAGGCCGATGGTCTTGCCTGCAGCCTTCTGCTCTTTGGCATAAGCGATGGTTTCAGCGACAGTCGTAAAGATTTTCAGATCACTCATTGTAGGCTTCCTCTTTTCGTGTCAGACGGTCATCGCGGCGCGCGAAATAGTTCGCGACGAGCGAGCCCGAGATATTGTGCCAGACGGAGAAAATCGCGCCGGGGATGGCGGCGGCGGGGTCGAAGTAGAGCACGGCAAGCGCGGCGGCGAGGCCGGAGTTCTGCATGCCGACCTCGATCGAGACCGTGCGGGCGCGGCGGCTGTCCATGCGGCAGACCTTCGCGAGGCCGTAGCCGAGCGCGAGACCGATGACATTGTGCAGCACGACGATGACGGCCATGACGGGGCCGACGGCGAAGAGCTTCGATGCCGAGAGCGACACGACGCCGCCGACGAGCAGCACGATGCAGACGACGGAGATGACGGGCAGCACGGGCTCGATGCGCGCGATGCGGCGGCCGAGCAGGTGGTGCGCCGCGAGGCCGAGCAGCACCGGCGCGAGCACCATTTTCGCAATCGAGAGCATCATGGCGGCCGCCGAGACCTCGATGCGCGCGTCGGCGTAAAAGAGCGTCAGCGCCGGCGTCACGATGGGCGCGAGCAGCGTCGTCATCATCGTCATCGAGACGGAGAGCGCGACATCGCCGCGCGCGAGGTACGAGATGACATTCGACGCCGTGCCGCCCGGGCACGTGCCGACGAGGATGACGCCGATCGCGAGCTCTGGCGGCAGGCCGAACGCCTGCACGAGCCCGAACGCGACGAGCGGCATGATGAGGAACTGCGCGGCGACGCCGATCGCCACATAACGCGGCTGGCGCAGCACGGCGCGGAAATCATCGACGGAGAGCGTCATGCCCATGCCGAACATCACGATGCCGAGCATCCAGCTGACATACCCGCCGACCCACGTCAAAAGCTCCGGATGCCACGCGCCGAGGGCGCCGGCCAGCACGACGAAAACCGCCATGTCATCGACGAGGAATTTTGCCAATCGTTTCAAAAAAAGACCTCCTTCTGCTGAAAACAACGTACGGCGTTGCAGCAAAAGAAGGCGAACAAAAAACGCGCACGGCAAAAAACCATGCGCGTATCTTTCCGTAAACATCGTGCAGCACGCGCGTTTTTCCGCCGTCCTGTTCCCCTCGGATACAGGCAGCGCGTCGGCGCGTGCCGTTTGAAATTTTGAAAAGTACAACCCGCCCAAGCGGTGTCATCTTTTGCCACGGCAACAGACTAGCACATTTCTCTCGAAAAAGCAACTGCCCTGCGCCATGCCTCACTCCTGCGCCGCTGCGTCATCCGCAGCGTCATCGGCAGCATCTTCTGCTGCCGCGCCCCCATCCTCTTCGGATGATGCTTCCGAAGCCGGAGCTTCCTCCTTGTGCAGCACGAGGTCCGTGGATGCCGTATCGACGGTCGTGCCGCTCATGAGCGGGCGCGTGCCGTAGATGGCGAGCTCGAGACCCTGCTGATCGAGGACGACGGTGTCGCCGCCATCCGTGCGGCTCGAAGCATCGATGGTGAGGTCGCCAAGGTCTGCCAAGACGTCGCTGACGCGGATGACCGTGTCTTCGAGCGTCAGGAAGCGCCGTGCGCGCAGGCCGTCTTCTGGGCGGTAGCCGCCCTCGTTTACGGGGCGCTCTTCTGCGGGCTGGCGATCCTCTGCGGTTTGATCCTCCTGCTCCTTTTCCTTCTCTTCCGTCTGGTTCGTCTGCTGAACCGTCGCCGCAACGACGGAACGCGCCCGCGTCACCGGCGTTCCGCTGTCTTCGGAAAGCAGCGTCGCCACTTTTTGCGCCATCGAATGACCCGGGGAAGATGGATCATCCTGCGCGGACGGCTGCGGAGCATCCGGCCGGGCAGGGTTCTCCGGCGTTGATGGAACATCCGGCGTTGACGGTTTTTCCAGCGTCGACGGGGTATCCGGCGTTTCAGGAACATCGGACGGCTGCGGCTGCGGATCGGATGGATTCGATGGATTCGATGGGTTCGATGGATTCACCGGGCGGGATGGATTGGATGGAACCGGAGCCGGCGGCGGATCCTGCACGATGACGTCGCCTGGCGCATAGGTCAGGTTGTAATCGCTGTAGGCCTTGTAAACCGCCGAGCTGTCGATCGGCGCTGCCTCAGTCTGTCCCGTGTACGTCCCGATCTTCGTCGCATCAAAGGAGGCGTCCGGCACGAGGCTCGTCTTGAAATACGTGTCGGCTGCCGCCCGGCTGCCAAGCGCATCGCGGTCGTGGCCGATGCGGAAGCCCTCAAATGTCACGGGCGCAAAGACGAACGTGCCGTTCTCGCTGCCGACATTCCGCGTGGCATCGCCTGCGCGGACGGTCAGGTCGGCCGGCGTCACTTCATAGGTGAGCATGCCAAGCTTCAGCGTATAGTTCGGCGTCAGCGTATCGCTCGTCGTCGCGGCCGGCGTCTTTGCCTGCGCAGTGTCGAGCGCGGTGACGTTGCCGTCCGCATCGCGGCGGACATGCGTCGTCTCGTCGATGCCGTTCGCTTTCAAAACCTTTTCAGCAAAGGCTGCCGCATGGTCCGTGTCGATGACGTTGTCGAGCGTATCAAGATTTTTCAGCTGCGTCGCAGCCGTCGCTCCCGCGCTGGCCTGTGCTGCGGGCTTGTCGCCATAGACATGGCCGCCCTTCACGTCGTACGTCAGCTCGGCGGGGTTCACCTGGTAGCTGCCGCCCGTGACATGGATGTCGTAGTTCTTGCTGCTGTAGATGCCGTCGAGGCTGCCGTCCTTCAGGTCGTAGGCGATGATGTTGCCATCGTCGTCCGTGCGGACCCACGTTTTTTCGTCGATGACGTCGCTCGTGCCTGCCTCCTTGCCGCCCGCGGCGATGCCGTTCTTCGCCGCCTCGATTGAACGCAGCGTAAAGGGCTTGTCTGTCTTGGCGGCAAAGCCCTCGAGCTTCGTGACGTCGCCCGCGGTATTTGCAGCATCCCAGGACTTCAGTGCGCCATCATCCGTGCCGTCATCATCTGCAGCGCCATGCTGAGTCTTCGCCTGGACTTTCGTGAACTGGCTGAGGTCGTTCGCCTCGCCATAGCCGCGCGCGCCATCGGCCGTGATGTCGAGCCGGGCTTTTTCGACCTTCCATGTGCCGTCTGTGACGCCTTTGTCATCCAGTTCGTAGTTCTTGTTGCCCCACGTCTCGATGGCACTTTGGAGCGCGTCCTGCTTTGCGCCGACCGTATAATCGCCGGCGTCGGACTGGCGGAGCTCCTTTGCCGCGCCATCTTTCACGGTGTAGTTCTCATTCCCCTTTCCTGCAAAGGCCGCCGCGAGTTTTCCCTGTTCCTCTTTCGATGTCACGTCGTCCTCTGCGAAATTCGAGAACTTGCCCGTGAACGTCGGCGTCTCGCCATACGTCGTCGCCTTGTTATCTGCCGCAAAGGTCAGCTTGCGCCGGACGACGGTTTCCTTGCCTTCCAGTGGTGCCGTGCCGCCCGCCGGGTTGATGTTGTAGTTCTTGTAGGCCGACTTCCCCTTCTTGATGGCCTTGCCATCAGCACCTAGCAGGCTCTTGTCGACGAGCGCTGTCGCGCCCTCGATCGCCTCCCCGGCATCGCTCATCTTTGTGATGCCCTTGGCCTTGTCCGTCAGCTTCGAGCCAAAATATGACTGTCCGGCCGTTCCGCCCAAAGTGTTTTCATCATGCGCTTCGAGCCCCGTAAACGTGACATCGGAGAACGTGACATTCTTGTCGGTATTTTCATCACCATAGACTTTCGTGGCGTCGCCGGCGCGGACGGTCAGGTCTTTCCGTTGGACGGTGAAATCGCCTTTCTCGTACGTGATGTCGTAGTCATTGAGATAGAGGCTGCCGTTTGCGGCCGAGAGCACGCCCTTGTAGGCAGCGACGTTCTCGCCATCTTCGGCGTATTTCACGCCGAGCGTCGCGTCGTCGAGCTCCTTTTCTTTGTCGCCGTCCTTGGCCTTGGCATGCTGGAAGTCCGCTACGAGGTCGTTGGCCTTGGTGGCGCGGTCCTCGTAAATGGCCGACTCCGCCGCAACTTTGTCGTGATCTCTCAATTTAGCTTTTCCCGCAGCATCGACATCATAGACCGCCGTGACGGGTCCGTCGTCCTTTGCCTTGGCCGCCGTGCCTTTCATGAGCTCGAGCTTGCCGCTGTCGTCTTTCAGCGTCGTGTCGCCATAGGTTTTCTCGTTGTTGTTGACCGTGAAGACGGCTTTTGCCGGATCGACACGGTAGTAGAGCTTGCCCGATGTCAGGACGTAGTTTGTCGTCAGGGCATCTGCATTGCTTCTCTGCGCTGTTGTGGCTGGATCTCCGTAAATCAGTCCTTCGTCGAGGATAGCGACCGGTTTGCCATTTTCATCGCGCTTGACATGGGTATTTGCCGTGATGTCGTTGTCCTTGAAAATCTCCTTGACGAGGTCCTGCGCGTTGCCGGCATTGACGACATCCGTGATCTTGTCGCCATTCTTCATGAGGTTGCCAGGATCGGCTGCGAGCTCGTAGGCGGGATTTTCCTTGTTCGGCGTTTCGCCATACGTGTGGTAGCCCGTGACATTGTAGATGAGGTGGACGGGATGGATCTGGTACGTGCCAAAATCGGCCGCCGTCGCATCCTTCTTGTTGCCCAGGTAGACGATGTTATATTTTTCGCTTTCAAAGACGGTGTTGCCATCTTTGTCGAGGAAGCTGCCCGCGGCAATCGTATAGGGCTTCGGATCCTTGCCCGTGCCATAGACCCACGTCTTGGCATCGATGACGGGATGGTCTTCCGATTCGGCCGTGCCATCGCCGCGCCCTGCCACGATGCCGTTCTTTGCTTTCTCCGCTGCGAGGATGGTCACTTTGTCCTTGTCGTTCTGCGGGCCTTTGTAGAATGTCATCTTCGACAAGTCATAGCCAATGATGTTTCCGTCCTTGTCCTTCACGACGGGCGAGTGCGAAAAATCGTATGTGCCGTCCAGATTCTGGGCACTGCCCGCGATATCCCAGGGGTTCAAGCGGCCGGTATCAAATCCATTATCCACGCCATCGCCCGTGGTATTGGCCTGCACGATGAGTTTCAGCGTGCCCATCGTGGTGTCCGAGCCATACTCTCGCTCGCCGCTCGCCGTGAAATAGAGCGTCGGTTTGAGGACGTTCAGGATAGACTCCGTCCGCGGCTTGTTCTCGTCGTCGGTTTCCTTCGTGAAATCGATGAGATAGTTGTAGTTTTCTTCCGCCCGATACGCCTCGATGTCCTTGCCATCGGCGACGCCTGTGAGGTTCAGCGTGTAGCTCGTCTTCGGCAGCTGCTGGCGGTTTTTGAGGTCGTCGCCTGGCGTGACGGACATGTCGATCGCGCCACTCGTCGCCTGGTCGGTTTTCTTGCCATCGTAGTCAATGATTTCCGCCTTGAGGAACGGCAGTTCCTTGAGCTGCGTCGTCGGGTTGATCTCCTCGCTGTTCTCATTCGCGAGGCCGTTCACAGTGACGGGCTTGCCGTCCTTGTCGTTTTCCGTGTGCGTCAGCGTGATGATGTACGTCGTGCCCTGCGTTGGCGCGGTTTCCGAGGCCGTCCACGTTCCCGCATCTTTGTTATAGGAATAATACGTCGATTTCGTGACGTTCCCTGTTTCATCGGTCTCATCATAACGGTAGACATAGCCTTTCGTCAGCTGGCCGTACGTCTTCGTGACGTTCTCGATCTGGATCTTGACGGGCTCCGGCGTGATGATGACGCTGGCGTCCGCATCCGTATAGTAGCCGTGCTGCGGCGACCAGAGGTCCGACTTGTCGTACTGGTAGACGGAGGAATGGTCGGTGTTCGCATTTTCGCTGCCCGTCGCGACTTGGTAGTCGCCCACATGGTCTTTTTCGACGATATTGACGCCTTTCGTGTAGACGTTCTTGCCATAGCCTTCGTCCTTGTCGCTCGCGAAGAACGCGCCGCCATAGTAGTTGCTGACATCGGACGTGACGAGGTTGTGCACCGTGCCGTCGTACTGGTACTGGCGCTTGATGTCGATGGACGTCATGAATGTCTTTAAAAGCGGTGCCGTCTGGTTGTTGTAGGCGATCCAGTCGCCATTCTGCGCATGATCTTTGCTCATGGCCGTCGAGCCATCGCTCCAGCCGATGTTCTCGGACTGCGTCAGCTGCTGCATCGTCAGGCCCTCGGCATACGCAGAGGACGACCCGGACGATGTACCGACAGCCGCGAGGCCTCCTTCCGAAAGGTATTCGCCCGTCGCTTCGTTCTTTGTGGCGAAAAAGACTTTGTTCTGCGCATCCTGTCCGAGCGTGCCGCCCGCGAACGTGCCGACAATGCCGCCCGTCATCGTGAGATCCGGCTTGCCGTCTGCGTCCGAGCCGCCTGTGACCTTGCCTTCGCTGTAGTCCTGGTTCACCGTGCCGGCCGTCATCGTACCGATGAGGCCGCCGACATTCGGCTTGCCCGTGACACGGGCGTCACGGTACGCCATGCGGTTGTTGTTGTGGCGCAGGTTGCCCGCGGGGAGATCATCGGTTGCGATGTGATCTGCCAAGACGGTCGTTGTCTCGCTCCCATCCGCATTCTTTGTCACTTTCGAACGCGTCCATGTTGCCGTGAGGACATCATACGTGTAGACGCCGTTGAGGTCGTTTTTGTCGAGACCTTTTGCCGACGCCTGCTCTGCCGCATCCACGCCCTGCGTGACAGTGAAGCCGACGTATTCGCCTTCATCTTTGCGGTTTTCAGCCGTCAGGTGGCTGCCATTCGCTCCCTGCTTCGTCATGAGAATCGTGTTGTTGTCGGCATTGTAGGCTTTCTTGACCGTGCCGCCCGTCATGGTACCGACGAGGCCGCCGACATCGTTTGTGCCTTTGACATCGCCCGCATTGTAGGCGTTCTCGATCGTGCCGCCAGACATCGATCCAACGAGGCCGCCGACGCCGCTGCTCTCCTGCGTGACCGTCTCCGTCGTGCCATCGTCTTTTGTGATGGCAGCCACCTTGTCGACGCCCGTGACGCGGCCATAGACGCTCTCGTCTTTGACCTGCCCCTCGTCCGTCAGGATGGAGACAGCGTTGTTCGCGTAGCCGCGCGTCTCGCCTGCCTTTTTCCCATTCGCATTCGACGATTCATTCGTGTTGTAGACGCGCGCCATTTCGGCATCGCCCGACATCGTGCCGACGAGGCCGCCGACGTTTTCCATGCCAATGACATTGCCGGAATTATAGACGTCGCTCTGGTAGTTCTTCTGGTTCTCGAAGCGCGTCGTGCCGGAGAGATTGCCGACGAGGCCGCCGACATTCTTCTCGCCTTCGACGACGCCGACTTTGTAGCCGCGATTCGCGCCTGTGCCATAGTTCTCTTTCTTGGTGAAATCGCCAGCGATTTCCGTGACCTTGCCATAGGATTGGAGGTTGCCGGAGCTCGGCGTATCGTAGTCATATTCCTCCGTCGTGCCGAGGCTCATCTCCTGGCTGTGATGTAGCCGGAGTTGTAGCTGTTGCGGATGTAGTTCGTCGTGCGCGCGACCGTCTTGCCGTTCGCCGTGGTGTCCGTCGTCGTTCCCGTCGCCTTGCCTGCGAGGCCGCCGACGTTCGTCTTACCCACGATGTAGCCTTGGTTGTGCGAGTTGTCATACATGCGCGCGTCATTCATCGAGCCCACGATGCCGCCGACATTCTCGATGCCCTTGACGTTGACTTCCGTTCCCGTCTCTTTGTCAAAGAGCTCGTTGACGGAACGGAAATCCTGCGTCGCGCGCGTCGTGCGCTTGCGGTTCGTGATGCCGCTCATGGACGTGCCCTCGCCCGCTTCGCCTGCGAGCGTGCCGACATTGTTGCGTCCCTCGACCTTCGCATCGACAAATGTCGTGCTCCCGAAGTAGCCGCCCGTCCGCACTTCTTCCTTCGTGTCCTCCGCAGGCTTCGTATCATCGCCCGTCGTTGCGCCAGTGTCGGTCTTCGTGCCGTCGCCCGTCGCTGCACCCGTGTCGGTCTTTGTGCCGTCACCGGTCATCGCCCCGTCATCTGCCGTCTTTGTCGTCACGTTCTGCTGCGTGCGCGCAAAGAGGCCGACGTAGTCCTCATCCGGGCGGTTGATCGTGAAGTCGTAGATGCCATAGCCCATGAGACCATTGCCCGTGAAGCTGCCCTTGAACGGGTGCTTCTCCGTGCCGATGGGGTTGAATCCCTTGCCGCCATTCCACTCCGACATCTTGTACGTGTTAATCGTTTCAAACGTCGGATTCTTGGCGCTCTTGTCGCCGATGACCTTGTATTGGTTGTTGTAAAGCGTCTGGCCGAGCGCATAGCTGCCCGTGAGGTTGCCGTAATACCCGTCGCCGTCCGCCTTGATGGCATAGGCTTCCTCGTCATTGACCTCTTTCGTGTCCTGGATGGCCTGCAGCTGGTACGGGTCATTGATGAGCATGGCGAAGTTCGTATTGTGATTGCCGCGCAGAGTGCTTTTCGGCGTCTTGCCATCGGCTTCCACTTCCAGCATTCCATTCACGTTGTACGTCTGCGGCACGTTCACGTTGACATGGGACGCCATGCCCGCGGCTTCTGCGCCGCCCTTCTTGTAGTCTTTCTGCGTGAAGGTCTTCTGGCCGGCGTCCGTGATGCCGATGCTCGCAAGATCGGTGCCGTTGACACCTTTGTCCGTGATGTCAGCATCAAAGAAGATCGAGACGCCATTCGCCGTCATCGGCGTCGCGTTGTTCAGATAGACTTTGGCTGTCTTGTACTTGCCATCAGGCGTCGCTTCGCCCACGGGGATTTCTTCCGTCGACGAGCGCTTGCTCGCGATGTTGTAGCGCTGGATGGCTCCCGTGTCCGTGACGCCGCCCGCTTTGAGGAGGTCTTCGTCATAAGCCGCCACGTCATCGGCGTTCGCATCGGCGCGCAGGACAATGGAGCCCTCGCGCGTCTCCGAGCTGCTGCTGCCCGTCGTATAGCCTTCCTTGCCCGCCGTGCCGCCCGACGAAGAGACGTTCGTCAGACGGTTCGCCGACAGGACGGCGCTCTTGCCGATCGCGATGTCGCCATTTGCGACGATCTTGATCGTGTTCGTGCCCGCCGAGATGCCCGGCGTCACTTCGATATCCGTCCCGAGTTTGAGCCCGAGGCTGTTGAGCGCCGAACTATCGAGGATGCCCTTGATTTCCTTGCCGAGCGGCGTCAGCGCGTCGTCGAGCTCATTCTGCGCCAGCGTCGCGACGCTGAGCTTGCCGTCGACGATGATGCCGGCGTTCTTCGCATTGGCAGCACTATCGGCCGTCTGATCGAAAATGAGCTCGCCGTTGTTCATGAAGCGGTCATGGTCGAGCGCATTCGTCGACGCGACGATGCCGGCCGCATTGACCTCCGAGCCCTCGGCGAAGATGATGCCGTTCGGATTCGTCAGGAGGAACGTGCCGACGGAGTTGATCTTGCCCGCGATGGTCGAGAGCTCCGTGCCCGTGACCTCGTTCAGCGTCATGGCGGCTGGATTCAGCGCGCCGTCCTTCGTCTGGATGAAATTCACCGTCGAATTGCTGCCGACATTGAACGAGCCCCAGTCGATGATGGCGCGGTCGCTTGTCTGCGTGATCGTCATCATGTTCGCGCCGCGCATGTCCTTGACGTCATACTTTACCGTGGCCTTGCTGCTGTCATAGACGGGCTCAGACTCTTTTTCGAAAGGATCTGACGTATGAAGAACCGTCCCGTCTGGTGCCAGTGTCTCCATGACCATCGTCGTGACCGTCTTCGTGCCGGGCGTCGTTGTCGTCTTCGTGACCTGCGAGAGGATGGCGCTGATGAAGGCATCGCCGCGGACAACGCTGCCGTCGAGCGGCATATTGTTCTTCACGTAGTCGAGCAGGCTCTTCCCATAGTCCCCGCTCGTCGCCTGCTTCAGGAGCGTCGCATTGTCATCGGTAACGACTTGCGGATCAACGTCCACCGTCTTCTCTGAAATCACCCGCTCCCGCGTCGTCGTCTCCTGCGGCGTCGGGACGACATCTTCCGCCGACACGTATCCCATGCCGCCCAGGCCGATGGACGCCGCCATCAGGCCGAGCAGAATCTGTCTCGTCAAAATCCTTTTTTCCCTTGCGCTCATGAGAACCTCCTTTTCTCATCAGAAATACTGCACGAACTGGAACCACCACATGCCGTGCATGTCCTCGCCCGCAGATGCGGAATAGGCGTCCGACAGCGGATACGCCCAATCGAGGCGGGCGTAGCTGTGGCCGGGGTTGCGGTAGGCGAGGCCGAGGCCTGCGCCCGCGAGCGTGCGGCGGTTGTCATACGGGCCGTTGTACGACTGGCGGTACTGCACCCAGCCGATATCATAAAATGGAATGATTTCAAAGCGCGTCTTTGGCACCTGAAAACTCAGATCGATGCTGCCGAGGACGCCATGGTCGCCGCCCGCTTCCGACTGTGGGAATGCGCGGACGGCATTGTGGCCGCCGACATAGAGCTTTTCGCTGGAATCGAGGTTGTCCCAGGCGTACTGCGCCGACAGCTGCGCCGTCAGCGTCACCGCGGGACTGATGCGCCAGTAGTCGTAGGCGTCAAGCTCCGTCTTCTGGTAGCTGCCGGCCGTGTCGGCATACTGCCAGCGCGTGATCTCGTTTTCCATCTTCATGCCACCGACCGTATGCGTGAGCTTCATCGTTGCCGCCTGCGTCGATGAGCGCCACAGCCCTTCGAATCCCACGCGCAGCGCACGGTTCTTCTTTTCCGCATCGTAGCCGATGAGATGGATGTAGTCGCTGAGGTTCGACTCGCCATACTCGAGGCGCAACCACGTATTGTTGTTCAGCGTGCGCTTCATCGGCGTGCGCGTGTAGATGCGCCAGCCATGCGACAGGCCGTCCATCTCGAATTTCCGGTACTGCTTGCCGAGGACGTAGTCCGTCTGGTAGCCCTCGATGCCGAGGAACATGCCGCCATTGCCGACCGGGAACTCGTAACTGACATCATAGCTGCGAATGTCGTCCGTATGGCTGCGCAGCGCGCCGATCGCGAGCTTGTCGCCGATATGGGCGAGATTGTTCCGATAATAATAGCCGCCGAGGCGCCAGCGCCCCGTGTAGCGGCTGCCGAAGTTGTCGATATACGCCGCGCCGCCCTCTTTCTCCGTCGTCTCGAGGCGGAACAGGATGTCGGCCGTGCCCGTCGTCCGCCCCGGCGAAAGATAGGCATGCGCCTTGACGCCCGGGAGGTCGTTCAGGATCAGGAGCTCGCGGTCGAGCGGCCCGCGCAGGATCTTCTTGCCCGGCCGCGCTGCCGGCAGAAAGCTCACGGCGCGCGACGTCACGAGCTCCGACGTATTCTCGAATGCCGCGCGGTCATAATGGCCGATGAGGATCTGCATCGTGACGTTGCCGTCGACGATCTCCTGCTCGGGGAGGATGGCGATCGCGGACATATAGCCGGCCGTGTGCAGGTAGTTCGTCACCTGCGCCGCGACTTTCCAGAGGTCATGGATCGTCATCTCATCCTGCAAAAGCGGTGCGGCGAACGATTGCAGATCCTTTTCGTCCACCGTCTCCTCGAGCCCGGTGAAATGCAGCGCTTTCACGGCGATGCGGACATCGCTGCCCTGCATCTCCGGGAGGTTCATCTCCACAGAGACGTTGGCGTCGTCCTTCTTCGGCACCCAGCCGCGCTGCTGATCGACGCCAGCCGCCACGCCGCCCGCCGTCAGCCCCGGCGGAGGCATCTCCGGCCCCGCCTCGGGCGCCGCTGCCGCGGGAGCGGCGAAAGAGCAGCCGCGAGACCAGCGGCCACGGCAATCGATGGTTTCCAAGAATCCATTCCGAATCATCCTATCTAATTTTCATTTTATTTTCGTATACAGTTCGGCGCGAATCGTCTGATAATTAAATACAATACGTGATATTTATCACATATTAAGTCGCACGCCATCATTCAAGTGCGGAGAGTAGGATAATTATACGCCGTCTCCCTTAAATCTCCCATAAAAACTATCGTTCAATAAAAGTTATCCGCAACCTTTTTCTGCCAGCGTTTCCGATCGCTTGCAATCCCAACGGAAAACACGTAAAATAATAGTAGCGTGCCATTCGCACGCGAACGCATTTATCAAAACATCAAAGGGTGATTTTTTCATGAGCATCTTATCGAGATTCCTGCCGAAGAAGAAGCCGGTAGAGATCAAGAACAATATGCCGAAGGAGAAGGCGAACATCAAGAAGACATTCGGCGTCTACTGCCACAGCCATCACGGCACGTCCGGCGACAAGCTCTGCCCGAAGTGCACGGCGCTGCTCGCGACCGTCATGACGCGCATGAACCGCTGCCGCTACGGCATCACGAAGCCGATCTGCGACAAGTGCGAGTTCGCCGGGCAGTGCTTCGGCGAGCGCCAGGCGCGCGAATTCCTGACGATCATGAACACGGGCAGCCGCAAGATGTACCTCAAGCATCCCGTCATGGCCGTCAAGCATAAGCTCGCGAGCATGGGCGTCGACTACGCGCGCTACGAGCAGCAGAAGAAGCTCGACGACAAGATCAAGGCGAAGGAGAAAGCCTCGAAGGAACGCGCGAAGGGCCGCAAGGAAAAGAAATGAAGAAAGCCTCCCGCGAGGGAGGCTTTTTCTTGCTCATTCACTTTTCGTTCACTTTTTCAGAAACCGCTGCACGGCCGGCCAGACGATGAGCGCCGCGACGGTATTGACCGCGCCCTCCATCAGAAGGCCCGGTGTCGAGGCGAGACCGGCAGCCACGCTCGCATAAAGCGCAGCGCCGAACACCGTATAAGCCGCCGCCATCCAGACGGAGGAAAGGACGAACGCACCCAGCACGCGCAGACGGCCGGCATTGCCGCGCCCGGCGATGCGCCAGACGATGTCCGCCATGAAGAATTTGATGACGAGCGTCGGCACGGCCCAGAGCAGGAAGCCGCCGAGCACATCGGAGAGCGCCGAGCCGAGGCACGCAGCAATCAGCGCCTCGCGCCGCCCGATGGAAAGCGCCAGCAGGAAGATGACGGCGTCGCCGAGATGCGCGTAGCCGAGCGGAATCGGGATGCGCGGCACGAACGTCGCGAGGAAGACGAGCGCCGTCATGACGGCCGTGACCGTGAGCTCGCGCGCTGTGAAGGCGGGGCGCTGCTGCGCTCCTGCCGCGGCCGTAGATGTCGTAGAAATCATGAGAATGCCTCCTTTTGCGCCTCATTCTAGCGCAAAGGGGGGCTCCATGAAATATCCAGTTTGCAAAAATCATGCATGCCAGCCATGCCAGATTTTCACAATCAACTGGCAGCTGGCATGCAAGCGAAAGAAAGGAACACATCGTATGAACTACATTGTCACAAAACTCGTCACAGAAGGCGATTCGCAGGAATTCTCCATCCTCGGCCTCACGCAGGACGAGGGCCGCGCCGCGGAGATCGCGGCGGCCGCCTACAAGGAATACAACACGAATGCCTCGTTCCAGAATGTCGAAGTCATCACGGAATGGCTGCGCACGCGCAAGAAGCACTCGTTCCGCAAGGACAAGAGCCACCGCCTCCAGCTCGCGATCACGCCGCTCGAAGGCGAAACGCCCGAGGGCGGCAGCATCCTCGTCTACTCCGCTTCGCAGGAGCAGGATGAGCTCATGCGCAAGATGAGTCAGGCGCTGTTCGAAGGGACGAATGCGGCGCGGAGGAATACGGACGGGACGACGGTGTCATGCCCGTTGGAACAAGAATAACGATGTCGCACCCGCGGAAGATACTTCCTGCGATTTCATTGACGTACAAGGGCCCCCCGCCGCTCACGCGGCCCGTCCCCCCTCTAGAGGGGGGCTCAACATAAAGAGACCGTTGCAAATCTTGCAACGGTCTCTATTCTTTCAGTGGTGGGCAGGGATGGATTCGAACCATCGTAATCCGAAGATGACAGATTTACAGTCTGTTCCCTTTAACCACTCGGGCACCTACCCACAATATGGTGACCCAGGGGGGATTCGAACCCTCGACCCTTTGATTCGTAGTCAAATACTCTAATCCAGCTGAGCTACTGGGCCATATTGTAAAATATATATTTTTGAAGCACCAACTGACTCGGTCAGAGGAAGCTATTTGCCTATCGGCAAATGGCTAAAATATCTGTAAGCGCTTAAGCAGACACTTGGCGCTTCAGCGCCTTAGTGGTCGCTTATGCAACGCAAAGCGCTAACAGCTATTTTATGGTGGGCCCACTTGGACTCGAACCAAGGACCGACCGGTTATGAGCCGGATGCTCTAACCAACTGAGCTATAGGCCCAAAACACAGATGTGACTTGCAGACAAAATGGAGCGGAAGACGAGACTCGAACTCGCGACCCCCACCATGGCAAGGTGGTGCTCTACCAACTGAGCTACTTCCGCATATTGGAGCGGAAGACGAGACTCGAACTCGCGACCCCCACCATGGCAAGGTGGTGCTCTACCAACTGAGCTACTTCCGCATCCATCTGCTAGCGCCGAGGCTCGCGGCCTCTCGCTGACTGACAAAATACATTATACGCATCCAGTGCCTCGAAGTCAAGCATTTTTTTGCGAAAACGAAAACTTTTTATCTTCATGCCCCAGCAGGCACCATCTTGCGATGCGAACACAACAGAAGCGCCGCATCTTTCGATGCGGCGCTTCTCACGTCTGGAACGGTCCTATCATTGCCTTGCACAAGTACGGAGGGAAGGGCGCATATCCACATTCAATTCCAGTTTCCGCTGCCGCCCTTCTGCATGGCTATTCTACATCATGCAACTCCCTCAGTCACCTTACCAACAACTTGGCAATCGAGCCACTCAGCTACTGCCTGCTGGTCCGAAGATTTTGCGGTCTTCTGATCACGGCCGACCTTGTCATCTGCAGCGGCAAAGCTTTTGAAACTCGAATGACCCATGAGCTTTGCTGCCTTGGTGAACTGCTTCGTGCGGACGGGGACGAATTTCG
>Ga0256406_1004100_pt1 | contig 17172 bp, 12 predicted proteins | sample RumenRJG_03DNA_FD_185986 | JGI IMG/M metagenome (GOLD analysis project Ga0256406, IMG submission 185986) | Bovine rumen microbial communities from Lethbridge, Alberta, Canada - RJG_03 | ecosystem: Host-associated > Mammals > Digestive system > Stomach > Rumen | place: Canada: Alberta | collected...
GTAGACTTTAAGATGCAGGTCCTCGCCGGCAGGAAAATATTTCAATCGGCGGCTAGTGAAATACACCGTGGTCTCCGACTTATTCCAAAGCGATTTATAGAAATAGAATACGTCCTTCTTCGTCTGGCGGTCACGAGTCACGAGGCCCTTGTCGTTCATATACTTGCGGGCAGGGTTTTCCTTGAAAGTTTCCCCATTGTCAGAATCCATGTAGCCTTCTTGACGACCTGAAACGGGAAAGTCGAACAATACCCATGCGGATGTAAAATTCAGCCAAGGCATCTTGAGAATCTGACGCCAGTAAGATTCATGGAACATATTCCCGAATTCCTCAAAGTGGCAAGCATCATCTTTCTTCACCCTGGCAGGATCCCAGACATGGGAGAATGGATTAATGCCGGCTCCATATTCAGATACATTGGTTACCCCCATCTTTTTATGAATCACTTCCATATCTTTTGAGAAAGCATCTAAGTTGTCAGCATCATAGTACCAGCCATTGTAGCGATTTTCCGAGAGGTAATCCACCTTAAGATCTGTGTATCCAGGGCGCTTGACGGCAGAGTCGTCAGACACGCCAACATACCTCCAGGGGTCGAGTGACTTAGCGAACTCATAAAGCTTCCCAGTCTGGTAAATGACAGCGTCGGCATCGAATCCACCCTGGAGAGAATCATTGTTCCCCCAGGAGTCCAGCTCATTCCACATACCCCAGAAACAGATGCTGGGATGATTGAACAGATTGTTAATCATCTCTTCCATCTGATCGTGGATGTTGTTGAAATATGCCTGCCTGGCATTGACTCCACAGACATTCACCCATGGAATTTCGGTCTGGACTATTATGCCGAGAGAATCCGCCTGCTGATAAGAGAAATCATTATGCGGATAATGAGCCAGCCGAAGGAAATTAGCCCCTAATTCTTTGATCATGCGGTAATCCCGACGGTAATCATCATGGGTCAGAGCCGTAGCCTTGCCATCCATGTCCTGATGCATGGCCACCCCTCGAAGCGGATATGGCTTGCCGTTCAGATAGAATCCGTTCTCCGGATCCATATGGTAATAACGGTAGCCTACCTTCGTCTCCGCTATATCCAGCATTCTCTTTCCCTCGAAAAGCTCGACCCTGACCGTGTACAGGTAAGGATCCTTGACTCCGTTCCAGAGATGCAGGCCGGACACTACGAATTCATGCCTGTAATCATAGTCAGAGAATGCCTTGATATCGACTTTACGATCGGCCTGATACCCTAAGCTTCCGTCCGCCTCTATGAGCTGAGTCCTGACGTTCACCGTAATGCCACGATTGCTGGTGTTCATGACTTTAGTCTTAACCACTGTCGCAACCTTATTTGGAGCCACTTCTGGCGCCTCCACCCTCAGGCGATAGAGACCGTAAGATTCTGGCGAGAAATACGCCTTTTCCATCTGGACAAGGAACACGGGATTATGCAACCCGCCATTCTTGTTGAAATCTGACTCAACCGGGATGATATCAAGGTCTCTCCTATTGTCGCAGATGACTTCAACCTCATTAATGCCTTTCTTAATAGCTTCAGTAATATTCACGGGAAACGCAGTGTAGCCTCCTCTGTGGTCTGCAACCTGAACGCCATTCACTTTCACTATCGCCTTCTGAGCCGCTCCTTCAAACACAAGGAAATGGTCAGCCTTAGCATCATTTACTCTGAATTCGGTCTTGTATGTCGCATCTCCTCGGTAATATGCCTTTGAATGGCCATCCTCAGCATTGTAGGAATGAGGAATCGTCACATCTTCCCACGATATTCCATCTTTGCTGAACTGCCAGTCTTTCAATTCTACCTGCCTTAAACCACGAATCTGCGCATTAGCTGAGATGGCAGAAATCATTGCCAGGATAGCGGCAAATAAGATATTTCTTCTCATTCGTTGTTTATCTTTTCATTTTAGAATTGGCAAATTTAGTAATAATCAATCGAATTCCTTAATTTTGCAAGCGAATTAATGTGTTCTTCATGATAAGCTACGAGGATTACAAGCAAGAGACCCGCAAGGTCTTCGATTGGATGAGGCTTCTGGCTCCGAAAATAATTATGCTCTCGGTCGTGCTAGGTGCCATAACTAGGATCATTCTTGCTTTGATAAGTCCTGAACGCATAAATGCTGGTCTCATTGGCTGGATAGTAGTATTCGGCCTCGGGGTTCTGAACGATGCCTGCTTCGCAATCCTGTCCCTGGCACCGGCATTCGCCATCTACATTTTCCTTAATGACGTAAAATACAAGAAAGGCTTAGGGTGGCTTATCATAATCATCCTGGCCGCCGCTACGGCATATTCATTTTACCCAGAGAATTTCTTCTCTTCGTATGCCCCTTGGGTGACGAAACTTGCCAGGATAGTTACTTCAACGATTTTGGCCGGTTTCTGCATGAAACTCTTCATTCCTCAGATAAGGAATGCATGGAGAGGCCTGACGCTCACTCTCGTAGAATTCTGCTACGTGCTTGCGGGCATAGTGAACATGCTTTGCGAGGGCATATACTGGCATAAATTCGGCGTAAGGTACAATTTCATTGCCGCAGACCGCCTGTTCTACTCTGGAAGCGCAATGAGAGCCGTGCTGGATGCCTATCCAGTAATTCCCATGGCAATTGCCCTGACTCTCATAGCCATCTTCGTGACATGGAAGATGTTCAGGAAATACAGCATCGGGGAATCCAGCAACATTGGCTTCTCGAATACGATGGCGATGCTGGTGCTGTATGGAATGCTCGCATTCGGCAGCCTGAAATGGCTGGACTTCAGCAGCCGAAAAATCAGCAATGCCAGCGCCGCAGCCACTCAGTTGCAAGAAAATGGCATCTGGAACTTGATTGAAGCTTGCAAAAGCGGGGATCTTGAATATTACCGATTCTATCCTGCCATTCCAACGATGCAAGCCACGAACACTGCAGAAGAACTGCTTGCAAAGGGCCTGCATGCCCCAGACTCAACTGCTGCGATCCCCAGGAACATAGTGCTAATAACTCTAGAAAGCATTAATCATGAATATATTGATGAAGGCCTATGCCCATTTTTAGAGTCCTTGAAGAAAGAGAGTCTTTCTTTCAAGAACATGTTCGCAAGCGGGCCTTCGATGTCTAAAGGAATCGATGCGCTCACGCTCTGCACTCCCCCGACGCCGGGAAGGAGCATAGCCTTCAAATTTGGGAAGACGGTTCCAGCAGGTCTTCCAACCATAGGCAAAGCACTGCAAGCCAGCGGATATGCGACTGCATTCATCTATGGCGGAAACGGTCGCAGGTCAAATCTCAGGAGATATTTCTCAACAAATGGCTACGAGATAATAGAGAAAAGAGATTTCAAAGATATTTCTTTCGAAAACTCGATGGGAGCCTGCGACGACGACACCTATGAGGAAGTCCTTGAATATGCCGACAAAAGAGCCAACCTAGGGAAACCGTTCCTTGCGCATGTGCTGACTCTGTCAAGCCACAGTCCATATTCCTATCCGGGCAGCAGGCTCATAGAAAAAGATGAGCGGAGAGAAGCGGTGAAATATACTGATGCTGCCCTGCATAGATTTTTCGCAGCGGCCTCAAAGAAGCCTTGGTTCAGCAACACGATTTTCGTCGTAGTCAGTGACAGAGGCTCGGAAAAAAGCAATGAAAATGACCCTAAGCTAGAATATTTCCACATACCTGCCCTTATTTATTCGCCTGGATTCATTGCTCCCGCTGAAAATGATAAGATTTGTTCACAGATAGACCTGATGCCCACGCTGCTCTCCATGCTGCATATTCGTCCAGAAGATAATTTCTACGGCAGGAATATATTGGCGGATGACTTTGAGGAAAGGGCATATGTCTCTAATTTCCTGCAGCTTGGCTATCTGAAAGACAGTACTTTGATTGTGTTGCAGCCAATGCGCGAAATAACTGCATTCAGGATCGAGGGCGGCGAGCAGATTGAAGTGACAGCTCCAGATTCGGTTTTGCAGAAAGAGGCCACGGCACTTTACCAGCTTGCGTCTGGCCTATTCGAGTAATCAATTGAAACTCACTTTCATTTCTCCAAAGTAAAGCCCCCAGCAGCCATCCTGGACTATCGGGATGTCCTTGCCATCCAGATTCTTCTCGTAATGAGGCTTTTTGAGGAACGTGTGCGAATGTCCCCCGATGACTATGTCCACATTCCGAGTGTTCTTGACCAGAACCTGGTCATCGAAAGCCGGCATCGAGAAGCCGATGTGAGTGAGAGCTATCACCAGGTCGCACTTTTTCGCGTCTTTAAGGTACGCAGCCCATTTATTCACTGCCTCAGCAGGCTCAATGGCCGGAATCCGTTCGGCGATTTCTTTTGAGACAAGGGTGCTGATGTCCGGCATCAGGCCGATGATTCCGATTCTCTTTCCCGCCTTCTTAACGACCGCATACGGCCTTACGTATTTTCCAAGCTCCAGATTGGAAAAATCATAATTGGCGACCACCACAGGACACTTCACCTTTGAGACCCTTCTGGCAAGTTCATCCACTCCGTTATCCAGCTCGTGATTGCCGAGAGTGATGCAGTCGTACTTCAAGGCGTTTATCATCTCTATCTCAACGTCGCCTTTCAGCACTGTGAAATAAGAAGTTCCCTGGGAGAAATCGCCCGCGAGCAGGAAAAGCACGTTCCTCCTTCCGTCAGCCTTGACCACGCTGTCCCTGAAAGCAGCCCTCTCAATCACTCCGCCAAAACCTTTCTGAGAGCCTGAGCGAATTGGCTCAAGATGGCTGTGCGTATCGTTCACATGAATTATCGTAAGCTCCCTCTGGCCATAGGCGATGGTTGCAGAAAGAAGAGTGATGCAGAATATTCCTAAAAACTTTTTCATAGCTCCTTCCCGCCTTTGAATATTTTGATTCTTCCATCGCACTCGTATTCAATCGGTTTTCCCTTAGCTGTCAGCTCTTTGACGTAAGAAAGCATGGTGTCTATGATGTAGCCGTTGCACATCATCTTCTTTTCCGCATTCTTCTCAATGTGGAAACCATCTCCGCCATCCAGCAGGAAATCTATGGTTGCGATGCCGTAAAGCCTTTCATCGTCAAGCGGTTCGCCACCAACGGTTGCCTGGGCCAGCCTTCCATCTTTAACCACAGCCCTGCAGCCACCGACTATTTGCCAGGTAGTCCCAGCCATCTGCTCCAGAATCACTCTGACGTCTCTGCCCCGCAGAGCCACATAATATAGATGATTACGGAAAGGGAACATGGACATGATGTCGTCAACCATCACCGGCCCTGCTGGCATGTCCACCCGCACTCCCCCTTTGTTGGCAAAACCTATGTCAACTTTCAGTCCTATGCTGTCCTCAACGGCTCGCATGACCTCATCTATGAACCAGTCGTAAAGCTCGCACTCGGGCGACTTGCGAACCATGGCCCTAGTCGAATATGCGATGACGGATTTCACTTCTGCCATCTCTGGCTGCACCCCTACGAGGATTTCCGCAACCTTTTTCGTGGACCCCCTGAACTTCCTGCCATTCGGCGCAATGTAATAACGTCCTTTGACATAACCCATGGATTCCGTCACGTCATCGGCATTAGACGCAGTGACGCCAGTCCTGGAGCCGTCCATAGGCACGGTTCTCCACGAAATGCTAATATCCTGGGCGCTAAGACTCAGCCCCAGCGCCAGGAAGAACGCAAAGAAATATTTTCTCAAAATTAACTCTGTTTAAAATACTTCCAGAGATCCTTGAACGTAGATTTCTTGCCGAACACCAGGATCCCTGACTTATAAATCTTGGCCGAAATCCAAGCAAAGATAACAAAAGTCAGGAGAAGAACAGCGACAGAACCGATAACCTCCCAGTTAGCCACGCCATACGGAATCCTTGCAGGCATCACTATAGGCGACGTGAATGGGATCCAAGAACACCATCTCACGACCGGACTGTCCGGGTTCTGGAACAGCATGAACACTACAATGTAGCCAATCATCAGAGGAATCGTCAGCGGCAGCTGAAGCTGCTGAGTGTCGCCTTCGTTCTCGACCGCCGACCCGATGGCAGCGAACATGGATGAATATAGCAGATAGCCTAGGAAGAAGAACACCAGGAAAGCCACGATGAGTTTAACCCAAGGCACGTTCACCAGAGTGCCGATTATAACTGAGGCATCGCTTACAGTGGTTGCGACAGAGTCAGCCGCTGCCAAAGAAGCGGTGTCCGAACCGACGCCCAAAGCCTGCATCTGGGCAGGCGAGACGCCCATCGTCTGAGCCATCATCTGGGAATCTCCGGAGAGCTCTTTGAACTTGTCGAATCCAACAAAACCGCCGACGATTGCGGCAATGCCGAACGTGAGCACGATCCAGAGCAAGAACTGGGTGAGCGCGACCAAAGCGATGCCGATTATCTTTCCGAACATCAGGTCAATCGCATTGACGGACGAAACCAGCACTTCTATCACCCTGCTTGACTTCTCTTCAATTACGGCAGACATTACCTGGCCGCCGAACATGGTGATGAACATGAATATTATGATTCCCAGAATCATGGATATTATCATGTACACTCCCGATTCGGATATGGACTCGTTTCCTTTCTCGTCCAGTGTGTATTCAGTGAGGGGCACATCTGCCTTCACGTCATCCATTATCTGCTGCAAGTCATCGATGTTGTAGAGCTTGATCCTATAGTCCTCTACCGCATTCGATGCCATGTTCTTAAGATTATCCGTGAATTCGACCCCGACAGGATCTTTCGAGTAAAGACTCATCTTCACCATTCGCGAGACAGTGTCCAGAGGAGAAACCACAACCAAGGCATCCTTGCCAAGTGCAGAAAGGTTGTTCTTCACAGTATCGGCCGGCTCGCTGGAGAAATCCTCGAAAGTCACCCTTTCGTTGTTTTTTAGGAATGGGAAGACTATGCCGCTCTGATCCACGACCGCAACGGCCCGTTCCCTCTCCTTCGTGGTGCCCATGATGTAGCCCATGAGGACAAGGAAAGCGACGAAGAGAATCGGCACCAGAATGGTCGTCACCAAGAAGGATTTTTTCTTAACCTTGTTAAGATATTCCCTTGCTATGATTATATTGATGTTCCTGAAATTCATGGCTATGCTTCCTCCGTTACAAGTTTTATGAATATGTCGTTCATCCTAGGCATCAGCTCTCTGAAAGAAGATACGGGAATTTCCTGCCCTATGATTGCCTGCAGAGCCTGATTCGTCGTGACCTCCGGCTCAAGAGCGAGAACGGCGTCTCGCTTGCCTCCTTTTACTTCATCAGAGACGACTGTGAATATGCCGTCGGCATCGGCAACGACTTTGTCGCCGGTGTACTCCAGCTCTATGTTGTTGTTGCCATATTTCTTGCGGATGTCGTTCACTCCCCCCGTTATCACCAGACGCGACTTGTTTATGAGTGCGATTTCATCGCACAATTCCTCGACGGATTCCATGTTGTGAGTGGATAGAGCGATCGTAGCACCTTCCTTATTCAGCCTCAGAATCTCCTGACGGATGATTTCCGCATTCACTGGATCGAAGCCCGAAAATGGCTCGTCCAGAATCATCAGCGATGGTTTGTGGACGACAGTCGTTATGAACTGCACCTTCTGAGCCATGCCTTTCGAAAGCTCCTCGATCTTCTTCTTCCACCAATCCTGAATTCCGAAGCGACCGAACCACTTCTTCAGCTCGGTCCTGGCATCAGATGCGCTCATGCCTTTAAGCTGAGCCAGATACATGCACTGATCGCCAACTTGCATCTTCTTGTAAAGCCCTCTTTCCTCTGGCAGATAGCCTATCTTTCTCACATCCTCCTGAGTGATGGCATGGCCATTGAACATGACCTCGCCACCACTCGGAATGGTGATTCTGTTAATGATTCTGATGAGCGTAGTCTTCCCAGCTCCATTAGGGCCAAGCAGTCCGAATATCTTGCCTTCGGGGATGTTCAAGCTAACGTGATCCAGCGCCACTTTCTCTCCGAAGGTCTTCGATATATCCCTGCATTCTATAATACTTCCCATTTAATTTTAATTATTCTGAATTTTCACAAAAGTACCAACTTTTGACGAATTGCCAACTTTTTTCATCCTATTCGTAACGGAAATTTAATATTTTGACTACTAGCTCGATGAGGAGATCCTTCGGCGTAGCCTCGCCGACATTCCCGCCTTTGCCTTTGTAGTCATATTCACAAAGCAGGGATATCACACCCATGGCAGCAGGAACAGGGTAATTGGCAACCGCAACATCATATTCCTTCCAGAAATAAGGGTTCACTCCTTGCAATGCGGCAGCGACAGCAGTCCTGTCAGGGTACCTGTTCTTCTGCTTCAGCGCTCCATATTTCAGGATGCGGTTGAAATGAAGGTACAGTGCGCTCACTGCCATAGGCATAGCGAATTTTGCAGAACCGCCCAGATGATCGGCGACTTTGAGCGCCTCTTTCGCATTCCTGGAAGACAGAGCCTTCGTCAATTCGAATATGCTGAATTCGCGGCTGATGCCCACGTTCTGCTCTATGTCCTTCACGGTCACGTTCGTAACACCCTCAGGAAGATTTTTAAGCAATTTGTCGGTCTCGACTACTATGCGGCTCAGATCAGTTCCCGCATCCTCTCCAAGCAAAGCGGAAGCCTCTGGATCGATTTTCAATCCTTTGCTGGAATAATATTGGCTGATCCAGCCAGGCATCTCATAATCTCTCAAAGCAGGCGATTCAACAATCACTCCTACCTTCGCTATCTGCTTGTATAAAGACTTGCGCTTATCAAGCGTAACGCCTCTGAACAGCAGCACGAGAACAGTAGAATCCAGCGGATGCTCGCAGTAAGGAGCCAGTTTCTCTATGTCACGCACGGCTTGCGCATCCTTCACCACAACTAATTGGCGTTCAGCCATCATAGGGTAGCGCATGGCCGAAGTCGCAATTGCATCCGCATCCACGTCCGAGCCATAACATATTGTCTCATTGAAGTCCCTTGAAGCATCGTCCAATGAATATTTGACGAGGGCGTCACAGATCAGCTCCGGATAATATGGCTCATCTCCCATCAGCAGATAGACAGGAGCAAACTGCCCCGCCTTCGCCTTCTGAATTATTTCTTCGCTCTGAGCAGCTACGCTAACTGTCCCCTTTGCCATTTCAATATGTGAATTTTACTGTCCTACAGATATTCCTTGAAGATGTTCCGAACAAAGCCTGGAAATCTCCTTTCTCTGCCACCCAGGCATGTTTTCCAGCATCGAAGAAACTTAGAGCAGATTTATCGATGGTAATTTCTGCCACTTTCGTCTCGCCTGGCTCCAAGAATACTTTAGCGAAACCCTTGAGTTCCTTTTCAGGTCGCTCGACAGAACACTCCGCATCACTGATATACAATTCCACGGTCTCTGCGCCAGCCACTGCGGCAGTGTTCTTGACAGGAACCTTAAACGTGATTCCCCTTTCGGCAGAACCTGCCATAGAAGGTTCCCCTATCTCGAATGTAGCGTAACTCAGTCCATGACCGAATGGAAACAAAGGGGTGATTTTCTCCTTGTCGAACCAGCGATAGCCAACGAAGATTCCTTCTGAATAAGTCTCATTCATGATGGTCGCCATGTTGGTGCCAAGCAGCTTCTGCTCCCCTGGCACTCCCGGATATTGCTCGGCAGTCTTTATCGGATAATCATCCAACGAAGAACCGATAGTGAAAGGAAGTTTTCCAGACGGGTTCACGTCGCCAGAAAGCACGTCAGCAAGCGAATGCCCTGCCTCGCTGCCGAGGTACCAATCCTGAATGATGGCAGGAACCTTGTCCGCCCAAGGCATTGCAACGGCATTTCCAGAAATATTCACGACCACGAGCTTCGGAGCCACTGAAGCGAGTGCCTCGATGACAGTATCCTGAGAATATGGCAGAGAGTAACTCAGTCTGTCGGCACCCTCCGCATCCTGATGGTCGCTCTTATTCAGGCCGCCTATGAATATGACATATTCAGCATTCTTAGCCGCAGTCACTGCGTCTTTCAGCAGCTGCTCGGCAGAGCGGCTCTCAGATAGATCCTGACCAGTGGAGACCCCATTGTATTCACCGCCAACGTCTCCCACATAGCCTCTCTCATATTCAACAAATGCATCTTTGAAGCGTTCCTTGATGCCCTCCAATGGGGAATATTCCTTTTTCACCTTCAACGAAGAACTACCACCGCCGACCGTCATCATCTTTATGGCATTTTCCCCGACTACAAGGATCTTCTTTGCATCCTTTATCGGCAGCACGCCTTCATTTTTCAGCAGCACGATAGCCTCGTCCCCGATTTTTCTCGCAGCTGCGGCATGTTCGGGAGATGCGAAAGACCCGTACGGGCGATTCTTGTTCATATTCGTCCTGTACATGAGCCTCAGCACCCTGCGCACCTTATCGTCGAGCGTCTGCATGTCATATTTTCCGCTCTTCAGGCCCTCCAGATAAGGGTCCGCAAGATAATAACTGTCGTAAGAATTAGATGCCGTCGACTTCAAGCCATCGGTCCAGGTGCCGAACTCCATGTCCAAGCCATTATCAACTGCTTCATTAGTGTCGTGAGTGCCGCCCCAGTCGCTCACCACTACGCCGTCGAACCCCCACTCTTTCTTAAGGATATCATTCAGCAAGTATTGATTGTGGCAGTTCCACTGGCCCTTGTACAGATTGTACGAGCCCATGATGGCCCAGGCGCCGCCCTCCTGGACGGCAGCCTTGAAGGCAGGCAGATATATCTCGTAAAGGGTTCTGTCATCGACATTCACGTCTGTGGTGAATCTGTTCGTTTCTTGATTGTTAAGGGCAAAATGCTTTACGCAGGCTGCGACGCCATTGCTCTGAACGCCTTGAACATAAGGCACCACCATACGGCTCGCGAGGTATGGGTCCTCGCCGAAATATTCAAAGCTTCTGCCGTTCAGAGGGGTTCTGTTGATATTCACTCCCGGACCAAGCAGTACGTCTTTTTTGCGGTAACGTGCCTCCTCGCCTATGCTCTTCCCGTAGAGCCTGGACATCTCTGGATTCCATGTGGCCGACAGGGCGGTCAGGGCTGGAAATGCCGTGCAGGAATCGCTCGTCCATCCAGCCTGCTCCCACTTATCCCAGAGAACTTCCGGACGAATGCCGTGAGGGCCGTCAGACATCCACACTTCTGGCAGGCCAAGCCTGGGAACACCTGCGGAACTGAATTTGCTCTGAGCATGCAGAACTGCGACTTTTTCTTCTAAAGTCATCCTCGAAAGGGCATCTTCTACCCTCTCATCCATTGTTTTGGCATCATCAAGAAAAACAGGCATGCCGTTTCCAGCTGCCTGTTTTCCGTTCTGATTACCGCATGCCGTGACTACGGCCACAGCTGATAAAATGCAGCAGACCAGATGTGTTTTCATATTATGCCTCAAATTTCTTTTCTTTCGTTCTTACTATTTTTTCTTTCATGAGGTCTACGGCTGCGCTCACTGCATCCTCGAATGAGCTTGCGTTTCTTTCAATCAGCAAGTCTTGGCCGTAAGCCCTCGTCTGGAGTTTTACGTTCTTGTTGTCTGGTTCTCTCAGCAACGATAGCGTTACATCTACATCGCCAAGGGCATCACTAAACCTTGAAAGCTTGGAAACTTTCTTCTGCACGAAGTCAAGCAGTTTCTGATCTGCGTCGAACTTCAGGGATTTAACTCTAATCTCCATGATTACCTCCATCTTTAGCCCGTGGGTGGGCATTAAAATAAACTTTTTTTAGTTTTTCGATTGAATTGTGCGTGTAGACCTGCGTTGCCGCAAGCGAAGAGTGGCCAAGCAGTTCTTTAATAGAATTGAGGTCAGCTCCTTCGTTCAGAAGTTCCGTGGCCAGAGTGTGCCTCAATACATGCGGAGACTTTCTCCCTGTGATGCTGCCAACCTTGCCCAGCTCGCTTTTGATGACCCTGTCGACGAATACCGGATAGAGCCTGCCTCCGTTCGGAGTGACGAGCAGAGGCTCATCCGAGGTCCTCTCGCGCGAATCCATCGTTTCAACTACACGTAAATATAAGGAAATTTCCTCACAAAGTGAAAGCACGAGAGGGATTTCTCTCATCTTATCACCCTTCCCTTTGACCTTCAGGACTTTACGTCCGAAGTCCACGCTGCCGACATTGAGGGCTATGAGTTCGGAGCGACGGATTCCTGCTGAGTAAAGGATTGAGACGATGAGACGGGAGAGCCTCTTTGAATATAATTCCAGAGATGTTTTATCCCGTCCCGTTATCAGAGTTGCGTTTTCTTCGGATGCGTAAGGTTCCGTGCCTTTGAAATATTCATCCATCGATTCCTCCCTGTAGAACACGGGCAGGCGCTTTTCCACTTTCGGCCTCGTAACCAAGCTGACCGGATTGGATTTCAGCAAGCCTTTCTTTATGAGATATTTGCAGAACCCGCTCAGCACGCTGAGGTGCAGGTTCACCGTCCTCGAGCCATCGCCTTCATGGGTAATCAGTTCAACTTCGTAACTTCTTATCGCAGAAGGGGTCAGAGATTCCGTCAAAGCCTCATCCGCCGAATCATCCGCAACGAACCCCGATGCCTTCAGGAACTCACAGAAATCCTTCAGGACTTCCGAATATATTTCCTGAGTCCTTTCAGAGTAACGCCTGACAGACGAGATGTAATTTATGTAATCCTGTGCGGAATGATTCATGCATTGGTAATCTTCTGCACAAATTTAATCATTCAGCTTTTATTTCGGAACTCTACCGGAGACATGCCGACGTTGTTCTTGAACATACGGGTGAAATGGCTCGGATACTCGAAACCGAGCGAGTCGGCTATGATGCCCACAGGATCGTCAGAGGCGAGAAGACGCTGCTTTGCCACGCCAATCACCCTGTTCTGAATCATGTCCTTTGCCGTCACGCCTGTTTCTTTCTTTATCAGGTCCCCGAAATAATTCGGCGAGAGGCAGAGCTTGTCTGCGAAGTAGCTTACTGACGGAAGCCCCTTCTCGGAAATCTCAGTGCCTGTGACATATTCATGGAGCAGGCTTTCGAATTTAGTGAGAAGGTCGCTGTTGGCCTCATGCCTGGTGATGAACTGGCGGTCATAGAACCGCTGGCAGAGATCCAGCAGCAAGTTGATTTCTCGGCAGATTATCGTCTTCGTATGACGGTCTATCTCCCTGTGCAGTTCGACCAGGATGTTATCCATGCAGGCTTCTATCTGACCCCTTTCTTTTATTGAAAGATGCAGAGCCTCCCGGCACTCATAAGAGAAGAAGTGGTAATTGCGGATGTTCGCTCCCAGCTCCGTCCCATAAATCAGGTCGGGATGGAAGATCAGTCCTCTCCCTTTCCCTTTCACGGGGGTTTGAGTCTCAACTCCATAGACCTGCCCCGGAGCCATGGTGACGATAGTGCCGTCATGGTAGTCATAGGTTGTGTTGCCGTACGTCAAATTTCCGCATTTGATGTCTTTCAGGAACACGCAATAAACTTCGTAAAGCATCTTCTCACCGAGATGCGGCTTGAAATCCTCAAAACGAACCACGCTTACCAACGGATGCAGAGTCTCCACTCCAAAATGGTCATTATATTCTTGAACTGTCGATATCTTTTTCATCCTGAATATGTTTTATTCGTAAGCAAAAGTAATATTAATAATCATTTTGCCAAGGGTTGTCCGTAAAAATGGCAGAATAGTCTAAAAAATATTTAAATTTATGACGAATATGGTAGAGATCGATCTCACGAAATTCAAGGGCGGCAAAGAGCACAGACCCATCACAAGTCCCGAGGCCATGCTAGATGCTATCACGGCCTTAGGCATCGTGCCATTCTTCATAAACATCGTACCTGGCTATTCCATTGAGGAAATGACGCCGAAGGAATGCTGGTTCGACGATGATTCCGACACTCTGGGACCATGGGATTGGAAGATAGACTGCATCCAGAGCGGCAGCATCGCTTATGGGAAATTCCTGCTCGGAGGAAAGGCTTCGTTTGCGACCGTGGAGCGCTACAGGGAACTGATGAATTGGCGCCGATCCCGCAAGGAACTGAAGCCCAAAGGATTGGAGATGGATGTTTACAATGCCATCGTAGAAGCCGGGACTTTGACTACGTCGGAGCTGCGGAAACGATTCGGAATAAAAAAGAGCAAGATGGACACTATCATCACTCATCTTGAATATGCCACATTAGTGGTGACTGGCGACATCCAGAGAGTCTATCGCGGCCCTGACCTCTGTTACAGTGGCTGGCAGAGATCGTCCGTATGCACCCCCGAGGCTCTTTTCAGCCTGAATGAAGAACAAGATGAAGAAGATTTCAATGACATCTTTTTCAAGGCTAAGAAGCGGGACTCGGGGAAGCCCGAAAAAGAGGTCATCGCGCCAGAGGCCTCTTTCACTCGCATATGCGCGCATATTCATGAGATGTTTCCTCTTGCAGAAGAAGCAACGATAAAGAAAGCAATATGGTAATGCATAATATGAAAGCTAAGACTATTTTATTTGCGATGGCATTTGCGCTGCCTCTGGTCCTTGCTGCATCCTGCGGCAGCAATGGCAAATCTTGCGCAGGAAAATTGTACTCAACTACGTTTTCCAATCCGGTGATTGGCCATAACTGCCCGGATCCGACAGTCCTCGATGACAGGGCTCGCACTGGTTACTTCTACGCCTATTCCACATCGAACAAGAAGACAAACCTGCCTGTTTATCGTTCCAAGGACATGGTGACATGGGAGGCAGTAGGCGATGGCATGCCTTCGGACTGGAAGCCTTGGAGCGAAGGCGGAAGGCTCTGGGCTCCGGACATCAACTACGTGGATGGGAAATACATCCTTTACTATGCGATAGGAGTATGGGGCAATATGGAACTGAGCGCAAGCGGGGTTGCCACCTCGGACAAGCCTGAAGGGCCGTTCCAGGACAAGGGAATGGTCGTCTCGTACCAGAACACTGGCGTAGGCAATTCCATAGACCCGATGCTGTTCATAGATGAGAACGGGACTAAATACCTGTATTGGGGTAGTTTTGGAGAGACTTCAGGAATATGGGTGGTCAAACTCTCGGATGACGGGCTGTCCATAAAAGAAGGCGCAGTGCCAGTTAAGCTAGGAGCGACCAATATGGAAGGATCTTACGTAATTAAACGTAACGGCTATTACTACATGTTCAATTCGAAAGGCTCTTGCTGCGAGGGTTCGAGCAGCACGTACCACGTCGTTGTTTCCAGAAGCAAGAGTCCTGAAGGACCTTTTGTCGGCCCTGATGGCAAATCATTGCTGGATTCCGACTATTCGAACATCATCCTTTCCTCCAGCCCAGACTCAACTTTCATCGGGCCGGGGCACGATGCCCAAATCATCACCGATGACGCTGGTGAAGACTGGATGGCATATCATTCATACTGGAAGGGCAATGACTACAAAGGCCGCTGCATGCTCATAGACAAAATAGTCTGGGAAAACGGCTGGCCGCATTTCACCTCGCAATATCCAACCCTAAGCGGCGAAGGCCCTAAGTGGAAGAAATAATGAATATGTTTACTGCAGGACTGGTTTCAGACCCAGTTCTGCAGCTTTTTCTCGCATCAGAGCGTCGGCAGCCTCGAAGGTGTTGTCGATTCTGCCGTCAAGGATGGCCTCTTTGACATATTCCTTTAATATACCGATTGTGTTGCATGGCCCGATGCCGAAAACTTCCATGACATATTCGCCGTTGATAGGGTTCTTCCAATTGCGGATTTTGTCTTTTGCCTCAACTTCGGCGAGCTTTGCCTTGACCAGTTCGAAATTGTTCTTGATGTGGGCGACTTTCAGCGGATTCTTAGACGTTATGTCTGCCCCACAGAGGAGCATGAGATCATCAATCTCATTTCCAGCATCAAACAGGAGCCTTCGCACCGCAGAATCGGTAACCTCGTCATCCACCAAGGCTATGGGCCTGTGATGCAAGCTGACAAGTTTCTGGACATATTTCATCTTCTCGTTAAGAGGCATCTTCAGCCTTTTGAATATTCCAGGAACCATTTTCGCCCCTACAACTTCGTGGCCGTGGAAAGACCAGCCCGTCTGGGCGTCGAAACGCTTGGTGGCCGGCTTGCCGATGTCGTGCAGCAGGGCAGCCCAGCGTAGCCAGACGTATGGCTGTGTCCGCACAGTCTCGATAAAACCGTCGCCGTCCTCCTTAGGAATATAATCGTGCAGCAAGCCTTCCGCAATCTCCTTCGTCTCCTCAGCCGCGACATTGTCCAAGACCTGCATGGTGTGAGAAAAAATCTCCTTGTGCCCTAGGCCATACAAGGTCTCGACTCCTTTCAATTTCAAAAGTTCCGGAAGTATGTATTCCAGCAGGCCGGTTTCTTCCATCAGCCAGAAGCCGATAGAAGGGACATCTGTCATCAACATTTTGTTAAGTTCCTCGACTATGCGCTCCTGGGACAGGATGGTCATCCTGTCTTTCATCTTTTTCATAGCCCTGAGGGCTTCGGGAACTATTTTAAAGACATGCTCAGGCGTGCTCAGCTTCGTGGCAAAACGTATCGCACGAAGCATTCTCAGCGGGTCGTCGCTGAAGGTTTGTTCCGGTTCCAGCGGCGTGCGGATTATGCCAGCTGCCAAGTCTCTTATTCCGCCGAATGGGTCTATGAGCGCTCCATAGTTTTCTTTCTGAAGACTGAAGGCCATAGCATTAATGGTGAAATCCCTGCGCTTCTGATCCTCTTCAAGAGTGCCCGTTTCAACGATAGGCTTGCGGGAATCTCTAGTATATGACTCTTTACGTGCTCCCACGAATTCTATCTCGGCTCCGTGGAATTTGAGCATTGCCGTGCCAAAATTCTTGAATATGGACACATTGCAGCGATGCCTCTCGCTCTTCTCGATGCTTTCTGCCACTGCCTTGGCAAGGTCTATCCCGCTGCCTTCCACCACTATGTCTATGTCATCGTTCTGCCTCCCCAGGAAGCAGTCCCTTACGTAACCGCCGATTACGAATGCTCTCACGCCCATTTTCTCTGCGACTGCCGACACGATGCCGAAAATGGGCCTGTCAAGATATTGCGTTGTTATAGTCTCTGGCATTCAAAATATTCATTTATCATTCATATGCTCGGCCTCTTGCCGATTCTCATCCTCTCCGCTCTGCTGCATGGCCTCTTTCCTCTTCCCATCCTCTCCGCTCCGCTGCATGGCC
>Ga0256406_1004101_pt1 | contig 17172 bp, 17 predicted proteins | sample RumenRJG_03DNA_FD_185986 | JGI IMG/M metagenome (GOLD analysis project Ga0256406, IMG submission 185986) | Bovine rumen microbial communities from Lethbridge, Alberta, Canada - RJG_03 | ecosystem: Host-associated > Mammals > Digestive system > Stomach > Rumen | place: Canada: Alberta | collected...
CGGCGTCCTGTGGCGGAGCTCCCATCTCTATCATCAGACAATACATTGAAAACCAGAATACCCCCGATTAGGCGCCTTATATCCCCGGGCTGAAGCCCGGGGTTTTACGGCGCTTTTTTGATAAAAACAGTATCAATCATCAGTAATTTCGGCCTCGCTAGGCTGGGGCCTGTGAGCTGTATAAAAAATAGAATGTATTATATTGACTTTTAATTTAATCAAAACTGCACGATTCAGCTGATATCAAGCTTGAATATCAACTTGTCCATGCTACTTGCTTCACATTTTTGCCTTTTTGCTTCGCACTTGTACGTTCTTTGTTCACTCGATCAAGTTTTCAGGCGCGACACTCCATCAAAATGTCGGCATACAGCAAAACCGTTACAACCAGAACAAAGGATGGATAGATGAGGAATCTCATGTGGGTTGCCATGGCGGTGGTATTCGTCTGCGGCACCGCCGCGGGCATGGGCGAGGGCCAGGCCGCAGAGGACGCTACTTCACCACAGTTCGACCAGTGCATGCAGAAGTCCGGCGGAGTTACCGCCAACATGAACGACTGCTACGGCGACGAGCTGAAGCGTCTGGACAAGCGCCTCAACAAGGCCTATCAGGGCCTGATGGCCAAGAAGGACGCTGAAGAGAAGCGCAACCTCAAGGCAGCCGAGCTCGCATGGATCAAGTACCGCGATGCTGCCGTGCGCGACTTCGAGGTCACGGGCGGGACCATGGACAGCCTCACGGCCAACAGCATCTTCCTGGAGATAACCGCGCAGCGCGTGGAGATGCTCGAGAAGCGCCTGGAGAGCCTCAACGATCTTTAAACCATTTCCTCCCATGGCGCCTCCGGGCGCCCTTTCAGCAAGCAAAAAGCCGGGGCGGCACGATGCCGCTCCGGCTTTTTGCTTGCTTGCCTCAGGAGGGACGCACGCGCGCCCCCTGGCTCACGCGGCCTGGATCAGTGGACCTCGATGGTGTGGCCCTGGCTCTGCTGCGCCCTCGAGAGAATCACGGTGAGCGTGCCGTTGTCGAAGGTCGCGTCGATGGTCGACGGATCGACGTCCGGGAAGCTTATGGAGCGCTCGTACTCGCCGCTCTCGCGCTCGTGGATCACGTACTGGTGATCGCCCACCTCGTCGCCGCTGTGGTGGGCGGCCTTGATGGAGAGCACGCCGTCGTTGAAGCCGATGCTGATCTCGCCCTTGGCGGTGCCCGGCATGTCGGCCTTCAGGACATAGCGGCCGTCCTCGGTCACGTACACGTCCACCGGCAGGTTGCCGTGCCTTGCCACCCTCTGGCCTAAGTTCTGGATCGGGCTGTTGAGCAGGTCGAAGATGCTGGTGAAGCCCTTGTTGGCGTCATCGAAATATGCCATTTGAAATCTCCTTGCGGCCCCTTGGGCCAAGTCATTTTGCTTATGACTATTACTTGGGGGCGGCAGACGGGATTTAAAGGTCGCTGAGAGTTCTTTTCAGGATTGGAGAAATAATGTTGGATAACAGCAAGTTGCGCGGCGCGCTATACGGCGCGCAGCCTGCTGCGCTGTCAGTCCTGGCTGTTGGTGAGGGGCTTTGAAAGGCCCTCGAGGAAGTCCCTGTCCTCTATGACGCACGCCTTTTGCGTGCAGGACATCAGGACACTCTCCTGCCCGCCTAAAAGCGCCTGGGGGGTGGCGTACTCTCCAGCCCCGCCCTCAAGCCAGGGCGCGGGGGAGCCGAGCTTGGTGATGAAGGCCGCAGTGAGCTTGCCATCGCCTTCATCCTTCACTGACACCACCTTGTCCAAGGCGCTCACGCCGGCGCGCAAAAGCACCCTGCCGTCCTGGGGGACCACCGCCACGTAGTCCTTGAGCTTTGGCTGCACCTCCATGAGGTAGCCCGTGAACTTGAAGGGCCTGCCGTAGAGATCGCGGTCGTAGAACGTGCCCTGCTCGAGCTTGACCCAGCCGCCCTTCTCAAGAGCGCGGGCGAAGGCGGCCATGCGCTGCCAGCCGCGCCTGGCCGCAGGATGGTATTGCTTTGAGAGGTTCTCTTTGGCATCGGGATCCTCGATGCACAGCGCCATGTCATGCAGCTTCGAGGGAAATCCCGGCGCGGTCACGTAGACCTTCTGGGAATTGAGCGCGGCGTCAAGCCCCGCGCCCACCAGCGCAAGATCCGCGCCCTCCGAGGGAAGCGCGGCGAAGGCGGCTGCGGCAAGCGCCGCGGCGGCATAGATTGGCTTCATGGTTTCACGCCTTGTACTTCTGAAAACGGATTTGACATCATGCGGTCGGGCACCAGGAGCTGCCCCTGGATGTGCCCCACCCCCAGGAAGCAGCCGCGGCCCCATATCGATACGTGCTCCGAAGGGTCCATGCTGCAGCCTTCGGCCTCAAAGCCCTCGCCCGTGTGCTGCCTGATGCCGTGCATCAGGCGGTCGGCCTTCTCGTCCGACAGCGTGACTTTTGGGAGCGATGACATCAGAGCGCCCGTGGGCAGGAGCAGGCGGTCGAGGGATGAGAGATCGGCAGGATCCGGCAGCGCGTCGCTCATCTCCTGCAGATCCTCAAGGCCTACCATGCGCCCCTCGGGAAGCCCCTGCACTGCGATGCGCCTGAGCATGGTGACGTAGGCGCCGCAGCCCAGGGCCTCTCCGATGTCGGCTATGAGCGTCCTGATGTAGGTGCCCTTGGAGCATGCAACCTCGATCGTGAACCTGCCATCGCCCTTCTCTAAGAGCTTTATTGAGCTTATGGTCACCTTCCTTGAGGGGATCTCGACCTCGCGCCCGGCCCTTGCGTACTTGTAAAGCGGCCTGCCGCCGACTTTCACCGCGGAGTAGACCGGAGGGACCTGGGTTATCTCGCCTACGAAGCCTTGGAGCGCCTCCTCGAGGCGATCGAGAGCGTCGCCGACTTCGCGGCGCTCGACCACCTCGCCCTCGGCATCGCAGGTCGTGGTGGTCACGCCGAGCGTGCCTTCTGCAAGGTACTTCTTGCCGCCTTCCAAGAAGAACGAGGCGAACTTGGCGCTCTCGCCTAGCAGTATGGGCAGCAGCCCCGATGCGAGCGGATCGAGCGAGCCTGCGTGCCCGCCCTTCCTGGCCCTGAAGATCCCGCGCACGCGGGTCAAGGCGCCTGCTGACGAGAGGCCCTTGGGCTTGTCGAGCAGCAGCACGCCGCTTACATCCCGCTTGGGGATGCGGCTCTGGGGGTGGCGGAAGGTCTCCGCCCCGATTTTAAGGGAGTCTTTCATGGGGCGCTATTGTACCCCAAGCCCTCACCTGGACGGACGCGAGCCTAAGATCCCGCCTAAGTTGTCCTCAAGCCAGGAGACGAGCGGATGCAAGCGCGCGTAGGCCTCGGCGCCGTACCGCGTCAGGCTGTACTCGACCTTGGGCGGGATGGTGTTGTAGGCCTTGCGGCTGACCATGCCGTCAGCCTCGAGATCCGAGAGCGCCTGGGAGAGCATGCGGTCGCTCACCCCCTCGATCTCGCGCTTGATCTCCGAGAAGCGGCGCGTGCCGCTTCCGAGCACCATCAGCACGAGCTCGCCCCACCTGCTGGTGAGGTGCCTCAGGATCTGCCTTGACGGGCACTTCGAGCTGAGCACCCTGCCGCGGATCGCGCCTGCTGCCATGTTGAGATACCTCCTTTCGCGCCCTGTGAAAACGGCGCCTTTCGTCTAGCTATCGGTAAGAATAGCACTTTTAGTAAGGCACTTTTAAAATGAAAGCATTGGGCCGGATCAGGACGCATCCTGCCTTGAAAATCCAGGGTGGTTTATTGTAGGATAAGCCCTGTCTGTGGGGGTCTGTCAGTCCCCGCGTACTTGCGCCGGGTTTAATTGGTCAGGTCCGAAAGGAAGCAGCCAGGGTCCGGAGGCGAGGTACCGCGGTCAGGTTGGCAGATCCCCTCCATCGTTTTCAAGGGTGCAAATTGAGCAGCGACTCCAGCCTCTACGCCAACCTCCATGAGCTCATAGTCTCCGACTACCTGCGCGTTGAGAAGTCGCAGAACTTCTTCGACCTGCTCTCGCGGATGGAAGGCGAGATCTCCATGAAGTCGCCCAAAGTCTTCATGATGGTGCGCCCCCGCGGCTTCGGCCTCTCGCTCTCATCGGAGGCGCTCTGCTCGCTGCTTGAGCGCTCGGGGGACTTCGCCGACAGCTCGCGCTACAACTCGGGGCCCATGAAGGAGGCGCTCGAGGCGATGCCGCGCCACCACGTCATCAGCATCGACTTCAAGAAGACGGCCTCGCGCACGCCGCAGGAGTTCTCAGACCACCTCCTCGGCATGCTCCAGGAGCTCTACTGGGAGCACCACCTGCCGGGGCAGCGCAGCAGCTTCACCACCCCCAAGGCCTACTTTGCCGATCTCATAGCCCAGCTCTCCGAGCGCCACCACGACAAGGTGGTCGTGCTCATCGACAACTACGACATCCCCTTCATTCTCGCCTCGCAGATGGAGTCCAGATACCGCCAGGAGGCCGTGTCCATCTACCTTGAGATGCTAAACGTCATCAAGCACTACAGCCAGTGCGTGAAGTGGGCAATGCTCTCAGGGCACATCAAGTTCTCGCTGGCCTCCGAGCTCTCGGAGGGCCTGCCGCTGGTGCACGATCTCTCATCCTCCCCTGAGTACGACACGCTCTTTGGCTTCACGCGCGACGAGGTTATGGGGGTGTTCGGCGATGAGATCAAGGCCCACTGCGGAGCGTCCGGGATCACCACGGATGCCTTCTTAAACCTGCTTGAGCGCTGCTACGGCGGCTTCGTGTTCTCAGACCGCATGCAAAAGGTGTTCTGCCCGGCCTGCGTCAACCACGTGGTCTCAAACGGCTTCCGCATGCTCCCCTACTCGGCCTCGGGCGACTACGCCTTCCTGAGGCAGACGCTCTCCGAGTGCGGGACCGATCTTCAGTGGCTCTACGACAAGGACGGCCAGGATCCGCTTTTTGGCGACAGCCTGCCCCTAAGGCCCAAGGGCAAGCAGCTTGGATCGCTGCTCATCCAGCTTGGCTTTGCCACGCGCGATCGCGTGACCGAGCACGACCTAGGCGGCTTCTCGACCTGGCGCTACCGCTTCTGCTGCCCCAACCTCGACATGGAGGCCACTCTCAAGGCCGTGACCGGCGAGAAGGGCGGACAGGATCTGCTACGCGACCTGGGCGGGGACGGAGCGTAGCGGGCGCAAGGCCGCATCCCATTTCAAGATCCTATGACCGCGCACGACGCAGGAGGACGGAATTTACGACGACATGACGCAGGATGAACTGGACAAGGCCTGGTGGCAGCTCTGCACCCAGATGAAGTACTTTGCCATCGTTGGCGCGGAACTCACCCCTGAATTGCTGGAAAAGACGATCCCCGGACTGCCGCCTGAGTACTATCAGGACGCCATCTCGCAGATGCCCAGCTGCCTCAGGGATTTGAACACGGCTGTGCGCAAGCTGCCATTGCCGCAGCAGGATAAGGTGGTGGGCAAGCTGGTGGAGGTGGCCGAAAAATCCAACGCGACAACTGCGGAGGCTTACATCGCCGAGCTTGCCAAAAGAGGCTACTACTTCAAGAACGGCACCTACTCGCGCGCCAATCCCGATGCGATCAGGCCCCATGGCGAAGCGCCCCGCGGCCCGGCCCGCGCGCGCAGGAACAGCATGACCGACGAGCGCAAGCAAAAGCTGCGTCAGGGAATCGCTGATGCGGAAGGACGGCTTGCCTCTATGGTCCAGAGCGCGATGCAGGAAGGGACCAAGGCCGCCGTGCTGGATTTCCGCATCAGGGACAAGGCGCTCCCCGGCAGCGCCCGCATGCGCCTTGAAACTGTGAAAAGCTATGCGGTGAGCGACCACAGCTACCACTCAGAGGAACTGCGCAAGCTGCGCGACTACATAGGCAAGCTCAAGCGCGATCTCAACTCCTAAGCCCTGCCCGCCCCTTGAAAAGGGCAGGCTTTCCTTCACTGCCGCCTGGCCTCAAGCCCAAGCTCACTCCCCCATTTACGAACTTACTGGGGGATGTCCTCGTCCGCGACATCCGATCTTGAGATGGCAAGGCCCTTGAGGACCTTCGCCGAAGGCTCAAGGCGCCTTATCTCATCGTCGGTGCCGCCTAAGAGGCTGCCGCCATGGACGGTGAACGGAGCTATCCGCTTTCCAGAGAAGTCGAGCTTGTCGAACATGGCGTGAAGCGCCATGGGCATGCCGTACCACCAGACGGGGTAGCCTATGAACACCGTGTCGTAGGCTGGGAGATCAGGCAGCGCCTTGAGCTCGGGGCGCGCGTTGCGCTCGGCCTCGCCCTTGGCGAATTTCGTGAGCGCCTCATGCTCTCTTGGGTACTGCTCCACCGTCTCAAGGCGGAAGAGTTCGGCCCCCCGTCCCTGGCCGCGAGCTCCGCCACGTACTGGTTGCTGCCCTTGACCTGCCCGTCGCGCCTAAGCGCGCTGGCCCCGAAGACGGCGTCGACGCCTTGGCAGGCCTTCGACTCCTAGGGCTCTGATAAAGAAATAGATGACAAGGCTCCTGGCCTGCGCCTGCGGCATGGCAAAGGCGAGGGCGGCCACGGCGGCGGCTGCAAGAGCGTGCTTCATGGCAAATCCTCCCAAAACATCTCCCTCAATGCTATGGACTCTTGCGGACTTGCGACAATGCCGCTTTTGCAACGCCCCATGCAAGGGGCGCAATGCAAAGATGACAAGGCCCCGTCGATGAGGATGGGGCCTTGCCTTCATCAGGATGGATCAGGGGAACTGGCGCGGGCCGCCCATCTTGGTGAAGCCGCCCGGAGTGCCGCCCGGGCCGCCTGCGATGCCGTCGAAAGCGCGCTTTTCCGAGGCCATCGAGACCGAGGTCTCGTCGTCCACCGAGTAGATCCTGGGGTTGGTGCGGTCGAGAAAGACCCGCACGAGCTGCTCCTGGCGGAACTCGTAGCGGAAGCCGCGCTTCACCGGCCCTGTGAAGAACCTCGGCGCCCGGCTCCCGGTCTCCTTGTAGAGGATCGCGCTCTTGAGCGTCGAAAGCGGGCGCGGGAGCCTGGAGTCGTCGAAGATGACTATGGCATAGGCCTCGCAGAGGATCGGGTACTGCGAGGTGCGCAGGAGCTTGCGCAGCCTCATGTAGGCGGCAAGGCGCCCCAGGTAGAAGACTATGTAGATGATGCAGAGCGCGAAGAGCATCTGGAAGTAGCGCCCCGGGAAGACGTCCTGCCTGCCTGCAAGGCTCAGGCACCACAGCAGGCACAAGAGCGCCGCGACCAGGAAGAAGGAGATGCCAAGCTGCTTCCTGCACACCGTGTCCACGGTGTTCACGGTGAACCTGACGCCCGACTCATTGAGTCTGGACTTCAGGTAGACGTTGGCAGGAAGCCTGATGGTCTTGCGCAAATTTCCTCCGTCGCCCTCAGCGGTCCTTCACCTCTTCCCAGAACTCCTTCTCAAGCCCATCGTAAAGCTCGGCGCAGCCGTCCTTACGCGAGGTGAGCAGCGAGACTATCACGATGGCCGCCGATGAGAAGATGAAGCCGGGCACCAATGAGTATAAACCAAGGAACGCCCAGTGCTCCCAGAGGATGACCGTGGCGGCGCCGACCACCATGCCGGCCAGGCAGCCCTTGAGGTTCATCCTCCTCCAGAACAGCGAGAACACCACGGCAGGCCCGAACGAGGCGCCAAAGCCCGCCCAGGCGTAGGAGACGAGCTTCAGGATCCCCGAGTTCGGATCGGTGGCGATGATGAAGGCGATGGCCGCGACCAGGAGCAGCATCAGGCGCCCCACCCAGACGAGCTCAGTCTGCGAGGCCTGCGGGCGGAAGAGCCTCCTGTAGAAGTCGGCGGTGAGCGTGGTCGAGGCCACGAGGAGCTGGCAGGAGAGCGTGCTCATGATGGCAGCGAGGATCGCCGAGAGCAGGATGCCCGCGACCCACGGGGTGAAGAGGGTCTGGGTCACGATGATGAAGATCTGCTCGGGGTTGGAGATGGAGACTTCGGGGTGGCGCGCGGCAAAGGCATTGCCGTAGAGCCCGATGAGCACGGCGCCCAGCAGGCAGAGGATCATCCAGGAGATGGAGATGCGGCGCGCGCCACCCATGCCGCGCACGCTCTTGGCGGCCATGAAGCGCACCAGGATGTGCGGCTGCCCGACGTAGCCCAGGCCCCAGCCTGCAAACGAGATGATGCTTATGAAGGAGACGCCCTTCATGAAGGTCATCAGCGACTCGTCCTTGGCCGCCACCGCGGCGTTGGCCGCCTCGATGCCGCCTGCGTCCGAGAACATGAAGATCGGGGTGATCACGAGGGCGAAGGCCATGAGCGTGGCCTGCACCGTGTCGGTCCAGGAGACGGCGAGGAAGCCGCCGATGAAGACGTAGAGGATGGTGGAGGCCGCGCCGATGATGAGCGCGTTGGAGTAGTCCATGTTGAAGGTCTGCTCGAAGAGCCTGGCCCCCGAGACCATGCCCGAGGCGCAGTACACCACGAAGAAGATCAATATGATCACCGCGGCGAACACCGCGCTGATGCGCCTTTTGTCTTTAAAGCGCGCGGCGAAGTAGTCAGGCAGCGTCAGCGCGTCGGCGGCGTTGGCCGTGAACGAGCGCAGCCTGGCGGCGACGAACTTCCAGTTGCACCACTGCCCGACGGTAAGGCCGATCGCGATCCAAGACGCCGAGAGGCCGGTCACGAACAGCCCGCCCGGCAGTCCCATGAGGAGCCAGCCTGACATGTCCGAGGCGCCGGCCGAGAGCGCGGTGACTATCTTGCCCAGGCGGCGGCCGCCTAGGACGTAGTCGTTTAGCGAATTGGTGGATCTGGCGGCGATGATGCCGATTACCAGCATCCCGAAGATGTAGACGATGAATGTGGTTGTGGTGGTGATCATTGTTGAAGTCCTGTCTGTAGGATTTTGAAATGATACCAAAAAGCCAGGTTGGGCGTTTTTGCATGCCCATCGCACCTTGCTGGAGCACCCTGGGGCGCGGGCATGCCCCATGATGAGACATGCCTGAAAAAAGCCCGCGCGAGGCGGGCTTGCAGGACTACGGGAAACTTCAGATCTTGAAGTGGGAGATCGCGTTGAGCATGTCGTTTAGGACCTTCTCGGTGCTCTCAAGGCTCGTCACCGAGTCCTCGACAATGGTGTTCAGTCCCTTGGCCGCGTCGGTGATCTGCTGCATGTTGGAGGAGACCTCGGAAGTCGCGGTGGTCTGCTCCTCGGCGGCCGTGGCGATCTGCGCTATCTGATCGCTGACGTCCTTGACCTTGCTCGAGATGGAATCGAGCTTGCCTGAGACCTTGCCGGCGTTCTCGGCCAGGGAGTTCATGTTCTCAAGGGAGCCGGTGATCGAGTCGTTGGCCGCGCTGGCGTCGCTTTGGATCTGCGCGACCATCTTGGTGATCTGCTGGGTCGAAGAGGCGGTGCGGGACGCCAGGGCACGGACTTCGTCGGCGACGACCGCGAAGCCCTTGCCGGCCTCGCCGGCGCGGGCGGCCTCGATGGCGGCGTTCAGTGCCAGCAGGTTGGTCTGCCCTGCGATGTCCTCGATGGTCTGGACGATCGAGCCGACCTTGTCGGATTGCTCGACCAGCGCCTTGATGAGTTCGGCGTCCTGGTTGGACTTGGAAACCTGGGCGCGGATGCCGTTGATGGTGTCCTCAACCATCTTCACGCCGGAAGAGGTGGTCTCGTTGGACGACTCGGCAGTCTGGGAAGCGCGCTCGCAGTTCTTGGCGATGTCGGCGGTGGTGGAGACCATCTCGTCGGATGCGGCGGCGACGGTCAGCGATCTGTTCTGGGTCTGCTGGGCGGCGTCGACGATCTTGCCGGCGGTATTCTTGATGCCATCGATGCACTGCTCGACGTTCTCAGAGGTGTCCATGATCAGGTGGATGGAAGAGGCCAGCTCGCTGCGCATGGTCTCGAGGGACCTGAAGATCTTGCCAAACTCATCGCCCCTGTGGGTGCTGATCTTCTGGCTCAGGTCGCCGGTGGAGAGGATCTTGGAGATCCTAAGCACCTTGGAGATGCCGGAGTTGAGGGTTGACGAAATCCAATAGGCAAGGTAGGCACACACCAGCACGATCACGCCTGCGAGCACCGCGGTGGTGGTGATGTTGCTCTCGATGGAGTCAGCAGCCTGCTGCGCCTGGTTGACCTGCATGCCGATGACCTTGCCGAGGTCGTCGGTGATGGAGAGGTACATCGGGTCGAGAATGCCGACTATCTCGTCCTTGGCCGCCTCGAGATCGCCCTTCTGGAGCTTGGGGATCATGTTGTTCCTGATGTCGGATAGGTAATTCGGGGCGATCTGCTTGATGTTGCCGATCTCCTTGGAGTAGCGGTTGGTCTGCAGGTTGTCGATGGACTTGGAGAAGTCGTCGAGGTCGGCGGACAACGCATCGATCTGCTCAGCCGAGGCGGGTCCCTGGGCCGTGCTCATGTTCTGGATCTTGAGGTGGGCCGCCCTGATGGCCTTCATCGTCGAGAACGTGCGGTTGAAGTTCACCTCGAGGATGTTGTTGGCAGTGCTTGCCAGCTCTGAAGTGGCCACCGAGTGGCGGATCGACTGCACCGCCAGGAAGATGATGACCAATGAGAGGATCGTGAAGACGAATATCAGCTTGGCTTTGACGCTGACGTTGTAGAACTTGAAAACCATCTAGTAGCAAACCTCAATCAAACGGCGGACACTTTATATTGTTCTTGTTGTTCAGGCAGCCCGTACCGCATTGGCCGCCTTGTCCAATCAAGCGCAAAAGGACGGCTGCCATAATCCGTCCGCCCTGTTGCGCTTCATGAACCGCTCGCCTCATTATCGGCAATAAAGGATAGCTTTTGAATAGCAGCCAATAATTTTTTATGTTTTGTAAAAGAAAAAACTTTTGCCTTGTCCAGCCGGTTGTACAGCCATTTTTAGGTTATTTCCATTCCGCTGGATATTGTCAATTTTGTACATTTATTACCATCAGATGGAAAGCAGCATCTGCCATGCAAGAGGATCGAGTAGGGGGAGTTTTCGCTCGCCCATCTCACACTGCGCGGACGTGCGGTTATCGCATCCCCGGCGGGTACTACGCCCTCTGCTGACTTCCGCCTATTCGCTGTTGCCAGCCTTGCGGCCTGGGCGGATCTCCACGGGTAGGAACGCACTCTTTCTCTCCTTCCGCCTGTCGCCTCTACACATGCGGATCTGGTTGGATGCCGTGCTTGCGATATTTGGCACGCTCGCCCTCCGCGCATGCCTAAGACGCTTCCTGTTCGTCAGGCCGGAGATTTGCTAGCCGCTTCCTTCAGCCTGCGCGTTGCCGTGCACGCCTTGCGGTTGGCTGCCCCTTGCCTCCAACGGCCAGGTTCGGGACTTTCACCCTATAGATTGCGCTCATGCCGAGCACACCAAGAAAAAACCGGCCATATGGCCGGTTTTTTTCCAAGCGGGAGGCTCCGTCACACGGAGCCTTGCATTAGTCCTTGAGATCCGAGAGCAGGCCCTTGAAGCCGTCGTTTAAGATCGGGAAGACGAAGCCGCTGCCCTTGCCCAGATCGTTGCGCTCGATGTGGAAGGTGCAAGCGCCGCGCTCGCGCTTCCACTGCGAGGTGGCCAGGCGCTGGTAGTAGCGCTTGACGAAGGTCAGGCGCTCCTCCTTCGTGAACTGCGGGAAGAGCACGCCGAGCTCGGAGGCGATGCGCGCGGGAGCGTAGAGCGAGCCCTGCTGCATCTGGTGGATCGCGTCTAGCACCACGTACGGCATCAGGTCGCGCTCGTCGGTCTGGCCGGGCTTGAGCTCGGCGGTCGGGGCCTGGGCTGCGATGTAGGACATCTGCGGCAGATGCATGGTTAGGCCCTGGTCCACCTTGATCCCCTCGTCTGCGATGTGGCGGTTGATCTTGAGGATGCGGCTCTTGGAGATGTCGCCTATGGGGGCGAGGCCGCCGCAGGTGTCGCCGTCCATCGTGCAGTAGCCCACCGCGTCCTCGGAGGCGTTGCAGGTGGTCAGGAGCAGCTTGTTGTAGCGGTTGGCGATCATCCAGATCCCCGGGGCGCGGCAGCGCGCCTGGATGTTCTGGAGCGTGAGGTCGTCGTGCTCCCAGGTCAGCGGGGTGTCCGGGGTGGTGGAGTTGACGATCGAGGTGTAGTCCTCGACGAGCTTTGAGATCGACCACTCGTAGTGGGTGGCGCCAAGGCCCGAGGAGACCTCCTTGGCCGCGGTCCTGGTCACGCTGCCCGAGACGTCCGATCCCTGGTAGACGGTGATGAGGGCCTTGGGCATGATCTCGGTCTTCACATACTGCTCGATGTCACCGCCGTCGAATGCCGGGACAGGGAGGCCGACGGACTCGAGCTGCTCCTTGAAGGCATCGAAGCCCTGCTCGCGCAGCGAGCTGATGAGCCCCAGGCACACGGCCGTGGCGCACAGCCCCGAGTCGGCGCCGCCTGAGAGCGATAGCGCAAAGCCGCTGGCCTTGGTCTTGAGCATCCAGTCGTAGAGGCCCAGCGCCACGGCGCGGACAATCTGATCGTACTCAGGCAACGGGGCGGCGATGCCCTCGTCTGGGGTGAAGAGGCGCTCGCGCTTGAAGGTAAGCTCCGTGGAGGCGGCGATGATGTTGCCCTTCTGGGCCACGAGCGACAGTCCGTCATAGACGCTGCTGCCGCCTTCGCAGCCGCACAGCGAGGTGGTGACGACGGTGGTGTCAAGGGCCAGCGACAGCGCGGCGGCCGCGATCTCGCGGCGGCGGCGGCCGCCCAGCTCATAGCGCTCCGAGGCCGGGGCGACCACGAGGTCGGCGGTCTTCAAGGCCGGGATGTCGGCCACGCTGAAGAACACGCCCACCGAGGTGCCGTCCACGTCGTGCAGGCGGGTCGAGACAATGCGCTCGGCGCCTAAGACGAAGGTCTCGTCGGGGCCTGCGGTGGTCAGCGAGCGCACGCGCGGATCGCGCGAGTCGGTGAAGGCCGAGGCCGCGCTCACGCCGACGACGGCGCCGCGGCGCACGATCACATAGGCGTCATAGGCGTGCCCGTCGGAGCCCTGGAGCACCGTGCCGACGCCCGCGCTGACGCCCTCCGGGAGGTTGTACTTCAAGGAGAGCACCGCCTGCGCGCACTGCTGCATGAAGGAGGGCACTTGGAAGATGTCGCCGCAGTCGGCCCCGGGGATGCAAAGTTCGGGGAACGCCACAAATTTGATGCCCTGTTTGGCGGCTTTTGCGCACAGGTCTAAGATTTTTGACAAATTACCGTTAATATCTAACGCAAGAGAATTTATCTGCCCTGCGGCAAAAAAAGAATTAACCATAAAGCAAGCGGCAAGCGCTCCTCCTCAGAAAAATCCATACTGCGTTGGAATTTAGCACAAGCCCGGCCGTTGGAAGCGGGGTGCCCCGATTTTGGGATTCTGGAAACATGACTGACCACATAGCAAATGGGCCAAAACACGTCATTTCGGCCGGACACTGCCGCCACATGGGGGCCACCATCGAGAATGACGGCGTGAACTTCGCCGTCTGGTGCCCGGACGCCAGGGTGATGGAACTGCTGCTCTTCTCCGCCCCGGACGACGGCAATCCAGAGGTGATAACCCTCGAATCAGACCTCTTCCGCTCAAGCTACTACTGGCATGTCAAGGTGCTCGACGCGAGGGCCGGGCAGATCTACGCCTGGCGCGTGCGCGAGCGCGCCGCCTCCAAGCTGAGCGGCGTCGCCTCGTCGATCCCGGGCTTTGCGCTCATCGATCCCTACAGCCCGCGCGTGGTCTTCCCCGAAGGATACCGCCGCTTCCAGGACCCCGACTCGGAGCTCTCGCTTAGGACCTGCGCCAAGAGCGCGGTCGTGGACATCGACGACTACGAGTGGGGCCTCGACATCCGCCCGGGGATCAGCCTGCGCAAGACCATCATCTACGAGATGCACGTGCGCGGCTTCACCGCCTCTCAGACCTCTGGGCTTGAAGAGGGCGTGCGCGGCACCTACCGCGGCCTCATCGAGAAGATCCCCTACCTGGTCGAGCTTGGGATCACCGCAGTCGAGCTCCTGCCCGTCTACCAGTTCGACGTCCACGACGCCCGCCCCGGCATGAAGAACTACTGGGGCTACAGCCCGATGAGCTTCTTCGCGCCGCACGAGTCATACTCCTCGGACCGCTCGCTCATGGGCCCCTTGAACGAGTTCCGCGACATGGTGCGGGCGCTGCACCGCAACAACATCGAGGTGATCCTCGACGTCGTGTACAACCATACCTCCGAAGGCGACGAGTGCGGCCCCATCTACTGCTTCAAGGGCTACGATCAGAACGGCTACTACATCCGCGAGCAGGACGGCAGGTATGCCAACTACTCAGGCTGCGGCAACACCTTCAACGGCAACTCGCCGGTCGTGCGCGCGCTCATCCAGGACTCGCTCATCTTCTGGAAGGACAAGATGCACGTCGACGGCTTCCGCTTCGACCTCGCGGCGATCCTCGCTCGCGATCAGGACGGCAACCCGCTCTCATTGTCCCCCACGCTCCTTGACATCGACGCCAACCACCACCTGGCTGACGCGAAGATCATTGCCGAGCCCTGGGACGCCGGCGGGCTGTACGCCCTAGGCAGGATCTCGGGATCGAAGTGGCGCGAGTGGAACGGGCGCTTCCGCGACGACGTCAGGCGCTTCATGCGCGGCGACAACGGCATGGTCAAGGACTTCGTCAACCGCATCATCGGCTCGCCTGACATCTACAACGAGCGCACGGTCGATCCCCAGAAGAGCCTGAACTTCATAACCTGCCACGACGGCTTCACGCTGCGCGATCTCGTGACCTACACGAGAAAGCGCAACGAGGCCAACGGCGAGGACTGCCGCGACGGCACCGACGAGAACTTCTCGGCAAACTACGGCGTCGAGGGGGAGACGAACGATCCGCACATCCGCAGCCTGCGGCTGCGCCAGTGCAAGAACTTCATGGCGCTGACGCTTCTGTCGCTCGGCACCACGATGATCTGCATGGGCGACGAGGTGCTCAGGACCCAGAACGGCAACAACAACGCCTACTGCCAGGACAACGACACCTCCTACTTCGACTGGAGCTACGAGGACGATCCCGACGCCGTGGAGATGCTCCGCTTCACCAAGGGGATGATCAGGATGCGCGATCCCGCGCCCGCGGCGAACCTGAGGCGCGTCTCGTTCAACACCCAGGTGAGCTTCCTTTCAAAGGCGCTGCGCGACTGGCGCCTCCAGTGGCACGGGGTCAAGCCCTTCCAGCCCGACTGGTCTGATCAGTCGCACTCCATCGGCATGCTCGTCTACTCGGCGGCCTACGGGCTCTACGCCTATGTCTTCGTGAACGCCTGGTGGGAGGATCTGACAGTCGAGCTGCCGCCCTCCCCTGCCGGGGTGCGCAACCCCTGGTTCAGCATCATCGACACCTCAAAGCCCGCAGATCCAGAGCCCGAGCATTTGTTCGGCAACCGCCGCTTCCACGCAGGCGACATCTTCCGCGTCCCCTCGCGCACGGTCATGCTCTTCATAAGCCCGAACGTCTGAGAAGGGCCTCTCTCCCAAGGCAGGCGGCGCAATGCGCCGCCTGCACATTTTCAGGACTTTGATCCACGCTGCGGCCTTGCGCGGTGTGAGGCAGCTTGCAGATCCGCAAATTGCGTGAAAACGTTTGCGCCCGCGCGGTTACAATTGCGCATCGCACCTATGGCAGAACCAATAAAAAGAACCCAAGTGGAGGATCCAATGCCGCAGCCAATTCCGACCGAGAGCGCCCAGCAGAAGAAGGACCGCGTGCGCCGCAACCTGCGCATCATCGCGCTGTGCGTCGCCTGCTACTACTTCATCTCGGCCGGCTTCACCTGGTACAACGACCACCAGGCCGAGAAGACCCGCCTGCTTCCGCAGGTGGAGAACGTGTTCGCCTCGGAAAGCGACTTCGGCAAGGCCCTTGAGGCCGCCTCGAACGGCAGCGCCGATCTCAATGCGGACGTCGATGCCGGCAGGATCAGCTTGGAGCAAGGCGGCCAGGGCGTGGCCAAGGCCGTGTTCCAGGCCAAGTTCGAGAACGGGCTCAACGTCATCGAGAAGACCCGCGCCCGCGCCTTCCTGAAGGCTTGCGAGAACACCTCGGACGAGAAGACCATCGACAAGCTCATGGAGATCCTCTGCATGAACGAGACCGACAGCTCCAAGCTCAAGAGCGGGCTTGAGGCGGCGACGCGCCGCGTAAGCTACAAGCTCACCGCCGCAGGCAGTTCCTTCAGGGTCGAGGCATCGAGGATCAAGTAGCCTAAAGGCACGCCCACAGGTCCACCCCGCCCCGCAGTGTCTCGGCGGGGCATCCGATTACAAGGCGGGCCCCTTGGGGGGCGCGACTTGCCCCTGGGTGCCTTGCACTCTCCAAAAACAAGAAAAGCGGGCAAGTGCCCGCTCTTGAGTTCAAAATCCAGCCCCGGCTTTACTGGCCGATGCTGCTCATCGCATCCATGATGGTGGCGTCAGGATTCTGCTTGCAGAAGGTGCCCAGGTGGACGCCCAGCTCCTTGGTGTAGTTGTCGTCCATCACGGTGTTGTCGCTGGCGGCGGAGAGGTAGCCGTCGATCCACATGATAATCATGGGCATGCTCTGTCCGCTCTGCAGGAACTCAGAGCACTTGAGCTTGGACATGTCCTGATCCTCGGCATTGGCGGCGCCGGCGGACATGGTTAAGGCCAGGGCTGAAACTGCCGCGATAAGAAACTTCTTCATAAATACTCCAGTAATAGTTGATTCTCAATGGAAGGAGCGTGAATTACTACTTCAACGCCGAGGCAGCGTCGAGGATCGTCGCATCAGGGTTCTGCGAGCAGTAGGTGCCCATGTGCTGGCTGAGCTTCTGGATCCACTCGTCGTTGATAACGGTGTTCTCGCTCTTCTGGGACATGTAGCCATCGATCCACATCACGAACATGGGAATGGCATCCTTGCTCTGGAGGAACTCGCTGCACTTGATCGAGGCAACGTCAGTCTCTTCAGCCTGCGCGGCGATGGAGCCGCCAGCCAAGGTGGCCGCAAGAGCCATCATCACTAAAGCACGTTTCATAAGTTAATCCGAAAATGCCACCCCAAATGTGTAGTTCAGATTTCCTCCGGCGCTGCCATTGGCCGGCCATGCGGCGCCGTCAGTCCGCGCTCTCGATCTCCTTCATGAACGAGAGGTCAAGCCTCAGGGCCTT
>Ga0256406_1004102_pt1 | contig 17169 bp, 13 predicted proteins | sample RumenRJG_03DNA_FD_185986 | JGI IMG/M metagenome (GOLD analysis project Ga0256406, IMG submission 185986) | Bovine rumen microbial communities from Lethbridge, Alberta, Canada - RJG_03 | ecosystem: Host-associated > Mammals > Digestive system > Stomach > Rumen | place: Canada: Alberta | collected...
GCCCAAGATGAAGATAAGAAAGTTCCAACCAGGAATAATCAACGAATTTGACTCTTTGGAGGATTTAAGAGCTTTTGACAAGTCGTATGTTGATAATACAAGGTCGGAAGTGATTAAATGGATTTGCCGCCGACTTTGTTGCGAGCAAAGGGACATTGTAAACATTAAAAAGGATAATAATTCAAACTTTAAATATTGTTTCAAGTTTAGTGTTGGTAAAACATATTATGAATATAGAACCGACAAACTAAACCAAGAAGGAACCATTAATTCCTTATAATGAGGGATATATTCATATTATGATACAATCAAAGGAAGATTTACGGGAGTATATTCATCAGGATACTGAGCGAATGGGTGGGAAGCCTAAACTTAAAGATAGGATTCTGCATAATGAGAAGTGGTACATATATAAATATGTTGTGACACTGAGGCATGTGGAATATTACATGAACTGCGCTGGGGGGGGCAAAAGAAATCCTTTATTCCTTATCTGGTGGTACAGATACAAGCACCTTGGATTTAAACTGAGGTTTACGGTGTTTCCAAATACATGTGGTCCAGGACTGGCGATCTTCCATACCGGTGATTTCATCTTCATTAAGCCAACAGCATCGATTGGACGTAACTGCACACTCAGGCCAGGTGTTGTTATTGGACAGAAGCATACTGGAGAGGAAGGTCAGCCTGTAACCATTGGCGACAATGTTGATTTCGGAATCGGTGTTAAAGTTTTTGGAAGCCTTAAGATTGGCAACAATGTAGCTATAGGTGCAAATGCTGTTGTAACCCATGATATACCAGATAACGCAGTTGCTGGAGGAATACCTGCAAAAATTATAAAAATAAAAAAACAAGAAACAAAGTAATCATGAATATAAGTAATATAATTGTTAAAGCGTCTCGTGCGCTACCTTACTTATATGACGAAATTCTTTCTGTCTTTTACAAAAGAGCAATGAAGTATTGTGGACCGGATGTCTATATCCGTCCATCATCATCAGATTTCAAGGGATTGGATAATCTTTCTGTTGGGAGGGGGAGTAGTCTGCCTAAAGGTACAATCATATATTGTACGTTAGCTCCTTGCACGATTGGCAAAAAGGTGATATTCGGGCCTCGCCCAACAATTATCACAGGTGATCACCGAGTAGATGTAATCGGCAAGTTCATTATGGATGTTAGCGACAATGAGAAACTTCCCAATAATGACTTGCCAGTGGTCATTTAGGATGATGTTTGGTGTGGCGCTAATGTCACGATACTAAAAGGCGTAACCATCGGTCATGGTAGTGTAGTAGCTGCCGGAGCTGTTGTTACGAAGTCCTTTCCTCCATACTCGATTATAGGTGGAGTTCCTGCTAAACTTATAAAAATGAGGTTTTCAAAGGATGAAGCCTCACAGAACGATAAAAAACTGTATGGCGAATAAGTCACATAATCAAAAGGTTCTTGTAGTTGCCACATCGCGTAAAACACGTGGTGGAATTACAAGTGTTGTAAAAGCTCATGAAAGCGGAGAACAATGGAAGAAATATCATTGTACTTGGATTGAGACACATATTGATAGAGGTGTAGGCGCTAAACTATGGTACTTCTTAAAGGGACTATTGAAATATTTCATTCTAATATGGTCTGCAGATTTGGTTCACATACATTTCAGTGAACCGCCTTCTGCAATAAGGAAAAGTATATTCTTATTTATTGCAAAGTTAGCAAGGAAGAAAGTTATTGTTCATTTCCATGCTTTCTCTCCAGAAACTACTATTGAAAGCAAATTAAAACCTGTTTATCGATATATTTTCAGTAGAGCGGATTGTGCCATTGTCTTATCGAAGTTCTGGAAAGATGCCGTTAATAAAGAATTCCATTTAGGGGACAAAGTTAGAGTTGTCTATAATCCTTGTGTAGTTGAGATAAGTAACAAGCAATATCCGAAAAGTAATTACATATTATTCGCAGGCACATTAAGCCATCGGAAAGGGTATGCTGACCTCATAAAAGCCTTCTCTTTGATTGCAAGGGGAAATGCCAATTGGAAAGTCGTATTTGCTGGAAATGGTGAAGTTGAACAAGCTAAGGGATTAGCCAAAGAAGCAGGAGTAGAAGATAGATGCATCTTCACCGGTTGGATAAGCGGAGATGAAAAAGACAAATGGTTTAAAGAGTCAAAGATATTCTGTTTACCAAGTTATGCGGAAGGATTTTCAATGGCCGTTTTGGATGCTTTTGCATACGGTTTACCAGTTATAACAACTCCTGTTGGCGGCATTCCTGATGTAGCTAAAGATGGTGATAACATGCTTCTGTTTAATTCTGGCGATATTAAGGCTTTATCAAAGCAATTGGATCTATTAATGAACGACAAGGCATTGAGAGATAAACTATCGAAAGCATCTGAACGCTTTGCAAAGGATGTCTTTAACGTTTATGTTATTAATAAGCAGATTGGCGATTTGTACGAGGAAGTTCTGAATTCTTAAATCCGATTCTGATGCAAGACTTTAAAAAGGTCATAAGAAGATATAAAGAATTTGGAGGTTGCCACTTAGTCATCGCCTATCTTCGAATGGGGATAATGGCTGCATGTGTAAAGTCGGTATTGAAAATTATAGGGCAACGAAAATCTTTAAAGTCAGCCTATTCTGAAATTATTAGTACGGTAGAGAAGATTCTTGCGAAGAAGTATGGATATATACTTGATGATGCGATAATGAACTTTCCGTCAGATGTGAACATTGCCAAGTCCGTTTCCAAGATTGTTTGGACTTGCTGGCTGCAAGGAATGGACGATGCTCCATTAATGGTGAAACATTGCATTGAATCACAAAAGAAAGCATTGCCTGGTTATGAACATCGGATACTGACATTAAGGAACTATCATCAATGGGTGGAACTGCCGGAATATATTGAGAAGAAGTTTCGGAAGGGAAGAATTCCACGGGCGTTGTTCACAGATTTGTTGCGATTGGCTGTCTTGAAGAAGTATGGAGGTGTTTGGTTAGATGCTTCCGTCTTGTTTACAGGTTTTGAGAATGAGAAGCTTTTGAACAGGTGGAATAGGATAGAGCAGAGCAAGTTTACGATATACCGTTATTTTAAGCGTGGACGAAAAGAGACGGTAGTATTGTCGAACTGGTTTATTGCCGCGCGACCAAATGAGTTTGTTGTTTCAACAGTTCTTGACATGCTGCTTGCTTACTGGAAAGATTATAACTGCACGGTGGACTACTACATCATGCATCTGTTCATAAGTATGGCTCTCAATGCTGTACCGTCGATAGAAGAAAGCATGCCACGCGAGAACAGCTATCACAGCATCATGCTAGGCAGCGTCCTCGCCAAAGACTACGACAAAGATTGGTGGGATGATGTCAAGGCACACGTATTCCTTCATAAGCTCAATTACCGTAAAGCTGACGAGGCAGCCAAGAATCCACACAGTTTCTATAATACCCTCTTCACGCAGAAGGAAAATTTATCGCATGCAGATGACGCAGATGACGCAGATTTTTGATGTTTCCGACAGAAGCATTATCAGCGATATCTGTGGAATCAGCGTGGAAATAATATAAGCACACAGATATCGCAGATGACGCAGATGCTACTAAAAAAATCAGCGTAATCTGTGAAATCAGCGTGAAATGAAAAAATTAGCGAGAAAAGATTATGACAGAAAATGAAATATCATATAAGATTAGAGGTGCTATCTTTAATGTATATAATGCACTTGGACCTGGACTGTTAGAATCCATTTATCAAGAGGCATTGGTATATCAGTTAAAGAAAGATGGCATGGATGCTCAACCTCAGTTGCCAGTACCCGTTTATTATGATGGTCATAAGTTAACGGCTGATTTAAGGCTTGACATACTTGTTGATGATAAGGTTATTGTTGAGATAAAGTCGGTCAAAGAACTGAAAGAAGTCTACTTCAAACAGACACTGACATATCTTCGACTGTCACATAAGAAACTCGGATTACTCGTGAACTTCAATACAGATGATATTAAGTCAGGCATAAAGAGAATTGTCAATGGATTTTGATAAGGCACGCAGATATCAGATTCTAAGAATATCAAAAAAATCAGCGTACTCTGTGAAATCAGCGTGAAATGAAAAAATTAGCGAGAAACGATGATACGATTAAAGGCTATTAAGTTGGTGGGAAGCAAGGATGAACTTGCGAAGATACCCGATGGGAAAGTACTCATCAACACTATCAATGCACATTCTTATAATGTAGCGAGGAAAGACGAACTGTTTGCCGAGGCTTTGACGAAAGGTGATTATCTTATCCCTGACGGTATGAGTGTTGTCAAGGCTTGCAAGTGGCTTCATGCTAAGTCCCAACCTAAAGAGCGCATTGCAGGTGCCGACTTGTTTGAGTTTGAAATGAATAAGCTAAACAGCAAGGGCGGAACGGCTATGTTCATGGGAAGCTCAGAAAAGACATTGGCAAAGATTGTTCTGCAGGCAGCAAAGGTTTATCCAAACTTGAAGGTCGTCACTTATTCTCCTCCTTACAAGCCTGAATTTAATGATGAAGACAATAAGGCTATAATCAATGCCATCAATACAGCTAATCCCGACTTGCTTTGGATTGGTATGACTGCACCGAAACAGGAGAAGTGGACTTACTCTCATTGGAATGATTTGCACATTCATTGTCATGTCGGTACCATCGGAGCTGTGTTCGACTTCTTCGCTGGCAATACCAAGCGTGCTCCGCAATGGTGGCAGGAGCATGGACTTGAGTGGCTGTACCGATTGATAAAGGAGCCACGGCGCATGTGGAGGCGGTATATCATCGGTAACACCGTGTTTCTTTGGCACATGCTCAGCGAGAGATAATATAGGCACGCAGATGCCGCAGATAACACAGATTTCTTAGTGTTTCCGACGGAAACAATATCTGCGAGATCTGCGAAATCAGCGTGAGAAAATAGAGGCATGCAGAAAAAAAATAGGCACGCAGATAATGCGCAGATAACGCAGATAACACAGATTTTTTGATGTTTCCGAAGGAGACAATTTCTGCGAGATCTGCGAAATCAGCGTGAGAAAATATAGGCATGCAGAAAAAAAATAGGCACGCAGATAATGCGCAGATAACGCAGATAACACAGATTTTTTGATGTTTCCGAAGGAGACAATTTCTGCGAGATCTGCGAAATCAGCGTGAGAAAATATAGGCATGCAGAAAAAAATAGGCACGCAGATAATGCGCAGATAACGCAGATAACACAGATTTTTTGATGTTTCCGAAGGAGACAATTTCTGCGAGATCTGCGAAATCAGCGTGAGATAATATAGGCATGCAGAAAAAAATTAGGCACGCAGATGCCGCAGATAACACAGATTTCTTAGTGTTTCCGACGGAAACAATATCTGCGAGATCTGCGAAATCAGCGTGAGATAATATAAGAGAATGGAAGCGAGAGACGAGTTGTTCTTTAGGCTACTGAGATTTGCATTAGGGACAGAGGAGAATTGTCCGAAGATGCATCTGAATGAGTGGCGAGAGATGTTTCAGATAGCGAAGAAACAAGCTATTACTGGATTCATTGGCTCGGCATTGAAGAATATTGGTGACGATGTACTCATAGAGAAAGATGCAAAAAGTAAGGATTCCTTCACCGACTTGATTATGGACTGGATGGGCGAAGTCGTTAAGATTGTCAAACGGAACAGAAAGGTGAATGCTGTGGCGGTCAAGGTGGTGAACGGCTTTCGGCAGCAGGGTTTCGACGCGTGTCTGCTTAAAGGTCAAGGAAATGCACTGCTCTATCCAGATCCATCGTCAAGGACTCCCGGCGACATCGACGTGTATGTGCATCCGCAGCAGCAAGGAGACGGATGGAAGAATGACGAAGCTGCCATCAGAGAAATTATCACCTTTTGCAAAAAGCTGGATAAGTCGGCAAGGGCGGTATACCATCATATCGATATCCCTGCTGTCGACAAGGTGCCCGTGGAGGTACACTATCGCGCCACGTGGCTCAACGCACCTGTCAACAACCGTAGCCTTCAGAATCTGTTGTCCACTCTGCTGTCGCGTGAGGACGGCACGAAACGTGTAGTATTGCCCGAAGAGGCCGGAGAGATAACTGTCCCCGGCTTTCCTTTTAATGTGGTTTTCCAATTGAGCCACATCCTCAACCATCTGTTGCATGAGGGGGTCGGGCTCAGGCAGTTGGTTGATTATTACTATTTGCTTCGTTCGCATGCATGCAGTAAAGAAAATCAGGCTTGGCTTGACACGAGCCTGAAAAGGTGTGGACTGCATCAGATCAGTTCTGCCGTGTCGTGGACGTTAATGAACGTGCTCGGCCTGCCGGAGAACTATCTGATCACCACGCCGAACGAACGCTATGGGCAGCAGTTTATGCGGGAGATGATGGCTGGTGGCAACTTCGGAAAGTATGACGAGCGGTTGCTCAGCGGCACCTCCCGGTCGAAGTTGGGAGCGAACCTCCAACGGCTGGTGCGTGATGCCCGCATGGTGGTCTATTACCCAAGTGAATGTCTGTGGGAACCATGGTTCAGAATGTGGCACTGGATGTGGCGGAAGAAGCATAACAAGTAATCGAGTGGAAAACGTAATATTAGATAGTGGTAAAGGTTTGAGAAAAGAGAACGACTGCGATATCAATAATAAATCATTCAGGATAAATACTTATTTGTTCTCATGGGATATAAGGCAATTTGGGGGACAATAAAGAGAATGAAAAAAGTGGCCGTAAGCAGCTTGCTTATGAGATGACGCACAAGGGATTTAATATAGGATATTTGCAATTACAAAGGTAACTAAAAGGGCTGATACCTCGTTAGAAGTGTCAGCCCTAATTTTGTACAATCAAAAAAGTTTTAGCGGACAGCAATAATTGGAAATATCAAAGCCATCATCGATGGATATGCACACTTCCAAAGCATGATTATTCTCTCTATCCTTTTTTATCCTTAGAGTGCATCGTGACGATGATGCGACGGTGACTGTTGACGATACGGCGGGCCATCTGCTGCAGGTCATTGGGCGTCAAGTCGTTGACCATCCTAAGATAATCCTTGTCGTAGTCGATGCCATAGCGCAGATGGTTGTAGATGACGTAGTTCCAGTAGTCGTTGGTGATAACAGCCTGGCCATATTGCTTCGTCAGATATTCCTTCACCTTCTTCAGGCTCTCCTCGACGATACCGTTGTCGGCGATGTTCTGCAACTGCTGCAGCACGACGGGCATTATCTCTTTGTACTTGTCGGGACCGGTGGTGAACGACAGCTTCAGTATGCCGGTCGGCTTGCCGTCGGGATCGATGCTGGCCTCGGTGCTGATGCCATAGACTCCGCCTTTCTCCTCGCGCACGGAGTCAACGTAGGCGATGGACAGCACGCGGCGCAGGGCGTCGAGCGTAAGGTCGTTCTTCGAGGTAGCGGGCTCCTGCCAGGTGTAGAAGACGGTGACGTTGCTCTGCGGCGTTTTCGTGTCGCGTGTCCATTCGTGCACGTTCATGCCGTCGACGACAGCGGGGTAATTGTCGATGGCCTTCTCCATGCGTCCAGAAGCTGGCAGGGAGGCGATATATGTCGTCAGCAGCGGACGCAGACTGTCGAGGCTGATATCGCCGATGACCATCATGCGGAAGCCGGTAGCATCGGCGAAGCGGTCCTTATAGATCTGCAGCACGCGGTCGTAGCTCACTTTGTCGAGGTCGGAAAGTTGGAATGGCCTTGTCCGGGGATTGTCGCCATAGACGGCATAGGCGATGGAGTCGTTGTAGCTCACCTTTGGACTGGCGTTGCGGTTGGTGAGGAAAGAGCGCGTGCGGTCGAGTTCGTTGGCAAAAGCCTTCTCGTCGCGACGCGGCTGCGTGAAGTAGAGATAAGTGAGCTGGAACAGCGTCTCTGCGTCCTTGAGCGAGGATGTGCCGTTGATGCTCTGCGTCTTGGTGCCCACGCTTGGACGGATGCGCACGATCTTCGACGACAGCACCTTGTCGAGGTCGCTCTTGCTCAGATTGCCCACACCGGCCTCAGAGATGGCGGTGGAAATCATATTGATGTTTGGCTTGTCATCGGCTGGGTATAGCGATGCGCCGCCCTCGCCCCACAGACGTGTCATCAGGTAGTCGGCCTGATAGTTGGTGCGGCGATAATACACCTTTACGCCATTGCTCAACGTCAGTTCCGTCGTGCCGTTGACCGAGGGCTTCTCACTGACGATACGTCCTGGCCTGGGAGTTTCTTTCATGAGTTTGGCGGGCGCGGCCTTCTCCTTGTAGGGCGGATATTTCTTAGCCTGCGCGTCAAGGACGTACTGCTCAAGTTGCTGCTCGGTGATGGAGGTGAAGCCGGACTTGTCGGGCATATAGGTCACTAACACCTGGTTCTTGTCGGTAATGGCAGTCCTCATGGCTCTATTGACCTCTTCTAAAGAGACGGTCTGCTCAAACTCGTCGTTCAGTGACTTGCTCTCCTCGGCAGAGAGCAGCGGTTCGCCATTGAGGAAGTTGGCCTGTGCCAGCTTCACATAGTAGTTGTTGCGGCGGTCGTTGCGTGCTTGCCAAGCTCGGTCGGCCACTTTTGCTCGGAAAGCCTTAGCACGGTCAAGCTCGCTCTGCGTGAATCCGTGCTGTCGGATGCGCTCTACGACACCCACAGCCGCGTCGAAACTGCCCTTGACGTTGTCCTGACGCGCACCGAAGGAGAGGCTGAAAGCATCCTTCGTCTTGCTCACAAAGTACATCCCCAAACGGGCAGTCGCACTGAGGCAGGGCTTTGGCGAGGCATCCTGCATCTCGTTGAGCCGCTCCCCCGTCATATAGGAGATGAGCGCATCGATGTAGCCGTCGCGCATGTATTGATTCGTGTTCTTCTTGCTGTCGGGCGTAGCTGCCCTCTTCATATAGAGGTGGACGAGCATGATAGGCTGTTCGGCATCCTTGAGTTTGGCCACAATCATCTTGCCGTTGTCGGGCACGGGATAGTAGATACGTTTGGCGGGATTGTCGGGCATGGGTATGCTTCCGAAGGTCTGCTTAATCTTCTGCTCCATCTGGTCAACGTCGATGTCGCCTACCACAATGATGGCCTGCAGGTCGGGACGGTACCATTTGTGGTAATAGTCGCGCAGGTCTTTGTAGGGAAAGTTATCTACAATGTCCATCGAGCCGATAGGCAGGCAGTCAGCATACTTGGAACCCTTATAGATGATGGGCATGGCCTGTTCCATGAGACGCTGCACGGCCATACCGGAGCGGCGGTTGCGCCATTCCTCGTGGATAACGCCGCGCTCTTTGTCAATCTCCGTTCCTGTGAGATTGAGATAGTGGCTCCAGTCGTGAAGAATGAGCAGGGTGGAGTCGATGACGCTCTGCTGCCTGACGGGGACAGCCCCTACGTGATAGACCGTCTCATCGACGCTGGTGTAGGCGTTGAGGTTGGCTCCGAACTTGATGCCGTGGGACTCGCACCAATGCACGATGGAGGGTGAGGAGGTAGTGCCTTGGAAGTTCTGTGAGCCGTTGAAGGCCATGTGCTCTAAAAAGTGGGCAAGGCCTCGCTGACGCGGTTCCTCAAGAATGGAGCCCACGCGCTGTGCGATGTAGAAGTCGGCAAGGCCTGCTTCCTTGGCATTGTGCCGAATGTAATAGGTAAGCCCGTTTCTCAGCTTCCCCACGCGGTAGCTCCCGTCCAGGGGCAGCGGCTGGGCTGCGCCGGTGACGGCAATGAGAAAGAGAAGTAGGATGAGAGTGAAGTTCTTTCGCATAATGTTTTAGCAAATGAATGAAATGGTTGTCAGTTAGAAATTAACGCCTACGATGATGCCGGCGTTCCAGTGCATCTTACCCTGCAGCCAGTCGTTACCGGCGTTGCAATGCCGGTAGTTGAAATCAGCGCGCACGTAGGTCTTCAGCCGCGTTGTAGGGAAGATGAACGCATATTGAACCGCTGTGCGCAGGGCGTATTGCGGCGCCAGCAGTGCCGCGTACTCACGGTAGAGGAATGCCGTCATCTCGTCGGGCTGGGTCTGCTTGTCGCTTGGAGTGATGAAAGTGCCGTCCTCATAGGGTGCTCCTTTGCCCTTGAGATAGGAGACGCCGCCTTCGAGGGTGAGCATGCCCTTGCGCAGCAGCAGGTTGCGCGCTACGTCGAGATAGCCCTCCGTACTCGTCCAGTGCTGGCGGCGGAAGAAGGGATAGCTGTCGGCCGTCAGCTTGCGGTAGGCAAAGCGCACGCCGCCTTGCAGCAGCCAGGCCGGTGTTTCCCCATTGAGTCCGAAGTAGCCCGTGTAGCCGATATGGGTGTTGACCCAGACTTTGTCGGCTGTCCTCAGTGGCTGGAAATACTCGTAGTATTGGGCTCCGTGCTCATTGATACTGAGGCGATACTGGTTCTGAAAGTTACGCAGCTTCTCGTTCTCAATGCTCGCGTCGAGGTGGTGCAGACTACGTCCGTCGCGGTATTGCAGTCGCGTGGTGAAGAGGTAGCGGTGGGTGTGGTGGCGCATATACACGATGTCGTAGGGCGTGTCTTTACCGTAATAGCCTTTGAGGTAAGCCATTTCCCACGTGCCGGTCCACGTCAGTCCGGGTGCGAGGCGCAGTTCGGCCTGCAGGCCGTAGCCGTGACCGTCGTAAAACAGCGGCCGTTCGGTGCTGGAAGTGGTGAGGCCGTTGGTGGCGGAGGAGCTGTATTGCTCCACTATTCCCATCATGCCGCCGTATTCGATGAGCGACTTGTAGGTGATGTCGTTACTGGAATAGGTGCTGAAAGCGACGCTCTCGCTGTGGCGCAGGTAGCGGTAATTGGCACCGAGGCTGAGCCACCGTGTGGTGGGCCAGTACAGGGCGAATGAGGCATCGATGTCCATCACCTTGTTCTTATGTCGCAAGTCCTTATACTTCGCCGCGTTTGCCGCTATGAAATCGACGCGTCCGCCGAGCGACAGTCCCTGCCAAATGTCAACGCCAAGTGCCCCTGTGAGGCGGTAGGTGTCAAGGTGAATCTTGCCTGCATTCGTCAGAGAGTCTTCGACGATATTGAAGGGGTAGCGTTCGGGTGCAATAAACGCTGACCCCGTCATGTTGTGCATCCCCGCATTCTCATAACTGATGCGGCCGTAGCCAACGGTGCGTCTCGACAGCCGATAGACGGAGCTCACGTCGGCCCCGGCGCGCAACTCGCGGCTGCTCTCGTTGTAGTTGACGAAGCCGCCGTAGCCGTAATCGGCCCTCAAGGTGGCCCACGAGAGGTTGTCGCTGCGCCATCGTGTCAGTGCCGCCGCATTGCCGTCGGGCAGCCACGGGTCGGCATCGGTCACGTAAGCACTGTTGCGGAGCAGGACGGAGTCAGCTGCGGCTCCGTCCTTGCCGGCAGTACGGACCATGGCCTGTGAGCCGCTGAAACCGACTGCGGCAAGTAGGAGGATGGGAATGTTGTGCATAGTGTTGAGGAGACTTTCTTTAATTTGCTTTGTCCCTCAGCGAGAACTGCGTGCGCTCGTGGAAATCGTTGCTGGAATTGTTGGTGTCCTCATAGATGATGTGTGCTCCGTTGCGTATGGAGGCTTCTGCATCAATCACGCTTTCCCCGTTGTTGGCGGCGTTGACGGCCTTGCTGTAGTTATACACCAGCTTGCCGTTATTCTCAGGCAGCTCCTTGGTGGCGTCTGTATCCACGTTGCGGTAGAGCGAGTGTCCGAGCTTGTTGGTAAGGGATACGTAGCCGGCGTCGATGCTGCTGGGCATACGTTTCTGATTGTTTGCATTGGCGTTCACAAACACCTCTACGCCGTCGATGATCCATGCGGTTGGTACTTTGAGGTTGCGATATATTGCAGTCGTTGCCCTTCCCGGCTCGTAGATGTAGTTGTCGCTGTTGGTGGCATAAGCTTTAGGAGTGGTGCCTTTCACCTGGAAGATGAAGAGGCCCGGCGAGGTGACGCTGAGCGGCCAGGCGTTGCCCATGCCGTATTCTACAGCCTTCAGATAGTGGCTGACGGGGATGCTGTCCGACGGTGTGGGATAATATTTCGTATTCTTGAAGCCTGACTCCGGGTCGTACATGGCGTAGTAGGCCGAATGAGCGTAGTCGATGCTTTGTGAGTTGGACGCTGTATTGTTGATGGCTCCGTTGACGCTGACCACGCGTTGCTCAAAGGGCTGAAGGATGACAGGCTGCTGGAAGTACCAAATGCCGGTGGCAGCGGGGATGGTGTCGGTGTAGGTCAGCGAACCGTCTTTATACCAGCTGTTGGTGGCATTGGAGTTGTAGGGGCTGATCATTCCCACGCAAAGGTTGTTGGCCACCGCCACTTCGGGACTGTTGTTGTATAGGATGAAGCCTTTGTCGGCTTGGAAAAAACTGGTGCCTTGGTCCATTGGGCAACCGCCATTGTAGAGCTCCTTGATGATGATGGACTCTGTATTCTGGTCAGCTACGGCAAAGGAGACGCTTTTTACCTTGCCTGTTGCGAGGGTGTCGGTGGTGCCGTCATCCTTGGTTATGACCATTTTCCATGTCTGCGCGCTCGCGCTTCCGAACAGCCCGAGGGCTGCAACTAAAGTAAGTATAGTTTTCTTCATAGCTGTTATCGATTAATGATTTTAATACTGTTTGTGGGAGTCTTGATGATGAAAATGCCGTTGGGCAACTGGCTCAGCTCCAGTGCGGCGTGGCCTTGCGCGTCGGCCTTCACGGTCTGGACGAGAGTGCCGTTGATGCGATAGACTCTTACGACATCGCCGGCGCGCAGTCCGCTCACCGTTCCGCTGCTGAAGGCCAGTTGCGGTTTCGGCGCGCTGATGCCGGGAAGTGTGACGTCGTTGATGCCCGTCGGGACGTTGGCGTCGATGGTGCGCTCCTCAATGAAGTAGCTTGTGCCGCTGAGCTCAGCCACAAGACTGTCGTTGAGGCTCTTGACAACGAGACTGTTGCCCGTGTAGGTGATGACGGGTTCGCTGGTCAGTGCGAAAGCAAGGCTGTCGCTGCCAGTGACAATGACCAGCACTTGTTGCTTGGACGTGCCGTTTACGGAGGCCGAAGCCATCAGCGGCAGCATCAGCAGCTCGAGCGCTAAAGGCAATCCCTTACATCGTTTTAGAATTCTGTTCATGGATATTATGTTTAAAAATTGAATGATGTTCAACGACGCTTAGTCATCCCCAATAGCGTTTCCGCGTCATGGTCAACTTGATGTTGATCTTGTTAGCCGCGCTGTCGGGAGAGATAATCTGCTGGTCCATGCGCCCGTTAAAGATGTAACGGTAGTGCACTTTGGAAATGGTGTCGATATACACTTCCGAGCTTACAGCACTGTAGATGCCTCCAGGTACATCGAATGTCGCCATGCCCGTCGCGTCGGTGCTATCGACAAAGGTGGAGGCGTTGGCGTTGGTCAGTTCGACGCGCGCGCCCTTGTAGGGTCCTATCGCCGAGCCGTCGGGATAGACCAGCTGCACGGTCACGCGTACGGTCTCCGGCACCTCGTCGTAGGAGGTGCAGCCCGGCAGAATGAGCGTTGCGAGCGCTAGGATGGTATGCAATGGGTATGGAATGCGCATGATTTTAAAGTTTTAAGCGCAGCGAAAGCCCGTAGTAGAAACTCGGAAGATAGCCGCTGCCGAAGAGTGCGGTGTCGAGATCGTTCTGCGAACTGTGCACCTTTCTCATGTTATTGAAGAAGTTGTTGGCGTAGAACGAGATGGAGACGTGCTCCCCTATCTCTTTCGTCACGCTGAAGTTGGCGCTATAATAGGCCGATATGCGGTTGGGGTTGAGCGTGTAGCTGTAGTTGGAGCGCACGGCGAGCTGCGTCAGGTCGTTGTAGAGCGTGGCATCGTTGTCCTTGGCCCACAGCAGCTTTTCAAGGTAGTTGATGCGCTCATCGGGCTTTTCCCACGTGCTGTAGGTCTCGGGATAGACGATGACCGTCTCGTCGGTGGCCTTTCCGTCGTAGGGTTTCCCGATGACATCGGAGCTGTTGGCCAGTACGTAGCCGCGGCTCGAACCGTCGCTGAAACGGCTCATGGCGCGCCGCCATTGGTAGAGACTGGTCTCGATGCGCAGGGCCATGATGAGCCGGATGCGCGGAATGTGGGTGGTAAACGTCGTGTTGAGGTTGGCCTGCTTGCTGATGGCCCCGTTGGTAACGGAAGCGCTGGCATCGTAGCTGGTCGATGTGGCGTTGCCGCCGACGTAGTAGCCGACGTACTGATAGGGCCGTCCGTCGGTCATCCGGCTGCTGGCTCCCAGAGGAATGTCGGCAAACTCCGTCGCGTTGAGGCTCTTGTAATGGTAGTAATTGCCGTCGATGCGTATTTGCGTACGCAGCGCACGTATCTGCCTAAAGTCGATAATCCAGTCGATTCCCCACCGCGTGAGTGGTGAGCCGTTGACGTATTTGGTGTTGGCGACATAGGTGTTGCGCTGCTCCGAAGCGAGCTGCACCGACGGGTGCGCGCCGGTACGGTCGCTCACGGTGACGGTGCCGTTCTGGTCTATGGCATAGAGGCGGTCTGCGGCGGCTATGCCAGCCGTGCGCATGGCCTGCTGCAGGGCCGTGGGACTGGTGTAATTATAAGAATAAGGTGTAAACATGGTGGTGGCCATATAGGGGTCGAGCGTTCTGGTGTAGAATGCTGAGAGCGAGATGTTGAGGATGCGTGTGCGCAGCTCGATACCCAAGTCCCATTGCTTTGCGCTCTGCCATTTGAGGTCTTTGTTATAGACAGCGGACGTGGGATAGGTGTAATAAGCCATGTAACTGCGGTTGTCGGCATCGCTCGTCGAAGCAAAAGCGAGCTGGTCGCTGTAGGCCGGGCGGGGGTAAAGCACCTGGAAAGAAGGCAACTTGACGCTCTTGCCCCAGCCCGCATAAACGCTCAGGCCACTGACGAAGCCGCTGCAGCGTTCCAGGAAATTGTATTTGACGTTGAAGCGTGGCGACAGACTTGCGACGGTGCCGTAGTCGCTGCCGGAGATAAACGTGATATCCTCACGCAGTCCGGCGGTGAGATGGAGCGAGGCATGGTGGCCGGTTCGTGCGACGAGTCGCTCCTCGGCAAACAGTCCGACATTGTTCATGCCGGGCAGGTCGCGGTAGCGGTATGGTCTCCACGTGGGCGCATAGCGCAGGTCGTCATAGCATATGCCCTTGCCGTTGTTGTGGTCGTAGCTGTATTCTGCGCCTGCCACGAAAGTACTGGTGAGCTGCCGGCCGCTGCGCATCCATTCGTAGCGCAATTTCGTTGAGGCCGAGAGGGGCTTGCTGTCGGAGTAGCCTTTCAGATACCAGTAGCCGGTAGGACCGAGGATAATGTCGGCCTGAGGGTTGGTGTCGTAGTCTTCGCTGATGTGGTAGCCTTGTGTTGCAGCGTGGATATAACTCTGCGTGGAAGCGCTGTTGGTCAGATGGTAGGAGGTGGCGAGGCGGTCGTTGGTGGTGATGCTGCCCGTGAGCGACAGCTGGGTAATCCACTTGCGGTTGGGCATCCACCGCAGCGAGGCGTTGGCACTGAAAGCGTTGTCGCGCATTTTGTCGTAGTCGTCGAGGTCGTTGTCGGGGTCCGACTTGGCGTTGTAACCGCCGACGTTGCCTCTCAGCCCTAGGTTCAGTATGAGAGTTGACGAGTTTTTCATCCACGTCCTGATGTAATTGAGCGACAGAGCGTTGCGCTGGTAGGCCGTATGCGGCGACGCGGCATCAGAAAAGCTGCGGGCGTGTTCTAAAGAAGCATTGAGAACGCCAAGGTCGTGGCCGAGCGCGAAGCCCTTGTTTACGGCAATCTGCCGCGTGTGCTGGTTGATGCTGCTCTCCACGGCGAATGGCTGCACGCCGTGGCGCGTGTTGACCTTGACGATGCCATTGCTCAAGTCACCGTATTCCACTGATGGAATGCCGGTGACAATCTCGACACTCTCCACGTTAGACGCCGACAGCAGGCGTGTGCTTGCCGATGTGGTTTCTCTGGTGGCTGCATTATTGCTCAGACGGACTCCATCCACCTCGATGGCCGTACCGAAAGCAGCGTTACCTGCCTCGGAAGAGCCGGCATGAAGGGCGACGCGCGGATCAGACATCAGTGAGGGGTTGGTCACCTTTCCACCTGGCAGCAGAGAGGTGATATTAGCGATATTGATAATCTGCTGGTTGTCAAGTGTCTGCCGATCGATAGTGTAAGCCGTTGTGGGAGAACGGTCGGCACGCCGTGCGACAACCTGAACCTCGTTGAGCTCAAGGTTATCCTCTTTCAGCGTGATGCTCAGATTGTTGACCGACTTTGTGACGTCAAGGCCGATATTGGTTGTCACATATCCAAGGCAGCGCACGGTAAGCGTCATCGTTCCCGTGGGTACATTATTTATTTTGAAGTTGCCCTTGTCATCGCTCACGGCCCACAGGCCGTTTTCTTGAACGAGGATGCTTGCCATGGCCACGGGCTTCTTCTTCGCATCGACTACGCGACCTCCCACACAACAGCCTTGTGCAAAGCTGTTGGCTATATTTACCAATAAAAAGATAACAATTATGGCCAAGCGGCTTCTCATCTTCTCTTATTTGATGATTATAATTTCGATTTGCAAAATTAGGCAATATATTTCCGTCCCGCAATACCTAAAAATTGTTATTTTTGGCCGAAACCAATAAGGTACATTGTGTCTGATTCATTCCAAATAGGGAAGTCTGTTCAAGAATGGCAACTTTTGGCCGAACTCTATGCCTGAGTATCATTACAACACCGAGAATTTCACCATAAGAATGCTGGCATCCGCAGGTTATTATTGTAAACGCCGGCGGAAACAAATTCTATATAGGCGGACATGTCATCAAGCACATTCCTGATGTTATGAAGGCAATGGACTATGCTCCTTGGGCAACCTTCGTGGCAACCCATCTTGAAGGTGTCAACCACAATCAAGTCTGCCGTGTTGCCATTAGAGAAGAAGTTTTGAAGTGCGGCAAGAAAGACCGCATCCATATTCCCGAAGATGGAGAGATTATAGAACTGTAGCTCCACGATGGGCAGATGCTTAAAAGAGCCCTTTCGGATAGCATATAGAATCAGAGCCCATCGGCATATTTACTGGAGGATTCTCCATCTCGGCAAGCTGGATATATAGCTTCGCGACCTTGGCAGGATCGCCAATCTGCGTACCGTTCTGTCCCA
>Ga0256406_1004103_pt1 | contig 17169 bp, 10 predicted proteins | sample RumenRJG_03DNA_FD_185986 | JGI IMG/M metagenome (GOLD analysis project Ga0256406, IMG submission 185986) | Bovine rumen microbial communities from Lethbridge, Alberta, Canada - RJG_03 | ecosystem: Host-associated > Mammals > Digestive system > Stomach > Rumen | place: Canada: Alberta | collected...
TCTTCTTGCCCCAGGCAAAAAGTGCAAACGAGGGGAACGACCAAGAAAAAAGCTCGCTTTTTTCTTGGGCACTCCCGAGTGCAGCCTATCTTCTTGCCCTCAGGCAAAAAGAAATTACAGAGTATTTTCCTTGGGTTTGTTAATCCTATCGCAGTAGAGTGCAGCCACGGAACATAAGGGAATAGATTCTATTCTTCTCTTATGTGCCCCCAAAGAGTTCCAGACTTTATCCATGCGTCACCCTAAATCACTCCAAAAGGTGAAGTATCACCTAATAAGTAAAAGTCATGGAAAGACTTTCGATCCCAATGGAACCCAGAGGGCAAAGCTACCCCAACGCTTCAGAGCGCGGGGCATTGAATTAGAGCTTTTCACAATCTCCGCCAATTGGTGTACGTATCTCCGCCAATTGGTGTACGTATCTCCGCCAATTGGTGTACATATCTCCGCCAATTGGTGTACATATCTCCGCCAATTGGTGTACATATCTCCGCCAATTGGCAAAACAATTGTGAACCCCTTGAGAGTTCCTCCGGCACTCACGGGTGCTGCCTGTCTTCTTGCGTCCAGTCAAAAAGAGTAACAAGGGGGATTAGCCTGTCATCCTATTAGGAGTGAGACTTTAAAGGAGCAGGCTTACACCGCTGATTAACAGAATGTAGCGAAGCAGTTTCCCTATTGTGATGCTGGTCAGCGTAATGGGCAGGTTGGCCCGCATTAGCCCCAAGGCGATGGTGATGGCGCTGCCAATGATAGGCAAGAAAGCGAAGAAGCCCATCCACGCCCCGTGGCCTCCCATGAAGCGTTCAGCCTTCTGCAGGTCGTCGGGGTTCACGTGCAGATATTTTTCTATCCAGTTGAGCTTTCCCAAACGTCCGATACCGTAGTTGAACATGGAGCCCAGCACATTACCTATCGTGCCATAGATGACGAGCGGCAGTGGGTGAAGGCCGGCTGCCATAAGTCCCAGCATCACGGCTTCACTGCTGAAAGGAAAGAAGCTGCCTGCCAGAAAAGCCGCAAGAAGCATGCCCCAGTAGCCGTACTCGGAAAGCAGTGCGGTCAAGGTTGCCATAGCAGGTTCATTAGAAGCACACCTAATGTGACCAAGCTCAAGACGGCAAAGGCTATATTGGTGAAACGTGTGTGGGTGAAAGTGATGACATGGCCCACCAAGGGCGACATGTTGACGATGAGCAGAGGGATGAGCACATTGCTGTAAGTGGGTTGGAGCACGATGAATGCCAGGGAGAGGAAACTCATCGTGATGAAGATTTCGAAGAGCATTCTCGTGCGTATCTTGTCATTGTAGCTATAGTGCAGGAAGTGTATGGTGCCGATAATGGTCAGCAAGAGGAGAAGTCCCAGCGTTACCAGCATCCATAACGGAAGCGTGCTGAAGTCGGCAATAGGGCCAAATGAGGTGAGGCCCTCAAAATGTGTTAAGATGGTTATGTGGCCTTCGTAGGCATTGTAGCCGATAACCAACCAATAGGGGGTGAGCAGACCGAATACAGAGGCCAGGAAGTTGCGCAGGCTCATGGCCATGAGGCAGGTGGCAAGCAGAATCCACAGTACGGGAACGAGCCACAGCACCTTCACCTCGAAGATGCTGGCAACACCAAGGATGCAGAAGGCATAGAATATTTTATCGTGGGCTTCTTTGTCCTGGTAGGCATGGAAAAGCAACAGATAAGTCAGGATAGCGCTAATCTGCACCAACCCTACGTGATAGTTGCTGAAGAGAGAAAATACGGCAAGGTCGAAGACGAGAAAGGAGCAGGACACCATTCGGCTGTAGGTGCGCATGAGCGCGTTCCTGTTGTTGAGTTCCACCATGAGGTAGGTGCCGGTAAGGATGAAAGCCAATGGCTCCCACTGGAGCGGACCTCTAAGTCCTGTAAGCAACCACAGGGCAATGACGGTGATTGCCGTCAAGGGCAGTGCCAATCTACTTTCTGCAATCCTATTCTGTAGGTATTTCATCTTGAGCATGCTGTCCGCCCGAATCTCTGAGCGAGACTGGGGGGACAGCTCTGATTACAAATCCTGTCCGATGTCGTGACGGAAATATTTATCCTTGAAATCTATCTTCTGAGCCTCTTTGAAGCTCTTCGCGAGTGCCTCTTCCTTATTGCGCCCATACGAGGACACTGCTATGACACGGCCTCCATTGGTAACGACTTGGTCGCCTTTGACGGCTGTGCCGGAATGGAAGACGATGCTGCCTTCCACCTTGTTGAGTCCAGTGATGGGGTAGCCTTTTATGTATTTTCCCGGATAACCACCACTGACGAGCATAACGCACACGGCACTGCGGCTGTCGAATTCTATGGAGCGTTTGTCAAGGTCGCCTTGGCCGACACCCTCAAATAAATTTACGATGTCGCTCTTGAGCCGCAGCATCACCGACTCGGTCTCGGGGTCACCCATGCGGCAATTGTACTCGATGACCATCGGATTGCCGTCGACGTTGATGAGGCCGAAGAAGATGAATCCTTTGTAGTCGATGCCTTCAACTTTGAGTCCTTCAACCGTGGGGCGTATGATGCGGTCCTCCACCTTCTGCATCCATGCCTTGTCGGCAAAGGGTACAGGGCTCACCGAGCCCATGCCACCCGTGTTCAGTCCCGTATCGTGCTCTCCAATGCGCTTGTAGTCCTTAGCTTCAGGGAGTATCTTGTAATGGGTGCCGTCGGAGAGTACGAACACGGAGCATTCTATTCCCTTGAGGAACTGTTCGATGACCACTTTGGCTGAAGCGTTGCCAAACATTCCCCTGAGCATCTCGCGCAGCTTCTCTTCAGCCTCTTCGAGGGTCGGAACGATGAGCACCCCTTTTCCGGCTGCCAGTCCGTCGGCCTTCAGCACGTAGGGTGGACGGAGGGTCTTGAGAAAGGCTATGCCCTCCTCTACGGTGGTGCCGTCGAAAGTCTCATAGGCTGCTGTCGGTATGTGATGACGTTTCATGAAGCCTTTGGCAAAGTCTTTACTGCCTTCGAGTTGTGCTCCTGCCTTGGAAGGGCCAATCACGGTGATAGTGCGCGTGCGCTCATCGTCGTTGAAAGCGTCGGCAATGCCGTTCACAAGCGGGTCTTCAGGGCCGACAACCAGCATGTCGATGGAGTGACTGGCTGCGAAAGCCTTGATGGCCTCGAAGTCGTTGACCTTCAAGTCGACATTCTCGCCACAGTTCCTTGTACCGGCATTCCCCGGTGCAATATAGAGTTTGTCACATTTCTTGCTTTGGGCAATCTTCCATGCGAGGGCATGCTCGCGCCCTCCGCTTCCTAGCAGTAAGATGTTCATAATGTTATGTCTCCTTAATGATAATGTGCTATCCTAATGTCCTAATGTTTTAATGGCTTGAGATAATCCTCGAAGTACTGAGTGATGCGCTCGTGCAGGTGTACGCTCTGATGGCCTCTCATGTTGTGGGGTTCGCCGGGGTAGACAAAGAAGTCGGGCTGTGTGCCCACTTTGATGCACTCGGCGAGGAAGCTAAGGGCATGTTGTGGCACTACGGTCTTATCGTTGTAGCCTATGATTATCTGGAGTTTTCCCTTGAGGTTCTTGGCCTGATTGATGAGCGAAGTCTTGGCATAGCCTTCCGGATTGGTATGCGGCGTGTCCATGTAGCGCTCTCCATACATCACTTCGTACCACTTCCAGTCGATGACTGGGCCGCCGGCCACTCCCACCTTGAAGACATCGGGATAGTGGGTCATCAGTGAAATGGTCATGAATCCGCCGAAACTCCATCCGTGGATACCTATGCGGTCCTGGTCGACATAGGGCAGCGACTTGAGGTATTCCACGCCTTTCATCTGGTCCTTCATCTCCACCTGTCCGAGTTGGCGGAAAGTGGCTTGCTCGAAGGCCTTGCCACGGTGCTCGCTGCCCCTATTGTCAAGAATGAAAAGCAGATAACCTTTTTGGGCCATATAGGTCTCCCAAGAACGGGAACAGTAGTGCCAACGTGCGTCGATATTGTGAGCGTGAGGGCCTCCGTAGACATACACCACTGTGGGATATTTCTTCGTTGGGTCGAAGCCGACGGGTTTCACCATGCGCCAGTAGAGGTCGGTTATGCCGTCGGCGGCCTTTAGTTTGCCGCAGTCGTATTCGGGTACATTGTAACCCTTCCAGGGATCGGGAGCCGTGAAATAAGTCGTACGTGAAGCTTGGTTCGTATTGATGATCTCGATGCGCCTCGGCACCTTAGGCTCACTATAGTTGTCAAGCAGATAGTTGCCGGCTGCACTCAGGCTGCCATAGTGCCATCCCTGGCCGTTATCGAGCAAGGTGCGTTTCCCCGTATCCGTGTTGACGGCATAGAGGTTAGCCTGAATGGGGCTGGCTTCGTTGGAGAGATAGATAAGCTCATGGCGCTTGGCATTGAAGCCGATAAGCTGCATCACTACCCAAGGACCGTTGGTGAGTTGCTTCAGCTGCTCTCCATTGCGGTCGAAGAGATAGAAGTGGTTGTAGCCGTCCTTCTGACTCTGCAAGATGAACTTGCTTGGATCCCAAGGCAGGAAGGTGATAGGGTGGAGTGGTTCCACATATTTGTCGTCGGTCTCGCGGTAGAGCTCGTTGATGCGATTGCCGGTTTCAGCGTCGTAACTGACCAGGCGGCAGTCGTTCTGGTCGCGGTTGAGCTCAAACATATAGATGACGCGGCTGTCGGGGCTCCAGGCGATATTTGTGAAGTAGCGGTCAGTGGGGTCACCGGCTTTCAGATAGACGATTCTGTGGTTTTTGAGGTCGTAGACTCCCACCGTTACCTTATGGCTTGTTTCACCGGCCATGGGGTATTTGTCGGGTTCTTCCTCTGCCTCCCGCTTAAAGATATTTACTTGAGGATAGTCCTTAACCATAGTCTGGTCCATGCGGTAGAAGGCCAGGTGCTGACCGTCGGGTGACCAGAATGTGCCTTTACTGATGCCAAACTCGTCGCGGTGGACACTCTGCCCGTAGACAATGCAGCGAGAGCCGTCGTGGGTAATCTGGTTCAGCTTGTCGTCGGCATCTCTCACGTAGAGCTGGTCGGCATGCACGAAGGCCACGGCTCGTGAAGCCGGGCACCAGTCGCTGGCCTGGTCCTCGTCCTTGTGGGTGCCCGTCCACACTACCTTACCCGTTTTGAAGTTGATGAGCCTTCGGTAGCCATGCTGGTCGAGCAGCACGAGGGGCTTCCCCGGATAGGGGAAGGAAGCGTAGAAAAGATTGGTTGGCTTACTGTCGGAGCCAGTGAGTGAGCCGTTTACTTTGTCCAGCGTGAAGAGTGTTTTCTCGCTGCCGGTTCGCTTGTCAATGACTTTACATAAATCGGTCTCCAGCCGTATAAGCTCTTCACCCCACCACGCGGTGTACCTGTTTTGGGGCACCATATTGTGGTAGTTGGTGCCTCCGAAATTGAGGTCCTCGAGTGTGAACTGCTTGAGTGGGGGCAACTGAGCCTCGGCTATATGCGTGGAAAGCAATGCCATACAGAGAATGACGAGTTTCGGTTTAATCTTCATCATAATGCCTCCTGTCTTTCTTCCAATTGTCTCTACTGTTCTTGAAAGGCTTGCGCGCCCGCGGTGCCCGGTCGTCGTCCTGATGAGAGAAGGAGCGACGAGAGCCGGAGCGGCGTTCTTTGCGGTCGTTATTTCCAAAGCTATGGAAGCGGAAAGAACGGATGTCGCCTTCTTCGTTCTGTTCTTCTTCCTCAAGTCGTTTCTTGAACTCCCGCTCCTTCTTGAAGCGGTGCTTCTGTCCCATTTCTTCTTTCTCCCGCTCTGTCTTTACGATGCCGCCCTTTGACCGGAAATCATTGAGTTTACCGTCGAAGATGACGTACTTGCGGAACTCGCATTCCAGGCTGCCGTTGAATAGAGGTATCTTTATGGACGGCTTGAGACCTATCTGCTCGAAGCATTCCTCACGATAGGAGAGTACCCAAGCCTCGTTGCCTGTAAAAGCATTCTTGAGCCGTTCTCCGATCATGCGGTAGGTGCCGAGGAGGTCGGGTGTGGAGATGCGCTCTCCATAGGGTGGGTTCATCACGATGACGCTCTTCTCTGCGGGTTTCTTGAAGTTCTTGAAATCCTGCTGCTCCACAGTGATATATTGCGAGAGCCCTGCTGCCTTGATGTTCAGGCGTGCTGTGTTGACGGCCTTCATGTCGATGTCGTAGCCATAGATATGGTGCTCGAAGGGACGCTCCGTGGAGTCGTCATTGTAGATGCTGTCAAAGAGTTCCTGATCGAAGTCGGGCCATTTCTCAAAGGCAAATTCCTTACGGAAGACGCCGGGACTCATGTTGAGCGCGATAAGTGCTGCCTCGATGAGAAGGGTGCCGGAACCGCACATAGGGTCGATGAAGTCGCAAGAGCCATCCCAGCCAGTCATGCGTATCATGCCGGCAGCCAGCACCTCGTTGATTGGGGCCTCTACGTTCTCTTGGCGGTAACCCCGACGATGGAGTGACTCGCCACTGGAGTCCAGGCAGATGGTGGCATCGTCATCGGCAATGTGAATATGGAGTCTTATATCGGGATTGCTCACCGAAATATTGGGACGGGAGCCGGTCCTCTCTCGGAACTGATCGACTATGGCGTCTTTCACCTTGTAGGTGACGAAGCGTGAATTGCGAAATTCATCCGAATATACAACAGAGTCTACGGAGAAAGTCTTGCCTTCCAGGATATACTGACTCCAGTCAATTTCCTTGGTGGCCTCATATACATCCTCAGCCGATCTTGCCTTGAAGTGCATGATAGGTTTGAGGATGCGGATGGCAGTGTGCAGTTGGAAATTGGCACGATACATCATTTCTTTGTCACCGGTGAAGGATACCATTCTCCTGCCGGGCTTCACGTCGTGTGCTCCCAGTGCTGTTAGTTCTTGTGCCAATGTGGGCTCAAGGCCCATGAAGGTTTTGGCAATGAGTTCAGATTCCATAAGTTGTGATTACTGCTCCGCCTCACTGTATAGGGCGGAATCTGTGCCTGGCTATGCCTCGGAGCAATCCGATGGAGAGATGCATCAGAGGGTGGGCCTTGCTGTTGTTATGATTTTGAGTGTTATATATGTTTACTATTGTCCTACTTGTTCTTGCGCTCAGTTCTGAAAATACTTCTTCGTGCCTGGTTCCAGGTCGTGGGTGACCCATACGTTTGCGCCGACTACACAACCATTGCCGATGTGGATGCGTCCGAGAACTGTGGCATTGGCGTAGATGACGACATCATCGCCGATAATGGGGTGACGGGGGATGCCTTTGATAGGAATGCCTTTGTCATCGAGCGGGAAGCTCTTGGCACCGAGCGTTACACCCTGGTAGAGTTTAACGTTGTTGCCGATGACGGTTGTGGCACCTATTACCACGCCTGTACCATGATCGATGGTGAAATAGCGCCCGATGGTGGCTCCCGGGTGGATATCGATGCCTGTTTCCGAATGTGCCATCTCTGTGAGCATCCTCGGTATTAGCGGCACTCCAAGTTGAAGCAGCTCATGAGCAACGCGATAGTTTGTGAGGGCCTTGATGACAGGATAACATGCAATGATTTCGGCGGGATTGTCGGCTGCAGGGTCTCCATTATAGGCTGCTGTGACATCTGTGGCCAAAGTCTCGCGTATTGAGGGCAGCCGCGAGATGAGTTGGGTCGCAATGTCGAGGGCTTTGCCCTTCAGACAATCTATTTCGCAATGAGGAATGTCAATATCTTCTTTTGCAGCAAATGCTAATCCTGCAAGCACTTGCCCAGCAAGAATGCGCTGCAAGCGTTCTACATTAACGCCTATCTGATATTTAATGGTGGAAAGGCTCACCGTGGATTTGCCATAAAAACCAGGGAAGAGGATAGCGCGGGCAAGTTCGGCTACCTCGCTTAGTGCAGTGTTCGATGGCAGAGGTATACCGCCTTGATGCCGGTGCCACAATCCGCGCAAAGCCTCGGGTTCCGAAAGCCTGTCGACCGATTGTGTCAACATGACAGCAAGACCGTCACGACTCTTCTTGTCAAGTGATTCCATACTCTGCTGCAAAGTTACAAAAAAGTTGCTTATAGCAGTCTTGGACTACGGATTATTTTTTTGTTACCTTGAAAAATCTGACGTAAAGCTGTCCTATTCATCGTATCCGGGACTTCGGCGCATTAAGTGAGTGAAATGGAAGCTCTAAAGTGTAACCCCATCCGGAATGTATGGATGATCTGAATAGCGAAAGTTCGCATCGTGTACCTTCAGTCGGAAGCAAGGTAGCAGTCTTATTCCTGATTATCTGAAATGCCGTATAAAGGTTAACTCTTTCGGAATCTTGGTCCAATGGCCATTGCGTGCAATCTTGAGTGTAGACCCTTTGTCTTGATGAAGGGTAAAGGTGGAGTCTGATGTACAGGTGAGCGTGGCAGTGAGGTCCTCGCTCCCATAGTCGTTAGTGATGGCGAGTGAGGCCTGGCTGCCTTTTACCTTTGCCGATGTGAAGAGCCACTTGCGGCCATCCTTCTTATCGCCAAAGTAACCGGGCAACTGACCAAAGATGGCCTGGCCTGGTACCATGACGCTGTTCTGATAGAAGTCCATCTGAATGTAGACGTCATACTCCTTATTATATATGTATCCCATAAAGGGACGTGGCTTTTGGGCTTGCGCCAACATGGCAAGCAGCAGCAATAGAACAGAAAGTATTGCTCTTCTCATTTTATTATTGTCCGTTTGTGAACTTAGTAGGGGCAAAGTTAGTGTAATCTCAGTTCACAGCCAAGTATTTGGAAAGGTTTTTTCCTGGTCCTCGCGATAATTTCATTGGGAATTCATCTTGTTGAGCTTAAAGGGATGCCACTGCCCTTTGCTTCTCTGAAGGCTAAACGGTCTTATACGATGATTTATGTAAAACTATTTCGATACTTACCGCGTTTGCCCTCAATTTATTGCACGATTTCGATAATTCGCTAAGGGCAATCGAGTTGTTTTCATATAATATTTGTATCTTTGCCACCGAAAAGTTATTGTTATGGATAAACAGAGACTTGTTCCCGACTACATCTTTGAATCGAGTTGGGAAGTATGCAATAAGGTTGGTGGTATCTATACCGTGCTGTCCACGCGTGCCGACACTTTGCAAAAGAAGTTGAGAGACTGTATAATCTTTATCGGCCCCGATTGCTGGAAAGGCAGCATTTGCCCTTATTTTGAAGAAGGCAATGAGTTCGCACCCTGGCGGGAGGCTATCTGCGCTCAGGGACTGAAAGTAAGGGCAGGAAGATGGCTGGTTCCTGGGAGGCCTATCGCATTGTTAGTTGACTATAGTTCTCTCTTTGCACGAAAGGATGAGTTCTATGGCAAGATGTGGGAGTGGTACAGGGTGGACAGCCTTCATGCTTATGGCGATTACGACGAGTCATCGATGTTCTCACTTGCTGCCGGAATGGTAGTGGAGAGTTTCTATCACTTTTATCTTGGTCCTAAGTATAAAGTCGTCTATCATGGTAATGAATGGATGACAGGCATGGGACTGCTTTATTTGAGGCATCAGTTGCCCGAAGTGGCAACGGTCTTTACGACTCATGCCACCAGCATCGGTCGAAGCATAGCTGGTAATGGCAAGCCTCTCTACGAGTTTTTTACGGCCTACAATGGCGACCAGATGGCCGGTGAGCTCAACATGCAGAGCAAACATTCCATTGAAAAGCAGACGGCTATGAATGTGGACTGTTTTACCACCGTGTCGGAGATTACTGCTCGTGAGTGCAAGCAGTTGCTCGACAAGCCGGTCGACGTTGTGCTGCCGAATGGATTTGACAATGCTTTTGTACCCAAGGCGCAAGATTTCAAAAAGAAGCGGGCTGCTGCGCGCAAGAAGTTGCTTAATTTGGCCAATGCTCTTACGGGAAGTGCTGTTAGCGAGGATGCACTCATTGTGTCGACCAGCGGTCGGTATGAATTCCGTAACAAGGGCATAGATGTGTTTATAGAGTCGATGGTCAGACTGAGTCGCGATTCGAACTTGAATCGTCAGGTTGTGGCTTTTATTGATGTTCCCGCTTGGGTGGGCGGCCCTCGGCAGGACCTGCAACAGCGATTGCTGCATGGTGGAAACTACACGGAGCCACTCTCAAATCCCGTCGTCACGCATTGGCTGCATGATATGGGGGGTGACCGAGTGCTTACAATGCTTGCCTCGCTCGGTTTCAGAAACGAGGATAGCAGCAAGGTGAAGATTATTTTCGTCCCCTGTTATCTTACGGGTAATGATGGTATTATCAATATCAGCTATTATGACCTCAAGACCGGCAACGACCTTTGTGTCTATCCGTCTTATTATGAGCCGTGGGGCTATACTCCGCTCGAGGCTGTAGCCTTTGGCGTGCCTTGTATCACAACCGACTTGGCAGGCTTTGGTCGTTGGGCCCAGACTGAAGAAGATTTCGGAGAGTCACTGCAGTCAGGTGTGCTTGTGGTTCACCGCACCGACACTAACTATTCAATTGTAGCAGATACGGTGAAAGACGCTGTCAGAGATTATGCGGCACTTGCGCCCAATGAGGTGAAGGCGAGTCGTCATAATGCTGTGAAGCTCTCGCGTAAGGCGCTATGGCCGAAGTTTATCGGCTTCTACTATGAAGCTTACGACATCGCCTTGAGAAAGGCTGACGGTCGGAAGTGCGCACTGTAACATTTTAAGTATATACATTATTAATATAGAATCATATGAAAATCAGAGCAGATTATGCCAATGAACCTCAGTGGAAGCAGATGACGATTAAGTCGCGGCTTCCTGAGCAACTGGAATGTCTCAATGAGCTTGCCCATAATATGTGGTGGGCATGGAATTACGAAGCACGCAATCTCTTCAAGAGCCTTGACGACAAGCTCTACGAGGAGGTGGGACATAACCCCGTGATGCTGCTTGAACGACTTAGCTACGACCGCAAGGAGGCCATCGTGAAGGATAAAGCAGTAATGAAGAAAGTGAACGAAGTCTATGCTGCTTTCCGCAAATACATGTCGGTGAAGCCCGATAAGAAGCGTCCCTCTGTGGCCTATTTCAGCATGGAGTACGGTTTGAACCAGGTGCTTAAGATCTATTCCGGTGGTCTGGGTATGCTTGCTGGCGACTATCTCAAGGAGGCTTCCGACAGCAATGTTGATCTCTGCGGTGTAGGTTTCCTCTATCGTTTCGGTTATTTCACGCAGACGCTTTCCATGGACGGTCAGCAGATAGCCAAATATGAGGCTCAGAACTTCAACTCGCTCCCTATCGAGAAAGTGCTCGATGAGAATGGCAACCAAATGGTGGTTGATGTGCCTTACCGCAATTATCAAGTTCACGCTCTGGTGTGGAAGGTTAATGTTGGTCGGGTATCGCTCTATCTCATGGATACTGACAATGACATGAACTCTGAGTTTGATAAGCCCATCACTCACAATCTCTATGGTGGTGACTGGGAGAACCGTCTCAAGCAGGAGATTCTGCTCGGTATCGGCGGCATGCTTATGCTCAAGAAACTCGGCATCAAGAAGGATATCTATCATTGTAATGAGGGACATGCTGCTCTTTGCAATTTGCAGCGTCTGTGCGATTATGTGCAGAGCGGCCTTAACTTTGACCAGGCTCTTGAGCTTGTACGTGCTTCTTCGCTCTATACGGTGCACACTCCGGTGCCCGCTGGTCATGATTATTTTGATGAGTCGCTCTTTGGTAAGTATATGGGTGACTATCCTCAGCGCCTGGGCATCACTTGGGATGAGTTCATTGGCATGGGCCGCACGAATCCCGATGACCATGGTGAGCGCTTCTGCATGTCGACCTTCGCATGCAACACCTGTCAGGAAGTGAACGGTGTGAGTAAGCTTCACGGCTGGGTGAGCCAGAAGATGTTTGCACCATTGTGGAAAGGCTATTTCCCCGAGGAGAGTCACGTCGGCTATGTTACCAATGGTGTACATATGCCCACTTGGACGGCCACAGAATGGCGCAAGGTCTACGACCGCTACTTCGATCCCTCTTTCATGAGCGACCAGAGCAATGAACAGATATGGCATTCCATCTATAATGTGCCTGATGAGGAAATTTGGGACACCCGTATGGCCCTGAAGGAGAAGCTCATCAAGTATATCCGTGATAAGTTCACTCAGCAGTGGCTGCGCAACCAGGGCGATCCTGCCAAGGTGATGAGCATTCTGGAGCGCATCTCTCCGAACGCTCTGATGATTGGCTTCTGCCGCCGCTTCGCAACCTACAAGCGCGCACACCTGCTCTTCACCGACCTTGACCGGTTGGAGAAGATTGTCAATAATCCTGATCGTCCGGTGCTCTTCTTCTTCTCCGGAAAGGCTCATCCCGCCGACGGAGCCGGACAGGGTCTCATCAAGCGTATCTTCGAAATCAGCCGTATGCCACAGTTTCTGGGCAAGATTATCTTCCTCGAGGACTATGATATGCAGCTTGCACGCCGTCTTGTGTCGGGTGTCGACATTTGGATGAACACTCCCACACGCCCGCTCGAAGCCAGTGGCACGTCGGGTGAGAAGGCTGAGATGAATGGCGTTGTCAACCTCTCCGTCCTCGACGGATGGTGGGTGGAAGGCTATCGGAAGGGTGCCGGATGGGCACTGCCGCAGGAGCGCACCTATCAGAATCAGACCTATCAGGATCAGCTGGATGCAGCTACCATCTATAGTCTGCTGGAGAACGAGATTATCCCACTCTATTATAAGAAGGGACGTAAGGGATATAGCGAAGGCTGGATAAAGGTTGTGAAGAACTCTATCGCTACGATTGCTCCACACTACACCATGAAGCGTCAGCTTGATGACTACTATGAGAAGTTCTACAACAAGGAGGCCGCACGCTTCAAGAAGTTGGCTGCCAATGACAATCAGCTGGCCAAAGAGATTGCACTTTGGAAGGAGACGGTAGCTGAGCGCTGGGATTCCATTAAGGTGGTGTCGAAGGACTCTAATTTCCTGGCCGAGGGTTGTGAGACCGGAAGGAAGTACGTGATGCGCTACGTCATTGATGAGCAGGGACTCGACGATGCTATCGGACTGGAACTGGTCTCGCTGAAGAACGAGCAGTCGACTGATGACCATCAGCTCTACGCCGTGCATCCTTTCAAGATGATAGGTCATACTGGCAACGACTATACATTCGAGGTGGAGGTTGAGCCCGATGAGGCTGGCACTTTCCGCTCTGCTGTACGTATGTTCCCCAAGAATCCAAATCTGCCGCACCGTCAGGATTTCTGCTACGTGAAGTGGATTGACTAATAAACACTAACCAGGGGAGGAGCATTATGCCCCTCCCTTTTTCTTTCTATTATGAAATCACTAAGAGAACTCTATAGAATAGGCAAGGGGCCTTCGAGCTCCCATACCATGGGGCCTAACAAAGCTGCTAAAATCTTTGCTTCCAGATACCCCGATGCAGCAAGCTTTGAAGTCACCCTCTATGGCTCGCTTGCTGCCACTGGAAAGGGTCATATGACCGACAAGGCCATTCTTGAGGTACTGGAGCCCGTGGCCCCAGTCAACCTTGTCTGGAAACCTCAGGTCTATCTGCCTTTTCATCCCAATGGCATGAATTTCAAAGCACTTGACACCAAGAATAATGTGCTTGATTCGTGGACTGTCTACAGTATAGGTGGCGGGGCGCTTTCGGAAGGCGATAAGCCGGGAGTGATGGATGAGCCGAAGGACGTCTACGGGCTGAACACCATGACCGAAATAGTGAAGTGGTGTGATGATAATGGCTGTAGCTATTGGGAATACGTGGACCAATGCGAGGATGACGGCATTTGGGACTATCTGATGGAAGTGTGGCAGGTGATGAAGGCTTCCATAGAGAGAGGATTGGAACATGAAGGACGGCTTCCTGGACCGCTCAATCTTCCCAGAAAAGCGCCTATCTATTATGTGAAAGCCACCGGCTACAAGCCTTCCCTTCAGACGCGTGGTCTCGTGTATGCCTATGCCTTGGCAGCCATTGAGGAGAATGCTTCTGGTGGTATCATTGCCACTGCCCCCACATGCGGTTCTTGCGGCGTGTTGCCAGCAGTGCTCTATCATCTGTCGCGTGGGCATGGATTCTCCGACCGGCGCATCCTTCATGCACTCGGCACGGCCGGGCTCTTCGGCAATGTGGCTAAGCAGAATGCTTCAATCAGTGGCGCCGATGTCGGATGCCAGGGTGAGGTAGGAGTAGCATGCGCCATGGCTTCGGCTGCTGCCTGTCAGCTCTTCGGCGGTAGTCCATCCCAAATAGAGTATGCGGCCGAGATGGGGTTAGAGCATCATCTGGGCATGACGTGTGACCCCGTTTGCGGACTCGTGCAGATACCTTGTATTGAGCGTAACGCATTCGCTGCTACTCGTGCACTTGATGCTAATCTTTATGCTTCTTTTTCAGATGGCAAGCACCGGGTATCCTATGATCGTGTGGTGAGAGTGATGAAGAAAACCGGGCATGACTTGCCTTCGCTCTATAAGGAAACCAGTGAAGGAGGACTGGCAACGACACTCTGAGGCTGTGTTTTCAGCCATGTTGGTTGCTTACATCAAAAGAAATGTATTAAAGGTTAAAACTTTAACGACTTTGTAATAGGTACTTTCAACTTTTTTAAGTACATTTGCACAGGCTATAGAGGGAAGATGTTTATTGTTTTATTATATTAATCAAAAATCAGTTAACGTTATGCAGAAAAGGTTTAGCTTACTGATTGCTATGCTGGTGATACTTGTCACCTCGGCAATGGCTCAGGTAACCACATCCTCACTATCGGGTAAAGTCACAGAGGCTGGCACTGGAGAAGAAGTCATCGGTGCCACTGTGCAAGCCGTGCATGTGCCTTCCGGTACACGCTACATGACAGTGACCAACAGCGAGGGTCGCTTCAACATCCAGGGTATGCGTCCCGGTGGCCCCTACACTGTGAGCATCAGTTATGTTGGCTTCCAAAAGAAAAACTACACCGACATCAAGCTTGCTCTGGGTGAAGTCTTCAACCTGAAGGCTGAAATCTCGGAGAACGCCAATGAGATCGGTGAAGTGGTAGTGAGCGCACAGGCCTCGAAGTTTGCCAACGAGAAGACCGGTGCCTCGACGAACATCTCGCGCCAGCAGATTGCTGAGATGCCAACGGCCAACCGTTCCATTCAGGACATTGCCCGTCTCTCGCCTTTCGCCAATGGTATGGGACTGGCCGGCGGTGACGGTCGCTCCACGAACTTCACCCTCGACGGTGCCAACTTGAACAACAACTTCGGTTTGAGCAGTTCGCTTCCTGGCGGCGGTACTCCTGTCTCCATTGACGCTCTTGACGAGGTACAGGTGGTGGTGTCGCCCTTTGATGTGCGCCAGACAAACTTCATCGGCGGTGGCATCAACGCCATCACCAAGAGTGGTACCAACACCTTCAAAGGTACGGCTTACACCTACTATACGAGCGAGAACATGCATGGCAACCGGATTGACAACACCGATCTGGCAGCACGTGCCAAAGATCGCCTCACCACCTATGGTTTCACTCTTGGCGGTCCGATTGTGAAGAACAAGCTCTTCTTCTTTGTCAACGCTGAGTACAGCAAGAAGCCTACGGTGGCCAACCGCTGGATGCCCTCCAGCAACGGAGTGGCTCAGCCCGACCTCTACATCTCTCGCACAAAGATTTCCGACATGCAGAAGGTGCAGGAATTCATGAAGTCGAAGTATGGCTACGACACGGGTTCCTATGACTCCTTCCCCGCTGACGAGTCGAACCACAAATTCCTCGCACGCCTCGACTGGAATATCACTGACAACCATCACTTGGCTTTGCGCTACAACAATACGAAGAATACGGCATGGAACTCCGTAAACGGCAATTCAGGCAACACGGGCTTCCGTCTCAACGGCATGAACCGCATGTCGCAGTATTCGATGGCCTTCTCCAACAGTATGTACTCGATGGAGAACAAAATCTCCACGATCAGCGCCGACCTCAACAGCCGCTTCGGCGATAAGTTCGCCAACAAGCTGCTCTTCACCTACTCTAACATTCAGGATGTGCGTGGAACCAATTCTTCTGAATTTCCTTTCATCGATATCATGAATGGCTACACCACAGCTGCCGACGGCACGGTAACACAGACTTTGGAGCCCTACATGACGTTAGGATACGAGCTCTTCACCTATAATAATAAGGTAGAGAACAAGGTCACCACGCTGACCGATAACTTCACCTGGTATGCCGGTGCCCACAAGGTAACCGCTGGATTCAACTTCGAGCATCAGCTGGCCAACAACTCCTATATGCGCAACGGTACGGGCTACTACCGCTACCGCAGCCTGGACGACTTCCTCAACGGTGCAGCTCCCGAGGCTGTGGCCATCTGCTACGGCTACAACGGCAACACAAAGCCTACAGCCCAGGTACGTTTCAATCAGTACGGCCTCTATCTGCAGGATGAATGGGACGTGCGCGACAATCTCAAGCTTACCGGTGGTATCCGTTTCGATAACATCTCGTTCAACAACGACGACGTGATGACTAACAACGCCATCAAGGCTCTTGATTTCGGTGGCCGTCACATCGATACGGGCAAATGGCCGGATACCAACATCCAAATCAGCCCTCGTCTTGGCTTCGTGTGGGACGTGTTCAATGACAACAGTCTGAAGGTGCGTGGAGGTACGGGACTTTTCGCCGGCCGTCTGCCCCTTGTGTTCTTCACCAATATGCCGTCGAACTCCGGTATGATTCAGAACATTGCCACAGCTGTGACAACCTATAAGAATGGTGTTGTCAACTTCAGTGATCCCCGTCTGCAGAACTTTGCCGGTGGCATCGTGACTGACCGCAATGAGATTATCTCCAAGCTCGGTGCACCCACAGAGATTACCCCCGATAAGGGTACTGTTCCCAGCTCCATCGCCGGCATCGACTCCGATTTCAAGATGCCCCAAGTATGGAAGAGCTCTATCGCCGTCGACTACGCAGTGCCTGTGAACTTCCCCCTTACGCTCACGGCCGAATTCATCTATACTAAGAAGATCAACGACGTGAAGCTGGTGAACTACAACGTGAAGACCCCGGATGAGACCTGGACGCGTCTCAGTGGTGCCGACAACCGCCTGGTTTATCCTTCCAACTTCACCTATTATTCCAAGAAGCAGCTCAACGACGCTTGTGTGCT
>Ga0256406_1004105_pt1 | contig 17166 bp, 9 predicted proteins | sample RumenRJG_03DNA_FD_185986 | JGI IMG/M metagenome (GOLD analysis project Ga0256406, IMG submission 185986) | Bovine rumen microbial communities from Lethbridge, Alberta, Canada - RJG_03 | ecosystem: Host-associated > Mammals > Digestive system > Stomach > Rumen | place: Canada: Alberta | collected...
TGAGAACTGGGTTAAAAAACTTGGCCTCTCTGTCTACCAGGATGACCAGCCATACAAGGACAAGAAGTTCGCAATGGTCGTGGATGAGAGCATTGCCATAAATGGGCAGAAACTTCTCTTGACTCTTGGTGTTCCTTCCGAGCATCAGGGCCGACCTTTAAGACATGAGGATGTTACGGTCCTTGACATGTCGGTCAGCAAGGGCTTCAATGGCGATGACGTTCAAGACAGAATAGAGGCAGCAGAGAAATCCGCAGGAAGTAATGTCGATTACATCATAAGTGACAAAGGCTATAATCTGGTCAGGGGTATCAAAGGATCCGGGTATATACATCATGCAGACATTAGTCATTCCATGGGTGTGATCCTCAAGAATGTTTATGGGGAACAGTCTGATTTTACAGAGCTTACAACACTCCTTGGCAAGAAACGATTGCAGTATCATCTGACCGACAAGGCATACTTGCTCCCTCCCAACATGAGAGCTATATCACGATTCATGAATATGTCCTCATGGGTTCTTTGGGGTAATGAGATGCTTAACTGTTATGACACTCTCCCGGAGAAAATGCAGGAAGCGTATGCCTTCATAAAGGATTATGAGTCCCTGTTGAGGGAACTACAGACGGTCATTTTTGCTGTAAGGCATGTTGAGACCATCTGCAAGAACGAAGGCTTCTCGATTATGACAAGTAGAAAATGCAGGTCCTACATCATTACTCATGTCTTGGGCAATGCACACTACCGACAGGCACGTGTTGGCATCAAGATGCTTGAATACTTCAAAAGGGAAGAAGCACTTCTCACTGGCAACATGAGCATCAACTTGTCGTCCGACATCATTGAATCTACTTTTGGCATCTACAAGAGCAAAAAGTCACCGAACAAACTGTACGGCGTGACCTCTTTCGTTCTAACGATACCGTTATATGCTAAAGTCGCGAACGAATCCGTTACAAAAACAATTAATTTCAAAGAGCGCATTGTAAATGTGAAACTGAAAGACATCAGTGCCTGGTCAACCGAGCACCTGCCCAAGAATTGGGTTACAGAACGGACCAAGACGCTCAGAAAAGTGAGCTAAAATTGGCACAACGGACTGTACACCCTAGCAATTAGTCTATTATTATTAAAATAGATAATCTTGGCATCTTTTTTATTCAAGTACGCAGTGAAGCCATATTCCACTGAAATCAACTTATATCTTCCCTCGTTATCAGCTCCTTCCACCATGAAATCAAAGGAATGTCCTAAAATTTCCTCTTGTCTAATTTGTAGGAATCTTTGTCTCTGTACTATATCTGTAGGGGTGCTAACAATTGAATGCTCGGTTTTGTTTGGGGCTTCCATTTCCCAAATAGTCTTCTCTAAATTTGTATCAAAGTCTATCTTCCTCAATTTGATGTGGGCTCCTATTTGCATGCTTCCCGATTTATTGCCGGCAACTAATTTAGTAAAGTAAGTTTCCTTACCATTGTCCATTAAAGCGTAAAACTTGTTTTTCCTCTTACTTTGAATTACGCCTTCATAGCACTTTCCTTTTTCAAAATCAGAATCTTTATCAGTATGAGCATATGGCTTATTTAAGAGCTTTGTGCTTATCTCGCCCATACTCAGAACACAAGTATTGTCATTCTTATAAGTTATACTCAATATACTTAATTCATATTCTTTACCTTTTCGGGGCATTTCGTGTAAAGGATTATTGGATTTTTTTGAAATAACACCAAAAGCCGGGTTCGTGTCGCCATGGATTTGAAAAATCCATTCTTTTGTATTTTCTTCTATGTAAGTGGCTTTTATGGAAGTTCTATAATTGTATTCCAAATCACTATCCTCATTATCAGGACATATTAATTTATAAATGTCTCCATTACAGATTCCAATGAACCTGTTCCGAAATGAGCCTATCTCATCATAGATTGCATCTATAATGGGATTACCATCCTTTAATATACCCCATTTTCCATCCTGCTTGAACTTGGCAAAACCGTCTTTCAAATCAACATAATCTTCATAAACGTTCTCAGCAACGGTCTTCGTCAATGAATTACTTTCTGCTGTTTGCTCATTCTTGACAGGCTTCGCTGCCCCTTCAGTTACGTCGGTATCTTCTATCTTCTCATCTTCATTTTCTACAGGTACTATTCTAGTTGTAAACTCAGGTTCAGGAGATGTTATCGTCATTTGATTATCTGCCCCTTCACTATCCTTGCTGGTATATTTTAGCTCTTCCTTCAAGTTTTCCTCCACATCTTTCAATAGCTGTTTTCTGTTTTCTTGCTTATTTCTTGCAAGAGCCTCTTTGCCTGGATATATTTGAAAGTATTCTACGTTTGCATCATGATAATATGGCCTATAGGTTTCCATATCGTCATAATGTAAGTCATTTAAAGTAATAAGTACGCCATTGTTTCTTGTCGTCTCTTGGCGGTAATGCCATTTTCCATTAGAATCAAGAAAATTGCATTTCACAACGAGAGTACCATTTTTCTTAGTTGCCTCACGAGCCTCTTTATCGAAAATGAATACGTTACGCTTGTTGGCATACAATGTATTTCTGTATACTAACCAATTCAAATAATCATAATTTTCTTCTCCTGCCCCGAAAATCCATAAGATAAAGTAGCCGTTTAACTTGTAGAAAATATCTTTACTAACTATATCAGAGTTATATTCTGCACTTGTTTGCAGGTTGATAGCTAATTTTACGCCATTCTCCAATGAACAAAAGAAATCAGTCTTTCTTTTGCAAACTCCTTTAATACTGTTTTGGGGATAAATGTCTGTTTCAGCGTAAATACCTAAACTTTTAGAGACATCTGAGGTTAATGCTTCTGTAATGATTTCCTTATCTTTCCTAAATGCATTTACCTTTACTTGGTCGGCTATATTCAACGACGTATAGGGACTCTCTGCGAAAGAAGGGTCTCCACTGGCGCGGACAGGCCTCCATTTGCAGTCAACTTGATGATTGCAGTGCGTAAAAAAGAGACCTTCTCCTTTTGATGTAGTGCGTTTGGATATTTTAACCGATGTATGGCAACAAGCACAAATCATGCTTTCTTTTCCAAGCTGATCACACATTTCAAGATGTCTGCTTACTGCAGAAATTTCTTCTTCTGTATGGCTACCAAAGAACTCATCGGAATTAATGACCTTATCGTTATTTTCCAAATCGATTACTGCCTTGATGTTCCTAATTGTAGGTCTGTAAGTTGCATTTGGAGATGGCAGATCTCTTGACCCCTCAGATTTAGATAAATCATTTTTTAAATTGGGTATGGGAACTGTTGATGCCTTCTCATTAGCAACATTCTTTCCAATACTACTCGTGCTATCAGGTGCATTTGTAGAGGAGGCTTCATCTGAACTATCCTTTTTGCTATCAGTTTGTTGCTGAGTTTTTTCTTTGACTTTATCTTTCAAACGTAGTTCTTCCAGCTCTTGTTCTTTCTGCTTAAGCTCTTTTTGGGTGTCATTTAATTTTTTGAGAATCCTTTGCAGAGCTTTCTGAGTATATTTCAACTCATCATTAGCATTATCTGGAGCCGAAGAGATCGCTGCCTCTTGATTTTTAGTTGAAGTTTCAGTACTCTTTTTCGAATCCAGTAAAGTCCGGTATTTTTCTTTTATTTCCTTTAGCTCAGAAGATGTAAGATCAAGTTGTTCCTTTTGACTTGCATTATCTTCCTTTGCTTTGCGCAATTTTTCATTGAGCGCTGCAATGCTATTCTTATAATCGTTTGAAATGATTGTGTTCTTGTTTTCCTCTTCTCTTACTTTAAGGTTGGCATCTTCTAATTGCTTATTAACAGTTGATAATATCTCTTTATTTGATTCATCCTTTCCTTGAAGTTCCTCATTTGAAGATACAAGTTCACGTATTTCTTCTTCTTTTTTTGAAACAATATCTTTTTGAGCAGCAAGTTCGCACATTGCTTGCTGTTTGTCCACTGCATTCAAAATTTTCAGAAGCCAATCTCTAAGCATATTCCAAAGAATTATATGATGATTTTTATCTTTCAATGAATTCAAAATAAAAGTTGTTCTCTATAGGATAATGCTCATCAAGCAGAGGATTGTTCAACAGAAATGATTTACGATATAGCTCGACAGCTATTTCTGTTGATGGAGATAGCTGGCACATCTTATATACTCCTACTTTTTGTCTCTCAATGAAACCGGCATCAACGAGCATAGGCAGTATGCAATAGAGGCCATTGGGGAGCGTACGATTAGTACCATACTTCTCTGATAATTTTGTTTGGATAAGTTTCGATGAAACTAACTTCTGAGCATGGAAATATTTGCCCAAAGCAGCTGTCACATCATAGCAAAAGCCATATGCAACGTTTACGAGGGAGATAAGTACTATTGCTCTATCATCATGGCTTTTCAACGCTACTGATATTTTCTTTACGTTGTCCATAATTAATGGCAAAAGAGGGCTGTTACGGGTCATTTTGTTCATCACATGCATGGCCTTCTTCAAACGGTTCTCTCCCTCATAGTCTCTCTTAGCCAATTCGATGGCATACTCGTCATTGTATGTGCCATTCATAATAGCTATCAATGCATCCTCAAGGGACTGCATGGGTATCCGTTGATTGATTCCTATCTTCGCTTCCATTATACTTTCTTTTTTATCGTTATGAATGGCACCATCATCTCCAGCATATTACTGCCACCGTGAGTGATGCAATCTTTATTGCCAAAGCAGCGATTGTCCCGCCAACAAATAAAGTTGTTATGAACCAGCAAGCTGTCTTTGATATCCATGTGGTCGTTACAGAATGCTTCCACGGCAAAAGGCTGTGTATATATCGAGTGACGTTTGCCGCGACTACCATCTTCATAGAGGTAAGTCTTCTCTTGCGATGTCAGATTTCCCCAGGCATGAGATGGCACACTGCCATGGTCTGCCGTGATAATGATCTCAAAGCCACTGTCATAAATACTCTTGATGACCGGAGCGAACTCCTTAGTCCAGTCCTCCGTATCACGGTATAACTGCTTCATATTCGCAGCACTGTGCATGTATTCGTCAAGAGTAACCGTTACGTATGCTAATTTTGTAAGGGAATCATCCATAAATGGCACTTCCTCTTCCTTGTTATAAGCATACCTTGCCGTAATGTCATTATATCCATGGGCAAACCAAAAGCTCAACCATAGATTTCTTTCATTCCTCGGACTTTGCTTGTAATCTCTTCTTGGTTTGTCTCCTCTGAATATGGCTTGCCGGGAAAGCATGGTGATGGATGGTAGCCAGGAATAAGTGACATCATCATGAGTCTCAATACCTATATTGTTCAACTCATCCCTCAAAAGCATATACTGCCAGTATGCCATCCCGTCAACCACTACGAGAGCGACTTTGTCTTCTACGCCATAGGTGCGCAGCATGTATGGCAATATCTTATGCACTACCTTTGGCCTGGTTGCTGACAGCATTTGGGAGAAATACCTATCGTCAATGTCTTTCTGAAAAGTATTGTTGATGACGGCGAGTTCATCCTCTATTTCTTCATACAGTCCTTGCTTTGCGGCCTTAATGATGTATTCTGACACACTTTCAATGGTATCTTTCGGTCTATGCCAGTTTACCAATATCGAAATCAGGTTCTGCTTGATGATGGAGATGTCATATCCGTTTTCACCAAACTGTTCCTGAGCAGCTTCCACAGATTGTATAGTCTCGCCCTTGTCCTGACGGCTGATAGACCTTTTGCGGAAAAGCTGCAAGGCTGTTTTGTAGTTAAGTGACTTGAGATTGAGTCCCTGGTTATAGTAAGTGATGAACATGTCCTTCATATAAAATACCGACTGGTAGCTATGAAGCCTAATGTCCGGCAGCAATGTATCTATACTGTCTACTACGAACAGCCATACTGTCTTGGGATGATCCTTGCAGTCAGTTTCAAAGATGATACGAAGTTCCAACTGAGAACAAGGCATGACCTTTACTCCCGACTGCAATTCTATTTCATTGCGAGTGTCCTCGCGCCGAAGGAATCCATCGGGATTAACAACGATGTTGACCTGCTGTCCTTTCACCGTCGTTCTCCTAAGTATTTCTGTTACCAATTCGTCCATCTTATTCAATTCTCACGTTAATAACGTTTTTAACATCTGGAACAACACTCTTGCCTTGGCGCATCGCATCTAAACATTGCTGTCTTTCTTCTTCAATATGTCTGACGCGTGCGTTTCTGATATTCTCTATGCCGATATGCTCTGCACGCTGACGCTGAAAATCCAAAGCCCTCATCTTCGTTGTGAACTTCGTTTGCACATTACTCGTAATCTCTGACTCCAGTCGGTGGAAGACATCGAAGAGTTTATCCATGACTTGTTCTGAGGTGTCCACCAATTGTGTGGTTGTCTCAAATTCATACGCATCACGGTTCTCTACCAGTTTGTTCCAAATCTGATTGGCATAAGCCGGATAGACCCTGCCATTATCGGCTACGAACTCAGCAACATATGTGTATCTGCTTTCAGCCGGATTCATGGCAGACACCTTCCACAGACTAAACACTCCTTGTGTGGCCTCACCGGTTCTCTGTCTGATAACGGGCATTTCTTGTTGGCTGATGCCATCTATCGTGTCGAGAATCTTCTTAGCCCAATCATGTTGCAATGTAATTTGCTCTGCTTGTGGATTGTCGAGTGCATGTTCAGCATCAAAGACGGCATTTATCGTTTGCCCGTCCACCTTATACTGGCTGACGCCCATGAGCGACTTCTGTATCTTCCCACCCTTGCTCTGCACATAGAGGTCGGTAAGCTGCTCCAACCATACTGGTAGCGGACTGTACTTGACCTGTGCAGCTGACTTGCTGTCTATCTCCTCTTTCGGAATGGAAGGTAGAAGTCCTTCGGTTGACTTATAGTTGCGGAGTTTCTTCTTAATGTCGTACAGCCAACTGTCACCGGCAAACTCTGTCTTGCTTGGATCAAGCAACGATTGCAGATAAACCTGATTGACCTTGCTCATTTCTATGGTCGAATCGAGCACATCCGCAGTTTTGTCGATTCCCAACTGTGCAAGAATGGTATCTAACTTCTCAACGATGATGCCATACACCTTCGCGTCTATGCTGTTTGTCGTAAGTATGTTATAGGCAGTGACAGGATGCTTTTGTCCGATACGGTCAACACGTCCGATGCGCTGCTCAATGGCCATAGGATTCCAGGGAAGGTCATAATTGAATACGATGTGGCAGAACTGCATGTTCAGTGACTCTCCGGCGGCATCGGTGGAAACCATGATGTCGCTATCGTCCTTGAATCGGTTGAGGGCTGCTTGGCGTTCTTCAAGACTCATCGCGCCATTGATTGTCTGACAAGAAAAGCCCTTGGAGGTAAGATACTTCACAAGATAATTCTGTGTAGCGCGAAACTCGGTGAAGACAAGCACTTTCAGATGGTAGTCGCCTTCTTCTATGCGCTTCTTCTCTATGACCTCGCACATTGCTTCGGCTTTCGCGTCCGTCTCCAACTCCATACATCTGTCCGCCTCATCTATCAATTCTTGAATCACTTCCGTTTCCGGGCGATCGTCAAAAGTACGCTGAACGCTATAGTTCATGGGCACGACCTCTGCGACCTCATCCATATCAAACTCAGGGTCGTAGTCCTCGGCGTTATCTATCTGACCATTCTTGATGCCGTTAAGCCGTGTGCTCAGTGCGGACCGGATAGCAGCAGTGCTGCTTCCGGCAATCTTCTGAAACATCGTCATTACCAAGGCAAGTGCTGTATCCCGGTTTTCTTTCGCCTTATTAAAGGATGTGCGGACATAATCTGTTACATCCTCATATAGCTGTCTTTGGTAGTCGTACTTGCTTTCCTCAAGGGGTACGAGAAGCTTGACGGTGGTACGCTTATTGAACAGGTGCTTGCCGTTATAGTCCACGGCATTGCGCTTTTCTGTTCGCAATACGTAGGGCGTTATCTCCTGCACAGTCGGCATACCCTCACCTGAGAAAGCATCGTCGTCGAGCAATTGTAATACCCGTCTGAAATGGTCACTCTTGCCACGGTGGGGCGTAGCTGAAAGCAATAGCAGCCGTGGGACAGCATTGCTCAGCGTCTCAGCTAACTGATAACGGGCCACGCTGGTGGAAGAGCCTCCCATCTTATGCGCCTCGTCGATGATGACAAGGTCGAAGTCGGCATTTACGACGGCCTCAATCCTATATTTGTTGTATTCTTCTATCTGTTTATTGCTCCATCCTTGCCGATGCTCCATGGGCTTAAGGGCATCTGTAGAGACGATAATCTGGTTGTGCTGTCTCCAGAAGTTCAACTCTTCCTCAGCATCGAGATGCGAGAACATACGGGCAAGGGAAGAGATAAGCTGGGAGTCGTAGATTTGAAAGTTCTCCTTAAAGTGTTCTTTCATCTCATTCTGCCACTGGAGCATGGCCGACTTCGGTACAATGAGTAATGTGCGCTTGATCTCTCCGCGCAGTTTCAGCTCTTTCAGCACAAGTCCTGCCTCAATAGTCTTACCCATACCTACCTCGTCGGCGAGCAGAAAACGTGTCTGCGGGGCTTTCATCACTTTTTCGAGAATCAGTAGCTGATGTGGTAAAGGTAAAAGACTACTTTCGTAGGGGGCAAGGATGTGCTTTTCGGCAATCTCTTCTTTAATGCGCGCGGCAAGGGCTACATAGCGAACTTGCGAGAGGTCGCCTTTCTTCTCTTCACCGAAGGATATATCGTCCCATAGCACCTGCTGGAAGGTGTTGTCTTCCAACAGGTGTATCCAAGCGGTGTGTTGACCAAATACGGTCTTCTCACCAATAATCTCAATATCCTTGCCGTGGTACTTCACTGATGTTAATGAGTTAAGATATAATTTTCTTCCTTCTCTGTTATCTGGTATTCAGGATTAGCCTTAATTTTTTCGATTTGTTCCCAGAATATAGCCATTATCTTTTCGTATTCAAATTTTATAATTTTATATCGACTATGTTTCTTAATAAATGAATCAATCTTTCTTACATTAACTAATTTCTCCTCAATAATGTCCTTAATGTACACTTTACCGTTATCATCATTAATGTAAGAGTTATCACCATCACTCATGTAGCTATTATGGCCAATAAATGCAACCAAAGACATTTCCGAAATAAACTTTCTCAAGTATGAGAATATAAAATCTAATCTATCTTCCTCGCTAGCGATAGTAAGCAACAAGGCATGATGCATCTGAATAAAAGAATCCAAACATGTAATGGATGTATCACCAGAATTATAGGTTACCAATGATGATATGACATAAAATTTCTCATCCATCCTATTATTCTGCTTCTTATATTTTTCCTTTTGCTCTGCGTAAAAGGAGTTAAGCATAAGAACTATATCCGCATCTTCTTTCTTTACTTCTTCGTAAAGCTTCTTATGTTCATTTAATTCTCCATGAATTTGGAAGATGTTAATAATCTGGTAGCCTATAACAATAGCAACAATAATTCCTAATATGGTAACCAATGTACCTATATAAGTATCATTGGTTACCGTACAAGGAACAATCCTTAATAAAGAGAATCCTATGGCTATTAATACGCCAATGGATATTATTATATCAAAAGCTATCTGTTTCCTGTTCATTTACGCTCTCATTGATGCAATGTCGTAGTACTGCAAGAGTTGCTCATCCTCGGTAAGGATGTTCTGCGGAATCTTGTCAGCAATGAGCAAGATGGTCTGGAAGTCCTTATCTTTGAAGCACTCCTTGAATCCTTCGCGAAGAGCTTCGACACGTACTTCGCGGATGCGGGCACGAGGCTTCTGCGCCTGCTCTTTGTAGAGGTTGAACTCGCGCATTAGGCTCTTGTGATGAAGCTTCTCCAAGTCGATGGCCTTTTCCAAGTCTGGCACATGCCACTTGCCCTGCTCGTCCTCAATGAAGTTCTCTTCAAGAATGGTCTTCAACTCTGGAATCACGTCGCCTTTCTTCTGACCATTGATAGCCGCCATCCATTCCGGTGAAATCTCCTGGTAAGTCTTAGGCTCTTTCAACTCATGCTTCAACCATTCTATACCATTGGCTTCATCGCTGACAATAAGGCCCATTGGCACAAATTCGCTTGTATGAGACTTCTTTTCCTCATACTCTGCGGCTTGATGAGCAGTAAAAAACATGCCATCGCGCTCAAGGAAATGTTCCCTCAAGCCCTTTTGAAAATCTGACATACCAACAGGTATAGGAATATTATTTACAACATAATATGACACCATTCTATCATATAAGATTCTAGGGTCTCTTTCAATAATAGAAGTTGTCTTGTTGTTTTTAACAACATGGACTGGCAAATGCATTAAATGGTCTGTAATAAACTCCCAAATATTGATTTGGTGGTTGTTCTTAATACCATCTAATAACGTACCATTTGGCTTATAGCAAGTTATAATCAAATCTTCTTTAACCGCTGTTGTATATCTCATAGATTTAAGCCCACCATGAACTTTGTCAAAACCAGAAACACTGGCTATAACAAAGCCCGCATTTTGTATAGAAGTTTGAATTGCATTCCAAATACTAGACTTTGTGTTACTGAACTCAACTGTCATCCAGTTTCCTGGCTTTAATACGCGAAAGTAATCAGCAAAAGCTTGACTCATCAATCCCATATATACATTTGCGGTCTTATGCTGAGTTTTGTTGCTGATTGCCTCATCTTTAGTGTTTGTAATCACCTTTAACCAAGATTCTGAGATTCTATTCAGTTCTGAGTACATGATATTATCGCCGAAAGGCGGATCGGTGAATATGTAATCAATGGAGTTGTCAGGAATCAGAGGGTTGTGTAATGCATCACCCGTTTCTATAATATTGTTAAAACCTATTTCGGAGATATTAGATCTTTTGACAGTTAAGAGGTCGAATATATTTTGCTCAACCACTTCACTTGGGACATATAACGTTCCTGTGAGCGGACCATTTATACGTCCATTCATATGATATTTGTTTACAATAAAGCGGTTAAGTTTTGTAAGATTTCTTGCAATGCTTGTAGTTATGAAGAAACGATTAAAGGTCGAACATCTCTCCCATAACTTTGAAAGCAGAAACAGTGTCCTATCAGTATAAAGCTGATGAATATAGAATATCCCTTTTGCCTTAGGATCTTCCATCTTATCACCATCGCCTAACGGAACTATAGGTACCCATGAATTATTATCCATGTTATGGATTTTAGCAACAAGATCTATATCTTCTTGGTCAGGTACTTTCTTATACTTGTGTCCATTATAAAAATAGACAATTAAGTAAGGAACAGACTTTACACGAGTCTGATTTTTATGAATATACTTGTCATAATATGACTCGGTCTGCTTCTTGCAAGATTTCCGCCTTATTTTTGCTCCACAATGTGGGCAGTAAGCTTCATCGTCGATACGTCCTTCTCCTATTCGAGAAAATAGATCCATAAATTTTGATTCTCCACCACAGTTTTCGCATACTACAATATCTGACCAAACCATGAAGAATATTTCTCCATATTCGCCATTGGTATGCTTCGTTCTGTAAAGACTGCCGTAGTCCTCCTTCAACTTTTCTAAAATATAAGGGAAGTTGTCAAGATCTTTGGAAGTGTTGTTGTTTAAATTATAAGCAATAAAGCTTGCAATGGGACTAATATCATTACATATTGCATGTCTTGTTCCATTTACATTGTAGTCTTCAGAAGTTTCTGTGGCTCCGAACTTACACATTCCTGCTGCAATTCCTGTCATGCCAGTACCCGCAAATCCATCGTATATTATGTCACCGGGTTGGGTATAATAATATAGTAATTTCATTATGGCCTTGTGAGGCACCTTCGTATGATAAGAATGAGCTGTATATATAGGATCATTCTTTCCTACACTTATATCTTTGGAGTATGGTTCTTGAATTTTAAATTCAAGTCTGCGCTTTCCCTCTTCCAAAAGATCCCCCTTATCTTTTTCCCATTCCTTTATTATTTCATTTATCCATGGGTTAGGACATGCAGTATAATATGGAGGGTCAGAGAGGTTGATGATGTCATCATCCTCTCCAATAGGATAGCCTTCCATCTGCTTGAGCTCCGGCAGCTTCTTGCGAAGCTCTTCACGGAACCACTGGCGCCGCTCGTCATCGTTCTTGAACGTGTGTCCAAGAACGGTGACTGGCTGCTCGCGCTTTGGGTCTTGATACCAAAGCTCACCCGGCGTGATACGACTCCACTCCTCAGCCGTGAAGAGCGTTTCGTTATGCAGTGGTGTTTTCTTATTTGTAGCCATATTATTTTGTTTTTGTTATTTATCGATTTTGTGACCACCTCGCGGTCATGTTGTGACCGAGCTTTAGTCATCTTCTGACCATACTGTGGTCATCCTGTGACCACGCTTGGGTAAGACGATTACCTCAACGTGGTTAAACCTCAATAGTGCTTCTCCTTTAGAACTTCATGATGATTCTTGGATGGTTCTTTCCACGAGAACTGTTTTCAATGAGTTGGTTGAATGCCGACTTGGCCTCTTCCGGTGACATAGCCCGTGAGAAGATATGCGTGAGGTCACTCTGTGTAATCTCCACTGGCGTGATGCCGGAATAGAGTGTCGTAAGGATGCCCCGTAGCTTGGGCGCATACATACTGTCGAGCTGTATCTGTCCATTTTGGAACCGTTCCACAATACTCTTGTCCTCAGGCTCAAGCATATTGATGGTGTCCTTGATGGCTGGGTCGTCGAGCGTGTTGTGGAAGTCGCGTACATAGCCTTCGTAGATGTCCTTGATATTCTCATCGAGTTGGTTGAGGTCTGGCAGACTCCCTGTAACCTCCAATGGGTTGAAGCCCCGGTATGGCACACGCTTAATGGCATCAAGTGTAACACTTGGATCGGCAGGTTGCAACTTATCCATGTTCTGCTTCCATTCATCGTAGCGAGTGCTCTGTACAAAAGGTGCATCGCAAACTATGCGACTTATCGTAGCTGCATTGCTGGAAAGTATACGGTCTTTGCGCTGCTTCTGTTCTTCGTTGATGTGGCAACGTTTGTATTCATCTAAGTACCAATGAGCATATTGGTCTTTTACCGTATCAACCTCACGAAGGAAACCAGAGCCGACGGCGGCATCCGTGCTCATGAGAACATCGGGTAGCTTGTTCTTCAACTGCCGCATCTTCTGAGCTAGCTCGGGTTCGGCGTAACTCATGGCCTGGTCGATATAGTTGATGCGCTCACGATATTCCTCCAAATGCAGGAACAACTTCTCCAACTTGTCCAAATCCTTGATGGCATCCAAACGATCCTTGATAACGTCAGCTGTCCAGTTATCCGGCAAGTTCTTCAACTTGGCTTTGGTGTTGAAATTGCCCAGCCTGTCACAGAGACCTTTCAAGGCAGTCATCTTATTACGCAACTCCATGCCCTGAGCAGTATCAATGATTTGAACGCCATACTGATTGATGCCACCGAATATCTTCTGCTCCATTTTGGCAGCCCTGCCTGCAACTCTCTGTGCGGCTTCCATCAAAGTTGGGATGGTGCTCGGATTGTCGAGCTGCTGGCTGAGGTCACGACCGACAAGTGCCATGAAGAGCTCTTTCAACAGCGCATAGTTGTAGCCGTGCGGCTGGCGTATGCAGCGGAAATTGATATATTCGTGGTTCTGACGGGTCATGCTCTCTATCTCACTGATGTTGGCAGCTGTGAGGATGTGTCCGTTACTGAGTACCAGTTCTATCTCACCCAAAGCGACAAGGGTAGCAATGACGACAAACTCATAGCTGTCCTCAATGTTGAAGTCATTGCTGAGATAAAGGTCACTACTGCGCCAGAACTGGTGGATGATTTCGTCCCGGTTAACGACCTGATTTCCCGGTTTCTGTTTGAGCATGTTGAGCAGGCTGTTGGCATACGGCGACGCTTCATGTGTCAAGCCATTGTTCCATAGTCCGAGACCGGTAAGCAGGTATTCTCCCTCACGATTGGCATCATGGGGACGCACTATCTTCTTCTTGGCTGCGTTGATGCGGCGGTCAAGATTGGCACTGGTCGTAGGCTCCGGGAAGAGAGTGAATGCCGGATAGTCAGGATTCTCCGTATCGAAATGGTCTTCAAATATCTCTGATGCGACCCGGCTGACGGCTTCTTCCTTGCTCTCAGCTTGCTGAACGGGGAAGGCGGTAAGAGGCTTTACTTGCCCGCAATACTGTACCTTGGTCTTGCTGTAGAATTCAGTGTCAAAGATGTCTCTCAGACGGTCGTAATACTTCTTCTGATAAGACTGGTAGAATGACTTTGACGCAGAGTCGGCATTATTGCCAAGAGCGATGGCTGCACCATAGAGGGCAATGTATTCGCGGATGTCATCGTCAAGGTCGTCCATGATGAAATAGACCTCATCCTCCTTATCGGCGAAATGCCTTCCGGTCTTGTCGAAGATGGGAGGGAAGTAGATATAGAAATGCTGCTGGGGCTGTGTCGTCGGACGCTCGTTGTCATAGCCCATGAAAATATAACCGTCACGGGTGACATTGCGGGATTTCCAAGGAATGCTATAAGCCCAAATCTTGAACGAACTTCGATACACTTCATTTTCGATGGGCAGTGCCTGGAGAAGAAAGTGGAAGAAATACTCATCTTTCTGCCCATCAGTTAATGTGTTATGGGCATAAATATTGATTAGTTCCTCATAGTTCACGCCTCCTTCCACACACAGATGGTATTCACCATTGTCTTTATTCTTATAGAAGTATTGACCAGCCGTATAAGACTGGATGTTGTGAGCGACACTCTCGATGTACTCTACCAGTTCATCGAAACTGTCGAAGAGCGGATTGACATAACAGAGGTCGTTTGTCAGCGTCTCGGAGGTCGCGCCATTGGTCTTCGTCAAATCTTGCTGCAAAATCTTCACGGCACAAGCGTTGGCTACGCGGTGAGCAATAGGCGCATTACGACGACGGGCTCCTGTAAAGTTGTCATCAATCTTTCCATTGATGATATGCATGATTTCAGAGACACGAGCGACATCAGGATCCGTCTTAAGCGTTGCGTTGGCATCGATGTAATCCCAGTAGGTGTCATAACTGATAAGTCCGGGCTGGTCATCGGGCAATTCTGTATCAATGATTTCTGCGAACTTGTTGGACAAAGTCTTCAGAATCTCACGCTGACTTTTACCGGCGCGGATTTGCTCAAAATTCTCAAAGTAGGAAGGATGAACAGGAAACAAAGACACGTAGTCTTCCAAATGAGCGTGCATGTCTGCGAAATACTTTGTGAACTTGCTCAAATGGTCACGAATTAATTGCCGCTGCTCATCAGTCTTATTGAGCATACGTTTCTGTGCGATGAACTTCACATCCTCTTTGGTGATGGTCAGCTCCCGATAACGGTCGTTGACATGTAAAAGCATCTCCTTAGCAAACTGAAATTCCGGGGCAGAGTAAATCATCTCCTGCACACCAAAAGCAATACGGAACTTGGACTGATTGCTGATCTGTGCCAATGCCTGTAACACCTGCAAGTCACGGTTCAGTTTATCACTACCGCTACGACCTTTCAGATAAGCTAACATCTCATCGATGACGAGCAAGAAACCCTTATCTGGATATTTTTCCTCAAAGGCCGCCATCATCTTGAGCAGCTTCTGGTCGTTGTTCTCAGGAGATTTGTCGTCGGCCATGCGATAGTCAACGCCAATGCTTCTTAGAAATTTGTCTATCTGATAGCAAACGACATCCCATAACTCAGCCGTCGTGTTTATTTCGAAGCGTAGCACCTTATATTTACCTGCTATCTTAGACAAATCCTGTTTTGCCTTATCATCGGATACGAACTGAAGGTACTTTTCATTCTCCGCAATAAGCGAGAACAAGGTCATCAAGTGAGATTTACCAGTACCATAGCTACCGACAATCTGAAGGCCAAAGAATTCTTTGTCCTCATACTTACCGTTCACTAAATGCTGAGTCTCAGAGAAGTTAAGATCGTCGCAGATAAGAGGTATATAGCTGTTGCGATACCTGTCAGAAAAGACGAAGGTACGTACGAACTTTTCACAGTTTGACTCCTTCTTCAAGTCGCCAAACCGTACAACTTCGGTTATAGGTTCAAATTGTATCAGTTCTCTGTATTTCATAAGCTCTCAGGCTATTTTTAATTACATGAATAATAGGACAATCCGTTGAGGTCGATGCTAAAACTATCATTGGGAGACAGGAAATAGTATTTGCAACCTTCCTTGTCAACAACGCCGTCGGACAACACTATAATGAGTTTCCTATCGGAATGGCGTTCAAGCAATGCCCTTGTATTGACCTGCAATGTAGGTTCAAAGAGAATGCCAATGTTTGTGATGACGAGATAGTCGCCTATATCATCACGTTCATATTCTTGGGACAGAATTTCATCCAACTGGTCGTTCACCTCCATTTGAAGGAAGTGAGAATTAAGGTCTTGCTGTCTCAGCCATTCAGACAATAGACGACCTACATCCACAGTTTTCAACCCTTCGATTGGCTTGCGGATGAAGACAAGATGGTCTCGCGCATCTTGCTTGTTGTATATCTCTATGTCGCTAAGCTCAGACATTGAACAATTTTACTTTGTAGGACGAAGCAAGTCCCTAATATCCACATTAAGTACTTGAGCAACTCTTCCAAGCTGCTCCAAAGATGGTTGTATCTTGTTGGAACACCATCTTGATATCGTATTGTCACCCTTGCCTAACTGCTGGGCTAACCAGTGATTGGTCTTTTGCTGCTCTGCAAGCTCAGCCTTGATGCGATTTTGTACTGGTTTAGTGGATGTTTCCATCTCGTGATGATTTTATGCCCCAAAGTTACTAAATCTTTTCTAATTATTGATGTTTATCAAGAGAAAATTATAGGATTTCTTGAAATGCTGCTTTATACATTATATATACAGCCTTATTTGTCCTTTATAACAGTGCTCATTGAGTCAATTCTACATGGTTAAGGCTTATTGAGCCTATTTTTAGAATATGATTAGACTCCCAATTCCATTGTCAATTTGAACTATGAAATTGTATGCAAAATGCTCCCTCGATTTGGATGTGAATTTGTAAGAGGAAAACCTTGCAGTTTTCTCTTTCAAAAAAGCTTGCGAAAATAGAGACGAATCATAACGAGAAAACAGGGTTAATTT
>Ga0256406_1004107_pt1 | contig 17160 bp, 13 predicted proteins | sample RumenRJG_03DNA_FD_185986 | JGI IMG/M metagenome (GOLD analysis project Ga0256406, IMG submission 185986) | Bovine rumen microbial communities from Lethbridge, Alberta, Canada - RJG_03 | ecosystem: Host-associated > Mammals > Digestive system > Stomach > Rumen | place: Canada: Alberta | collected...
GATAAACATTGGGCATTAAGTTTGAAAAAATGAAAAAATGAAGAAGAAATTATATAAGAGTGTGAAAGGAGAAGAATGCTATGACAAAATATGATTACTTGGTTGTAGGGGCCGGTCTGTTTGGCGCTACTTTCACGCACGAAGCGAAAGCGGCGGGAAAGTCAGTGCTCGTGATCGACAAACGTCCGAATATTGCTGGAAATGTTTATACGGAGGAAGTAGAGGGAATTCATGTTCACAGGTATGGAGCCCATATCTTTCACACCAACGATAGAGAGGTTTGGGACTATGTGAATCGTTTTGCAGTTTTCAACCGCTTTACCAATTCTCCTGTTGCAAACTACAAGGGAGAGCTCTACTCACTTCCATTCAATATGTACACATTCAACAGGATGTGGGGGGTAGTGACACCGCAACAGGCGCAGGAAAAGATCGAAGCGCAGAAAAGGGACTATATCGCACAGAAAAATAAGGAGCGGGGGCTTGCTGCAGATGCTGCTTTTGAACCGCAAAATCTAGAAGAGCAAGCGATCTCTCTGATTGGCGTAGATATTTATAAGAAGTTGATCAAAGGGTATACAGAAAAGCAGTGGGGAAGGCCTTGTACAGATCTGCCAGCTTTTATTATCAAGAGGCTTCCGGTCAGATTGACTTTTGACAATAACTATTTTAATGCTTTGTATCAGGGTATTCCGGTTGGAGGTTATACGAAACTGGTTGCAAACATGCTAGATGGTATTGACGTAAAACTAAATACAGATTACTTGGAAAACAGAGAATACTGGGATTCAATCGCTAAAAAAGTCGTATATACCGGCCCAATTGATGCTTTTTATGATTTTAAACTCGGAACGCTTGAGTATCGTAGTGTAAGATTCGAAACAGAACTCCTTAATATTCCGAACTATCAGGGCAATGCGGCAGTGAATTATACAGATCGTGAAACTCCGTGGACCAGAATAATTGAACATAAATGGTTTGAATTTGGAAAAGATAAGAATGGAAACGACCTCACAAAGACGGTCATTTCAAAAGAGTATTCGTCTGAGTGGAAGCCGGGGGATGAGCCATATTATCCTGTTAATGATGCAAAGAATGGAAAATTATATGAGAGCTACAAAGAACTTTCTATGGATGAAGAAAAAGTCCTGTTCGGAGGAAGACTCGGAGAGTATAAATACTATGATATGGATAAAGTGATTGCTTCAGCACTGAGGTTTAGCAAAGAACACATCGATAATTAAGTGATGGAATATTGTTGAAGAGGGTAGTGATGAATTCAAAGAGACAATACTTCTTCATATACACAATAGTGTTTACCGGAATAATGGGTTCAATCTTATACTGGTATTTTGCCAACGGCAAAATACCAGTTCGCTTTGTCGATGGTGTGGAGCAGATCTATATTTCATTTGTCTATATAGGAAGATGGATTCGCACGATTGCTCGCAATGTACTAGTCAGACATCAATTCTCTATTCCCATGTGGGATCCAGCATTGGGATACGGACAGGATGTCATTAATACAATTGCTGGAATGGTGGGGGATCCCTTGAACTGGTTCTCGGCTGTTATTCCATCCAGATACGCAGAAGGCGGATTTATCGCTATTCTGATTCTCAGATGCTATCTGAGCGGAGTTACATTTAGCATCTACTCTTTCTACAAAAAGAATAGTTATGTAGCGACATTGATTGGAACACTGATTTATACATTCTCAGCGTCTATTTTTATTGGTTTTGTCCAACAGGTGATGATTACCTCATTTTATATATTTCCAATTGTTATGCTCGGTGTATGTAAGATCTGGGATCATAAGAAGCCGTATCTGTATATTGCTGCACTTGCTCTGAGTTTTTTCACCTTCTATTATTTTGCATATATGATGTGCGTGCTGGTTGTCGGGTATTGCCTGTTGAGGGCGGTACTACAGGGGAACAAAATGCACTTGCCTGAGATTGGAAGGCTTATAGCTAAGTTTCTGGTCTATTCAGTCTGTGGAATTGGCATTGCGGCAATTGCACTTGTTCCCATGGCATACATATTAAGCAAACAGGACAGACTTACAATCAATTACACGATAGGGTTACTGTACAATAAGAATTTTAATGGAGAAGTTATAACCGGACTTATCACACAGAACTGGATGGGGGGACGTGACTGTATAATAGGTTTTGCTCCGATTGTTCTCGTTCTTTCAGCGCTTTCGTTAACTTCATGGAAAAAAAACATACAGATTCGCATAGAGTTTGTGATTCTAAGTTGTGGATTGTTGTTACCGTATTTCGGGCATGTTCTGAATGGCTTTAGTTATCCTGCAAACCGTTGGGTGTGGGGATACTGTCTGGTTGTCGGCCTATTATGCGCAGATGTTGTTGATCATATATCGGAGTATTCTAAGCTGCAATTGGAGATATGCATGATATTGTGTGCCATATATATTGCGATATGTCGAATATATTTCGGAAGAAAGGATCTGGGATTTCTTGTAGCAATAATACTCATTATATTGGGGCTCCTATGCGTAATGCTGCATCGTTCAGGCAAAATAAAACTGAAAGGGAGTATGGTGGCTCTTACATGTATTTGTTGTTTGTGGACGGGGGTAATATATAATTCCCCGTTATTCACTACTCATGTAGCAGACTCAGCAGATGGACGAAAACTGTTGAGTCAAGTATTGAAAAGTGGTGGACAAGAAATTATCAGAAAATCAGATTTTCAGAATGGTACGAGATACGATGAAAACGGAATTGAAAGAGTGAGAAATGCCACTTGGCTGAAGGGAGTTAGCGGAATCGAGTTCTATATGAATATCTGCAATCCGTATATTACTTCATTCAATAAGCATATGGGGCTTTTAACTGCTCCATTTATCGGTGGATACTCTGGGCTCAATCAGAGAAGCCAGCTTGAAGCGATGATGGGGGTTAACCAATATTTAATTCCGGAGGGGCAGAAATACCTTTTGCCATATGGTTATTCAGTTCTGAAACAATCCTCAAAAAAGGCATCAACAGTTGAAGTATATGCGCCGGAAACATACCATAATATAGCTTTTACTTATGATGATACGGTGTCATGGGATGAATATTTAAAACTGACACCGTATCAGAGACAACAGTTGATCATGCATGCTTGTGTAATAGAAGATGGGGAAACAGCGTATTCTCAAAAGAATGTGAAGCTTGAAGACAATTCTGTAGCTTTTCAGGTGAGTGCGGGGGACGGAGTATCCATTGATGGGAAGAAGGTTACAGTAACTCAGCCTGGAGCAAAGATAACGTTACAATTTAAACCACAAAGAAATGTTGAGACATACATTCAGTTTTTGAAACTTCGTATGGACGATCGCCATGGGGAATCCTTTTTTTCCATTACGGCTGAAGGGCTGAATGGTGGCAGGGTGATTGAAGGAACTCAGAAAGCGCTTAATGGATTGACACCCAATGTACATATGTATGGAGGAAAAGAGGATTGGCTGATTAATCTTGGGTATCATACGGAGGAAATGGACCAAATTACGATCACGTTTAATAATTCAGGAATATATTATGTTGGAGATCTGTCTCTTTATGCAACACCATCAAAACAACTTAAAGAAACAATTGAAGGAATCTGCGATAAGCAGATTCGTAATGTTTTAGTTAAAGAGAATACCTATCATATTGAGGTTAACTTAACATCTGACAAAATTGTTTTTGCCTCCATACCGTACTCTGAGGGGTGGAAGGTATATGTGGATGGAAAAAAGTCAGATCTGATGCGCGCGAATGACGGATTCATGGCAGTCAGCGTTCGAGAAGGAAAACACGTGATCGAATATCACTATACAACGCCAGGATTAAAAACAGGTGGAGTGATTTCTTTACTTTTTACTCTTTCAATGATAGGTTTTTACTGTATGAATCGAAAAAGAAACTGGGTTTAATGAACTGTTACAATCATGTATGATGAGGAATGAGAGGAACATAAGATGAAGGTAGTAATTCTGGCTGGTGGTCTGGGGACACGCATCAGTGAAGAAAGCCATCTGAAACCTAAGCCAATGATTGAAATCGGAGAGAAGCCGATACTTTGGCATATAATGAAAGAATATTCTCATTATGGTTTCAACGAGTTTATTATCTGTGCAGGATATAAACAACATATGATAAAGGAGTGGTTCGCAGATTATTACCTCCATACAAGTGATGTAACATTCGACTTTTCAGCTGGGAATAAGATGATCGTTCATAACAATGTTTCTGAACCATGGAAAGTGACCATCGTGGACACTGGTCTGAATACGATGACTGGTGGACGTGTAAAGCGAATCGAAAAATATATAGATGGAGATACCTTTTTTCTGACATATGGAGATGCGGTTTCTGACGTAGATATCAGAAAGCTTTACGATTTTCACCGTCATCATGGGAAGGGGGTTACATTGACAGCGGTAAGCCTAGCCCAGCAGAAGGGTATACTGGAAATTGGTGCAAACAACCAGGTGCTCTCATTTAGAGAAAAAGAGGGACAGGATTCAGCGTTGATCAATGGGGGGTATATGGTATGTAATCGTACAATTTTCAAGTATTTAAGTGGTGATGATACCGTGCTAGAGAAACAGCCAATGAACCAGCTTGCCAAGGATGGCGAGTTGATGAGCTATTATCATAAGGGGTTCTGGCAATGTATGGATACGAAAAGGGAGATGGATTATCTCGAAAGTTTATGGGAGTCCGGGAAGGCACCATGGAAAGTCTGGGGTTGATAGGATGGTATATGATTTGAGCTTTTTTAAAGGCAAGAAAGTATTTATCACTGGTCACACAGGCTTTAAGGGATCTTGGCTTTGTAAAATACTGAGTAATGCTGGAGCGACCGTAACCGGATTCGCCCTGGAACCGCCAACAGAGCCTTCCCTATTTGAGATTGCACATATTTCAGATTGTATACACTCAATCATTGGAGACATTAGGGATTATCGGTCATTGAAGAAGGCGTTTGATGAGGCGCAGCCAGAGATCGTCCTTCATCTTGCGGCGCAGCCTTTGGTGAGACTAAGCTATCAGGAGCCGGCGCGAACCTATGAGACCAATGTTATGGGAACGGTAAACATTCTGGAGTGTATTCGTCAGTCATCATGTGTTAGATCCTTTCTGAATGTGACGACTGATAAGGTTTATCTGAATAAAGAGTGGCCGTGGGGATACCGAGAGAATGAAGAGCTGGATGGATTTGACCCCTATTCAAATTCCAAGTCCTGTTCAGAACTTGTGACGCATTCCTACACGAAATCATTTTTTACACGCTCAGATGGTGGGATGAATGTTGCAATATCAACAGCAAGAGCCGGTAATGTGATTGGTGGCGGTGATTTTGCAAAAGACAGGATTATCCCTGACTGCGTGAGGGCGGCGATAGCGGGCAGGGATATAGTCGTTCGGAATCCATATTCTACCAGACCTTATCAACATGTACTGGAACCACTTTTTGTCTACCTGATGATTGCAGCAAAACAATACGAAGATACTAGGTTCTCAGGATGGTACAATGTTGGACCGGATGAAAGTGATTGCTATCAGACAGGTGGTCTGGTTGATATATTTGTAAAGCAATGGGGAGAGGGATTGAAATGGGTTAACCAATATGATGGCGGCCCACATGAAGCAAACTTTCTGAAATTGGATTGTTCAAAGCTGAAAGCAACATTTGGCTGGAAACCGTGCTGGAACTTGGAAGAAGCAGTAAAGCGAACAGTTGAATGGAGCAAGTGCTGGATCAATCATGGTGATGTATGCGAGTGCATGGATCAGCAGATTGAGGACTTTCTCCACCAGGCATGTTTGTATAGGAGATAAAGCATCATGAAAAAGACGATCAGTATTCTGATTCCCTGCTTCAATGAACAGGAAAACGTTATTCCTATAAGTGAGGCGTTGACAAATCTGTTTAGAGAGAAGTTGCCGGAATACCAGTATGAAATCGTTTTTATAGATAATGATTCGCAGGACAAGACCAGAACGTTATTGCGTGAGATTTGTGGAAGAGATAAACGAATCAAGGCAATATTTAATGTAAAAAATTTTGGGCAGTTCAATTCCCCATATTATGGGATGATGCAGACAAGCGGAGACTGTACCATCCTTTTATGTTGTGATTTTCAGGATCCGATTGATTTGATTCCAGAGATGGTTCGGGAATGGGAAAAAGGCTATAAGCTTGTGGTAATGCAGAAAAAGCAGAGCAAAGAAAGTAAAATGCTATACTTTTTACGGTCCTGCTACTATAAGCTGATCAAAAAAATGTCTCAAGTAAATCAGATTGAACAGTTTACGGGGTTTGGCCTATACGATAAATCATTTATCCAGATCATGCGAGAATTGAAGGATTCAACACCTTTCCTTAGGGGGATTGTTGCGGAACTTGGATATAAGATCAAATTTATCCCGTATACACAGGAGAAGAGAAGAGCGGGAAAGACGCATAACAATTTCGCGTCACTATATGACGCAGCGATGTTAAGTTTTACGACATATACAAAGGGTGGGCTCAGACTGGCTACTTTTCTGGGGTTTGGATCTTCTGTCGTGTGCATTGTGTTGGCGATTGTGTTCCTTGTATTAAAGCTTGTTTTCTGGAATCGTTTTAATGCCGGAATGGCTCCGTTGTTGATCGGCATGTTTTTTATTGGTTCCGTGATGCTCTTTTTCCTGGGAATTATGGGGGAATATATTCTGAGTATCAATCAAAGAATTCTGGGTCGTCCTCTTGTAATAGAAGAAGAACGTCTTAATTTTGACCATCAGAATACGATAAAGTGAGTAAAATATGACAGAAAAAAAGCAGGAGCTAAAACAAAGAATATGGGGCATATTCTCTTATATTATTTATGTGATTCTGAATGGGCTGTTTCGGATTGTTCACAGAGAATTAAAGAAAGAGCAGTTTGATGCTTTCATGCAATTTGTAAAGTTTGGTCTAGTCGGAGTAACGAACACTATTCTTTCTTATGTTCTATACGTGGTTAGCTTGCTGTTGTTTCGTAAATCAGGATGGCTGAAAAAATACGATTACCTGGTCGCGCAGATTATCGCATTTGTTATCAGCGTTGCGTGGTCTTTTTACTGGAATAATCGCGTGGTTTTTACAGTAGAGGATGGTAAAAAAAGGTCGATATGGAAGGCTCTGATTAAGACATATATTTCTTATTCATTTACAGGGCTGTTTCTGAGCAGTGTTTTGCTGTATATGTGGGTAAGTGTACTTCATATCTCAGAGTTTTTTGGACCGATCATCAACCTGGTGATCAGCGTCCCTGTTAATTTTCTGATCAACAAATATTGGGCATTTCGAAGCTAAGGAAGGATGGTAAAGATATGTCGACATGGAAGAACGAGCAAGAGGCTCGAGAGCAGATCAAGGAAATGGTTGCCGCATACTATCATGACTTTAAGGAAAAAAAGGAACCATTTAAACCAGGAGATCGGATATCCTATGCATCACGTGTGTTTGATGAACATGAAATGCAGAGTCTTACTGATGCAACCCTGGATTTTTGGCTAACAACTGGCAGATTTGCAGAGCAGTTTGAAAAGAACTTTGCAAAGTGGATTGGGGTCAAGTATGTGCACCTTGTAAACTCTGGATCTTCAGCGAATCTGATTGCATTCAGCGTTCTGACGGCTCCGGAACTTGGTGATCGTCAGATCAAGCGTGGTGATGAAGTCATTACCGTTGCCTGCGGGTTCCCTACAACAGTAACGCCGATCCTTCAGTATGGAGCAGTTCCTGTTTTTGTAGATGTTACAATTCCTCAGTATAATATTGATACCACAAAACTTGAAGGGGCCTTGAGCGATAAGACCAAGGCTGTCATGATTGCTCATACACTTGGGAATCCGTTTGATCTCAAGACGGTAAAGGAATTTTGTGATAAGCATAACCTTTGGCTCGTTGAAGACAATTGTGATGCATTAGGCTCACAGTATACGATAAATGGTGAGACAAGATACACTGGAACCTGGGGGGACATTGGAACCAGCTCATTCTACCCGCCACATCATATGACGATGGGAGAGGGCGGTGCAGTTTATACGAACAACCCATTGTTGCACCGTCTTATTTTATCATATCGAGATTGGGGACGTGATTGCATCTGCCCATCTGGTCAGGATAATTTTTGTGGGCACAGGTTCGATGGCCAATATGGCGAACTCCCCAAAGGTTACGATCATAAGTACACATATAGTCATTTTGGATACAATCTGAAGGTAACAGACCTGCAGGCATCAATTGGTGTTGAACAGTTGAAGAAGTTCCCTTCGTTCATTGAAAGAAGAAGACATAACTGGGAACGTTTACATAAAGCATTAGAGCCGATCTCTGATCAGGTTATTCTGCCAGAGGCAGCGCTGCATTCAAATCCATCATGGTTTGGGTTTTTAATTACTATCAGACCGAATAAGAAGTTTTCGAGGAATGATATAACAAAATATGTAGAGGCGCATAATATACAGACAAGGCTTCTTTTCTCAGGAAATTTGATCAAGCATCCGTGTTTTGATCAGATCAGAGGGACAAATGCTTATAGGGTCTCAGGAGGGCTGAATGTAACAAATCAGATTATGAACGAGACGTTTTGGGTTGGGGTATATCCGGGAATGACGGATGATATGATCGACTATATGGCAAAAGTAATACGCGATGCAGTTCAGGGCGGTTAAGAATTGTATTTTTATGAAATAGATCGATAAATAGCAAGGGGTGAAATCGTGAAAATTAGATTAGCTGATTATGTGGCAGACTTCCTGGTTGATCACGGTGTAGTAGATGCTTTTTCCGTTGTTGGGGGCGGGGCGATGTATCTAAATGACGCTCTGGGACATAAGCAGGGACTTCACGTCACATATAATCATCATGAGCAGGCTTGTGCTATGGCAGCGGAGGCATATGCAAGGCTTGAAAATAAAATAGCAGCAGTTTGTGTAACAACAGGACCTGGTGGGACGAATGCGATAACTGGTGTTGTATGTGGATGGCTTGATTCCATTCCGATGTTTGTTATTTCAGGCCAAGTAAAGTACTCGACTACTGCGCGCTACTGTGAACAGTTTACAGGCGGTTTACCGCTACGAGCGGTGGGAGACCAGGAATATGATATTACGAAGTCTGTAGCGCCAATGACAAAGTATGCGGTTATGATCGAGGATCCGTTGACTATCCGTTATCATTTGGAGCGTGCATGGCATCTTGCGACGACTGGGCGCCCAGGGCCAGTATGGATCGATATACCGGTGAATTTTCAGGGTACATATATTGAGACTGATGGGTTGAGAGGATATGTTGGTACAGCAGATCAGAAAAAGGATGATGCACTTCTTCCTCTTCCGGTCAGTCAGGAGACAATTGATGCAGTCATTGAAAAAGTAAGAAACGCAAAGCGGCCTGTTTTTCACGCTGGCTATGGGATACGTCTTTCGGGTGCCTACAAAGTATTCAGAGAAGTAGCGAAAAAACTGAACATTCCAATTGTTACATATTGGAACGCAATTGACCTTGTAGAGGATGATGATCCGCTTTACACTGGACGTGCGGGCAATATGGGTGATCGGCCTGGCAACTGGGCTATACAGAACGCAGATCTTATTCTTGCGGTTGGAACGCGTATTTCAATCCGTCAAGTCGGATACAACTATAAAACTTGGGCAAGAGAGGCTGAAGTTATTATGGTTGACATCGACAGAGCCGAGCTGAAGAAACCAACCCTCCATGTTGAGATGCCTATCTGGGCGGATGCGAAAGATTTCCTTAGCAAGCTTGATCAAACCATAGGAGAGCACGCGCCAGTAAGTCATGATGAAGAGTGGATTCGGACCTGTCAGAGTTGGAAGAAAAATTATCCTGTGATTCAGGAAAGGCAGTGGAAGGAAAATGGTAAGACTGCCAATGTATATGCATTCATCAAATATTTATCATCTATGTTACCGGAGAACAGCCTGACTGCTGTATCGAATGGAGCATGTTGTGTTGTTGGCAGTCAGGAATATGTAATAAAGAAGGGCAGTCGTTTTGATAACAATAGTGCGATTGCCTCTATGGGATATGGGCTTCCTGCTGCAATTGGTACATGTATTGGTGGGCATAGGAGAATGACGATATGTCTTGAGGGTGATGGGAGTATAATGATGAATCTTCAGGAACTTCAAACAATCATCACCAATAACCTTCCGATCAAGATATTCCTAATTAACAATAGTGGATATCATTCAATTCGTATCACGCAAAGTAATTTGTTTTCGGGACATACTAAGGTAGGTATAGGCCCAGAATCCGGAGATCTTTCGTTCCCAGATTTTGAGAAGATTGCCAGAGCATTTGGATACCCGTATTATGAGGCACACAGCAACGCACAGATGGAGAAAGTTGTAGACGAGTGTCTTGCGGCAGAAAGCCCATTGTTCTGTCAAATCTTTACAGATACAGAGCAACGATGGGAGCCGAAGAGTAGTACGAAGAGGCTTTCCGATGGAACTCTTGTCTCACCGCCACTTGAAGATTTGGCTCCGTTTCTCCCTAGAGAAGAGTTGGAGAAGATAATGATCGTACCAATGGTTGATGAAAGGAAAGAGTGAGGAGGTATTTGAGTATGGCAGCACAGACTGCAAGGGGTTTTTATCATGATGAGATTCTAAAATCACTGAGGGACTTAAAAGAGAATCATGGCGTGGTAGCCATTAAGGCGGAATTTGAAGCAGAAGGATCAAGAAAAGACGAGTTGATCATGCTGCGTGAGTTTGTTTATCAGGCGGATCTTGGATTTATCATCAAAATTGGTGGCTGCGAGGCGGTTCATGATTTGGATCAGTGTAAGCTTCTCGATGCTACTGGTATCATGGCGCCTATGATTGAAACTCCATTTGCCATGTCAAAGTTCAAAAATGCAGCAAAAAAGGTTTATGGAGATCAGCTTAAACGTGTGGAGTGGATTATAAATGCTGAAACCAAAACCTGCCTAGCAAATTATAAGGAGATCATGAATGAGGGAGATGGGTTCCTTACAGGAGTAACAGTCGGGCGAAGTGATCTTTCCGCGTCGTTAGGGATTGAACGAAAAGATATTGAGTCAGAACCTGTTTTTAATGCAACAAAAAAGCTGGTGGAAGAATCAAAAGCACATCATCTTGTAACGAATTTTGGCGGTAACATTAGTGTAGATTCAATTCCATTTATTCAGAAATTGAGTGATCAAATTGACCGCTTTGAAACAAGAAAAGTTGTCATTTCTGTAAAAAATGATCCGGAAGAGATCAAATCTTCCATTGAGGCGGCTTTAAGATTCGAGCTCGCTTATCTTCAGTTTAAGAGAGAGTATTACAACACAATGGCTACCGAAGATCTTGCAAGAATAGATAGCCTTAAGCAGAGGTTATTGTAATGAGATTCTTAACCATCGGGGAAGTCATGCTGAGACTAAAGACGCCGGGGTTTGAGAGGTTTCTTCAGTCACCATGTTTTGAAGCAACTTTTGGCGGAGGTGAGGCCAATGTTGCAGTGTCACTTGCAAACTATGGAGAAGACGTGCGGTTTTTCACTGTTCTTCCAGACAATCCAATTGCAGATGCATGCTTAAGAGAGCTGAAGGGTTTCGGTGTTGATACAAGCAGGATCATACGCGGTAGTGGAAGGATGGGGATATATTATTTGGCTTCGGGGAAGAATCAGCTTCCCTCAAAAGTGATTTATGACAGAACCCATTCTTCGATAGCTGAAGTAAACCCGGAAAGTGTGAATTGGGATTTAGTATTTGATGGTATAAGCTGGCTTCATATTAGTGGAATTACTCCGGCTATTTCAGAAAATGCACGGCAACTTTCCATGCAGAGTGTCAAACAAGCAAAACAGAGGGAGATTACTGTTTCTTGTGATCTGAATTTTAGAAGGAAGCTTTGGAATTATGGGAAAAGTGCTTCTGATGTTATGAGCGAGATTGCAGAATACGTAGATGTTGCAATAGCGAATGAAGAAGATATTCAAAAATCATTAGGGATTACATCATCGGATATTGATGAGATTACGGAAAGGCTTGACAACAACATCTATAAAGTTCTAGGGGACAAGGTATTAGCACAATATCCTGGAATGAAGCTAATCGCAATAACTTTACGTGAGAGCCACAGTGCAGATTGGAATGATTGGTCTGCTTGCTTGAATGACAGAGCCCATTTTTATACCTCAAAAAAATATGAGATTCGAAATATATACGATCGTGTAGGTGGCGGAGATAGTTTTGCAGGTGGACTTCTTTATGGATTAAATCATTATAGGGACAAACAGGAGGCTTTGGAATTTGCAACTGCAGCCTCCTGTTTGAAACACAGTATTATGGGAGATTTTAACCGTGTAGAGGTTGCCGATGTCGAGAACCTGATGAACGGAGATGGAACAGGTCGGGTTCAAAGGTAAGTAATAAGGGAATGTGAATGGAAGTGGATAGAAAAATTCTTAGTGCAGTTATTACCGGTCCGACTGGAGCGCTAGGAAGTGCATTGTGCGCAGAATTAGCAAATAGCAATATCGAAGTATATGCAGTATGCAGACCAGGTAGTAGTCGGATTAAGAACATTAAAACTGATAAGCGCGTGCATCTGATAGAATTGGACATATCAGAATTGAGTAGCTTGCCCTCTATTTTACATGATGGGGATGCACATATTGACCAAGTTGATGCATTTTTCCATTTCGCATGGACAAATACCATAGGTTCAGGTCGCAATGATATGGACGCTCAGATAGCAAATATTGGGAAGACAATCGAGGCAGTACATGTTGCAAATGATCTCGGGTGTAAGGTGTTTCTTGGAGCAGGGAGCCAGGCGGAGTACGGAAGGCATGATACGCCATTGAAGCCAGACACTCCTTGTTTTCCAGACAATGGATATGGAATGGCAAAGCTTTGTGCCGGCGAGATGAGTAGAGTTGAATGCCAGAAGTATGGGATTGATCATATATGGATGAGAATTCTGAGTATATATGGACCCGGTGACAGCGATAAGACCCTTGTCAGTACTGTAATACAAAAGCTGAGAAAACAAGAGCATGTATCACTTACAGAGGGGGAACAGATCTGGGATTATTTATATTCAGGGGACGCAGCTCGCGCATTCCGATTGGCAGCTGAACATGGGAGAAGCGGCGCAATATATCCCCTCGGGAGTGGCAGTGGAATGCCATTAAAGAAATATATTAATGCAATTGGCCAGATGTTTAATGCGGATGGCGCGCTGGGATTTGGTGAAATCCCGTATTCGGATAAACAAGTTAAGTATCTGGTGGCGGATACAAAGAGCTTAAGCAGTGATACTGGATGGAGACCAGAAGTCCGATTTAACAACGGAATAGAAAGGATTCTTGAAGACTTAGGTAAAAATGATAGTGTAGGATAAACTCATTCTATCAAGTGTTGCTTTCTAGAAAAGGCAGTATATGGTGCAAGTGGGTTATTGGGACTGCATTCTAAGGTTTAGATGATGATAGAACAAGAGAAACGAATCATGAAGGGCATAATTCTGGCTGCGGGAAAGGGAACCCGGCTGTATCCAATCACACTTCCGATCTGCAAACCGCTGCTTCCGGTGTATGACAAACCGATGATCTATTATCCACTCTCAGTGTTGATGCAGGCGGGAATCCGGGACATCCTTGTGATTGTTCCGCCAGATGATGTGCAGCCATTTCAGGATTTGCTTGGGGACGGCTCGCAGCTTGGAATCCGGATTGAATACAAAGAGCAGAAAGTTCAGCGGGGCATTGCAGATGCATTTCTGATCGGAGCGGATTTTATCGGAGACGATTCCGTATGCCTGGCGCTTGGTGACAATATCTTCTTCGGGCCGGTATTTAACCGGAAACTGAAGACGGCAGCGAAGCTGGATAACGGAAAGGGTGCGACGATATTCGGATATTATGTCCCGGACCCGAGGGCGTTTGGCGTTGTGGAGTTTGACCAGGATGGGAAGGCGATTTCAATTGAGGAGAAGCCGAAGCACCCGAAGTCCAACTATATTGTTCCGGGGCTTTATTTTTACGATAACAGGGTTGTAGACATTGCCCGTCAGGTGAAGCCATCCGCAAGAGGTGAGCTGGAGATTACATCCGTAAACAACGCGTATCTGGAGCGGGGCGAGCTGAATGTCGTGACACTCGGTGATGAATATTCCTGGTTCGATGCAGGGACGGCAGACAGCCTGTATGATGCTGCGGGAGAGATCCGGAAGGCGCAGCGAAGCGGAAAGATGATTGGCTGCATAGAGGAAGTGGCGCTGAAAAAGCGCTGGATTACAATCGACAATCTGCTGGAACAGGCGAAGTCTCTTGAGAAGACGCAGTATGGACAGTACCTGTACGGGATTGCCGCGGAGCAGGAAGATGCAGAGTGAGTTGATTATTCTGGGCCAGTATCTGGTGATTGTCGGAATGGCCGCCGGTTTTTACTCTATATTAACAGTCAGTTCCGGGGAGGGTATGCTCCTCGGAACCGTATTTGTGACGCTGATCATGTATGCTGGCGGGCTGTTGAAAAACTTCCCGGCAGCTGTTTTTGCGTGTACTGCGGTTGGATGTGCGGGGTGGGTGATTTACGGAACGAATCATTTGCGGCAATGGAAGCAGTGCCAAACCCCCTGCACGACTGACAATACAAATCACAGCAAAACGGATCAACAGCCTCCATTTCTCTCGGTTGAACTGTTTTTCCTGACGCTTCTGTTTACTGGGTCGATGTTCCTTTTTCATAATGATTTTGTGCAAAAAATAGATGACTTTCATCAGTGGGCAGCGGCAGTGAAATATATGTTGGAGAGGGGACATCTTCCGCAGGCACAGGACTTCATTGGAACAACATCGATGCCGATGTTTACCAGCGTCTTTCATCTGTATTTTCAGATCCCGGCTGGGTATAACGAAGGGCACATGTATGTATCCTCCTTTTTCCTGAATGCAGTCGCAATTATACTCCCGCTTTGTAGGGTCGAGTGGAGAAAATGGAAGCCAGCGTTTCTCTATACTTTTACGGTTTACATTGGGCTATATACGTTCTATCTGCATTCATATAAAAGTCTGTACGTGGATCTGCCGGTGGCGGCATGGGCGGCAGCGGTCTGCATCTGGGTGTCGCAGACAATTAGGAAGCCGTATCCGCATAGAAAGAGAAATACGCTGCTGCTGTTGTTCCAGGCGTTTTTTATGGTAATCGTTATCAAGCAGGGAATCGGCATTCTTCTTGCAGTTTTTGATTTTCTGTATATAGCCGCGGATCTTGTGCTTTTCTATGGATGGAAGAAGATCAGAGCCTGGATAAGGCGGTATAGAAAGGCGATTCTGACAGGTGGACTCACGGTGTTGGCGGTTGCTGTCATTGTTTTGATTATTGCGGGGAAGATGCTGATTCCGGTGTCGGGAGGCGGGTTTCAGGAGGCAATCCTGGTCCATAGTGAAAAGGCAAAACTGACCCTCCATATGCTTCTCAGGAATCTTGTCAGCAAGACGCTGAATTCCCGTGCAAGGCTTCATGTAAAGGCACTTCCGTCTGTTCTTATTTTTTCAGGAATCCTGGCGGCCCTTTCGTATATCAGAAGAGGGAGAGAACGAAAACAATACAGAATCCTGTGCGTTTTTATCCTGATCACGTTCACCTTATATGTAGCTGCACTGTATATGGTGTATGTCTCGACCTTCTCCTACGAAGAGAGCGTGAAAAACGCGGCGGTACATCGATATTTTTCGGTGATTGTTCTGTATGAGTTCTTCATTCTGATGGCAGCGGTATATGGGCTTTTCGGTGAAAATATGAAGGAAAGTTCGATCATCGCCCGGATCGGAATCTGTGCGGTGTTGTTGTGTAGTGTAAACAACAACTTTATTAGTGATGTTTCACATTATCATTTTTGGAAAATACACAGTTATCGAATTATCAAAAAGGTTAAGATGGATCTGAGTGAAGTGGAGAAGCTTGTACCGGACGACGAAAAAGTTTACTTGCTCGTACAGAATTATACTCTGGAGAAAATGAATGAGTTCCCAATGTGTGTGCCGTTGTATTACAGGGAGAATATGCTTAGCAACTATATTAAGGAACCTTGGAAGTTCAATGAGAATGGGAGCTTGAGACTGCTGTCTCAGACGGATATCCAGATAAAGGAGTTTCCTAATATATTGACACAGGGGGCTTATTGCTATGTCTGGATATACAGTGTGGACGATTATCTGAAGAAAGAACTGCCCGATATCTTGAATGTTGAAGGAGGGCCCCAGGATCATAAAGTGGAAGAAGGCTTATATCGGTGTATTAGGGACAGAGACGGGAAAGTAACAGGCTTAAGATGGATTGATTCCTTACAGGAAGATTCGTAGTGAGGGAGAGGATCTCCATGATAATGAGATTTCAGCTGAAGCAGCTAGCCAAGATGTTTTCTCAGAATGTGTATCTGCCGGCGGTGTATGACCTTCACCGCTGTTGCAGGGTAGAGCGGAATCTGGTTGTCTTCGCGGATGCCCACCATGACGGCAGGCCGGAGGCGATGGAGCTGCTGTACCGGCGACTGAAACAGAGCCGTGTTCAGCCGGCTTACCATATCGTAGAGATGTATCTGGATTTTGGCAGGGCATCGAAGGCGGAGGTCATGGAATACTCGACGCGGTTCATGAAGCTGTATGCCAGAGCTTCCGTGGTCGTTGTCAGCGACAATTTCCTGCCGGTTGCTTCCTGCCGGAAGAAGAGGGATACGATGGTTGTCCAGCTGTGGCATGCCTGCGGCTGCTATAAGAAATTCGGGTATGATGCGAAGGACGATATTCCGGAGGGGTATCATGGAGATGTGTACCGAAACCTGAGCCTGGTGACCGTCAGCGCGGAGGCGGCGGTGGAGCCATTTTCGTCCGCGATGCACCGGACGCATGGGGAGGTGCAGGCGCTTGGCGTCAGCCGGACGGATCTGTATTTCTCGAGGAAATGGAGATACAGGTGTATTGAGGCGTTCCGGGAGCTGTACCCGGATGTCTACGAGGAAACTGGTGCAGGAAGCGGTGGAGAGGCAGGAGCTGGAAGCGGAAGGGAGACAGGAGCCAGGGGCGTCAGAAAGACAGGCAGCCTGAGAAAACGCCGGAAGGTTGTGCTCTGGG
>Ga0256406_1004110_pt1 | contig 17157 bp, 18 predicted proteins | sample RumenRJG_03DNA_FD_185986 | JGI IMG/M metagenome (GOLD analysis project Ga0256406, IMG submission 185986) | Bovine rumen microbial communities from Lethbridge, Alberta, Canada - RJG_03 | ecosystem: Host-associated > Mammals > Digestive system > Stomach > Rumen | place: Canada: Alberta | collected...
GAGAGGACATCATAATGGAAACAAACTGCTTCTCGCCATCGGTCATAGTGGTATACCTCCATCCGTTTAAGATGAGTATACCATAAACCTCCATAACGTATGACTAATTATTTAACAGTTCCTAATATATCAGTTAGCAGTGTTGCACCTTTCACAAAGGAGGGGAATCGCAATGGGATATATTGCAGACCGGGAACAGTTCGGGAAGCTGTTCTCGTATTGGGAGAAGGAGTACGACATATGGGCTCCGAAGAGATTCCGCGGAGGCGGACGGTTCTCGGATACGGATGCCGTCCGGTACGCAGTCGTCAAGTCTCCGGACGAGATCGAACTGGAGGAAAAGTCCGCGTATTCCTGGAAGGAGACCGTTCTGCCTCCCTCCGAGACACTCTTCTATTTCACGCAGACGCATGTGGAAGAAGCACAGGCACCCGCAAGGAAGCGTATGGTTTTTCTGCGCAGCTGTGACCTTGCTGCCGTGAAAAGAATGGACCAGATCTATCTGGAAAACGGTGATCCGGATTACTACTACGCAAGGAAGCGCGAGAACCTTGCCTTTATTCTGATCGGCTGCCCGCACACCTGCGAGAACGGTTTCTGTGTGAGCATGGGGACCAACCTGTCCGATGACTATGATGCGAGCATCGACCTCGTGGACGGGGAATATCACCTGGATTTTCACCGGGATGACTGGGAAGAGGTCCTTTCCAAGACCGGAGCAGAGAAGACAGAGGTGGCACCCCGCCGCGTGACAAAGAACAAGGTCAAAGTGCAGATCCCCGAAAACCTGACCTATCAGGTCGGAAAGAGCTCCATGTGGGATCAGTATGACAGGAGGTGCATCAACTGCGGCAGATGCAATTTCGTATGTCCGACCTGCACCTGCTTTACCATGCAGGATCTTTACTATGATGCCAACGGAAATGTGGGTGAGAGACGCCGCGTACAGGCCTCCTGCATGGTCGACGGCTATACCGATGTGGCAGGCGGCGCAAGTTACCGGAAGAAGAACGGGGAGCGCATGCGCTTCAAGACCCTGCACAAGGTTCTGGATTTCAAGGAGAGATTCGGCTATCAGATGTGCGTCGGCTGCGGGCGATGCGATGATATCTGCCCGGAGTATATTTCGTTTTCGAACATTATCAATCACCTGGAAGAGGGCATGAAGGAGGTGGAGAACAATGACAGCAGAAAATAAGTATGTTCCCTTCCCTTCAAAAATCGAAAAGGTCATCAAACACACAAAGGCGGAGTATACGTTCCGCATGCACTATGACAATGCCCTTGAAACGGTAAGGCCGGGACAGTTTTTCGAGATCTCCATGCCAAAGTACGGAGAAGCACCGATCTCGGTCAGCGGAATCGGAGAGGACACGATCGATTTTACGATCCGGCGTGTCGGCGTCGTGACCAATGAGGTCTTCGAGCGCTATGAAGGCCAGTACCTTCTGATTCGGGGACCTTACGGCAACGGGTTCAAATTTGAAGATTATGACGGAAGTGAGCTGATTGTTGTCGCCGGCGGTACCGGTGTTTCCCCGGTGCGCGGTGTGATCGATCATTACGCACATCATACGGACATGGTAGATGCAAACGGTAAATTGTTTTGACTCACTGCAGGTAGCCATCTTGGGTAAGCCCCCGGAAAGGAAAAAATCACCTATCCAGGAAAGCAAAATTGGCGATTCCTCAGAAGGATCATACCCACAGAGGTTATAGAATGCCTTGATCGGGCGGCTGGGAGCATCGCCGAGGGGCCCAGCCGCCTCGACGATAACTTCTGGAGACACGATCATTTTTCCTTCCAGTGCCGCGTCATTTTGCCTTCCGAAGGGGAGCTAATTCTGGGTTCCGCCTGCAATGGTAGACGGTATTACGGCCATTGTCGGCTTCAAGTCCCCGGACGACATCCTCTTCCGCGATGACCTGGCCTACTGGAAGGAGCATATCGACCTTCGCATGACGGTGGACAGCGCAAAGGGACAGCAGGGATACCGCGAGGGGTTTGTGACAGCAGTCGTTCCGGAGCTGACTCCGAAGAACCTTGCCAATACAAAGGCCATTGTCGTAGGACCGCCGCCAATGATGCGGTTTACCATCGCGGGCCTCCTGAAGCTTGACATCCCGGAGGAGAATATCTGGCTGTCTCAGGAGAGAAAGATGTGCTGCGGACTCGGGAAATGCGGACACTGCAAGATCGGAAACACCTATGTATGTCTCGACGGACCGGTGTTCCCGTACGTAAAGAGCAAGTCGATGGTTGACTGATGGGGGCTGACATGGATATCGATACAAAGGCACTGAAAAAGAATGCGTTCCGTGTCACGAAAGTGCGCGGGGTTACATCTTCCAGAATTCGTGTGCCGGGAGGTCTGCTGAAAGCGGAGTATCTCGGAAAGATCCAGGAAATTGCGGAAAAATACGGGAACGGGACCGTGAACCTGACGGCACGGCAGGGCTTTGAGATCCCCGGCATTCCGTTTGAGAAAATACCGGAGGTCAACAAGGCTCTGCAGGAGATCATAGACGGTACCGGTGTCAATCAGACCGGAAAAGAGCGCGGAGAAGGGTACCCGGCATCCGGAACCAGAAATGTTTCCGCCTGCGTCGGCAACCGTGTCTGTCCGTATGCCTGCTATGACACGACGGCACTTGCCCAGAAGATCGAGAAGATCATTTTCCCGGACGACCTGCATGTCAAGATTGTTCTGACCGGCTGCCCGAATGACTGCCAGAAGGTGAGAATGGCCGATATCGGCATCATGGGAATGACAGAGCCCCAGTTTGATCCGGAGCGCTGTGTCAGCTGCGGTGCCTGCATCAAGGCGTGCCGCTCGAAATCCGTAGATGCGCTGACGAAAGTCCATTTCCGTCCGGAGCGGGATACCTACAAGTGCATCGGCTGCGGAGAGTGTGTCAATGCATGCCCGAACCTTGCCTGGACGAGAAGCACGCAGAAATATTTCCGGATTACCCTGCTTGGACGGACCGGAAAGAAGAATCCGAGGATGGGCGTTGACTTCATCAAATGGGCCGATGAGGACAGCGTGATCCAGATCATCAGGAACACCTATGATTATGTCCGTCATTACATCAATCCGGATTCCCCGGGCGGCAAGGAGCACATCGGCTACATCGTCGACCGGACCGGGACAGAGGAGTATCTGCGCTGGGCGCTGAAGGACGTGCATCTTCCGGCAATTGCGGAAGTGTATACTCCGCTCAACTGGGGCGGCGTGGAGTATGCCCACAACAAGTACTTCGGCAATCAGAAGTACCAGGAGAACGGAATGATCGTTACGGATTTCAGCGAGACAACGCCGAAGCGCAAATGAGGAAGCGCTTCCGGAGTCACGATTCAGGGAATGTCAAAGTGGCGGCTGGCAGGATCAGCTGCCACTTTGTGTTGTAAAGGAAGGCGTATGCAAAGACGGAAAAATAAACTTGCAGGAGCTGCAGCTCTGATTCTGACAGCGGTGCTGCTGCCTGGCTGCGGACAGACGGCGGTGAAAGAAGATACTGCGGCAGCAACCACCATGTCAGAAGCGGTACAGGCCGATAAGACGCCGGAAAATGTCGTCGCTCTCTCCAAGTCCAACGCATCTCTCTGGCTCCTTGCCGGAGGGAAGCTTGCCGGGACAACGGACGATGCCATGGGTCTTGAGGGGATTACGGACGATGTTACGGACCTTGGAGACATGGACTCGGTTTCTGCGGAGGCGGTTCTGGATCTCTCCCCGGATCTTGTGATCCTGTTTTCGACGGATCCGTCTCAGAACGCCCTCGGGGAGCAGCTCAAGGATCTGGGCCTCAACGTTGCGTTCATGAACATCGACAACTTTGCAGATTACGCCGATGCGATGAAGTCTTTTACGGACCTCACCGGAAGAGACGACCTCTATGAAAAGAACGTGACGGACGTGCAGAGCGCGATCGACCGGGTGATCGAAAAAGTGCCGGAGGATCAGAAGGGGCAGACGTATCTTACGCTCAGGGTTTCGGCGACAAAAAATAAGGTCCTGAAGGGCGATGACTTCACGACAGAGATCTTCGATAACCTTTCCATGGTAAATGTCGCAGAGGACACATCAGCCCTGGACGACATGAGCCTGGAGGCGATCTCGGACGCGGATCCGGACTGGATTTTCGTGATTCCGAGAGGAAAGGAAGAGGACGCCCTGCAGAGTTTTTCGGATCAGGTTGAGACCCAGGACGCCTGGTCAGAGCTTTCGGCCATGAAAAACAACCATGTGGTCATTCTTCCGAGGGATCTGTTCGGGCTGAAGCCGAATAATCGCTGGGCAGAGTCCTATCAGAAGGCATTTGACACGGTGTACGGCAGCGGGATCGATGCGGATGAAAACCAGTAACCTTCATAAACACTCCCAGCAGTCCCTGTGGCAGCCCCTGTGGCTTGTCATCGGAATCGCGGCACTGATCACGGGTTTTTTCCTGTCTCTGACACTCGGACGATCCGGGATCGGAACAGGGGAGGCACTGCGTGTTCTTGCGGGACAGGGAAGCGGGAAGGCAAATCTGATTGTCTTTTCTGTCCGGCTCCCGAGAACGCTCGCCGCGCTTCTTTGCGGTGCCGCACTGTCGGTGGCAGGTCTTCTTCTGCAGTCCGCTCTCAACAATACCCTTGCCTCCCCCGGGGTTCTTGGCGTGAATGCGGGGGCCGGACTTTTTGTGCTGCTGTCCGCGGTCTTCTTTCCGTACCGGCTTCTGACAAAGAGTCTCTTTGCCTTTCTTGGGGCCATGGCGGCGATGGGAATCATTTACCTCATCAGTGACCGGACCGGAATTTCAAAGTCCTCACTCCTTCTTGCCGGTATTGCGCTGTCATCGGTATGCAACGCATTCATTGATGTCATCATCACGATTGTCCCGGAGGCTGTGGCGGACCGGGTGGCATTCAGCCTGGGCGGTTTTTCCAACGTGGTCCGGGGACAGCTGTATCTTGCTGTTCCGGTGATTCTGATCTGTCTTCTTCTCACCCTCCTCATTGCTCCGGATCTGGATATTCTGATGCTTTCTGATGAAACAGCCCACGGACTTGGCCTGAACGTTGCGCGCTGCCGGAGGGTGGTACTTGTCCTTGCCTCCTGCCTTGCAGGAGCTTCGGTATCCGTGGCGGGTCTTCTGTCCTTTATCGGAATCCTCGTTCCGAACTTCGTGCGTCTGTTCGTGCATGGCTCTGTCAGGACGATGGCGGTGTACTGCATGATTTACGGAGCTGCGTTTCTCCTGCTCTCGGACACGCTGGCAAGACTTCTGTTCTATCCGTATGAACTGCCGGTGGGGCTGATCATGAGCGTCATCGGGGCTCCGGTTTTCATCTGGTTTCTGGTGCGGAAGCGCAAGCACCTGTCCGCACAGTAGGAGAGGAGAACACATGATCGCAATCGAACACATGTGCTGCGGCTATCAGGACAGGCCGGTCCTTTTCTGCGAACACGCGCTTTTTCCGGCGGGGAAGGTCACGGGGATCATCGGGGCAAACGGGAGCGGAAAATCGACGCTTCTTCGCGCCATAGAGGGGCTGGTATCCTATGAGGGGTCCATTACCATAGACGGAAAGGAGAGCGCACGCATGACGCCAAAGGAGCGGGCGTGCCTCATTTCCTATCTGCCGCAGGTATCTCCTGCCGTAAATCTCACGGTACGGGAACTGGTAAGTCACGGACGCTTTGCACACCTTGGCATATCCAGGATCCTGTCGGAGAAGGACCGCCGCATCGTAAAGCATGCGATGGAGCAGACGGACGTCTCTCACCTTGCAGGCCGTACGCTGAAGGAGATCTCGGGCGGAGAGAGGCAGCGGGCCTTTCTTGCCATGGCGATTGCGCAGGAAGCGAAGATGATGCTTCTCGATGAACCGACGACGGGACTGGATATCGGTCACCAGAAAGAAGTGATGAACATCCTGAAGGACCTTGCGGGGAAGGGCATCGGCATCATCATGACACTCCATGATATCCCGGAAGCCTTTACGGTAAGTGATCATCTGGTGCTGATCGGAAGGGAAGCTGCGGATACCAGGAGCACGGTTCTTGCGACCGGGACCCCGGACGAGATCCTTCATCAGCAGGAGATTCTGAAGAAATGTGTCGGAACAGGAATCGTAAGGACCTGCATACCGGGACAGCTGGTGGATTATGTGCTTGTAAATGGAAGTACAGAAGAAACAGGAGACTAGAAGATGGCAGCATGTTTTCCGATGTTCGTAAACCTGGAAGGGAAAAAGGTCCTTGTCATCGGGCAGGGAAAGGTGGCATCCCACAAGGAAGAACTGCTCAGAGAATACGGAGCACAGGTGATCCGGCGGTTGAGTCTTTCATGCGGTGAGATCGAGCCGTTACTGGACAAAGAAGATCCCTTTCTTGTTGTCATCTCGCTGAAGGATTCCGCCGTGGAGAGAGAGGTTTCTCTGGTCTGTAGAAAGCGAAGAATTCCGGTCAACGTCGTAGATGTGCCGCCGCTGTGTACCTTTGTCTTCCCGAGTATTGCGCGGGACGAGGAGGTTGTCGTTGCGGTGTCCAGCAGCGGAAACTCCCCGCTGGTTTCACAGATGGTGCGGGATCTTGCAAAGGACGCCCTGCCGCCCGAAATCGGAGCTGTGAACGCACTCATGGGGGATATCCGGAAGGACATTATCCGGGACTTTCCGGACCAGGCACAGCGGAAGGAAGCGTTTCGGCTGATCCTTTCCGAGATGCTGCGGATCCGGGATATGCTGCAGACAAAGGAATCGGAAAGCAGCACTGATTTCTGATTCGTTTTGCGGCTCAGACCTTCCGGATGTCCGTGATCCTGTGCGTGCGGTCCATGCGGATGCGGACATTCGCAAGGTCGTCTGCAAGTTCCCGGTTGTGGGTTGCGACAATGAGCGTGGTACCGGCGTCTCGCTTTGCCCTGAGGAACGAACGGACGAACGCCTGCCCGTCCTCGTCAAGCCCCGAGAGCGGTTCGTCAATGACGATGACCTTCGGCTCCATCGCAAAGACCGCTGCCATGGCGGTGCGCTTCTGCTCACCGCCGCTTAAGTTGAACGGGGCGCGCTGCCGGAGGTCTTCCAGATGGAATTCTCCGAGAGCTTTTTTAACTCGATTTGTGATCTCATCCTGCGGCAGATGGAGCTGATAAAGACCGAAGGCGATCTCGTTTTCGACGCTGTCGCAGAAGAGCTGTACCTCGCTGTTCTGGAAGATAAAGCCGATCTTCTGATGGAAGGCGCGGGAAAAGTCCTCATGCTTCAGTTTTTCCTTCGTGACCTCCTCCCCGTCAAAGAGATAGGTCCCCCGGTCCGGAAAGGAGAGCCCCAGGAGAATCCGGAACAGGGTCGACTTTCCGCAGCCGTTCGGCCCCTCAAAGACCGCACAGGTACCGTCTTCGATGACAAAGGAGATGTCGTCGAGAGCCTTTTCGCGGTTCCCGGGCCAGGTATAGGTGATATTTCTGCATTCGATCATGGAGCTGCACTCTCTTTCTGTCTTTCAGACGGCCTTCTGGGTGAGGACAAAGCCTGCGATCAGGGCCGGGATCACAAGGGCGAAGACGGCGTTTGCAAGGAGGATCTTCTGCCGGTCCTGTTTCGGCGATTCCTTCGGCAGGCCTGTCTTTTTGTAGGTGCCGTCGAAGCAGCGGCAGACCATCGCCTCGGAGTTTGCCTGCACCATGCGCTGCGATTTCAGCCAGGTGGTCCCGAGTACGCCGCCGGTGCCGGCGTTTTTCCAGTTCTTTTCCCCGACCCTGCGAAGCGAGATGGCCTCCAGCATGCGGTCGGACCAGCGGCCGAGGAGCACGAAGAAGCGGACCGTGGTGTCAAGGGTCATGATAAACAGCTCCGGCGCGTGAAAGCGCTCCAGTGCCCCGGTGAGCTCCTTCCAGCTGGCCTTCTCATTGAGAAGAGACAGACACAGAATCGCGCAGAAAACCTTCATGGTCACGGTGACAAGGGAACGCGGGGATCCGAGAAACACGGCAGGGAGCATGAGAAGGGCTGTCATGAGGACGGGGAGCGGGAGTTTTTCCGCTGCGCGCCGCACGGCTTTTGCAGGCATCATGGCCAGGACCATGAGGAGAACGGCGATCACGCATACGGTATAGAAGGCGTTGCGGGAGAGGGAGCACAGGAGAATCGTCAGGATACAGACAACAAGACGCAGAGCGGGAGAAATCCTGCTCTGCGCATTCTGTGATCCTCTGGTTTCCGCGTCCGTAAATGCGGCGATGAGCCGCATCACACGAAGATTCATGTTCAAGCGGGAGAGCCCTCTTTCTTTCCGGCACTGATCAGCTTGAAGACGATGATCAGGATGGCGGCGCCGATCACGGCGCTTAAGATATATCCGACGGCATCCGGAAGGCCGTGGACGGAGTAATCCGGGAGCAGCGCATTAAAGCTGAAGCCGTTTGCCATGCCTGCGGGTGTATAGCCGGCGCCGGTTGCGGCGATCTCATCGGTACCCCACTCGCCCCAGGCAGTGCCCTCAGCGAGAAGGCCAAGCGGGACGGCAAGAATCAGAGCTGCCATCAGGATCCGGACCGGGGTGCTGGTCTTGCCGGTCTTTTCGGAGAGGAAGCCGGCATTCGGCGAAGTCCGAAGGACGAAGGCATAGATCAGACCTGTAAAGAGTGCCTCAGCAAGTCCGAAGAGAGTCAGATGCCCTGCCATCATGGCCGGGATGGAGACGGACAGTCCGTAAGGGCAGTACAGGGCGTTACCGGCTGCATCGTGGAAGAGAGCCGGCTGAATGCCGAACTCAATCGCGGCGCACAGGGCAGCGGCGTTGATGCCGATATAGGAGCCGAAGGCCGCGCACAGAGCCTTGCCATGATTGGTTTCTGCCTTCGAGAGCTTCATGAAGGCCTGCGTGCAGGCATAGCCCACAAACGGCAGAACGAAGGCCATGTTGAAGCAGTTCGCGCCAAAGGAGAGAATGCCGCCGTCACCAAAGAGCAGCGCCTGCAGAAGGAGAGCGATACTGACCGAGATACAGGCTGCCCAGGGACCTAAAAGACATGCGATCAGTGTGCCGCCAACGGCATGGCCCGTGGTACCTCCGGGAAGCGGGACGTTGAACATCATGCCGAGGAACGAGAAGGCCGCGCCGACTCCCATCATCGGGATCTGCTCTTTTGACAGTTCCTTCTTCACTTTCCGAATGGACAGCGTCCAGGCGGGGACCATGGCGGCGGTCATCACCGCGCAGGTCTGCGGGCTCAGGTAATTATCCGGAATATGCATATCGAACCTCCATTTTCTGTCAGCTGAGAGTGTTACCACGAATTTTAACGGCAGATGAATCACTGCGGAAGCCCCCCGGGGGGTTCCGGAACGGGAAACGGAACAGTAAAGCAGAGTTTCTTGCGCTGCAGGAACGCAGATACACGACACATCATGGTACAATGCAGGAAAAGCCACAGAGAGGGGATACAAAGATGAGCAGTAAAAAGCAGAATCCAATGGATATGCTGCAGGGACTTGCCGGAAATTTTGGGGACGAGGACCTGGACTATGAGGAGGAGTACTTTGACACCGAGCCGCACTATGATGAGTACGGCAATGAGACAAGGCCTCTCGTTGGGAGGCTGCTTCTTCGCGCAGTGGAGACCCAGCTTGCCGATGAGGAAAAGTGCGGGTATGTCCGGGATGCCTACCGGAAGCTGCAGGAGAAGGGCTACTTCAAAAAGCAGGCAAAGATCAAGATCGAGGTCGCAATGTTGCACGTGCTCTACGAGACGCTGAAGGGCGGAACCGACTTTTCGGAAGACATCTACCGGGAGAAACTGGACGAGGTTGTGGCTGAGCCGTATGATCCGGATTCGGTCAACGATATGGAGACCGGGCGTGAGCACATCTTTGATGAGGAGCTTCAGGAGATCGATGATCTCGCCAATGACTATCATGGGGACTCGGAAAAGAAAGCAGCAGCGATGCTGAAGGACCTCTGGCCGTCCCTGAAGGAGTATCTGGATGACAACTACTGCCGGGAGACGAAGGACGGGATTGTCCGCTGCTCTCTGGATGAGATCGCACCGAACCGGTCGTTTGGAATAAATCTCTCCAATGTCATCCGGGAGACGGATATCCTGTTTAACAACACCAGAGACTATGACTACAGCATTACGTGGAATCAGGAGATTTTAAGGACCTTCCGACTTGACGCACAAGATCGTGACAACTGCATTTCGGCCATTGGAGAAGCCCTGGAGGGAAAGGGAGAAAAAGAGAAGGCGGACGCATATTACAGGGATTGGATCCGGAGAGAACCTGACAATCTCAATGCGGTGCAGTTCTACGTTCTCCTCCTGGAGATGAGGGGCGATATCGACGGGGCACGAAAGCTTCTGGAGGAGCATCTGCCCGACGATGACAGGCTCGATCCCTCTTACACTCCCTTGTATGAGCGGGCAGAGGATTTCTACTCGTTTGAGGGGGAGAAGGAAAAGAGCAGGCATTACCGGGATCTTCTGGTGGAGCTTGAAAAGGTTCGGATAAATTCCAGAAAGAGTCAGACTGTGCAGCCTTCGAAGAAGCCAAAGAAAATCTATCCGAACGATCCCTGCCCCTGCGGGAGCGGAAAGAAGTACAAGAAGTGCTGCGGCAGGGGAAAGGTCTGAGAGGAACGGATCAGAGCCGGAACATCGAGAGCCGGAACATATGAAAAGGCGCCGGGAGACAGGTGAGATCCTGTTTCCCGGCGCCTTTGATGTTCAGGTGCTTATTTCCTTGCGTATTTGTCGATGAGCTCCATGATGATGGAAATGGAGTTCACCTGGGATGACTTCTCCATTGCCTTGATGTAGGTCTCCCGGTTGTTGTAGAGCTCCGTGACCTTCTCGACGATGCAGTCCGGCAGGTCGTCGTCCTGGACCACCATGCTGTAGCCCATGCGCTCGAAGGAGGCGGCGTTGAGCTTCTGGTCGCCGCGGCCGGTGGGCAGCGGGACGAGGAGGTTCGGCTTCTTCAGGGCGAGGAGCTCGCAGATGACGTTGGCGCCGGCTCTGGAGATCACGACGTCCGCCATCGCATACAGGTCCTTGAGCTCGTCCTTGACGTACTCGAACTGACGGTATCCGGGGATGGTGAGCTTCAGGTTGTCCATCTTTCCCTTGCCGCAGATGTGGCAGATCTGGAAGGACTTCAGCAGTGCATCGAGGTTGTCGCGCACGGTCTGGTTCACGGACTGGGCGCCGAGGCTTCCTCCGATGATCATGAGCACGGGCCTGCTCTCATCAAAACCGCAGAACGCAAGTCCCTTCTTCCGATCGCCCTGGAAGAGCTCCTCACGGATGGGCGTGCCGGTGAGCACGGCCTTGTCGGAGGGCAGATCATTGACGGTCTCGGGGAAGTTGCAGCAGACCTTGACGGCATGGGGCACGCACAGCTTGTTGGCAAGGCCGGGGGTCAGGTCCGACTCGTGGCAGATGACGGGGATCTTCAGAGAAGCCGCCGCCTGGACCACGGGGACGGAGACATAGCCGCCCTTCGAGAAGACGATGTTCGGCTGATACTCCTTCAGGAACTTCTTTGCCTGCGCCTTGCCCTTGAGCACGCGGAAGGGATCGGAGAAGTTCTTGGGATCGAAGTAGCGGCGGAACTTTCCGGTCTCGATCGGCACGTAGGGGATGTGATAGTCCTCGATAAGTTTTCGCTCGATGCCGCTGATGGAGCCGATGTAGGTGATCTCATAGCCCTCTTCCTGAAGGTGCGGGATCAGCGCAAGATTCGCCGTCACATGGCCGGCCGTGCCGCCGCCGGTCAGAACAATCTTTTTTCCCATGTCACTGCTCCTGCCCGATTGCGATTTCCAGCGCTCTTGCCAGCTGATCGGGACACGAGGTCGACTTGAAGCCGCAGGTGGTTCCCTTCAGGGTCTCGATGACGTCCTCGGCCTTCCGGCCGGTGACGAGCTTGCAGATGCCCTTCAGGTTGCCGTTGCAGCCGCCGGTGAAGGCGACGTGCTTTATGATATGGTTCTCATCAACATCAAGATCGATCTGCGTGGAGCAGGTCCCCCTGGTTCTGTATATCATGGATACAATGTCCTTTCTGTTACGGAATTATTACTGCTCATGATACCCTGTTCCCCCTCGATTTACAACCGGCGGCAGGCCCCGGAAAGGCCTGTTTTTATTGCGCCGCCAGGGGGAATGTTGTAATATTTAAACCGGTGTGCCGGGAAACAGGTAACGTTTCCGGCACCGGGATCTTATCTTTGGACTCTTTCAGGAGGAATGATTCATGGCACAGTGGACAAATTTCGATGAGCTCGCGTCCTACAAGACGCTGCAGTCCGTCAAGAAGGTGGACATCCGCAAGGAAATGGCAGGCGAGAACGGCGCAAAGCGCGTGAAGAAGTACTCCGTCCCGATGGCGGAAGGCCTGACCTACAACTACGCGGCAAAGGCCGTTGATGATGAGGTGCTGAAGGATCTGTGCGATCTGGCAAAGGAAGCACAGCTGTCCGAGAAGTTTGAGGAGCTCTACAACGGAGCTGTCATCAACACCGGTGAGAAGAGACTGGTTCTGCACCAGCTCTGCCGCGGACAGCTCGGCAAGGATGTCGTCGTTGACGGCGTCAACAAGCGCGAGTTCTACGTAGAGCAGCAGAAACGCGTTGCGGACTTTGCAAACAAGGTCCACAGCGGTGAGATCACCAACGAGAAGGGTGAGAAGTTCACGCAGGTTGTCCAGATCGGCATCGGCGGATCGGACCTCGGCCCCCGCGCCATGTACATCGCCCTGGAGAACTGGGCAAAGAAGAACAACACTCTGAAGATGCAGGCCCGCTTCATCTCCAACGTGGATCCGGACGATGCGGCTGCAGTCCTTGCACAGACCGATGCATCCCATGCCCTGTTCATTCTGGTCTCCAAGTCCGGCACGACGCTTGAGACCCTGACCAACAACGCCTTCGTCCAGGATGCCCTGAAGAAGGACGGCCTTGATCCTGCAAAGCACATGGTGGCTGTCACCAGCGCAACCTCCCCTCTTGCAAAGAGCACCGATTTCCTGACCGCCTTCTACATGGACGACTACATCGGCGGCCGTTACTCCACATCCTCTGCCGTCGGCTGCACCGTGCTCTCTCTTGCCTTCGGACCGGACGTGTTCGCCCGCTTCCTCGACGGCGCTGCAGCAGCAGATAAGGCTGCCACCGAGAAGGATCCGATGAAGAATGCCGCCATGCTCGATGCCCTGATCGGCGTCTATGAGCGCAACTTCCTCGGCTATGACACCACCGCGGTTCTGCCGTACTCGCAGGCTCTGTCCCGCTTCCCGGCACACCTGCAGCAGCTCGACATGGAGTCCAACGGCAAGTCCGTCAACCGCTTCGGCGAGCCGATCAGCTACGTCACCGGCCCTGTGATCTTCGGTGAACCCGGCACGAACGGCCAGCACTCCTTCTATCAGCTCCTGCATCAGGGCAAGACCTTGATCCCGCTGCAGTTCATCGGCTTTAAGAACAGCCAGCTCGGCGTCGATGTCGACATCGAGGGCTCAACCAGCCAGCAGAAGCTGTGCGCAAACGTCGCCGCTCAGATCGTCGCCTTCGCCTGCGGCAAGGACGATGAGAACCCGAACAAGAACTTCGAGGGCGGCCGTCCGTCGAGCATCATCATCGGCGAGCAGCTCACCCCTGAGACGCTGGGTGCCCTTCTTGCACACTTCGAGAACAAGGTCATGTTCCAGGGCTTTGTCTGGAACATCAACAGCTTCGATCAGGAAGGCGTACAGCTCGGCAAGGTCCTTGCAAAGCGCGTTCTGGCCCACAACACCGAGGGTGCTCTGACCGAGTACAGCAGGCTCCTGAACATCTGATCTTTGAAGTTGAGATCTGAACAGAATTAACGAATAAGAAACTCCCTTCCGGCATTGCCGAAAGGGAGTTTTTATGTTCCGTCGGAGTTGTCCGATCCTCTGTGAATTGCATCTTCTCCGTACTTTGTGCGGATGGCGTTCTCCATGGCCTTGAGTTTTTCGAGTTTCTTCTTTCTTGCGCTCTCCTCCTGCTCCTTCTGCTGATTCTGCAGAAGATCCTCGAAGGTCATCTGGTGATAGACGTCCGAGGTGAGGTCGCTGGCCTTGAGGCCGATGAGACGGATACCGCTCACCGTCTCATAGAGCCCTCCGGTGACAGGTTTTCCCTTTGTCAGGGCGTCCGGATTCCCCGCAAGGAGCCGCCCGGCAAGGACCAGACTCTGCTCATAGAAGATACTCCCGTCGTTGGTCGGATCGGGGAGAGGGCACTGTATGGAGCGCTTCTGAAATTCGGAGGTCTTCACAAGGACCGAGAGCGTCCCCGCGCGCAGCTGATCTTTTTGAAGGCGCGAGGAGACTCCCTCTGAGAGGGATTTCAGAAAGGGCGGAAGAGCTGTGCGGAAGTTCCGGGCCGTGATGTCCTCGGCAGTCGTGCGCTCGTTGGAGTAGCTCTTCCGGTCGTCGCGCTCTGTCTCGACGATCGCGGAGCCGATGCCGTTGGCTGCGCTGTGGATGTAGGCACCGGACTTTTCCCCGAGGACCGATTTCAGAAACGCGGGATCCGCCTTTGCGGCATCTTCGATGGTCCGGATGCCAAGGGATTGGAGCCTTTCGGACGTCTTCTTCCCGCAGCCGTAGAGCTCGGAAATCGGAAGGGGCCACATCTTCTTTGGAACCTCCTCCGGAAAGAGCGTGTGCACCTTGTCCGGCTTTTCGAAGTCGGATGCCATCTTGGCAAGGAGCTTGTTCACGGAGATGCCGACATTGACGGTAAATCCAAGGCTGTCCCGGATCTCATCCTTGATCGCATGCGCGGTCCGGACGGCCTCGTCCCGGTCTTTTGCCCCGATGGCGACGTAGGCCTCATCGATGGATGCCTGCTCGACGGCATCGCTGTAGGTGTGCAGAACCCTGATGAACTGCTTCGAGTACGACCGGTAGGTTGCAAAGTCCGCCGGTACCACGGTGAGGTTGGGGCATCGCTTCATTGCGGACGCGATGGTGTCCGCCGTGTGGATGCCGTACTTCTTTGCGGGCAGGGACTTTGCGGTCACGATGCCGTGGCGGGTCTTTTCGTCACCGCCGACGACGGAGGGGATTGTGCGAAGGTCCACCGCGGAAGGGTCCTCCTTCAGGCGCTTTACGGCGCTCCAGGAAAGAAACGCGGAGTTTACGTCGACATGAAAGACGAAGTTCATGGACGGATCCCCAGAATCCCGCAGAAGTTTCCGTGCTGCCCCCTGCTTGCCCGGTGGGAGAAGAGAAGCTCACTGTTTTCCTTCGTGCAAAGATCGCTTGTGTGGATCTGCTCATCCGGTACCCCGCAGCCTGTCATCGTGATGCGGCAGGCAGCGGGGAGGTCAAGCTGTGCATGTCCCGGGCGGCCGGGATACATGATCTCGTCCTCATGCCCGGGAAACGCCTTGCGGAATGCGTCCGCGACGTCGTCACTTACCTCATAGCAGTCCCTGCAGATCGAGGGGCCGATGACGCAGACAAGATCCTTCGGGTCCGTGTGAAAAGCCTCCTCCATGGCGTGAATGGTCACCGCCCCGATCTTCCCGACGGTCCCCCTCCAGCCGGAGTGGCAGGAGCCGATGGCGCGGTGCACCGGGTCCGCGAACATCAGCGGCACGCAGTCCGCAAAGGAGGTCACAAGAAACAGCCCCGGCGTATCCGTGATAAAGCCATCCATATCGTCGAACTTCTGCGGGATCGTGACGCCGTTTCCGGCGTTTTCCTCCGTGACCCGGCAGACATTCGTGTGGTGCACCTGACGGGTAAGGCACATCTTCGAGGGCTCTGTCCCGAGAGCCCCGGCAACGCGCCGGTAATTCTCACAGACCAGCTCCCTGTCATCACCCCTTGTAAAGGAGAGATCCATGCTGTCAAAGATCCCGCTCGATGCGCCGCCGTAGCGCGTGGTAAAGCCGTGGGAGAGGAAGGAAAGCTCCCGGAAGGCATCAAAGGTCACAAGAGGAAGAGAGGTGCCGTCTTCCTCCGGATACAGGGAAAGCGCTGTTTCCCTCTTCCCCTTCCGATGGAGCGTGATGGCAGTTTCGATCACGGTGCTTCCCGCCTTAGGGTGCCGCACAAAGCGGCCTCTTACGATTTCGTCGGACAATGGTTTTCCTCCGTAAACATGAAAAACAGCCGGGAAGATCAAAACGGTCTTCACGCGGCTGTCGGATATCATCTGTTTCTCTGTGCTCAGTCGACGTTGTCGTCGGTCTGAATCGTCATCAGGATGTCATCCATCGAGACCATGGTGTCGGTCTTCAGAAGGATCTTGGTGACCGTGCCGGCTGCGGGAGCTTCGACGGGCAGGTCATTGCCGATCGTTGCCACTGTGTCTCCCTCGTTGACATGATCGCCCTCGGCGACGTTGATCTTCGTCAGGATGCCGGGGATCGAGATGCGCACCAGGACATTGCCCTCGGTGTCGGTCTCGGGCTCCGTCGTCTCTTCCATGTCGTCATCGTCATCGCGCCCGAGCTCGATTTCCTTCTTTTCCTTATACTTCTTATAGGCGAACGTTCCGGCACAGGCTGCGGCCGCACCGATGAACAGTCCTGCAAGGATCTTTCCTGTTCTGCTCTTATCTGCCATGATGGCCTCCTTTTCTGAGTACGCCGGCTCTGATCTTCCGGTGGACGTTTGTTCTCCCTAAGTATAATGGAAGATGGACAAAATGGAACCGGCAAATCATGAAAATTTCGTTAATATGGCAGAATGACCGGGGAAATACGGGGACTTTGGCGGAGTACAAAACGAGGGAAACAAGCGTAAATTCCGGGAAGACGAAACAAAATTCGTTCGACAAGGCAAGATAGGCACGGTATAATATCATCAGCAATCTATGAGGGAGCCGCAGTTTTTCGAAACGACCCCCGATTTCGGATACGCAGCAGGACCTTCTGCTGCGGAAGAGGAGGAGATCCTCTTCATGATTTTACGCCTGTTCCAGGCGGCAGCCGCAATCTGCCGACTGAAACACAACTTTCTCCCCTGGGACCGCCGGTACCTGCCGACGGTCCTTTTTGTGCGCCCGGCGGGCGCACGCTCTAATGGGTGAAAGTCCCTAACTCGCCCGGCAGTGGGAAGAGTACAGCCAAAGCCAAGGGCGTTAACGTGAGAAGACGTCTGGAGGAAGGTGGAGGCAAACT
>Ga0256406_1004111_pt1 | contig 17153 bp, 25 predicted proteins | sample RumenRJG_03DNA_FD_185986 | JGI IMG/M metagenome (GOLD analysis project Ga0256406, IMG submission 185986) | Bovine rumen microbial communities from Lethbridge, Alberta, Canada - RJG_03 | ecosystem: Host-associated > Mammals > Digestive system > Stomach > Rumen | place: Canada: Alberta | collected...
TAACTTTTGACTATAGCCATGCAAAGGTACAAAATTGAAAAGTACACGTAAAGTATATGCTTGTAAATGTCTGACCTAAGGGCAGTTTAAGCGAATGTTAAAGGATTTAAGTGGACACTAGTGTTTTTGATGATATAACAAGATTCTGAATCCCAAGGATGATATATCCTTTCTTTTAAGGGCAATCCACAGAATTCTTCGTAGAAATCCTGTAGTACGCCCGTAATGAACATCTCAATATAGCAGTGATATATATTTTAGCTAATCTCACCTCCTTTTCAACATCTTTTTTGGTATCTCAGGAAATGGCATCCAGAAGTCATGATCGACATCCAATGTGTCGCAGATATGATGTGTATTCAAATCCATCCAGTACCAGAAAGGTTCTCCATCCTCGTCAACCTCATAATAGTCACCAGCGGCATCCTTGGCGAAAGGAGAACCGGAAATGACAAATATCTCTTTGCCTGATTTCATCTTAAAGGAGTCATCTATCTCAAACTGAAGGTCTTTTGATTTCCAATAACGGGAAAGTGTTGCTGCAAAATACCTCACTTCGTCTTCATTTTCTACAAAATCCGAATTACCCACCAAAACTTTCTGTCCCTCCTTTGGAAGTTCCTCCTTACAACTTTTCCAAGGATTGTTTTCGTGTGCTTCCAAGTAGCATTTCTCCCGGTGATGGTATTCCTCATCTTCCAATTCATGGAGTCCAATGATCTCTTCTTGAATATGCTGGACGGGCACAGAGTCAATGCTATTCATTTTGGCATAATCCAGCAAGTCTAAAAGTTCCATGCGTGTTCCTACAAGCATAGCTTGTATTACCAAGGCACTTGACTCGACGTTACCTAAATAAATTGTCTTTTCCTTATCTTTCATTGTGTACTGATTTAAACGGTTGATGATTGTTAATGTACTTCTTTTCTTTAATGAGTACCCGGATAAAATTCTTGTCTGAGTCGGGTGGCATCGTACAGTTGTGCTCATGAGAGACCATGACATGCCGGGATTCATAAGCTTTAGCCCACATCAACGCTATATACTCGTCTGTCGTCGGGACGAAGATAGCAAGGAGAGTGAACCATATTGAAACAGGGACAGCAATAAGGAGAAACTTCTTCTCATTATGACAAAATGCCTTATCTTTCTCCGATACGGGTTTCTGGCTCACCCAAGATGCTATATAGTCAACGACATAGACCATCGTGATGAGACTCGTGATAATAGCTGCCACCACCAATACGTAGTGAACACCCGTCAACCTCTGTATAAAATATATATCCATCATTTGTTTCTTCTGTTTTTATAGTATCTGGTAGGCGTAAACCTCCAGTCTTTTAATGAACTTGATGACTTGACGATAGCTGCCATCTTGGAATCCAACTTCGGAAAGAAGGTATATCCTGTCACTCGCTCAACTTCGTGAATAGAATTGACATAGAAATCCTTTGGATGGCTGCCGTCAGTATTCCGGCAGATAAAACCTAATCCTCTCGGTTTTGGAGAAAGCCGTAGCACGACTTTGAAGAAGGCATCTGGAACTGGTACACGGTGCTTACCTATACGCTTGTGGTGTTTCCGAAGGAAGATAGGACCACAGACAATATAGATCTTCCCATATTCCTTCGCCCATATCCTGCACTGCTGCTCGATTTCGTTCCAGTCTCCACGGTTCAGCTCCTTATTCTGAGGACAGATGTTCGTCATCAGAAAGCTCTGTTCCATTGCTTCGTGACTCCATCTGTTGTCGGCTGCCGGACACATATGTCCTCTGTCATAGCCACTGCGGGAATAATCATAGGTGTCGGCACGGGGAGAAGGTACAGACAAATCCTCAGTAAACTCCTTGCCGTCCCGTTTGGCACTCCCCTCGCAATGACCAGAGGTCAGTCGCCATGTTACCCAATCCGGTTGCAATGTAGTAGCATTGTAGGATGCTGCATATCCTTTTCTACGAAGGATTTTACTTGCATCATCGGTCGTCTTGCGGGCAGGAAAACCGGGAGAATATTCGAAAGTCTCTCCGGCCGATACGGATGCTCTTGCAAACGTGGTGGCTTTCTCTAATGACAGGTCATTGAAGATGTCATGCGGAATAATATTGTTATTCCACAACAAACAACCTCCAAAGACACTCAATATGGCAAAGGACAAGCCCCGTGACCATCGACGTGGATATCTGCTATAGAAAAGGTTACTTAAAAACAATCTTAATAGACTCGGCTTCATTATTTGTCTGTTATTTTAATGCTATTATAGTATGTTATGTCTTGATAAAGGCTGAGATAGAAATCCCAATATGCACGAAGTTCATTGATACTCGGCCTCGGACGTTGCCTGCTGTCCTTACGACATACTTTCGAATCAAAGTCAAAGACTTTATGCACAAAATTGAAAAAGGGTGTAAATATCCTGTCAGTTGAGTTACACAAAAGTTGGGATGATCCGTGAATGTTGTTACCACGGCTTATCCTGTCATGAAACTGGCCTGTCTTCTCGTTATACTCCCGTGCTTGTAACACGTCGATAAAATCTACCATATGATAATTTCCGATAATATTGAATTTATAAAGGTCTTTTAAAATTGCACCCATTATTGTGATTAGTGCAGAAATAACTGTATTTCCCTTTGCGGATGATGCCAATACCACATTCCGGACATATCTTGCCAACGAGTTGTGCACCGGTCATCTTGCGTCTTGAAGCCGTCATAGCCTTTTTATCCGGTTCCAGTGAAGCATGCTGGCCGATACTCTTGCCGATACTGTCGGCCTTGACATCGGCTGTAATCTTTGTAATTTGCTCTTCCAGTCCGCTCATAAACTGTTGCAACGAATACTTGCCTTGCTCTATCATCCGCAGCTTCCGTTCCCACTGTCCTGTTGTACCGGGATCTTTCAGCATAGGTTCTTTGATGATGTCGATAAGCTGACGACCTGTTTCAGTAGACAGCAGGTTCTTCTTCTCTCTTACGAGATACTTCCTGCTCAACAGTGTCTCGATGATACCCGCACGGGAGGACGGACGACCAATACCATTTTCCTTCATGGCTTCCCGCAGTTGCTCATCATCGACGAACTTGCCAGCGGTCTCCATAGCTTGTAACAACGTAGCTTCAGTATAGTGTTTCGGGGCTGTCGTCAGTTTCTTCACAAGTTCAGGACGGTGCTGCCCATACTCGCTGCTGCTCTCGCCTTGACGGAAATCGGGAAGTGTAGTCTCTTCATCATCATCGACACATCCATATACCTGTTTCCATCCAGAATCTATGATGGTCTTTCCTGTCGTCTTGAAAGCCTCGCTGCCAGCCGTTGCGGTTACTACTGTCTGGGCATATACACAAGGAGGATAAAAAACGGCAATGAAACGATTACAGATAAGACTATAAACTCTCTTCTCATCGTCAGAAAGATTGCTGTTTGTCTCTCCTGTCGGGATGATGGCATGGTGATCCGTAACCTTGCTGTCATCAAAAACTCGTTTGCTCTTGGGCAATGGTTCGCCTTCCAGCGGTGCTACGACATCACTGTAGTTCTTAAGACGACGCAAAATCTTGGGACACTCATCATAGATGTCATGAGTGAGGAAGCGGGTATCAACTCGTGGGTAAGTAGCTACCTTCTTCTCATACAGGCTCTGCATCGTTCTAAGTGTTTTATCAGCGCTGTAACCGTATTTCTTGTTACAGTCAACCTGCAGGGCTGTGAGGTCATAGAGCTGGGGACAGAGTTCCTGCCCTTTCGTTTTCTCAACACTATAGATCTTCAGCTCATTCGCCTTTGCTACAGCAAGATGCCGCTTTGCTTCAAAGTTGTCCTTAAACTTACTGTCAGTTGCCTTGATACTGCCATCATACTCTCCAAAGCGGGTGAAGGTGACACCACGATATACCGTCTGCAGAATCCAGTAAGGCTCCGGACGGAAATTAGCTATCTCCCGGTCTCTGTTGACAATGATGGCGAGAGTGGGAGTTTGGACACGACCTATTGACAGCACTGTACCATAGCTGCCATATTTCATCGTATAGAGACGGCTTGCATTCATGCCAAGGAGCCAGTCACCTTCAGCACGGGCAAGACCGGCTTCATAGAGGCTATCGTAAACACTCTGAGGTCGCAGGGTGCGAAAGCCTTCACGGATGGACTCTTCGGTCAGGGAACTGATCCAAAGTCTTTTGACTGGGCATCGGACTCCTGCCATCTGCATAATCCAACGTTGGATAAGCTCACCTTCCTGTCCGGCATCACCACAATTGATAATCTCATCAGCATTCTTATAGAGCTGCTTGATGATTTTGAACTGTTTTTGTGAGGTCGCTCCTGGGATGAGCTGAATGTCATAACGCTCAGGAATCATGGGAAGATAGGTCAGAGACCATTTCTTCCACGCTGGATTGATACCATCAGGCTGTTTCAACTCACAGAGATGTCCAAAGGCCCACGTTACCTGATAACCGTTACCTTCTAAGTAACCATCTCTTTCATGCGTAGCACCAAGTATCTTGGCTATATCCCGTGCTACACTGGGTTTTTCTGCTATACAAACTTTCATCGTTCTATTTATTATTATGTTCTTGTTTCAGCTTGGGACAGTTTTTTGCACAGCATCTGGCGTAAACTAGATTTCCCAAGACTTCTGCTGCTTTACACCTTTCATCGTAGCGTTCATTCAAACTACAGTAGAAAATGTTCGCACTTGCTTTGTTAAAAGAATCTTTACAGCGTTTACTGATCCTTCTAAATTCTTTTCCTATTTCTTTTTCCATATGATTTCTTTCTTATCTTTTTTTTCTAATTGTCTATTCAGACTGATACTCCTGCCATCAGCTATGCCTTGACTGAAAGCGGCATAGTCCATGTCATCATTGTCTTTACGGTATCTGCCTTTACCAGTATAATGCTCATCATGAGACAGGTAGTCGTCAATGGCTTCGCCATGGACGACCATCAATGCCGTCTCCTCTGAAGTCTGCTGCAAGGACTCGAACTGTTTCTTTAATCCGAACCACGCTCCTTTATAGTAGCTCTTCATAAATAATGCCTTCTTATCTTTGCCATACATTCTCTCTGCCATGTCGAAAGAAATACTGACGAAAATGTTGGATCTACATAATGTGACTCTGGTCTCCCATTTCTCTTGTGCCAGACGCTTGAAAGCCATGACAAGGTAATCATAGAGTTGTCTGACGATTATCACATTCTGTTTCTCCCCGACGATACACATCCGTTTCGTAAAGGAGTTTTTAAGACAATGACAAAAGTTGAACATACAGATGACGGTCAAAAGCTTACGTTTCCAAGTCCCATAGCCGTCGGCATATGAGAACATCTCCGTCTCCGTGATATCTATCGACTTCTTTTCTTCGCCCATAGGGACTTCGTCCATGGAAAGGTTGTACATGGTCAACAGACGATGGACACCTTGGGCTGCTGCATAGGCTTCGCCCTCGCTGCCTATCTTCGCTGCATTCTCCTGTAAGTTCAACAGCTTACGGATGCGAAGCAATATCGTATCACGTTCTTCGTCGGTCATCGACGAATGAATGGTATTGGCATTGTTAGAGTTATTCATTTTTTTTGATGTTAAAGAATGATGATCTATAATCGGTTCCATCCTCACGGACACCCGATTTATCAAGATACAAAAACGAACATGATTACCGTCATTTTCGGAAAATGTCATCGACATTCCCCTTCTTGGATTTTTTTATTTTAATTCTGCCGTATTTGAGCTCATAGGTATCGACAACCTGCGAGATGGCATACTCGATAATGGATCTGATGGTGATACCTTCCGTTCTCGAAATAGTCTTTACCTTCTCCAACAGCATACTGTCAAGAATGGTGCTTACTCTTTCTTCCGGCTTCACAGTTTTCTCATAGCGCTTACGGGTCTGGGGAATGGAAGACTCAGACTGCTCCGGCCGCTGCTCCGGCTCCTTGGCGACTTCCACGGCACCGGGCGTATCTCCGGTAAGACCTCCGAGTAATCGTGCCATGGATGATTTCTCTATATCTTTCGACATGTTGCTTTACTTTATTTGATTCTACCTAATATTTCGTCAACAAGAGTGTTATAGTCAGCTGCTCCATTACTCTTAGCGTCATAGGAAGCGATACCGGACTTCTCTAATGGTGCCTGTGCCAACGTGATATTCTTTCTGATACGGGTCTGGAAGACCTTGTTGCCTAATTCGGAACGAAGTCCTTCCTCAATCTGCCTACTGAGATTGGTACGCTCATAACGGGTTATAAGAATACCAAGAATGTCAAGATTGGGATTGAGCTTCTTCCGAACCATGCTGAGAAAGTTGTTCATCATCGTCAGTCCGACAAAGGGCAAGACTTCTGCAACGAGGGGTATGATGACATAATCCGTTGCCGTAGCGGCATTGAGGGTCATCAAACCGAGACTTGGAGGACAGTCTATGATTATAAAATCATAGTCATTGACAGCTCTTGCCTCCAGAAGTTCACGGAGCAATGTCTCTCTTGCCATTACGCTGGACAATTCCAAGTCCGCCTGCGCAAGCTGCAGTGTGGCGGGTACAATGTCAAGATCGTCATTAAGATGATCAAGATGATATACGGGCAACACTCCGCTGTCCGATGCCGTCAGAGCGTCATAGATGGAATCCCCGACCTCGGACTGTGACATAAGACTGCAAGTGAGGTTCGCTTGGGCATCCAGATCGACAAGTAACACCTTGTACCCCCGACCAGCGAGAATGGTACCGATAGACGCTGCAGTAGTAGTTTTGCCTACACCGCCCTTGTGGTTGGCAATGGTGATAACCGTTGCACGATGGTTTCTGTTTTGGTTTTTCTCCAACATATTCATATCTTTTACTAGTTAATATTATTTTTCCTAATACTTGAAGACATCCATAATCTTAGTCTCCTGTGCTGAGACAGATGTATAGTCGCACATGCTGTCATCCATGAAGGAATTGATATACTTCACGGCTGACGCTAAGGAACCTGCCTGAACAAGATAGGTCGTTTTCGTCCGTTTCTCCTTCTCGGTCTTCTCATCTATGATAATGAATTCGACCTTGGCCTTGAACCATTTATCATCTTTTTCATCGTCAGAAAAGAAAATCTCATGATAGGAAGCAGGGGCAATGGCGGTAATCTTATAAGCACCAGAGATATAAACTTTCATCTCGTCGAGGATACGTTCCTCGGCTTCCGAAAAGCTGACGGCATCGACAACGTACTGCTCGGTGACATTCTTCTGACTGCCGTCTTCCTGCGTCTTGGCGTAACGGATCTTGGTTTCAAACCAGTCTGATGTTTTTGAATTCATAGTAGATATTTATTTGATTTGATTATACTCATTTGGATAAATTCTGACAGACTCTCCTTGAATACACCAGCGAGTCTCTGAGCACGGTATAGACCGGTGCCGTAGCTCCTGCATGGTCCAGCCAATCCAGTGCAACATCAAATTCTTCTGGCGTTTCCTGCCATGTCTCTAGAAGAAACATTCGCAGCCATTCTTCCGCTGCCTTCGGACGGGGCAGGTTGAGATGACGGAGTATCGTAACGGATAGTTTCTTTTGGTCACTGTCGTTAAGATAACACATCTTGCGGGTTTCAAGGTTAACCCAGAGAAAAAGGAGTCTGGCCTCATTCATCTCTCTGTAAATGGCAATCTGAAAACAGACAATGCCATAACGCTGACTGATAATGTCACAGAGCTTTCTGATGTCACTAAGGGTAGTGGCTGCCTTGATCTTGAATGTCATCTCACGGATGTACTTCGTCCCGACCCGTGGACTGTAGTCATAGGCGGCTTTTACCTTTGCCTCCATTTCCTCATAAGTCGCTGACTGCCAAAACTCATCTGAGACCATCAGGTCTTGTTTGGCAGCCGAAATAATTATCACATCTTCTATCATATCTGTTGGGTATTTGGTTATAAGATATTACTTCTTCCAGAAATCGTCATCTCTGTAAGTATGCTTTATCTCATAGATGAAAGCTACTATGATGGCAAATACGGCTATGCCGACGAATATTATTATCAAATCCATCGCTGACCTTTCCTTGACATAAGTGAATGAACAAAATCACGAAAATGTTCGAATCCCTGATAATGCAGGGAACAATCCGTAGTATGTAGAGGATTGCGTGACATGATACTCAACGTAATCGTCCGTCCGTAGATATTGTTCGGCATAAACAGGTTGATGTTATCATACACGTCACTCTTAACCATTGCGTGAAGGAAATTCGACGGATGATTGATAATGATATAGTCACAATCAGAGGGAAAAGTCATCACGCTGTGTTCCTGAAATGTCTTGAAGGACAGGTAGTCCAGAAAATCAACGAACATGTTGCAGACACGGGCGACACATCGTGACTTGAGGGGAATGAAAAGGATGCCGGGCTTAGATAAGGAAACTGGATCTTCAAGATTGCCTGCCTCACAGAACTCAACACCACCGGCATCATTCATGATACCGATGCCTCGCAGGGTCTTTCCCTTTCTCTGGACAATGACACTGCACATTGTCTGGGGAAGAACTTGGGGATGTAATCCCTGCTTCTGCAAACTGAGATGGTCTTTATGGGTCAGATCTCCCGTATTCAACGTTCCGGGAATGAATCCGTCCGTACGCTTGAAGTATATTTTCGACATATTTTTCAGTTTATTTGTTGTTGTCTTTATGATTTTGAAGGATTGTCTGCAGTTCTTCCGGGGTATGACCGAGACGGAAAAAATCGCTGATGTCCTTTGCCTGCTTGGTACCCGGCAGGGGCAGGTCTATACGCATGACTTGATTATCCATGGAGAACTCCTTGACACGGGCCTTGGACTCACGCTGGCCGGTCTCATCCATATCATAGCAGAATACTATCCGCCTAAATCGATATTCAAGTTCAACAAGGATATCGTCTGGAATGCTTGCCGTCTCGCTGTTGAGACTGATTGCAGGAAAGCCGTGGGCGGTAAGGGACATAGCGTCTTTCTCACCACCGGTCAGAAAGACATACTCTCCTTTATCCGGTAGCTGCTGCCATCCGAAGACATAGGGATGGGGCAGAATACCTGCATACAAGAACCTAGGATCACTCTTCGGACGATAGAACTTAACGCCCATATCGTCAAAGACGTAAGCATAACAGGGGGTAAGTCTTGTACTGACAATAGTCCAAGTCGTACCGTTCGTTCGTCTGAACTCACAGCTCCCGACTGATTTGACATCGAACATCGACAGAATGTCAGGACCTATGCCGTAACCTTCCCAGTAGGCCAATTCCTCAGACGTGAAGTCACGAAAGACGGGAATGTAGGCAATAGGCTTGGGTCTTTCCGTCTTGGCCTCCTTTTTGGGGACCTGAATACGTGAGGTGGTACTACTCACGGAATGACCATCACCAAGCCCCAGACATAATTCTTGGTCTATGACACGCAGGACATCGACGAACTGATGTCTTACGCTCAGATTGGCTATACGGGCGACAATACAGAAGCAGTCTCCACACCATCTGCTGTCTCCGAAGTCCTGCATGTACCATGTCGGTAAGCCTTTTTTGTTCTTGTGCAGATACAAATGACAGGACGGACGGGAATCGTTACGGAAAGGATTAATGAATTCCTTATTCTCGCATATACTGCCAAAGTAGTGCACGAAGACTGTTTTGCCTCCGTCAGTACGGGCCAATATTTCATCTGACGAATAAACCATTCTAACAGTTTCTTTATTTGGGTGAGACTATATCGTTGACATTGAATAACTTGGGCACTCTGTATGACACCTCTGGAAATATGAAGAATCTGCCCATTTCGGCAAACCTGTTTAAAAGCCGTATGCCGTACTTGGAGCGTATCTCATCCATAGTGAGGTTGGACGTGATGATGGTGAACCGCTGAAGGTCATAGCGATATTCCAACAAATCAACCAAGGGTGTACGCACGTTGCCGAACTCGGTGATTTCCTTGGGTTCATCCCCAAAGTCATCAATACCCAACATAGGTATTTCTCCTTGCGCGTAGATATTAGACGAACTCTTGCAAACGCTGACAATCTCCTTGGAATCCTTGACAGACAGGATGTCTGGAAATCTAAGCGCATCTCTCTCGTTGAGAAAACACGTCATCGACTGTATAGCACGCAGCATCGTGGTCTTGCCACTTCCGCAGGTACCAATGAACAACATTCCCGTACAACCCCGCTCTTCAGTAAGGCTGGCAGCGATGGCTGCTATCAGCTCTTTCAACAACGGGGACGCACTGAAGGCAATCTGACGGGTACCGACCTCCTTTAAGTATGCAGCCTGTAAAAGCTTCTCGGCATCAGCTTTTGATATTGAAAGCCGAAAAAGAGGCGACGTAATCCTGCGCACATGTAGCAGACGGCTCAGTTCCTCTACGGTTAGACCATGCAAGAGATCTTCGTTCTGTAATTTCATCTTTCTTGAGGTTTTTGGTTCTGATATATGTCTGATGAGACTGCTGCTCGATTTTCAGGCAGCTCACAAAATGACTCTGAAAATCCTGTAGGCTACGGTGAGTCTTGCCCGTGCAGGCAATGTCGAGTAGAAAATCATCCAATTTGTCTATGACGACATTGATACTGGAATATCCAAACTTGCGACACATCAAATCACACCATGTCCGATTTTGCTTCAGTCTCTCAGCATAACTCCGCTCATTGTCTTGATCAGAAAAATTTTTAAAGTCACGTTGTGAGAGAGAGGGCGAACTCTCTCTTCTCTCTCTCTCTTCTCTTTCTCTTTCTCTATTCTCATTAAGATATGTATCGCGCGCGAGGGCACTTTCAGTCGGCTCCAAAACGGAACAAGCTTGATTTTTACTTGGTTTTTCTTTGGTTTTCTGTTGGTTATCACTTGGTTGCAACACACTATAACTATTTGTTTTACAATATGTTACATCGTATATCAAACTTTCTCCATCTATTATGTCTTCGTTGGTTGTGACTTGGTTGGGTCTTGGTTGGGTCTTGGTTGGGTCTTGGTTACCGGTTGGTTGGATTTTCGGGGCTTCCAAGGCCTCGATTTCGTCCTCTTCAGGCAGGCATAAACCACGGTTTTTAAAGCCTATTTCCATCTTTCCATGACCAACCTTGCACTGACAAGAAATGATGTCTTCACGCTGTAATTTCTTGATTGCAGCTGCAACATCACGAATGGTCAGCTGGCACTCCTTTGCAAAATTGCGCATGGATATCTTAACCGGGGCTTCCATACGCTGTAAGGACAGAAGGGTGACATACACCACAACCGCTTTTGCCGACACGAAGAAATCACACCCCGTAATCTCATCATAAAGTTTAACCCAGCCTCCTTGATTGGTCTTGACGACTCCAAGTAGATTGTCAAACATACGGACAGTAATTACCGTACTACGACGGTGATTAGCCCGTACTACTATGTAGCCCAAATTCTCGAGGGTCTTCAGTCGGCTCCTCAAAACCTGACGTGGTACCTTAAGATACTCGGACAGCTCGGACTGCGTAGTCTCCAACTGACCACGAAGCAGGGGGTTCTTGCCGAACATATCCTCATGACGCTTGGCTGAGAGGTATAGGTACAGATATAACTGTACACAGTACGGATCATAGAAGAACTTCTCCTTGGTGATGCTGCGCATCATGGGAAGCCATGACTCTTGATGATAATAGCTCATATTCATTGTATGGGTAATCAAAGGTTAAGACCTGTAATCTCAATCTCCAAATCGGGATTCAACAGATCATCAAAATGTATGCTCTTTTTCGTTCCGGCATTCTTGATGACAAATGCTGGCTTGTTACTATTCTTTTTCATATTGCCAACTTATTATTATTCTTCTTTGATTCTGAATGTGATGACAGGAGTTCCACTCTTCAGCAATACTTTAAAAACGCCTTTATCTTTGTCTGACATAAAACCCGTTACTGTACTTATATGTACGTATTTATGATGCCAGAAACAGATAGCGGAGTGATAGCTTTGCTGTATGGCTTCCATCTTGCACCATGCCTGTTCCTTATCGGTACTCGGTGAGTAATTGTCAGGATTGATGATCTTGAAATAATCAATAATCCACTGGACAGGACGACGGTATAGAACGCTGCGCTTGATACGGTACATAAGGAACGCATTTTATCCGTTTATATATCCTTCCATCAGTCCGCTCTTTAAGAAGCGGAGGTGTCCGGCTTGATACTCTCCCTGTTTGGTATGGGGGAATCTGTCCTTTATACGCCATAAATGACTTACGGAGATTCCCAGCAGTTTGGCGGCTTCCTTGGATGTAAGCCATTCGTCCGGCTCAGTGCCGGTCTTCTTCTTGTTGTCAAGCATGCGGACAACTGCCGAAGCAATTTCCCTAACAAGCTCTCGACGTTCTTTCTGTGTCATTTCCATATCACAATCGGTTTAAATCGTTTTATATAGATTTTATATTTCTTCTGCTTCTTCCCATAAGGAAAGGAAGTTCTTGCCACGCTCAATGATCCACGTGCCGTTTTCCAGTTCCTTGATTGTATCGCCCATATAGACTAGAGCCATCATTGTTGCTGTAAGTACCTGTCTGTTACCTAACCGTACATCGCTGTGTGAAGATGGGTGGCCGTACATCATTCGTGGATCCATGACAGCACATGGATTACTGTCACCAGTCCACCGTGCCTGCGTTATGCAGTCAAGAAGGTTCAAATACGGAACCATGGCGGCGGCACTGATTTCTATCTCCCGTATTATTTGCATATAAATTTCTTAGTTTTTTTCACATGCCTTAGATGCGTTGTGTTCGACGTATCGCTTCAACACCTCACAATAACGGCCGTTAATGCCATTATGAGCATCGGCACATGTCCTACATGCAATGTTCATCTTACTCGCTTTACGTGGACGTTCTTCTCCGTACGGTTAAACGAAACCTTATAAATCAGGTTGCGTTCCATTTTCAACATTGAGGCAGTGGATTTGACACTGCTATACTGAAAGCGAGGATAGACAACTTCGTCACCTATCTTCATGTCGCAAAAGATAGAACGCAGGGGTAATTTCTTCACGTTTTCTTCCATTTTATAACTATTTATTATTAACTTTATGGTGCAAAGATAATCAAAATGAGTAAAAAATAAAACAATACGAGTAATTATTTTATTCGTTTTGCATAATTTAACTAAGAAGCTATGGATAAAAGGTTAATGTTAGAACAGCTCATCAATTATTACACAGATGGGAACAAGACTAGATTTGCTGAGCAAATTGGCGTTAAACCTCAAACCATCAATTCGTGGTTGACGAGGAATTCTTATGACGCAGAGTTGATTTATTCAAAATGCGTAAACGTTTCAGCAGATTGGCTTCTATCTGGTGAAGGAAGTATGATTAAAAACGATCATACCATTTCAAATAATGACATGCAAGAAGAGCTAATAAAGCTTCGTGCGGAGAATGATGTTCTGCGTGAACTCGCTGGGCTTAAGAAAAGAAATGGCATAAAGAAAGATGTAGGATAATTGAAATTACAGACGAAAAGTTTCTGTAGATCATCACAAATTATGTGCTCGCTGCTGAAAATTCTCCTATTAAACTTGTATGTCTGATAACAACTTCTTAACTTTGCAACTAAACCATAACTAAAGGTTCTATAACTATGAAGAAATTAATGTGTGTGCTCGCTGCACTCTTGCTGTTAACTTCATCAACCATTTCTGTGAAAGCTCAGAGTAAGGCTGAAAATGTCGCTGGTAAGGCCCTTGGAATTGCAGCTCTCGGATGGATGATATACAATGGCATTACATCACACAACTCCGATAAGCCATTGAAACAATATATCCCGGGTGAGGACTTTCCTCCAAGCGGCTATAATCTGTCAAATGTAGCACCTTATGGTCTGAAGGAATGCACCATTAATAAATTTGAGGAAACTGATACTGCCTATTACATGAAATTGATACTACCATCCAATAAGGAAAACACATTCTATTTCATGTTTCTAAATAAGCAGACAGCCGATATTATCCTTGACAATGCACTCAACAAAGAAAGAGGATCACGTAAACAGAGGTCAACATGGTTCAGGGATTTCCTTGATCATACTAATTATGATAACCTCAATATGAAAGGAAATGACTACTGGGTATATTACAAGACGAAAAGAGTCTTCACACAAAACAATCCTGACGCTATAGAAGATGGGCAGGTTAGAGGGATGGGCTACTTGCCATTCAACTATCAAAGAGCGTTGGACGCAATCGAAGAACAAAAATTTAGACAAAATCAATGGCTCTATATAGGAGCAGTTTTAACGCTAATGAAATCTATAGGCTTCTGTACTCCAAATGGCAAGTATCACTATAAAGGCGAAACCTTTAAAACATTTGACGAAATGGAAATACGCAGAAGACAAATCGAAGATTAAAATAATTCAAGTTTCGAATTAAAAACCTTCAAAATTGTATAAGTAACATCATACACTAACAGCCGCCATGTTTTCCCCGTGACGGCTGCCTTATCTTCTCACGCTCCCAACTTCTTTTCCGACTCCAACATCTTGTCGACGACGGAAGAGCTATTTATCATTATAATGTCCCTCAAGTTCCAGTACATAGACTTCCACAACATCATCATAAATATCATAGATAATTCGGTCATGTGATGTAATATGGCGGGCCCACGTAACACTCTTGCCACCTATTAACGCCTCTGGATGTCCCAACCCAGTCTTAGGATGCTCTATTAACTCAGCAAGAATCTTCGAGTATTTCTTAAATACTACAGGATTTGACTTCTTCCATTTCTTAGCTACCTTTTCAGCTTGAAACGAAAGTCTTAAAGTGTAAATCATAGGGTCTCCAAATAAGCATCAAGCTCTTCTTTTCCACGCACGGTTATACACTTTCCTGCTTTTATCTCTTCTCTTGCCTTATCTATCCTTGCCTGTAACTCCGGAGTGATAGCTAAATCATCATCTTTAATAGGTACAAGCGTGTACGCCTGTTTATGTCTTCTACGAATGACAATTTTTTCCCCTTTGTCTGCCAAATCAAACACATGAGCCTGTTGGCTTCGGAATTCTCTTGATGTGAAATTTAATACTGCCATAATCTTATTTTTTTGCAAAAATAAGAAATTTACGAATAAGTTCCAAATTTTGCGTGCCTTTTTTGGTACACAATCTATAATATACCATTAACAGCCGTCATGGTTTCCCGTGACGGCTGTTATGTGTTTCTAATCTCCCAGCTTCTCCTCGGCTTCCAACATCTTGTCGGCGACAGTACTGTCAAGCAGTTTGGCATAGGTACTTCTGGTAATACGGGTAGAAGAATGGCCAAGGATCTTAGCCACAGTCTCCATATCAATGCCTTCATTGAGAAGAATGGTTGCACCAGTATGGCGAGCCCAGTGGGTCGTAAGCTGCTTGTCAATTCCCGCTGCCTGAGCTACAACCTTCAAATATTTATTGTAGTTGACATTCGATAGCATGGGTAACTTGCCATTGTACTTATTTAGTATGGCCATAGCAGGCTTCAAAACAAGAAAGGTAAACTCCTCACCAGTCTTGCCCCGCTTGCTCGTATAGATGATACGGCCATCGGGACGACGGGTGCCTCTGGACAGATCGAAATTGGCAAGATCCTTATAGGCCATACAGGTATAGGTCTGGAATACGAATAAGTCACGCACCTGTTCCAGACATTCAGTCGGCATCTTGGCCGACTGAAGCTTATGAAACTCCTCAAGGGTCAAGAATTTATGCAATGACCCCGGATCCTTGTCCTTTTCGATGTTTACCCACTTATATGGATTACGCTTTACCAAACCGGCTGCAATGGCATCAAGGATGAAGGAGTTCAAGAACCGGTGATAGTTCTGCCACTTGGAATAGTTCTTCATAGTCTTGCCATTCATATGGGCAACATACTGGTCCATCTCAAGGACATTCTTGTCCGTAATGTCACGGAAATACTTTATCTTGCCCCATTTTTTGAAAAACCGCATAAAACGGTCATACCGTTCCTTGCTGTCCTTGGCACGTCCGTATTTCCTCACTTGTGCACGTTCCTCACAGAAGTCAATGAAAGTCTGGCCTTCCGACTCCATACTCTTGAGTCTGGCTCCAATCTCATTGATGTTGATGCTGCCTTCCTGCATCATGTCATTGATAATCTTCGTGACATTCGTGAGCAGCGTCTGAAGGGTTTGGTTCAGCTGCTGCGCATCGACCCTGTTCGTCACCATACCGTGTTTCCATTCCTTCGGAAGGACACGCACACCCGTGGTCAGATACTTCTGCTTGCACTCATAGGTGATTCTAATCTCCACTGTTGAAGGATGGCTCTTCGTAGCCCTCCTGCGCCTGTCATAGACAAAGCATAACGTCGGCATTTTCATACGCACTTACTTTTTTTGTTCAACATAGGAGGCATCAGACAAGATTTACCAGTTTTTTGCACCCTTGGTAATATTCCGCCTTACGGTGGTAATATTCTTGGTAATATAAACATGCCCATTGATGCGTGTTAATGCACGCTTTTGCGCATATAAAGGAACTTTGCCCTTATCCCTTAATAAGGCATTTACAATGGGCACTCTATGCTCTTGGAAAATATAACACGCTGATAATCAACGAAAAAGGGAAGCATTTAGCTTCCCTTGTACTTTCGAAATTCCTCAAAAAGGAAAATTCTTTACGCGGAGAGAGAGGAACCCCCACCTTTTCCGCTAAATTGTTGTATTTCAATTGCTTATAAAGTCAAGGAATTGAGTTGTACCGTATCTGTACCGTTTTTTAGAACCTCTACAGAACCTCTACAGACCATTTCCTAACCCTGAATGACTTGAAAGACCCACCCGAAGGCAGTAAACAAGCCGAAATTTAAAGATCTCTTTTATTTGGGTTCAAAGTTAGTAAAAAATGAACTAACCACCAAATATTTGAGAGACAATTTTTTATCTTGCGTTTTGGTACATAAGCAGTGCAGGGTGCGAGGTTATATTTATATAGCCTTGCACCCTGCACTGCTCATGTACCATGGCAAGCGCTGGCTTTGGCCTTCTGCACGCTGTTTGATGGTTTCCTTATATGCTATGGAATCTGCCTTCAAGTTCAACCATTCGCTCAAGTAATTTATCGAAAGGAAGTGAATCGCCATAGATCATGGAGAGCTGCATAGC
>Ga0256406_1004112_pt1 | contig 17152 bp, 17 predicted proteins | sample RumenRJG_03DNA_FD_185986 | JGI IMG/M metagenome (GOLD analysis project Ga0256406, IMG submission 185986) | Bovine rumen microbial communities from Lethbridge, Alberta, Canada - RJG_03 | ecosystem: Host-associated > Mammals > Digestive system > Stomach > Rumen | place: Canada: Alberta | collected...
ATTTCCCCGCTCACCAAGAAGGATCCGGAGCATCCGGGCAAGGTACTCCGTTTCGAGATGTATGTCAACGGCTGGGAGATGTGCAACGCCTACTCCGAGCTGAACGATCCGATCGATCAGCGGGAGCGCTTCCGCGCGCAGGAGGAGCTGCTGGCTCAGGGTGACGAGGAGGCCAATCACACCGACGAGGACTTCCTCAACGCACTGGAGATCGGCATGCCTCCGACGGGCGGCATCGGCTACGGTATCGACCGGATGTGCATGCTGCTGACCGGAGCGGAGACAATTCGCGACGTGCTGCTCTTCCCGACAATGAAGTCAATTAAGACCGGAAGTGAGGGAAATGGTGTAAGCGCTGAAGCCGCTGAGGAGGCTGTTGCAGCACCGGCAGATCCGTTCGCAGCACCGGCTGAGCCCATCGATTTCAGCAAGGTTGAGATCGAACCGCTGTTCAAGGACTATGTAGATTTTGAGACCTTCAGCAAGTCCGATTTCCGTGCCGTAAAGGTTCTGGAGTGCGAGGCTGTGCCGAAGTCCAAGAAGCTTCTGAAGTTCGTCCTGGATGACGGAACAGACGAAAAACGCGTTATTTTAAGCGGAATTCATGCTTTCTATGAGCCGGAACAGCTCATCGGAAAGACGCTGATCGCCATCACCAATCTGCCGCCCAGATCCATGATGGGCATGGAGAGCAACGGTATGCTTCTCTCCGCACTTCATAAGGAAGAGGGCGAAGAAAAGCTTAATCTTCTGATGGTGGATCCGCACATCCCGGCAGGCGCGAAGCTCTACTAAAACCGGTTGGTGTAAGCCGGAAAAAAGAGACGTACTTCATTGTTGGAAATGGACCGAATCTTACACACTTACACCAAACTTACACCATTTTGTGCAGACTTTTCTGCAAAGGCCAAAAGTCAAGCATGAGACGGCTCCAAAAAACAGAAAAATGATACATGACGGCAGCCCTGAGGAAAAAACTTGGGGCTGTTTTCATTTGACCGGAACAGTCGAAGTAATACTCGGCGGCATCCGGGATTCAGGCGTTTATTCATCGTTCTTAGGAACGAAGGGTAAGCGCCTTTTTTTGTTGCCCGAAAACAGGTACAGATGAAGGAGGTACGAATGGCAATGACGTATGACGCTTTTCTGGATCAGATGAAAAAGGATCTGGAAGCAGGCTTCGCGGAGGACCTTCCAGCAAAGTATTCGCAGGTGAAGATCGGAATCCGCGACGTGGAAAAGCTGCAGGGAGAATCCTATCGCGGCATTTCCTTCCGTGTGGGAGATGCGCCGATTGAAGGCAATCTCAACATGCAGCAGGCTTATCAGGCACATGAGGCCGGGGTTCCTTATGAGAGCATTCTCCGCGATACGCAGGAGGCCATCATACAGCAGGTGGACAGGATGCCGCAGTTTAACATCGGAGAAATCTCCGACTATGCGAGCATGAAGGCCAATCTGATGATGGAGCTGATCCCTCAGAAGGGAAATGAGGAACGGCTGGCCGAGGTTCCGCACCAGAAGGTGGAGGACATGGCACTGATCTATCGTATGGATATGGGAGACAGTCCCGGCGGCAAAATGACTTCCGTGGTCACCAATCAGAACATGCTGGCTTACGGGATCACGGCAGAGCAGCTGCACCAGGATGCCATGGAAAATGCACCGGAATCTCACCCTGCTTCGCTCAGGAGCATGAGAGAGGTCATGGCAGGGATGATGGGAATGGAGCCGGATCCTCCGATGCCTGGAGAGCCGGTCATGCTGGTGGCGACCACGAGGGATTCCTTCATGGGGGCTTCGGTGATCCAGTATCCCGGATTTATGGAACAGGCGGCCGAGCAGATCGGCGGCGATTTCTTTGTCCTGCCATCCTCCATCCATGAGGTGCTCATCATTCCTGATGACGGACACCAGGATTATCACGAGCTTGAAGCTATGGTGCAGAGCATCAATCAGGCGGAGGTTGCTCCGGCGGACCGGCTCTCTGATCACGTTTATCATTACGATCAGACGGACAGGGTATTCGAGCTGGCCGAGAAGACGGCAGGAAGAAAGCTGGAGCAGAAGCTGGCGAAAAAGGCAGAGCAGAGAGATCCTGCGGAAAAGAAATCCTCCGTGCTGGCACAACTGGGAGAAAAGAAAAGGGAGGCAATGGAGCATGCGCCGAAAGCAAAAGCATCGGGGAGAGCCGTTCCCGAGGCAGCACTGTAAAAACCAAAATCGATATGAGAATCAGGGAGCGTTCAATGCTTATTACAAGAAGCGGAGAACGTTCCCTTTTTTAATGCGCAGGAAAGGACGCAGGATCACATGAAGGACGATAACGGAAACCGGGCGCTGGAGATTGCCGAGAATGCAGAATTCGGCAAGGTGAGGATCATATATCACGATCTTGCGTATATGTTTGCCGGTAAGGACGTGGCAAAGGCGCTGGGATATAAACGGCCTGAAAATGCCGTTACGCAGCACTGCAAAGGTATCCTCAAATTAGGGATACCTTCCGCCGGCGGGGTACAGGAGACCAGGTTCATCACAGAGGGTGATGTGTACCGGCTGATCATCCGCAGTAAGCTGCCGGGAGCAAGGCGCTTTGAAAAGTGGGTATTCGATGAGGTGCTGCCGAGTATACGGCAAAAGGGAATGTATCTTGCGCCGGATCTGCTGGCACAGATAAAGAGTAATCCGGAGCTGATCTACCGCATTGCAGAGGAGATGCTGAAGCAGCATGAGAAAAACGAAGCTCTTTCGAGGGAGCTGTCAAAGGCGAGGCCGAAGGCTGTATATTACGACGCCTTCATCAATCCGGAGGACGGCACCAACGTCAGGACGACGGCAAAGGAGCTCATGATCCCGGAAAAGCAGTTTATCCGGTTCCTGACGGAAAACGGTTATCTATACCGGGCTCCATCCGGAAAGCTGATGCCTTATGCGGTCCAGGGGAATGTCCATCTTTTCATCGTCAGAGACTTCTACAACAACGGCTTTGTCGGCAGCTATACGCTGATCACACCTGCAGGAAAGGAGCTGTTCCGCAGCCTTCGGGAGAAGATTCTGGAGGTGGAGTGATGAAGACCTATATGAGCGGAACACTGGGAGCCTTCGAGGCGCTTATGAGGGAGACACCGAACATGGACCACCGTGATGACTGCTGTGACGGAAGATTTCCGGAGTGCAGACATTGCCGGTATCATCTGCCGTATTCCAAAAGGCAGGACTGCCTGTTTCCGGAGTGCCCTTATATGCCGGGCAGCCTGCAGGTTCCCGGGAAAGGCGGAAGACATGGCGGTATTCAGGGTTGAAAAGGACACAAACTACACGACGATGTGCAACTATCATCTGCGGGACAAGGGCCTGAGTCTGAAGGCAAAGGGCCTGCTTTCTTTATTCCTGTCACTGCCGGATGAATGGCATTACAGTGTCCGCGGTATTGCGGCAATCTGCAAGGAGGGCGTAGACGGCATCAACAGCACGCTGCAGGAGCTGGAGAAAAACGGCTATCTGACCAGGCGGCAGAAAAGGCAGACCGGCGGCCGGATGGGTGAAACCGAGTATGTGATCTTTGAGCAGCCGCGTACGGATCTTCCGTGTGAGGAAGCACCGTGTACGGAAAAGCCGTATACGGCAGTACCGGATATGGAGGAGCCGTGTACGGAAAATCCCGCAGGAATAAATAAAGATATAACAAATACTGAAGAAACAAATACTGAGATGAACAAAGAAAGAGAGAACAAGAGGCCAGCGCGGCATAAGTACGGCCAGTACAGAAATGTTCTTCTTTCTGACGAAGAAATGGAGAAGCTTATGAAGGAATATCCGAACGATTATCAGAAGCGCATTGAGCGTCTGTCCGAGTATATGGCATCGACCGGCAGGATCTACAAGAACCATCTGGCCACGATCCGTAGCTGGGCGAAGCGCGATGAGGAAAAGGCCAGGCCGGCAAAGCAGTACGATCATGGCAATTATCAGTTTGCCGCCGGAGAGAGCTTATGAAGGAATTCATGGATAAGCTCTTTGACCAGATGGAAGCGAGATCGGAGCCCAAAGAAGGGGAATATCTTGCGGAGGATGGTCTGCTGTATTGCGAGAAGTGCCATACCCCTGTCCAGTGCAGGAGAATGATCTTCGGAAAGCTGCGGACCCTTCCCTGCACCTGCAAATGCAGGCAGGAGGAAATGCAGCGCCAGAAGGAGGAGACAGAAGCCAGAGAGCGCATGATGCGGATCCAGAGGCTGAAGTCCACCGGAATCCAGGAGCGACACCTTCTGGACTGGCGTTTTGATACGGCAGAGGATACGGAAACTATCCGTTGGGCAAAGAATTATGTGGAGAACTGGAAGCAGGTCAGGGCCGAAAACCTTGGCCTTTTATTATGGGGCGATGTCGGGACCGGAAAATCCTTTGCGGCTGCCTGTATTGCCAATGCATTACTGGAGCAGTCAACGCCGGTCCTGATGACGAACTTTTCCAAGATCCTGAATCAGATGGGGACGATGTATTCGGAGGAGCGTTATCAGTATATTGCTTCCTTCAATCACTATCCTCTGCTGATCATCGATGATCTTGGTATCGAGCGCAGCACCGAGTATGCCAAGGAGCAGGTGTATGCAGTCGTGGATGAACGGTACAAGGCCAATCTGCCTCTAATCGTTACCACCAATCTGACCATCAGCCAGCTGAGGAATCCGGAGAGTGTGGCGGATGCCCGTATCTACAGCAGGATCCTCGAAATGTGTACGCCGGTGCATGTGGGCGGTTCGGACAGACGGCAGAGCGTCGGACGGGATAAGCAGGATATGGTGAGACACGTGCTGTTTCCCGGGAGAGGAGGCCCAGAGCGATGAAAGAGATTGGGGGGTGAGGAGGAATGCCGAGAAAGGGCGGAAATCCGTTCCTTAGCGGATACGAAGAAATCTTCTCCGGCGTCCGGGACGGCCCAGACGTTCAGCATGAACGGGTGCAGCAGATACCGCTCTCTGAACTGCATCCCTTTGAAGGTCATCCGTTCCGGGTGGTCGATGACGAGGAGATGCAAAAGACCGTAGAGAGCGTCAAGCAGTATGGTGTGCTGACCCCGGCGATTGCAAGACCGGATCCGGATGGAGGGTATGAAATCATTTCCGGACACCGGCGGATGCGGGCCTGTGAGCTTGCAGGAATCAAGACGCTGCCGGTGATCGTGCGGGATATGGACGACGATACCGCCATTATTTTCATGGTGGATGCCAATCTTCAAAGAGAGCATATCCTTCCCAGTGAGCGGGCGTTTGCGTATCGGATGAAGATGGAGGCGCTGAAGCATCAAGGGAAACGAGTAGATTTAACTTCGTCTCAAGTTGAGACGAAGTTGAGAGCGGATGAAACTATAGCTGAACAGACAGGGCAGAGCAGAGCTCAGGTTCAACGCTATATCCGTCTCACCGAGTTGATCCCTGAGATCCGCGACATGGTGGATGAGAAGAAGATCGCCTTCAATCCGGCGGTGGAGCTTTCCTACCTGAAGCCGGAGGAGCAGAAGGAATTTCTGGAGGCGATGGATTATGCACAGACTTCACCGTCACTTTCCCAGGCGCAGCGGATCAAACGGATGAGCCAGGAAGGGCAGTGTACGCTGGAGCAGATGTGCGATGTGATGAATGAGCTCAAGAAGGATGATATGACTACAGTTACCATATCCCACGATGTGCTCCGGAAATATTTTCCGAGGTCATATACACCGCAGCAGATGCAGGACGTTATCGTAAAGCTCCTGGATCAGTGGCAGAAGAAACGAAACAGAGATCAGTCAAGATAGGAGGCAGACCTATGTGCTACAGAAACGGTTATGGCTGCTGCAGCTGCAGCCAGGAAGACAGCAAAAACAAGAAATGCGAGAAGGAGAACTATAAGGGTATGACACATCAGGATTTTCAGGAAGCGGTGAAGGTGCTGGGGGCGATTTGCGACATGCTGGAGGATGAAGAGGACATCTGTGAGGAAGAACCGATTCTCATGATTGCAGTCACTCCCGGTAAGCCGCCGATTCTGATCACAGAGGACGAGGCGGAAGAGTTCCTTCCCTGCTTCGGCGAGGATGATGTTATCGAAGAGGCTCCGGATGTGGAGCTGGTCATGAGCTACGACAGAAGACTTCTCTTCACTGTAGGAGATCAGAAATATCTGGACGGTCCGGCGCTCATCTATGACCTTGATGATGAAGGCGATGTCATGCCGGTAACGGCAGAGGATATTTTCCGGGTACAGCAGATGCTCAAAAGACGCACCATGATGGTGACGGAAGAGGGGGAAAAGATGCCGGTGATTTCCCTGAACTGACGAATGCCGGTAAATATGCTGGGAAAGGAGGAAGCGGCCTATGCAGGAAGAGGTTGAGAACAGGACAGTCAATCTGGCAATAACGACGACCAAGTTGTCCTTCCGGTCTCTCTATGCAGCCTATATGAAATACAGGCATTATCGGTCTGAAAGAAAAACCGTGAAGGAGCAGAAAAAGGCACAGAAGGCGAAGGAAAAGTCAGAGATTCACGGCAAGCAGAGCGTGAAGGATCTGGTCGGTCAGAACCAGGGTGTTTCCAACATGGAAATCGCCAAGACTGACCTGAAGGGCTTTGAGCGGGTGACCAGGAAATACGGTGTGGACTACGCAATCCGGAAGGATCCTTCACAGGATCCGCCAAGGTATATCGTCTTCTTCAAGGCGAGGGATGCGGATGCACTGACAGCCGCCTTTAAGGAGTATTCTGCTGAGGTTATGCGGAAGGAGAAGCGGCCGAGTGTCCTGAAGCAGCTGAAGAAATTCAAGGCACTGGTAGCGTCTATTCCGGATAAGGTACGGAACAAGGATAAGGAGCATGCGCTATGAGGATCGATACAAAGAACCTGAAGCGGCTGCTCCTTTTGAATTTCCCCTATGTCTTTGTGGGGCTGTTTGCCACGAACCTTGGAGAAGGCTGGAGACTGGCCGAAGGAGCAAACTCGTCGGAAAAGCTTCTGTCATTTATGACGACGCTGCCAGCGGCACTCCAGAATCCGCTTCCGAGCCTTCATCCCATGGATCTGCTGATCGGCATCCTGTGCGGAGCGGCGCTTCGGCTGGCGGTTTATCTGAAGGGAAAGAATGCAAAGAAGTACCGGCACAACACGGAATACGGCTCGGCCAGGTGGGGAACGCATAAGGACATTGAGCCCTTTATGGATGAGAACCCGGAAAACAACATCATTCTCACAAAGACAGAGGGGCTGACCATGAGCAGCCGCCCGAAGAATCCGGCAAATGCCAGAAACAAAAATGTGCTGATTGTCGGCGGCAGCGGCTCGGGCAAGACTCGGTTTGTCCTCAAACCGAATCTTCTTCAGGCCCATTCTTCCTATGTCGTAACGGACCCGAAGGGCGACATTATTTATGACGTAGGCTGGTTTTTACACACGAAAAAGGGATATGCCATTAAGGTGTTCAATACCATCAATTTCAGGAAAAGCATGCATTACAACCCCTTCGCCTATCTGCATTCGGAGAAGGATATCCTGAAGCTGGTGACGACGCTGATGGCGAACACAAAGGGTGAGGGAAATGCCGGGGATCCTTTCTGGGAGAAGGCGGAAAAGCTGCTCTATACAGCGCTGATCGCCTATATCCACTATGAGGCGCCGGTGGAGGAGCAGAACTTTGCAACTCTGCTTGAATTTCTGAATGCCATGGAGGTCCGGGAGGATGATGAGGACTTCAAGAATCCGGTGGATCTGATGTTTGAAGCACTGGAAAAGAAGAAGCCCGGCTGTTTTGCCTGCAGGCAATACCGCCTTTTTTCCCTGGCTGCCGGCAAAACGATGAAAAGTATATTGATTTCCTGCGGTGCCCGTCTGGCTCCGTTCGATATCGCTGAACTTCGGGACATTACCGCTTATGACGAGCTGGAGCTGGATACCCTGGGAGATAAGAAGACAGCACTGTTCCTGATCATGTCGGATACAGATGCAACATTTAATTTCCTCATCGCAATGATTTACAGTCAGCTATTCAACCTTCTCTGTGAGAAAGCGGATGATGTTTACGGAGGGAGGCTGCCGGTGCACGTGCGCTGCCTGATCGATGAGGCCGCGAACATCGGTCAGATCCCGAACCTGGAAAAGCTGGTGGCGACCATCCGAAGCCGTGAGATCAGCGCCTGCCTGGTGCTGCAGGCTCAGTCGCAGCTGAAGGCAATCTACAAGGATAATGCGGATACCATCATCGGTAACATGGATTCCAGACTGTTCCTCGGCGGTACGGAGCCGACCACATTGAAGGATCTGAACCAGGCACTCGGGAAGGAAACCATCGACACTTACAACACCGGCGAGAGCAGGGGCAGGGAACAGTCCCACTCGCTGAACTATCAAAAATTAGGTCACGATCTTTTGTCCGTCGATGAGCTGCAGGTAATGAACGGCGGCAAGTGCATCCTGCAGCTTCGCGGTGTCAGACCGTTCCTGTCGGACAAATATGATCTGACCAGGCATCCCAACTATAAGTACACGTCAGGCTACGACAAAAAGTACACCTTCGATGTGGAGAAATATCTCGATCATCGGCTGAAGCTTCGGGCAAACGAAGAATTTGATGTCGTAGATGCTGACGAGACATGAAAGACAACTGAATATCATCGGTAATCAAGCTCTTTGCTTATGAAACGCGGAAGGCGTATTCGGCAGAGAGCTTCTTTATTGTCCGGAGAACGGATCTGCCGGAAAGCAAGCCATGCGGGCTGAAGAAGAAAAGAGAGGCTTTCGGCGGCAGGTCGGACAAAGGACAGAAACATGCTGCTATTTTGGCGGCAAAACAACATCACTGCCTGAGAGATGGCAGAAGAAAAAGGAGGACCTTTTATGGCATTCTTCAACAGCGCAATCACCGTTTTACAGACACTCGTCATCGCACTTGGCGCAGGCCTTGGAATCTGGGGAGCCATTAACCTGCTGGAAGGTTACGGCAACGACAACCCCGGCGCGAAGTCGCAGGGAATGAAGCAGCTGATGGCCGGCGGCGGTGTCGCTCTGATCGGGACCACTCTGGTGCCGCTTCTTTCCGGACTGTTCGGATAAAGGAGGTAACTGCCCTTGGATGCAATCCTTCAGCAGATTGCTGATTGGCTCAAGGGATTGCTCGTCGATGGCATCATGAACAACCTTTCCGGGATGTTTGATGCGGTCAACCAGCAGGTTGGGGATGTTGCATCCCAGGTAGGGAGGACGCCGGCAAGCTTTTCACCCGGCGTCTTCTCCATGGTCAGGAACATCTCGGAATCAGTCATCGTGCCGATCGCCGGGATGATCCTGACATTTATCGCCTGCTATGAGCTGATCCAGCTGATCATCGATCATAACAACCTGGCAAATTTCGAAACATGGATATTCTTCAAATGGGTCTTTAAGACCTTTGTGGCCGTCATGCTGATCACGAACACCTTCAACATCACCATGGCGGTTTTTGATGTGGCACAGCATGTAGTCAATGCAAGCGCCGGAATCATCTCCGGCAGCACGGCGGTAGATGCGTCTACGCTGGAATCGATACGGGGGACGTTGGAGGAAATGGAGCTCGGACCGCTTCTGGGGCTATTCCTACAGTCCTTTGTGGTGCAGCTTTGCTCCATGATCCTGTCCGTCGTGATCTTCGTAATCGTATACGGGCGTATGGTGGAGATCTATCTCATGACGAGTCTTGCACCAATCCCGTTCGCGACCTTCGGAAACAGGGAACAGAGCCAGATCGGCCAGAACTATCTCCGGTCGCTTTTTGCCCTCGGGTTCCAGGGCTTTCTCATCATGATCTGTATCGGGATCTATGCGGTGCTGGTGCAGACGGTATCCTTCTCCGATGACATTATCGCCTCCATCTGGGGCGTGATGGGCTACACGGTACTGCTGTGCTTTTCCCTGTTTAAGACGGGAAGCCTTGCCCGAAGCGTGCTTTCGGCGCACTGACGAAGGGAGGTAAAGCAAAATTGGCTATGTACGTTTCTGTCCCGCGGGATCTTTCGCGGGTCAAATCCAAAATTATTTTCAACCTGACGAAGCGGCAGCTCCTGTGCTTCGGCGCGGCAGCGCTGATCGGCGTACCTGCTTTCTTCCTGATCAAGAAAGCTACGGCCAATGTCAGCCTTGCTGCCATGAGCATGATCGTGATCATGCTGCCCCTGTTTTTCCTTGCCATGTATGAGCGGGACGGGCAGCCGCTGGAGGTGATCGCCAGGCATTTCATAGAAACGAAATTCATTCGCCCGAAGATCCGGCCATACCGGACCGATAACTATTACAGGACTCTGGAGCGGCAGGCATGGGCAGAAGAGGAGGTGGCAAAAATTGTTCGACGGCATCAGGAAACGGCTGAGAAGCCTGTTCGGAAAAAAGGAACCGGAGCAAAGCATAAGGCTGCCGGTAAACCTCACAAAGCGTGAGCAGAAGCAGGTCGAGGAGATCATCCGCAAGGCACGGCAGGATGACGGTATCCCGCGCACCGCGCAGCAGTCGATCCCGTTTCAGAGGATGTTTCCGGACGACATCTGCCGCGTAACCGACCGCTACTACACAAAAACCATTCAATATCTGGATATCAACTATCAGCTGGCTCAGGAGGAGGATCAGAAGGCCATCTTTGAGGAATGGTGCAGCTTTCTGAACTTCTTTGATAGCTCGATTCATTTCCAGCTGTCCTTTGTCAACATGGCGACGGATGAGGAGAGCTTTGAGAAGAGCATCCGGATCCCGCATAAGAAGGATCACTTCAATTCAGTGCGAAATGAATACAGCCAGATGCTTCGTACACAGCTGGCCCAGGGAAACAACGGACTTACAAAGACCAAATACCTGACTTTCGGCATTGAGGCGGACAGCATGAGGCAGGCAAAGCCCCGGCTTCAGCATGTACAGAACGATATCCTGAACAACTTCCGCAGGCTGGGGGTCCGGGCAAAGCCTTTAAACGGCAAGGACCGCCTGAAGCTTATGCATGACATGTTTCATCTGGGAGACCCGGACCGCTTCTATTTTGAGTGGAGCTGGCTGCCGGAAAGCGGGCTTTCGGTAAAGGACTTTATCGCCCCGACGGCATTTGCGTTCCCAGGCAGCAGATCCTTCCAGATGGGAGGGCTGCATGGTGCGATGAGCTATCTCAGCATTACGGCATCGGATCTTTCTGATGAGATGCTGAAGGATTTCCTGGAGATGGAATCCACCCAGATCCTGACCATGCATATCCAGTCCGTGGATCAGACGGCAGCCATCAAGACCGTGAAGCACACGATTACGGAGCTGGACCGCTCGAAGATCGAGGAGCAGAAAAAGGCAGTCCGGGCAGGATACGACATGGACATCATTCCGTCTGACCTGGCTACCTACGGTAAGGACGCGAAGGCACTCCTTCAGGAGCTGCAGAGCCAGAACGAGAGAATGTTTATGATCTCAATCCTGATGATGAATACAGGAAGGACGCCGCAGGAGCTGGAGACGAACTATTTCCAGGCATCCAGTATTGCTCAGAAATATAACTGCAACCTGCGCAGGCTGGATTTCCAGCAGGAAAATGCGTTGATGTCGAGCCTTCCTCTGGCGAAGAATCTGATCTGCATTGAGCGGCAGATGACCAGCAGTGCGACGGACATCATGATTCCGTTTACGACGCAGGAGCTGTTCCAGGATGGAAAAGAAGCCCTGTATTACGGGCTGAATACCATTTCCAACAACCTAATCATGGTAGACAGAAAACTCCTGAAAAATCCGAACGGTCTGATCCTCGGAACACCGGGCTCCGGTAAATCCTTCAGCGCCAAGCGTGAAATGGCCAATGCCTTCCTGGTGACGGATGACGATATCATCATCTGCGATCCGGAGGCAGAATATGCAGCTTTGGTACAGCGGTTTGAAGGGCAGGTCATCAAGATCAGTCCTTCCAGCTCGCAGTACATCAATCCCATGGACATCAATGCGAACTATTCGGAGGAGGATAACCCGATTGCCCTGAAGGCGGATTTCATCCTGTCCCTGTGTGAGCTGATCGTCGGCGGAAAGGAAGGCCTGCAGCCGGTAGAGAAGACTGTCATCGACCGATGTGTGCATCAGATCTATCAGGATTACTTTAACGATCCTTCTCCGGAGCGGATGCCGCTTCTGGAGGATCTGTACAATGCGCTGCTGGAGCAGGAGGAGAAGGAAGCGCATCATGTGGCAACAGCCCTTGAAATCTATGTCAAAGGCTCTCTGAACCTTTTTAATCACCGTACCAATGTGGACATCAACAACCGCCTGGTCTGCTATGACATCAAGGAGCTCGGAAAGCAGCTGAAAAAGATCGGCATGCTGATCGTGCAGGACCAGGTCTGGGGCAGAGTGACGGCAAACCGGAGCGCCGGAAAGACGACCCGCTACTATATGGACGAGTTCCATCTGCTGCTGAAGGAGGAACAGACAGCTGCCTACAGCGTCGAGATCTGGAAGCGGTTCCGTAAGTGGGGCGGCATTCCGACCGGCATTACGCAGAACGTGAAGGATCTGCTGTCATCGCGCGAGGTGGAGAACATCTTCGAGAACTCCGACTTTGTATATATGCTCAACCAGGCTGCTGGCGATCGGGCGATTCTTGCAAAGCAGCTGAATATATCCACTCATCAGCTGTCCTATGTGACGCATTCCGGCGAAGGCGAGGGGCTGCTGTTCTATGGCAACGTGATTCTTCCGTTCGTGGATCATTTCCCGACGGATCTGGAGCTCTATAAGGCCATGACTACAAAGCTGTCCGAGGTCCAGGCTGCACAGGCGGGTGCTTAAGCAGGAGGTGGCAATGCAGACAAAAACGACAAAGCTGCGCTTCTCACCGGATGATCTTGCGGATGCAAAGGTCAGAAGGGCGGCTGAGAAGGCGGAAAAGGCAGTGGAAAAGGCAGATGCGGCGAAAGCCCGTCTGCCGAGCAAAAAGCTGAGGACAAAAACAACGACAGCGCAGGCACAGGGAGAAAAGCTGCGGTTCGGAAAGAAAGAAATCGTAGTAGAGGAGACCGTGAAAAAGCCTGCGGCTATAGGAAAGAAGGCAGCGGCAAAGGGTGCTGCGGCATCGGTATCAGGAGCAGTCCATAAGCAGGCATCAGAATATCAGGATGATAACGTGGGCGTGCAGGCTGTCAATGAGTCAACAGGTGCTGCGGAGGCGGCGGTGCAGACCGGGGATACACTCCGGTACAGTTATAAGCTGAAAAACTACCATCATGCTGAAAAGCTGGAGGCGAGAGCGGACAAGGCCAATGTCGAAGCACTGTTCCAGAAGGATGCGTCAAAGAATCCCGGCGTAGCCTCCAATCCGTTTTCCCGCTGGCGGCAGAAGCAGGCGATCCGGAAGGAATACGCAGCCATGAAGGCAGGGAAGGAATCGGCCGGAACAGCGGCCTCTCATGCTGTCAGTGGAGGGGCAAAAGCAGCACAGGGTGCGGGAAAGGCCGCAAAGGAAGGTAAGAACATCGGAACCTGGGCAGTGAACGTTGTGAAAAGCCATGGCCATGTGCTGCTGGTCCTGGGCGGACTGTTACTGGTGATCCTGATCGTAGCCGGTTCCATTTCTTCCTGCTCCGTATTCATGCAGGGCGGGACGAATGTGGTGATCGATACCTCCTATACGGCAGAGGATGCTGACATTCTCGGAGTCGAGGAGGACTACAAGGAAATGGAAGCGGAGCTGCAGACTCGGCTCGACAACATCGAGGACGAGTACGACGGGTACGACGAGTACCGCATCTCGTCCGATCAGATAGGACATGACCCATATGAGTTGGCGTCATACCTGACCATCGTGTTCCAGAGCTATAAGAGGGATCAGGTCCAGAGCACTCTGCAGGAGCTTTTTGACAGTCAGTATGAGCTGACTGTTGAGGAAGAGGTCGAGATCCGGACCAGAGAGGTGGAACATTCCTCCACGGATCCGGAGACAGGTGAAGAGGATACCTGGACTGAGACTGAAGAGTACGAGTACTACATCCTCAATGTAAACCTGAAAAATAACGGCCTTGGGAAAGCAATTATGGAGGCCGGACTCACCGAAGATGAAATGTCCAGGTATGCAGTTCTGATGCAGACCTACGGCAACAGAAGAGAAATCTTCGGTGACAACCCCTATGCGGTAGCGGTCGAGGATGTCCTGCACTACGACATTCCGGGAGAAGCCCTGACGGATGAAAAATTCCGCCGGATGATCGCAGAAGGTGAAAAGTACCTTGGCTATCCGTATGTCTGGGGAGGGTCTTCCCCCAGTACAAGCTTTGACTGCTCCGGTTTTGTTTCCTGGGTGGTTAATCACAGTGGGAACGGCTGGAGTGTCGGCCGGCAGACGGCGGAAGGTCTCCGCCAGTGCTGCAGCATTATTCCCAAAAGCTCTGCAAAGCCGGGAGACCTGATCTTTTTCAAGGGTACTTATAACACGAGCGGCGCTTCTCATGTAGGCATCTATGTCGGGGACGGCATGATGCTGCATTGCGGGAAGCCCATCCAGTACGCAAGTTGTGAAACCAGCTACTGGCAGTCACACTTTTATTGCTTTGGGCGTTTGCCATAAGGGCAGGAAGGCGAGGATATATGGACGATTCAAGACTGAAAAGAATCGGTGCGGAGCTGAAAAAAGCCCGCACCCGGCGAGATGAATGGGAAGGAAGAGTAAAGGAGCTGGAACGGAAATATAAGGAGGCGGAAAATACCTGCATCCATGACATGGTGCATGCCGCAAACCTGTCTCCGGAACAGCTGGCCATTCTGATCGAACAGAGCAGAAGGTCTGTGCCAAATGGAGATCCCGAAATGATATTTGATCAGAGTGAGGAGGAAACGGAAGAATGATGAGACGAAAGCTTGCCGCTCTGCTTGCGGCAATTTTGTTTGGAACAGCGGCGGTGCCCACAACGATTGCCTATGCGCAGGGAAACGATCCGGATGCGGCTGCAGTAACCGAAGTAACGGAGACGACGGAAAAGGAAGATCCTGAGCAGGCCGATGATGCGGCTGAAGCCGGTGAAACAGAAGGTGAAATAACCGAGGAAGAAGCACTTTCCGAAGTGGCCAGGCTGATTACCGGGAATCCGGACTTCTTCTCTGCGATGATCGGAGATATGGATCCGGAGACACTGGAAATCCTGATGAAGAATCCGAAGCTCCTTGGATATTTTCTTCCGACACTTCATGTCACGGTCACGGACGGTACTGTGAAAATCGCTTATAAGGATCAGGAGACAGAGGAGACCATCCTGACCGGAACTGTAACAACGAACGGCAGCAATCTGAATGTCCGCACCGGTCCCGGCATCGGGTATGACATTATTTCCAGTCTTGCGAACGGCTCTCAGATCAAGGTGCTCGGTGAGAAGGACGGCTGGTATCAGATCGAGTTTCCTGCAGATATCGCCTATGTCTGCGGCCAGTATGTGAGGTTGAATGAGGTCGCCACGGCGGAAACACCGGAGGGCTACAGCTTTGATATCACAGGAACCGATATGGCGGCATTTCTGTCTGCCTTCAGCAGCCTGTTTGAGGGCGAACCGCAGGTCATCCCTGAAGTACACGGATTGACCCCGGACGGGAACCTTACACTGGTTGACGATCTTGGAGAGAAGACCGGTGAAGGACAGCAGTTCATCACACTGGTTACCAGGGCCGGAAACTATTTTTACCTGATCATCGACTGCAACGAAAAGGGCGAGGAAACGGTTCATTTCCTGAACATGGTTGATGAGCGGGATCTGTTTTCCCTGATGGATGAAGACGAGGCCTCAGCTCTGGCAGCGCAGATGGAGGCAGAGAAGGCGGCTCAGGAAGCTGCGGCGGCCCCGCCTGCTACACCTTCCGACCAGGAAAAGGAACCTGTGGAATCGGAGAAGGAAGAAAAGCCGGCCCGCAACATGCTGCCGGCACTGATCGCACTTCTGGTGCTTCTTGGAGGCGGCGGAGCTTTTGCCTATATGCAGCTGAAGGGAAAGAAGCAGCAGGAAGCAGAGAGACCGGATCCGGATGCGGATTATGAGGACGAGGACATGTCCGATTATGACATGCCGGAAACGGAAGAGGAAGCTGAAGCCTCCGAAGAGGAAGAGGATTACAGCGATGATTCCGATGAGGATGAGTCTGAATAAGAAAGGAGCGGAACGCTATGGATGAGATCAGCATTAAGTTCGGAAAGGGACTGGCAGAGCCCTTTACCGGCAAGGACGGAAAGGAATTCATGAGGATTCTGATTCCGAATCAGGATCCCGGAGACAAGACGCCGTGGGCGAGCTTCGTGCTGCCGGCCAAGGCAGTTCATGAAAATCAGTACGGCAAGGGCCTTTGGGCCAAGATTCCGGCAGAAGGAACCACGGTCGTGACGAAGCCGGTTTTGAAAGGGCAGGACGAACAGGGCAAGAACATCTGGGAGGATGTGAAAACCAAGGTTCCCAATAAGGAACTCAAGGGAATGGTCGAGGCATATAAGACCAGGGATCCGCAGACCAGAGAAGCTCAGCCCCGGGAATCTGCCAGAGAAAAGCTCGATGCTCTCGTGAAGGACACGGCAGCAAAGCTCACTCCGGAAAAGACTCTAAAGGCTAAGTCCAAAAAGGCCCCGGAGCTGTGAGGCAAAGAGGCGGCGCAAGCTGCCTCGATACATAAATTCTTCGTTTTTGTGCATTCGGTCACATTTTCTTAATGATCTTATGGTATGCTTGCGAATAGCTGAGAAGAAAAGAGCTCGATAACTCGAAGTTTGTGGAGGTTCGCCGTGGTGGGCTTTTGGGTATTCATGTTGATAATGGTTTTGCTCATACCAATTACAATGATCGTATTCGGGAGGTTGTTTTCGAATAAAGCTCCAAAAGATATAAACTATACTTTCGGATATCGAACGAAAAGATCTATGATGAACATGGAAACATGGAAGTTTGCTCACGAGTATATTGGTAAGCTCTGGTTCATTTGCGGACTAACACTTTTACCGTTCTCTGTTGTCATAATGGTATTTGTGCTTGGAAAGGACCCCAAGACAGTTGGAACTGTTGGGGGGATTCTTACATTTGTGCAGATGATTCCTATGATTGGAACGATTATTCCAACTGAAAATGCGCTCAAGAAAAACTTTGATGAATTCGGAAGACGTAGATAACTTCCGGTT
>Ga0256406_1004113_pt1 | contig 17142 bp, 13 predicted proteins | sample RumenRJG_03DNA_FD_185986 | JGI IMG/M metagenome (GOLD analysis project Ga0256406, IMG submission 185986) | Bovine rumen microbial communities from Lethbridge, Alberta, Canada - RJG_03 | ecosystem: Host-associated > Mammals > Digestive system > Stomach > Rumen | place: Canada: Alberta | collected...
TTCAATATCAAGCGCAACACCATGACGACGGTAAACGTTGACCTTACCAAAACTCAGTATGACGGAATATCCATCGATGAGGAGAATGGCGACCTTTGGAAGGACAGCGTCAACTTTGAGTTGTAATACACTAAATATACAGTAGTGAATCATATTTACATTATACCCTCTTAAATCCTACTGATAATCAAGTGCTTTCTAATCGGGTATCTTTTACGCTCTAAGATACCCGATTAGCTTGTAAAAGTTACCGTTTTATCTTCTAATTGGGTATCTTTTACGACCTAATTGGGTATCTTTTAGAACTTTATTTGGTATGCTTTTGCAACGTGTTGTGTATTAGCTAGTTATGAAAGCTGTTCTTGTCTTTATTTTATAGCTTCAAGTCTAGTTTTAGCGGTAGGTGATCACTGTAACCACCATTGTATTTGGGACCCATGTAGAAGCGATAGGGCTTGAAGCCGCCATATTTGGAATCGGGTTCAAGTAGGAACTTGTCATCGATGACGCGGCAATGATGGAGTTTGGATGCTAGGTTACGGCTAATGATTATTTGGTCGAGACTTCCCCATTTCCCATGATAGCGATAAGTGCCCTTAGCACCATTGTTACCTTTGGCGTTGGCGGAAACATTGACCATGTCGTGGGAATAAATGAGTCCGAGAGAAGGACTGTCAGAATAGTCATTGAAGTCTCCAAGGGCTATGATGTAAGCACTAGGTGAAAAATTTCTGATGGAGTCGATAGTCTGACAAAGCCTTTCAGCCACGAGTAGCCTGTTCTTGCGTGTGAACTTTTCGCCACCTGACCGGCTTGGAGCATGAACGACGAGAAAATGCAATGTGTCGCCGGTTATAATCCTTCCTGAAACATAGAGAATGTCCCTTGTAGGACGCATATCCTTTATTGGTTTTATCCGAAAAGAATTATGATTTAGCAAAGCAAAGGAGAAAGGGGAATAGAGTAGTGCAACATCAATACCACGTTCGTCGGGCGAATTGGTCATTACGTACTCATAGCGTGCTTTTCGTAAGACAGAACGCTTGGTGAGGTCACGTAAAACAGAGTCGTTTTCAACCTCACACAATGCAATTATATCCGGCAATGCCCATCCGGTTGAGTCCTGACCACAAGCAATCAGCTCTTGCCCTATTTTATTCAGTTTCTCCCAATAACGGTATGTAGTCCATCTATGGGTGGATTGAGGCAGAAACTCATAATCATTCTTGCCTGCATCATGAAGAGTATCAAAAAGGTTCTCGGTGTTTAACTCAACAACCGAGAACCTTGTTTGGGCTTTTGTATCGGTTATGCAGAACAGGTTGATTATGACAAAGAGCAACAGAAATGCTGGAATAAACTGTTGCCATTGCCGTAATGACTTCCTAAAAATTTGCCGATACATTTTATCAAGAGTCAGTCTTAATTGTGTTTAATCTCAATATCCTGCTTTACGTTGTTGCGAATCTTCGTCAGATAGGCTTTCATGCCTGCAGCATCCTTATTGTCGATGATTTGCAGTAATTCCTTCAACTCGGTACGGATCTTAGCCACCTGGTCGTGAGTGTAAGGGTTGAAGAGAATCTCCTGAAGCAAGTAATCGTCCTCATTCAGTACACCTTTGGCAATCTGCATGTGGCGCTTGAAGGTCGTTCCCGGTGCGTCTTGATGTTTCATCACAGCCGCGAAGACGAACGTTGAAACAAACGGAATACTCAGTGAGTAGGCCACCGTCTTATCATGTTCCTCGAAAGTGTACTCATAGATGTTCAGTCCCAGCTTAGAGTATAAATCCTTGAAGAAGATGCGACCCATATAATCACCTTCTGTTATTATGATGGCATTTTCTTCACTTAGTTGATTGAGGTTGGCAAAAGTAGGTCCGAACATAGGGTGCGTCGATACATACCGGTGACCGCTCTTTTCATACCAGTCTTTCAGTCCCGTCTTCACCGAACTTATATCAGAAATTATACAGTCCTTCGACAGATAAGGCAAAACTTCCTCGAATGCAGGAATAGTATATTTTACTGTAACGGCATTGATTACGAGCTCAGGGTTGAACTCCTTAACCTCGTCTAATGTCTGGAAGCGCTGGCAGTTGTATGTAAACCGCATGCGCTTTGGGTCTTTCTCGTAAACTCCGACTTCATGGTCGAAGCTGAGCAGGTCGATGAAGAATGACCCCATCTTGCCTGCTCCCATAACTAATATTCTCATGTGGATTTTATTGGTTGACTATCTCAAGTTGCTGACGGACTGATTCCTCATGGATAAGCTCGAAGATGTGGGCGATACATTCAGGGTCGATGCCGATAAGACTGCCCTGAGCGCCACGCTTCTCCAGAATCTCATTATAACGATTTGCCTGAAGGACTGTCATATTGTGCTCCTTCTTGTATACTCCAATCTCACGGCACACGCGCATACGTTTAGCAAGCAAGTCCATGAGATCGTTATCTATTTCGTCGATTTGACCACGGAGCTGACGGATACCTTCAGTGGTTGTGTGCTCATCACGGATAACGAGCAATGACAGGATATAGTCGAGTACGTCAGGAGTAACCTGCTGCTTTGCATCGCTCCACGCCTCATCGGGGTTGCAATGGCTCTCGACGATAAGTCCGTCAAATCCCAGATCCATTGCCTGCTGGCAGAGAGGAGCAATAAGGTCGCGTCGTCCACCTATATGGCTAGGGTCACAGATTATCGGCAGATTTGGAATGCGGCGATGTAGCTCGATAGGAATCTGCCACATAGGCAGATTGCGGTAGATCTTCTTGTCAGGACTGGAAAATCCGCGGTGGATGGCTCCCAAACGCTTAATGCCAGCCTGGTTGATGCGCTCCATTCCACCAATCCACAACTCAAGGTCTGGATTGACCGGGTTCTTAACGAGTACCGGTACGTCAACACCTTTCAGACTGTCGGCAAGAGCCTGCATGGCAAACGGGTTAGCGCATGTGCGGGCTCCGACCCATAGAATATCAATTCCGTATTTCAGTGCTAACTCCACATGTTCAGGGGTTGCCACTTCTGTAGCAGTGAGCATACCCGTTTCCTTCTTTACCTCCTGCATCCATGGGAGAGCCTTCTCGCCGTTGCCCTCAAAGCCTCCTGGCTTTGTGCGTGGCTTCCAAATTCCTGCACGGAACATGTGACAGCCTTTAGCTGCCAATTGCTTTGCTGTGGTGAGTACTTGCTCCTCGGTCTCTGCTGAGCATGGTCCTGCGATGACACATGAAGGGCGTTCGTTGTCACTCGGAAGATTCAATGGTTCAAGGTCTAATTCCATATCGTTTTGTTTTTTTAAGTTCCTATTTAAATACCTTCTTTATTCTCTCTAGTGCTTCCTTTATCTTATCGTCCTTGGCACAGAGGGAGATGCGGATATATCGGCGTCCGTTCTTGCCGAAGATGAATCCCGGGGTTATGAAGACACGGGCCTCGTGGAGGACTTTCTCGGTGAGTTGCTCTACATCCTCATATTTGTCAGGAATCTTTCCCCAGAGGAACATACCAACTTGTGTCGGGTCGAAAGTACAACCGAGGACATGCATTATCCTTTCGGCAATAGTACGGCGACGACGGTAATTCTCTATGTTGTTCTCGTGATGCCATTCCGGTGTATTCGTGTTGAATGCCTCAGCGGCTGCTAGCTGAATGCCACGGAATGTTCCGTTCTCAATGTTGCTCTGTACCTTGAACATCCAAGAAATGTATGTTGGATTGCTTATCATCATTGCCACACGCCAACCAGGCATGTTATGGCTCTTCGACATAGAGTTGAACTCAATGCAATGCTCCTTTGCGCCGGGTACCTGCATAAGACTCATAGGGTGTTCGTTGAGGATGAGAGAGTAAGGATTGTCGTTGACGACGACAATATCATGCCGATTGGCAAAGTCGACGAGTTTCTCGAAAGTTTCCATCCTTGCATTTCCGCCTGTCGGCATGTTCGGATAGTTTGTCCACATCACCTTAACGTGGCTTAGGTCCATCTTCTCCAATGCGTCAAAGTCTGGTTGCCAGCCGTTGTCCTCCCGAAGGTCATAATAGTTAATCTTTGTCCCGAATATCTTGTTTATAGCCGTATAAGTAGGGTATCCAGGGTCAGGGATGAGAACTTCGTCGCCGGGATTGCAGAAAGCCAAGGTAACATACATTATTCCTTCCTTGGAGCCAATTATCGGTTGCAACTCTTTTGCCCAATCGACATCTACTCCGTACGTGCGCTTGTAGAATCCCGCCATAGCCTTTCTGAGCTCCGGAATGCCAGATGTGGGCTGATAGCCGTGGGCGTTAGGATTGTGAGCCACCTCGCAGAGCTTGTCGATAGTCTGCTCCGATGGCGGCATGTCAGGACTTCCGATGGCAAGACTGATAATGTCTTGTCCTTCGGCATTCAGTTTAGCTACTTCCTTCAACTTGCGTGAAAAGTAGTACTCTTGTATCTCGTTAATTCTTTCGGCTGGTTTCATGTTACTTTGCTTCTTTGTATTCTCCAAGAATCTTTATGTCTTTTACCAATGGGGTTATAGCGTCGATGGACTGACGGTATCGCGTGAGATTGTCGAATGTAACATCGACATAGAACAGGTATTCCCATTCGTGCCCGATAATAGGCAGGCTTTGTATCTTGGTGAGGTTTATGTCGTAGAAAGAGAGAATAGTGAGAATTTTGCTCAGGCTCCCTTCCTGATGCGGCAGGGAGAAGACCAGACTTGACTTGTCGACATCTTCAAGCGGGCGGACAAAGGAAGCTTTCTGCGGGTTGCAGGTTACGAGGAATCGGGTAAAGTTATGTTTGTTGTCTTCGATGCTGTCCTCCAGAATCTTCATCCCATACATCTTTGCTGCCGACGCATTGCAAATTGCTGCTTGTCCATGAAGACCGTTCTCGGCGATATGTTGTGCTGCTCCTGCGGTGTCCTCAGCTTCGACGGCTTTCATCTCCGTGTGCTTTGCCAGGAACTGGCGGCACTGCATGAGAGCTACAGGGTGGGAGTGGACTTCGGTTATAGAGTCCCAGTCGTCATCAGGAAGACAACAGATGCAGTGCTGTATGTGAAGCTTGTGCTCACCGACGACCGTCGTGCCCGACATGCGAAGCAGCTCATAGTTGTGGAGCAGGCTCCCCGCAATAGTGTTCTCTATAGCGAGCATCGCTATTACCGTGGGGTCGTCCTTGACACTGCGGAATACATCCTCGAAGGTGTCGCAGCAGATAAGCTGCAACTGTTCTCCGGCGAAGTACTGATGGGCAGCTATGTCGTGGAAACTGCCAAGTTCTCCTTGTATTGCTATTCTTTTCATACTCAAACAAAAAACGGTCCAGCTCCTTGATGGGGCGGGACCGTTTCGTTATATATTAATTTTCTGTTTGTTCTTAAATCCTAAGTTGAAAATCTACACGCAACTTCCCGCTTCACAATTTCTTGCAAAGTAAAAATAATAATAAGATGCGTATAGCTTCATAATTTGCTTTTTGTTTCGTTTACGAATGCAAAAGTATAACTTTTATTTCATATTTGCAAACGATTTGCAATGTTTTTTATAAAAAATAATCTTGGATGTGTTTAAGAAGTAGGATTCTCCTTGCTTTCCTGCCTGGCTTCTTCCTTCTGCTCTTCAGCCTGTATCTCGTCAGGACTCAGTTCCAAAAGTTTTCTGCCATCCTCATCGGCACCTTCCTTGTCGCCCATAGCCAGTTTCACCGCACCTCGCTCACGGAAAGCCTCTATTCGGAAAGGATTGACATCGGTTACCTTGTCGTAGTACTTGACGGCTTCCTTATAGTTCTCGCGTGCGCGCTCAATTCTCGCCTTGAACAGGAATACGTCCTCGTCGTTTTCGGTATGCTCAAGAAGCCATTGTGCGTCACGGTCAGCACCGTTTATGTCGCCCATCTCCAACAGAATGTCACCACGCAGCTCGTAGGCATCGACATACTTATCGTCGAGCTCTATCGCCTTGTTTATCATAGCGAGTGCATTGACATAATCTCCCTTGCCACGATAGGCGCGTGAGTAGAACTGATAGACTACAGGGTTGTCCTTGTTTATGTCGAGGGCATGTCGGCAAGCGTCCGCCATGGCATCATAGTCTTCTGTCATGTATGCTACGCTTGTCATACGGATGAAAATATCCTGATTGTCGGGTTCGGCATCAGCCAGTACTTGCAGTTCCTTGTAAGCCGGAAGAAGCTCGTTGTTGCGGATGTAAGCCTGAGAGAGATAGTCGTGAATCTCAAGGTCATCTTCAATATCGAGGGCGTGGCGGAAACACTTGATGGCATAGTCGTACTGTCCCGTGTGCAGAGCTCGCACACCGTCGTATTTAAGTACGTCGAAGTTTTTCTCCTTTGTCTCAGTTTCCTTTTCGCCGGTTTCATCATGGTGAGTACCGAACAGTTTCTTTAAGAAGTTCATAGGTCTAAAAGTGATTGTTAATGAATGCAAAGGTAAAGGAAAGAAAGGACAATTCAAAATAAACTTCTCTTTTTATTTTGTACTACGGTTGATTTTTAGTAGCTTTGCAAAAAGAAATTACCGCTATGAGAATCATTAAAGACCTAAGGATATTGCTCTTTGCATTTGCTTTGCAAATATGCGTTGTCGGCGTGGCTCAAACGACATTATCCGGGCTTGACCCATCGAAGTTCTCTGCATTCATCGACGGGAAACAAACAGCTCTGTACACTCTTAAGAACGTTAAGGGCGAGGAGGCTTGTATCACCAACTATGGGGCTCGTCTTGTCTCGCTCATGGAGCCCAACTGGAATGGACGAATGGAAGACGTAGTACTCGGTTATGATAATGTATGGGATTACCACACCAAGGGACAGAACTTCGGTGCAACGGTAGGCAGGTATATAGGTCGTATAATCGGTCCGAAGATAACTATTGATGGAACTACGTACAACTTGCAAGAGAATGGAAAGGGTGTTGTCTCTCATGGCGGGAAACCTGGATTTGCCGACAGGGTGTGGGACGTTGTGAATGTCGGTCCTCAGTCGTTGACCTTGAGGTATGTCTCGCCTGATGGTGAGAATGGATTTCCCGGCGAACTTACCACGACACTGACGTATATCCTCAGAGATGACGGGGCTCTGAGCATAGATTTCATAGCAACTACCAATAAGCCTACGGTGGTTAACCTTGCCAACCATTCATTCTTCAACATCTCGGGGAATCCAGAGCGGAGCGTGGAAACGCAGAGTTTATGGGTCGATAGTAAAGAGATAGCCGAGTACGATAAGAACAAGAATGTTACAGGCAGCTTCCTAAATGTGAAGCATACGCCATTCGATTTCCGCAAGCCACGACAGATAGGCGAAAGAATAGATGATGATAACGAGCAATTGAAGATTACCGGTGGTTACGACCATGCTTTCTCATTGTTCCATGCTGGTGATATAAACCGTCCTGCAGCTATACTGTATGACGCTCAGAGCGGACGGGCACTGACCGTATACACTACCGAGCCTGCCTTGCAGGTTTACACTGGTAATGGACTGAAAGGTAATCAGGTGGGAAAGAAGGGAATTAAATACAAACGCAGGTGTGCAATTTGCCTTGAGACACTTCATTTTGCCGACTCGCCTAACAAACCACACTTCCCTTCGACACTTCTGCGTCCGGGACAAACCTACCATACACGGACGGTGTATGTTTTCTCTACCGATCCGCCCCTGATAATGAAGGCAAAATAGAATAGGTTGAAAAGGGAAAACTTATATCTGATTGATGTCGACATAGCCATGCATGACGGCGTAGATGGTAAGGGCTGAAACGCTTTTCATTCCTAGCTTGTCGGTGATATTCTTTCGATGGGTTATGACAGTTGATAACCCGATATTCAACTTGTCGGCAATCTCCTTGTTGATGTAACCTTGGACGACAAGGGCGAGCACTTCTATCTCCCTGTTGCTGAGAATCTTGTTGTGTAGTACACCTGGCATTTGCGGCAGGTTCTTACCACCGGCATGTCCGAACTGCATTATCTTCAGCATCTGTTTTATAAGGTCGTCCTCCGGCTGGTTGACGCAGAAACTGTGGAATCCTGATATTTGCGTTTTTGGATTGCTCGACAGGGTAAGTACAAGAGTACGGTGAATATTCTTGTTGAAAAAGTCTAAGTGACCGAGCACTATGTTCTGAGCTACAAAGAAATGGATGTAGTTGTCGGGACCGGCTTCCATGAATTCGTCGAACGAGCAGAAAGTATGCACGTCCATGATAGGGATAACGTTCTGCAATATCTGCCTGAGTCCTATTACAGCCAGCATATTACTGTCGACAATAGCCATCTTTGGCCGTTCCATTTTTTTGTTCGCTAAGTCCATCTTTTTATAATGTATTTGTATAAGGGAGTATTTGATTCTTTACTCTTCGTTCTTCACTCTTAACTTATCAGAGTTTGACGCTGCTTATGTCGACCAGATTGTTTACTATTGCATAGATAGTAAGACCGGCAGGGGAATGAATCTGCAATTTCTTCGCTATGTTTCTGCGGTGGGTGATGACGGTGTTCGTGGAAATGCAGAGATGGTCGGCAATCTCCTTGTTTGTCATGCCTTGGACGACGCAGATAATGACATCCTTCTCACGATTGCTCAGAGCCTCGGTTGCATCAGGATTCTTGTTTATCATATTGCTGATGGTCACGGAGACGTCCGATTGCTTGCTCTTCTGTTCAAGATGACGGACCACGGGAATGAATATCTCCTCTTCGACACGTGCGTGCTGTGCAAGAAAGTCCTCGCAGTTGTAGAGGTCATAGAGGGTAGCCATGAGTTGATTATTATGATGAACGTCCGATGGCAAGTACTTAATTATGATGTTTTTGAGTTCGCCCAACTTCTGATCGGTCTGCCCGTGATGGCGTGAGTATGTATCAATGTCGAAGTCACTTGTAAGCGTGTCGCCAGCAAGGAGTTTATCGACGTATGGGAAGACCGTTTTCTCCTCATACTTCATGTGGTTCTGTATGGAGCGTGCATACTCGTCATAGAGTTTCATGATGAGGCGTGCGAGATTGTCGTTTTCATCGAGAGCCTCGGTGAGCTCCCGACGGATGAAAGGCAGTTCGAAGCCGAGATAATACTGATGGCTTGCTTTGAGATACTGCATCAGTGTGGATACCGACAGGCGGTCGGCATCGTCGAACTCTTTGTATCCATTGATGGTGAAGTTGACAACGGCAAGGAAAGTGTATGTGTCAACATGCTGCTCATTGCAAACTTCACGGACGGTCTTGTCGCCAAATCCAAGGTTTATGCCAAAGCAGCCAAGAATCTGCAGTAGGTCATAATTATCGCGGATAAGGACTATCATCTTGTCATCCGCCTCATACATCTTCTGATTCTTCATAATATTTTCGTCATACTTTCAATATGCAAAATTATACAAATTCTAATAAAACGGATAACTTTTTGCCGCAAATAGACCTTCTATAGGGGCAAAATACCTAATTTTGGGGATAACGGCACAATACCAAATAATGAGTATTGCCGCAATAAAAGCTAGTTTGTACCTTTGCAAACGAAAAAAATAAGTGCAGAGATAATTGCCATTCCCGGACAAACAACTCATCGGTATTTCACCAATTACAAGAAGATATTGTTTAAGTTGCTGACGAGACCGCAATTATACTTCTGCACTTTTTTCGTTTATTTATCCAAATCAAATTGAGCGAAAAAAACTCACTAACCAACCCCCATGAGTGAGTACACGTGGTTACCTATTACTGATATACAGTGCCAATAATGCTAATCAAAATGTGGTATTAATATCAAAGAAAAACAAAAATTCCATAATTTTTAGGTATTGCTCACTTTTTTAAGACTCTCTACCTTTGCACTCGGATTTTGAAGCAGGTTATAACTAACAAGTATATATAATATAGCATATTCACATACACATTTATATTCAATGAATAAATTTACTTTAGGAATCACATCAGCAGTCCTGGCTTTGGGTATGGCTACAACAGCAAATGCCCAGGTAAGCGCAGTTGACTCAGTGATGAACCATGCCGGCGGACACCGTCTGAGTGTTGGTGGCTATGGTGAAGCAACCTATAGCCGAATGTTCTATAGTGATAATGGTAACCGCTACTCTAAACCGGGAAGTTACAAGAATGACCCTAGTCACGGACAATTTGACATTCCTCACGCAGTAATCTACCTTGGTTACGATTTCGGCAAGGGATGGTCAATGGGCTCAGAGATTGAGTTCGAACACGGTGGTACAGGTTCTTCCATTGAATATGAAGCAGATGAGGCTATTGAGTTCGAGAATGAACAGGAGAAAGGCGGCGAGGTAGAACTTGAGCAGTTCTGGTTGCAGAAGTCCTTCGGCAAGTACCTCAACATCCGTGCCGGACATATCGTTGTTCCTTTCGGACTGACCAATGCTCACCATGAGCCTCTGAACTTCTTTACCGTTTACCGTCCTGAGGGCGAGAACACAATTCTGCCTTGTACATGGCATCAGACTGGTGCATCTGTATTCGGTCGTCTGGGTGACTGGCGTTATGAGGCTCAGTTCCTTGCCGGTCTCGACATCTTCCACTTCGATGGTGCCAACTGGATTCAGAAAGGTACTCACAGCCCTTACGAATTTGAGCCAGCCAATAAATATGGTGCTTCACTTCGTATAGACAACTACAGTATTCCTGGCTTGAGATGGGCTATAAGCGGCTACTATGGCATGGCAATGCATAATAGTGTTCCTCATGACATGGAGTCGGGAGCCAACAAGAAGATCAAGGGTAATGTCTACCTCGGTAGTTTCGACTTCACATTCAACAGGTTCAACTGGATTGCCCGTGGTAACGTCGACTATGGATATGTTAGCGATGCCGACTACATCAACAATCTTAATCGTCCTGGTAACCCTGCAAATGGTATCACTCCTTACGAGACAGGCAAGGGCGCTCCGTTTGGAAGTCATGCTGTTGCAACAATGTTCGAAGTCGGTTACGACATCTTCTCACAGATTAACAAGCTCCGTGAGGACAAGCAGAAACTTTATCTTTTCGGTCACTTCGAGTATTATAACTCTTACGTTCACTCACAGACACGTAAGTACTACAACAAGCGCATCTGGGCTTTCGGTGTAAATTACTATCCAATTCCTCAGATTGCCATTAAGGCTGAGTACAACCACCGTGACCTCACAAGTCCGTACAATGACGAGCCATCACTCAACATCGGTATCGCCTACGAGGGTTTCTTCATGTAAAAACAAACATTAACTTCTATTATATTTAAACACAATGAAAAAGTTAACAAAATTTGCGCTTATGCTCTTCTGTGGAGCATTCGCACTGGGTTTCACTTCTTGTAGTGATGATGACGACAACACTACTGCTGATGCTACTCAGCTTGATGTAACAAGCAGTAGCAGCACACTGTCAAACATCGTTACCAACTATGTAGACAATGTAGTCAACCCAACTTATGCCGACCTGCACAATGCAGCTGTTGAGCTTCACACTGCTTGCGCTGCCCTGAATGCAAAGCGCCAGGCTGGAAATGTTGAGCAGAGTGACATCGACGCATGTTGCGATGCATTCAAGAAGGCACGCCGTTTCTGGGAGCAGAGCGAGGCATTCCTTTATGGTGCTGCAACAAACGATGAGCTTGACCCACACATGGACTCATGGCCACTTGACCAGACTCAGCTGGCTAATGCTTTGACAAGTCCTTCTGTTATTGCCGGTATCAATGGTCAGGGTGGCATGTCAGGTGCCCAGTTCGTTTATCAGAACAACGGCGACTTCGACTCTACCCTTGGTTTCCACGGACTTGAGTTCATTCTCTTCCGTAATGGTCAGAACCGCCTTGCTTCTGAGTTCAATCAGGAGAAAGAGCTTGCTAACGGTCTGAACACTAAGGGTGACAACCTTGCTCAGAATCAGGCAAAGCTGCAGACAGTTAGTAATAAGGATGAGGCTGCTTTCGCTGATGCAGTTTCTCAGGACATTCAGAACATCACCGCTCTGCTTGAGTATGAGTGGACTGGTTCTAACGATCTCAAGACTTATCTCACAAACAATGCTCAGTGGGTTCTCGATGGTTCTGCTCACAATGGTAAGACTTCAACAGGTTCAACATACGATGAGGCTGTAACAACCGTTGGTGGTACAAACAGTCTGTTCGCTACATGGCCTCTGAACCTTCACAACATCTTCGTTGGTGGTTGCTCTAACATCTCTCAGGAGGTATACACCCAGAAGCTCGCTCAGGCTTACCGTGTAGCTATTGGCAGACCGGATGTTGGTGAGGAAGGTGCTGATGCTGCCGACTACATCGAGTCTCCTTACAGCCATCGTTCATTCCAGGACTATCAGGACAATATCTACTCTATCCGCAATACCCTCTATGGCACTCGTGGTGCTAGTGAGAACAACGAGACTGTAAGCCCTGCACAGAACTCTCTGATGACTTATCTCCAGCAGAACAACCCAACTCTGTACAACGATCTCAACTATGCACTGAACAACGCTCTGAATTCTCTTCAGAAGGCTAAGACAAGTGGTAAGGCATTCGTTGACGCTCCGGGTGATCAGCAGGTTGCTGACTGCATTGCTGCCGTTCAGGCTCTCGACGATGAGTTGAACGTTGTCGGTACATGGTGCTCACGTCATATTAGTGTAAACTAATTGAAGGCTAACACTTTACAATAAACATTTCTACAACGTGGCCATGCTTCGGGCGTGACCACGTTTCGTGGGCTTTAAAACGAATAAGATTTTTCAACTATGAAAAGATTAAAAAACTATCAATTTCTTCTACTCGGTGCAGCTGTAGGAGCAATGGCTCTGACAAGCTGTAGCGACGATGATGACATTGCTCCGGGTGAGAAGTCTGATGCCGCCTATTTCGGCCAGGCAGTAGGAAACTTCTCTGCTGATGAGTGGTATCCGGGTGGTCAACTCGGAACAACAGAGAACACTTCTTCAAGTGCATTCTCTGACCAGGACCCGGCTGTTGACAATGATAAGGATTTGTTCAACCTCTTCTTCCAGGGCGAGCAGATCTTCGAGCGTCAGTACACTGAGAACACTACAAAGGCATTTAGTGGACTAGGTCCGGCTAGTGTCCGTCGTTCTTGCCTGGACTGTCACCCAGAGTACGGTCACGGCAAGTGGAAGGCTTCGTATGAGACACAGTATGGTAACGGTAATGGTTATCTGCTCGTTGTTTATCACCCGAGTGCCAATGATCCAAATGCCCAGTATAACTCTGACGGTCAGTCTAACGATGGTGGATTTATCGCGGAGGTTACCGGTATGCCACAGACTCAGGCTGTAGAGCCATTCAAGGCTCCTATCGACGAGAGTCAGATCAACCTTCAGTGGAAGACTTTGACAAAGGCTGACTTCGATGCATATCCTGACCATAACGATGACTGGAAAACAGATGCTAATGGAAACTTCTGCTTCCCTGACGGAACTCCATTCGCTTATCAGCTCCGTTATCCTGACATCCGCATTCCGGCAAGCGCGTTCAATACCGACCCTGTTCCAACCAATTATGCAGTTCGTATTGAGTCGACAATCGGTGTTGGTGGTACTGGTCTGATTGACGCTATTCCTGAGGACAGTATCAAGGCTCAGTACAGAAGCGAGTACAACTACTTCAAGAGTGCACACCCTGATAATGTTGGCGAGTACATCAATGCTACATTCTTCGATGGTGCAAACTTCGGAAGCCTTTACAACCTTGGTAATGGTCAGTTCCTCAATGGTCAGAAGACCGTCAGTTGTCAGGACCACATGATCAAGCGTTACAGCTACGCTCTGACCCGTGCCACCCTTCAGGATGCCAATGGCGCAAATGCCGTTTGGAATATTCCTAACGTTAGCCGTTCAGACCGTCCTTATCTCTACACAACCGAAGCATGGGCATTGAAGATGAGTGAGGATCCTGAGGTTATCGCAAAGATTAAGGCTGATCCGACATCACCTTACTATGCTGATGGTACCGATGCTGGTATTGCCAACGCTGTCAAGACTCTTTTGAGCCCGAAGACAAACCAGTTCAACAACAGCATCCACAACTTCACGCCAGAGATGAGCGACCAGCAGTTCTATGCATTCATGGTATGGCACCGCGGTCTTTCTATCCCTCGTGCCCGCAACCTTAATGACCCTGATGTACAGCGTGGTAAGACTCTGTTCTATCAGATGGGCTGCACAAGTTGCCACCGTCCAAAGTGGACAACAGGCGATGATAACTACTGGTTGCCACAGGCTATGGTTGACAAGGGCTACACCAAGCTGCCACGTTATCAGCATCAGACCATCTATCCATATTCAGACTATGTTCAGCACAAGCTCTACATGAAGAATGATATTCACGGAAGCTGGTGCCGTACAACTCCTCTGTGGGGTCGTGGTCTTGAGCTTCTGAACACCGGCGCACAGGATCGTCTGCACGACTGCCGTGCTCAGAATGAGGAAGAGGCTATCCTTTGGCACATGTACAGCAAGAAGAGCCATGCTTACTTCGCTGCAAAGCAGTTCTACAACCTGCCGAAGGCTGACCGTGATGCAGTTGTGAAGTTCATCCAGTCCATTTAGGATGATGATAGGATGAAATGATGATGGGATGATTAGTTAGTTCCATTATCAATACCTAATAATGATGATTTAGGGGTTGGGTGACCTCTAAATCATCTTTTTTTCTATTCTTTTTATGTACTTTTGTAGTCGCAAAAGAAAAACACTATGTTGAAGAAGATTGTACTCGCCTTATACATTATTTTATTGGTGGTGATGGCGGCAGCCACGATTATTGAGAAGAGTAATGGAACTGACTATGTCCATAGCGCAATATATGGTGCATGGTGGTTTGTAGCTCTGTGGGCTTTGCTCGTCATCGGTGGACTCATTTATATTTTCAAGCGGAAGGTGAAGCACGTACCGACACTGATTCTTCACTGCTCCTTTGTAGTGATTCTAATTGGAGCACTGCTCACTCACGTCTCCTCAAAGCGTGGAATGGTTGACCTCAGAATGGGTGAACAACCAACAGATAAGTACATCACATCCGATGATAATCACGGTATGGCTCAGGAGACTCTGCCTTTCAAGATACAACTCAATAAGTTTGAGACTAAATACCACTCGGGCACTGACGCAGCTGCCGACTATATGTCGAAGTTCACCATCATTGACGGCAATGAGAAAATCCCGGCACAAGTGTCGATGAACAAAATCTATTCATATCGAGGCGTGCGCTTCTATCAGGCTTCTTACGATTCTGATGGCAAGGGAAGTGTGCTCTCAATCAACAGCGATCCGTGGGGAATACCGGTCACTTATGTCGGTTATGCCCTGCTGTTCATTTCGCTTATCTATATGCTCTTCGACCCGAAAGGCACTTACCGCAAGGTACTCCGCAGTCCGCTCTTGAAGAAAGGCACACTCGTCATTGCCATGATGCTTGCATTCAATATTGGAGCGAGTGCACAGAAGGTTCTGCCGAAGGAAACCGCAGCAAAGTTCGGTAAACTCTGCATTCTATATAATGGAAGAATCTGTCCTGTTCAGACATACGCCCTCGACTTCTGTAAGAAGATTTACGGAGCACGTAGCTATAAGGGATTCACCCCTGAACAGGTCTTCACGGGTTGGATATTCTATTATGACGACTGGAGCCGTGAGCCATTCATCAAGGTTAAGAGCGGACAACTCAAGGACGAACTTGGTCTTGACGACTATTGCACATTGAGCACCTTCTTCAATCCGATGGCTGGCAACGGCTATATCCTTAGCCAATATGTCGAGCAATATTATAACGGCAATCAGGACAAGATAAATCAGCAGGCGGCATCTCTTGACGACAAGGTTATGCTTATCATGCAGCTCCGCACCGGTCAGACTCTGAAAGTCCTGCCATACACTTACAAGGGAAAGACAACATGGTATGCGCCGACCGATAGTCTTCCAAAGACCGTTGAGCACCAGCACGCCCTATATATAAAGAATGTGTTCAATCTGCTGAATGCTGATGTGCAGGCAGGTCACTTCGACCGTGTAAACGTCTTCTTTGACAAGATGCGCCAGTATCAGGTAGTGAGTGGAGGCAACAGTCTTCCTTCGCCAACGCAATATAAGGCAGAGCGGATAAACAATGCCATACCGTTCGCCACAATTCTCTTTATGGTGAACCTGACACTTGGCTTTATATCCCTGTTCTTCTTCATCTACAAACTGACAAGAAACAAGCAACAAACGTCATCCACAAAACATTCTAAGGCTCCCCTCAGTGCCGAGGGACTGGGAGAGGTCCTGTTGCTTCTCTCTTTCCTTGCCTTGACCTTCGCCCTTATACTCCGTTGGATAATCAGTGGAACAATCCCAATGTCGAACGGCTATGAAACAATGCTCACGGTGGCATTGCTTGTGATGCTCATATCTTTGATTATGGCATCACGCTTCAAAATAGTGCTTGTCTTTGGATTCCTGCTTTCTGGCTTCTTCCTACTGGTGAGCCACATCAATCAGATGGATCCTGCCATTGGTCAGGTTATGCCGGTACTTAACAGCCCACTATTGAGTATTCACGTGAGTATCATCATGATGAGCTATGCACTGCTGTCGCTGACATTCATCTGTGGACTGCTTGGAATCTTTATGCGCTCTCATGCTGCTGAACTGCAAGCCCTGAGCCGTGTGTTCCTATATCCTGCAATTACAACTCTCGGTATTGGAATCTTCATTGGCGCTATCTGGGCAAATGTTAGTTGGGGAACTTACTGGAGTTGGGATTCTAAGGAGACGTGGGCTCTCATAACATTTATGATTTATGCCATCGTGCTGCACACTCAGAGTCTGCCGGTATTCAACAAGCCGCGTGTCTACCACATCTATCTTGTGCTGGCATTCCTTAGCATCATCATGACATACTTCGGTGTGAACTACTTCCTCACGGGAATGCATAGCTATGCGTAAATAAACTGAGATAATTAAGACGAAGGCTGGAAGAAAATTTCCAGCCTTTTTTTGGTTCGACTAGCATGTATATCGGCTAATGGGTGCAAGTCCCTAGCAGACCCTAGTAGTGGGAACTGCCCAGCCAGAGAGACAAGGGTGTCCATCGCGAGGTGGAATCTGAAGGAAGTC
>Ga0256406_1004114_pt1 | contig 17132 bp, 14 predicted proteins | sample RumenRJG_03DNA_FD_185986 | JGI IMG/M metagenome (GOLD analysis project Ga0256406, IMG submission 185986) | Bovine rumen microbial communities from Lethbridge, Alberta, Canada - RJG_03 | ecosystem: Host-associated > Mammals > Digestive system > Stomach > Rumen | place: Canada: Alberta | collected...
TGCTCAAATGTCCATTTCATGAAAAATACCCTCCAGCCTTAGACCGATTCCAGTCCAGACTTTTGGGTACATTTCATTCCTACCGCTTTCTTAGGTGATTTTTGGAATGGCTCTAGGGGCTCAATAAACGCGCATAGGAGTCACGACTTCGACCACCGACTCGTCTTTGACTTTCTTCACGACGAAGGGGCGCGCTTCGCTTTGGAAGCAGAGGCAGACTTCGTCGGCCTTCATCGCTTTGATCCCCTCCATGACGAGGTTTGAGTTGAAGTTCACGGAGATGCGGGCGCCGGCGTATTGGAAGGTATTGAGATGGATGAGGGCGCTCCCGGCGGCATCGCTCTTGGAGGAGACGGTCACCTCGTCTTCGCCGGCATTTAAGGTAACCACCGGCTCAGAGTCGGAAGAGAGGTCCTTCGCGCGGTCTAGCGCATCGAGGAATTCGTTCGCGTTGACGATCAGCCTGTCGTTGAAGGTCGTCGGGAAGACGTAACGGGTCAACGGGAACTCGCCGTCGATCAGGCGAGAGGAGATCGTCGTGTTGCCGAAGACGAAGAGGGCGCTGTTGGAGGAGACGGAGAATTGCACCTCTTTGGCGTTCTCGAAGCTGTGGGCAACGCTTAAGGCGGTCTTGGCGGCGATGTTGCAGGAGATGTGAACGTCGCCTTCAATCGCGATTTCCTTACGGGCCAATCTGGCCGAGTCGGTCGCGGAGGCGATTAGTTTGCCGTTTTCGGTGCTGAGATGGACGGCGGTCAGAATCTTTCTCTGCTCCCTCGTTGCGGCGGAGAAGGCGCTTTGCTCAATGAGGTCCACGAAGTCGGAGCAGCGGATGTCCAAGGAGGCTTCCTGCGGCTCCAACGGGGTATCCGGGTATTCGTCAGCGGAGATGCACCTCAGTTTGAAGTTGGACTGGAGGTCATCGATCTTGAAGATGGCGTCATCGATGACTTCGGCGGTGATGGTTTGACCTTGCGCCTTACGGACGACGTCGTTGAGATATTTGCCGTTCACCAGGGTGCCGCCTTGGGAGACGTTGGTGATGGTGTCAATGCCGTTGACCATGTAGGGGACGATGGAGCGGATCACGATGTCACCGTTGGAGCCGGTGACTTCTAGGCCGCGGTCCGTTAGCTCAAGTTTGGCGTTGGTCAAAATCGGTGTGGCACTCCTCTGGGGGATGGCCTTAAGGGCTTGGTTCAGTGCCTTCAGGAATTCTGTTTTGTCTACGGTGAATCTCATATGCTCGCTCCTGGATACGCGTTTAATTAATGATGTGACAATTCTTTTTTACGGATTTATTGCAACAATTAAGTCGGTGGATTTTGTGGATAACCCTCAAGGTCACATTTTACCATATAGGGCCCTGGATTACTCGTTTTATTTATTCTAAATAAAGCCTATTTGGTTAGCCGCAGCGTCAACTCGCTTACGGCCTTCTGGAGAAGCTCGTCATCTCTCAACGATTTCTCCACTTTCTGCACGGCACTCATGACGGTCGCGTGGTCCCTGCCTCCCATCGCCTCGCCGATCTTGGCGTATTGATCGTCCATCAGGGTGCGCATCAGATACATGGCGATGTGCCGGGCTAGGGCGATTTGCGAGGTGCGGATCTTGCCGGTCAGCTGCGAAGGGCTGAGGTTGTAGTAGTCGGCGACGGTGGAGATGATTCTCGCCTCGCATAGTTTGCCTTGGTTCCCCTGCTCCTTTAATAGGCCGGAGACCGCATCCTTGGCCACGTCTAGGGTGACGTGCTTCACCTGGCAGATGCTCACCGTGTAGAAAAGCAGTCGGTTGAGCGCTTCCTCCAGCTCTCGGACGGAGGAGGAGAAGTGCTGGGCCAAGAAGGTGAAGACGTCGGGGTCGAAGTCGTCCGCGTTTAGCCCCGATTGGGCGATGCGGGAACGAAGGATCTCCTCGCTGGTGGGGAGGTCGGGCGGGATGATGGCCAGCGTCAAGCCCTGAATGAATCGGGTCTTAAGACGTTGATCCAACCCATCGAGGCGGTTGGGGTGCTGGTCGCTCGTTATGACAATCTGCTTCCCTTGTTCATAAAGTTTGGAGAAGACGACGAAGAAGGATTCCATCGTCCCCTTCTTCCCAACCAAGAACTGGATATCGTCCACAAGGAAGACGTCCACGCTTTTGCTGAAGTAAGAGACCAGGGAGTTCCCGTCCTTATCTTTATCCCCGCGGGCGTAACGCACGTACTCGTCCACGAAGTCCGCCGCGCTGGTGTAAAGGACGTTGAGGTTGGGCTTGTTCTCGTGGATGGAGTTGCCGATCGCGTGGAGCAAGTGGGTTTTCCCTAAGCCAGAATCGCTATAAATCAAAAGGGGAGAATAGAGCTTGCCGGGGTTCCTCGCGATCATGAGAGCGGCTTGGTAAGCCTCACGGTTGGAAGCGCCGACGACGAAGTTGGCGAAGGTATAATTCGGGTTGAGGCGGGAATCGGGGAAGAAAACAGGTTCTTCTTCCTGGATCTTCGCCTTCTGCGACCTCTCCTCTTCGCTCATGAAGACGACCTTGAAGTTAGTTCCGGTCGTCTTTAGGACGGCGGAGGAGACGAGCTCGCCGTAGTTTTTGCTAAGGACTTCCTTGGCTAGGCCGGTGTTGGCCACCGCGTAGATGGTGTTGCCCTCGATGCGGTCGATGTAGCTGCCCTGAAAGAAAGTCGCGTAGACGGAGTCGTCGTTCAAGTTCGGCTTGATCCAGATGAGGACCCTGTCCCAGATTTGCGTGTAGGTTGCGTTGTCGGTTTCCATGGGTGTGTGCAAGGAGATTTTTATCACGCGAATGTTTATAAGTCACCGAGAATTTTTACGAATTTTAAGTTTTCCACATTCGTAAAATTGATGATTTTTTCGACTGGTACTAGCAAAAGCAGAAAAATAAGCAAAGTTATCAATGTGGAAAACTTTGTGATTTTTGTGGAAAACTTTCGGTTTGGTGAATTGCGCCGCTTTTCCTTCGATGGGCGATTCCTCTTTCCGCATAGGCTCCGCTCCGCCTCCATCGAAGGAAAAAGAACTTTGCCCACGAAAGCAACAAACGCTTTCCCCATCTCTCCACAACGTTGGGGAAAACGTAGAACGCGACGACCTCACGCGGGTTTCCGTTGTCTCCACGCGGGCGCGACCTTATAATGAGACCCGCTCAAAAAGGAGAAAAAGATATGCCCGCAAAGAAAACATACCAGCCGTCCAAGAAGCAGCACGCCCACAAAGCCGGCTTCCGCGCCCGTCAGTCGACCCACAACGGCCGCAAGGTGCTTGCCGCCCGTCGTGCGCACGGCCGCAATAAGCTGACTGCCTAATCTTTCGACTGCATGAAGCGGGAGAACCGAGTCCGTAAGCACAGCGACTTCGATCGCATCATCCAGCAAGGCGAATCCATCAAAGGAACCCATTTCTCGCTCTTCTACGAGAGGAATGCGGAATCGAAGACCCAAATCGGCATCGCCGTCGGCAAAAAGAACGGCGGAGCGGTTGCCAGGGTCAAGATCAAGCGTCAAATCCGCGCGATGATCGCCCATCACTGGTCGGATTGGTCTCTCCCTCTTCGTATCGTCATCATTGTCCGCCCCTCGTATCGCATCGAGGAATTCGCGGGCAACCAAGAGGAGCTGGAATCGCTCCTTAGAAAGATAAAGGGAGCCAACCTTGAATCATAAAAGCAAAACAATCCTAGGCGGAATCGCCCTCGTCCTTGGGGCGGTTCTCCTTTCGGGCTGCACGAAGAATTTCTGCAACAGCGAAGATAAATCGAACATGCTCTACCCCTATGAGCAGGGTGTGACCGTCTACTGCGACAAGGACACCTACGACAAAGTTCTGCCCACCCTCACGGAAACCCAGAAGTCGCTCTCCGGCTTAGCCATCGACTTCACCGGATCCGATGGGACGGTGTACCACAACGACAACGTCTACAAGTACGTCGCCTATGAGTACACCTCCGCCGGAGTGCTCAAGTTCTCGGCCAAGAAAGCCTCGGACGTCAACGCGATCATTTCCAGCGCCGCCTCCAGCAACTACATCATCCCCTCCGTCCAATACTTCGCCAAAATCGACCAGCTCACCCTTGAGACGGCGATTGAGGCGGCGAAGAAGGAGGATCTTTCCTTCAACGCCTCTTCGGTGGTGGCCACCTATGCCAGCGTGCCGGAAGAAAACGACTCCTCCGTGCCCTCTTGGGTCGTGAACCCCTTCACCGAGGCCGACACCAACGGCAAGACGGGCGATGTGATCGCCATCGATTACAGCTTAAAGCACAACTCGCTGCTCCGCTGCTTCGGGGCGCTGAAGTTCCAAAACCTCGACAAAGGTTCCTACAAATCGGAGTTCATCGAGGAAAACGAGTTTAAATCCGGCAACGGGTCCCGCCTCTACTCTTGGGTGAAGACCCTGCGTCTTTCCACGGAAGCGGGCTTAGGGCTCGACGGGGTCGCCAACGACGACTTCTTCGGCACCTACCGCACCCGCGTCCTTTCCAACATCAGCTCTCGCCGCAGCTGCATCGCGACGAAAGACGGCTTGGCGTATGGCCACTATGGCGATGCCAAGAACTGGGAAGTGAAGATCAGCAAGAAGAGTTGGAGCTACGCTTGGGGCCTCAACGGCTTCCCCCTCTTGGAGGGCGTGCTCGTCTATCCGATCGCTTGGATGGTCGATAGCTTCGCCGTCTCCATGGAACCCGCTTTAACCGGCGTGGGGCAGATCTGGGCCATCGTCCTGGTCACCCTCATCGTCCGCGTGGCGCTGTTCCTGATCACCCTGCCGAGCCAGATTTCCCAGCAGAAGATCCAAGCCCTTCAGCCGCAGTTAGCCAAGATTCAGGCCAAATACCCCAACGCCAACACCAACCAGGCGGAGAAAATGAGGATGAGCCAAGAGACGCAGGCCCTCTACAAGAGGAATCACGTCTCGATGTGGTCTCCTTTCCTCGCCATGCTCATTCAGTTCCCGGTGTTCATCTGCGTCTGGGATGCCTTAAACGGCTCTGCCGTTCTCTCGACGGGCTCCTTCCTCAACATGAGGTTAAGCGACTCGATCCGCGAGATCATCTTCGATGGGTCCGCTTGGGCGCATAACCAAGGCGGCGCCATCACCGCCCTCGTCCTCTTTATTTTGATGGCGGCTGGCCAATTCCTCTCCGTCTTCGTGCCGCAGTTAATCAGCAAGAAGGCGCGCAAGAAGGTGGCCAAGATGTACGACAACCCGGCCGAGAACAAGCAAAGCAGCACCTCCAAGCTGATGACTTGGGGCATGTTCGCCTTCACCCTCGTCATGGGCTTCTTCCTCCCCAGCGCCATGGGGGTCTACTGGCTCATCGGCTCCATCATCTCCTTGGCCCAGACGCTTATCGTCCAGGCCGTCATCAACCGTAAGAACGCGAAAAAGAGGTCCCACTAATGAAAGAATATACTGCCAAAACCGTCGAAGAAGCCCTTGCCTCGGCTAGCCAAGAACTGGGCATCGGCGCCGACGATCTCGTCTACACCGTCAAAGAGGAGAAGAAAGGCCTCTTCAAGAAGTCGGCCACCATCGTCGTTTATACCCAAGATGACGCCGCCGCCTATGGCGAGGAGTACCTCAAAAAGGCGATCGGAGCCATGGGGATTGAGATCACCACGGAGAGCCGCACCGAAGAGGACATCATCAAAATCACCATCAATTCCGAGCGCAACCCCGTCTTAATCGGCAAAGGCGGACGCACCCTCCAAGCCCTCAACGAGCTCGTGAAGCTCGCTGTGAGCAACAAGTTCCGCCACCGCTACCGCATCCTCCTCGACGTCGGCGACTACAAAGAGGAGAAGTACGAACGCATCGCCCGCATCGCCCAGCGCACCGCGGAGGACGTCCAACGCAACCACGTCGACGTCCAACTCGAGCCGATGACCCCCGACGAGAGGCGCATCGTCCACACGACGCTGGCTGGCATGGAGCACATCAAGACCGAGTCCAGCGGCGAAGGCGACGACCGCGCCGTTACGGTCCGCTACGTCGATTAAGGAAAACCCAAGAAGATGGGCGAGGACATCCCCGCCCATCTTTTTCTTCTATAACCTGACTTTAGGCTGGAACCCTGAAATATAGTGTTAAATCCTAAAAAACGGGTTTAGCAAAGCCTTCTAACGAGTTCGGTAAAGCACTTAACAATTCAACCTCAACCTTAAAACCGTCCTACATATCCATAGGTACATACGCGCGTAGAGAAAAGAATAACCATTCAATTTTTATAATAAATACAGTCGATAAACGATGACGTTCCTCTGCTTGGCAACAAATCAATTTCTCGATTTAACCAATTAAGACGCGATAGCAAATTAATTGCCCTTTTGATTCTCCTTATTCACAAAAAGAAGCACCGAGTCATCGACAGAAAAACAATCGAATTCCACTCGAGTCTTGTTATTAGGACAATGGTATTATTACCGCATCTTTGTCTTGATAGCAAACCGACCTTTTCTGTCACTTTTCGTCTTTTTTCGTTTGTTCTTTCCGATTTGGCTGTCTAACTACCTATTTTTTATAAAAGTCCTGATTTGCACGTGGGGGGCTACCGGATGCCCTTGCCATCGGCTTTTTTGACCATCACCGACCTGTATCTGACTACGTCGTGCGTCGAAATCAGCAGCTGGAGCATGTCCCTGACCGTGCTCGGAAGATCCCCGTGGTGATTCCAGATGAAGCTGAACAGATTGCACCAGTCCTGGATTCCGCTCCTGTCATAGCCTCCGTGGCTTCTCATGAATCTCTTGAAGTTCCTATGGACCTCGTTGATCGGGTCCATCGGATTGCTTTCGTTCGGAAGGCCCGCGGTCTCCCTGACCGGATGGGTAATCCTTCGGACCACGAGGCTCTTCAGGAGGACGGAATGGCTCCTCTCCCCGTCGTCGACCATCGTGCTCCCCGGAACAAGATGGGGGCCGAGCGCTTCCGCGACTCTTCTGGAGGAAGGCTTGCCGAAGCCGTCGGCGATGAGGACCGTATTCGTCCTGTCGGTCGCCGTGAAGACACAGTGGACGTTGCGCGACAGGCCCCTTAGCTTCTTCCCGCCCGCACGGACGATGTCTGACGGCTTGACCGGCAGGTAGGTCTCGTCGGTATAGAAAACCTTCGACATCAGGATATCGTCCGGATACCCTTTCAGCGCCTCGAACACTTTGAGAGTCCAGTATCTTCCGGTGAAACCGGCATTCGTGTTGTCGATCGATGAGTCACGGACGCTCTGCATCCGGAAGAGATGGATCAGGAACTCGATCCATTCGGCGATCGGGATCTTATGGGAATCGAACACGGTTCCGGTGAGCGGGTTGAACTTCCTCCCGCATCCGACGCAGACGTAACGCTGGATTCCGTTCCTGTTGAACCCGTCCTTATGGAAACGGGTGCCGTGGCAGAAAGGACATTCGGCCGGCTTGAGGCCGTTTATCAGATTCCTTTCATCCGTTTCCTGGGCCGGATGCTTGGCCTCGTACCAGCTTTCGGTGGTATGCAAAAGCATCCGGCTCAGGTCGTCGTCATCGTATTCCAAACAGGAAAAGGCAGACCGCAAAGTCCTCGGGGCGGTCAGACCCGGATGTCCGGTCTTTCGGTTCATTCTTGGCGGTTCCGTCGTCGGATGAACGAAGGGAACCGCCAAGTTCAGGGCTTCGTTCACCCGCCGGCGACTCCCTGACGGGAGCCATCATCAGATGGCATCCATATTGTACCCTCAAAAGCTCGAAATAGCCCCCACGTGCAAATCAGGACTTTTTTATAAAAAATGGAAAACGTACAATGAGAATAACAATTCATAAAAGGAGAAAAAACAATGATCAAAAATAAGATCGCTTTTCTCATCGGCATGATGGCGTTATCTGCGCTTGCTTCATGCGGAGGAAAGAAGACGCCAGCATCAGGAAGCCACGCTCATGACAGCGAGACGGCTTCGAGCGTAAAGGGATCCGAGTCGAATGGACCGGGCAAATCCTCAAGCGTCCCCGTTCATGAACACACTTTCGCGAGCGATTGGAGTAGTGACGAGACGAATCACTGGCACGCCGCGACATGCGAGCACACGAACGAAAGAAAAGATGTAGGCGCACACACATGGAGCGACTGGACGGTTTCCGTTCCCGCCGGCTGTGAAACCAAAGGTGTAGAGAAACGTTCCTGCACCGTCTGCGAAAGGGAAGAGACAAGAGAAATCCCTGCCACTGGCCACTCTTACAACATGACCGAGTGGAGAAGCGACGCCGAGAAGCACTGGCACCAGTCCACTTGCGATCACGATTTACAGACCGACGAAGAGCCACACGTCTGGTCGGATTGGGAAGTTGTAACTGCCGCTACCTGCACCGAAAAAGGCGAAAGGAAACACCACTGCACTGTCTGCAACTACGAAGCGAAAGAGGAGGTCGAGCCCCTCGGCCACAATGCGACCGACAAAACACACGTTTGCAGCCGCTGCAACTTCGTCACGCAGATTGATATCTACTACGAAAAACACTTCAACCTTCGCACCGCGGACGATTTCATCTCGACCGTCAGGCTAAGTGACGCGCAATCCGCCTTCCTTAACATCGTCGTCGAATCCGTCTATTCCACCGCTAGCGATCGCAAGGTAACGAAATATACGGGCAGCGATATAATTCCCGCCGATACTAACATCACTTTACGCACGAGCATCGAGAAGAAAATCAGCGACTCTGCCTTCATAATCGGCGGGAGCGGAGCGGCCGAAAAAACGAAAATCTGCTATAACGACGGCATCCCATCCACGCCGAGTGGTTACTATGGCATGGACGTTCGCGTGTCTGTCACTATACACAGCGTCGATCACTCTTTCGGAGAGTGGGTTACGACCAAAGAGGCCACTTGCGCCGAAGACGGCGTCAAAACGCGCACCTGCTCCGTTTGCGGCTTTACGCAAACCGAAGCGCTTCCGAAGCTCGGACATAACCTCCAGCACCACGACGCCGTCGCCGCCACTTGTACCTCTGCCGGCAACAAAGAATACTGGTCGTGCGCAACCTGCCACAAATATTTCTCCGATGCCGCTGGAGAACACGAAGTGACCGCTTCTTGGCCAACGCTTCCTGCCACCGCTCATAAAAATGCCAAATGGGCGTTAGTTTCCACGCCATCGATGTCTTGGAACGAAAGCACCCATAAAATGGTCTATACCAATGGTTCCGCCAAGAAAACTTGCCCCGACTGCGGCGCCGTCCTTGTCGATAACGCCCTCGTCTCTTTTGCCGATGGCTACGAGAGAAGGTGGGATGGTAAAAAAGAGGCCTATTACCTTAGCTGGTTGGTTCCTGACGATAAGGTCTATGTCGGGAAGGATTACGAATACGAGTGGTCTCTGCACGTCGAAGGATTCGATGACGCCACCGCTCTTGCCAATCTCAAGAAATCCACGGATGTCACGTTGCTTACCATCGACCATCCGACGAGCGACGACTATTGGCTCTTAGATGGTATCTGCGCGGAAGACTTCGGCTACGATAGCAACTACAAACTCGAAGTCTACGGAGATGGTGTCCTCCTCCGCACCTATCGCGGCGCCGATTACACGGACGCCCATCTGTGGGGATATCAGATTGAAGAAAATTATTTTGGCAACATCGTCTTAAAGTTCGTTCGCGTCTAACCTTCAACCCTCTTAGGTGGTGAGCCACTCGGCTCATCACCTTTTCTTTTTATAGAAAAGAGAATTCTTGCTTGTGTTCCTCGACGACCTGACTTTAGGCTGAACCTTAAAATATAGTGTTAAAGCCTAAAAACGGGCCAAGAAGAGGGGCGGGGACATCCCCGCCCATCTTTTTCTTCTATAATAGCCGCATGAGCAAACCGATCGTCGCGTTAGCCACCCCGCCCCTCAAAGGGGCTCTCGCCATCGTCCGCACCTCGGGCGACGAGGTTTTCGGCTTGCTCTCGACCCTCTTCTCCAAGAACCTCGAAGGCTGCCAACGCGAGATTTTCCTCGGCACGATCAAAACCATCCAAGGAGAGCCCATCGACCAGGTGGTCATTCTCACGTACCCCGGCCCCCACTCGATGACGGGCGAGGACGTCGCGGAGATCATTTGCCATGGCTCGATGCTGATCGTCGGCCAGATCATCGAGGCGCTGGAAGGGAAGGGCTTTGTCTACGCGAGCCGCGGGGAATTTTCCAGCCGGGCGTTTTACCATGGCAAGATGGATCTGATCGAGGCGGAGGCGGTCAACGACATCATCAACGCGACCACCATCGAGGCGAAGAACCTCGCCTTGATGTCGTTGAACGGCCAAGCAAGCCGCCTGGTGAAGCCGATCAAGAAAGAGCTCGCCGACCTCGTCAGCCTGATTGAGGTGGGAATCGACTACCCCGAATACACGGACATCGAGCAAGCCTCCGCGGAGAAGATCGCCGCCGGATGCCGAGCGATCGAAAAGGAAATCGGCGCCTTGATCCAAGGGGGGCGCCAGGGCAAAATCGTCCGCGAAGGCGTCAAGGTCGCCTTGGTGGGGGAGCCCAACGTCGGCAAATCGAGCCTCCTCAATGCGCTGCTCGACGAGCAAAAGGCCATCGTGAGCAGCATCCCGGGGACGACGCGCGACGTCGTGGAGGGGGAGCTCAACGTCAAGGGGGTGGCCCTGCACCTTTTGGACACCGCCGGAATCCGCCAGTCCAAAGGCGAGATTGAACGCCAAGGGGTGGAACGGAGCAAGAAAGCCATCCAAGAGGCCGATCTAATCCTTTTGGTCGTGGACGCGCGCGAAAAGAGGATGACCCCCGAAGAGCAAGCCATTGTCGACGCCTGCCAAGGCAGGAACATCATCGTGTGCCACAACAAGGCCGATTTGCTCGCGCGGCGCGAACCTGGCGTCCTCTACGCCTCGGCCAAGACGGGCGACGTCGAAGAGCTGAAGGGGGCGATTTACCGCTCCCTCTCCCTCACGGACGAGGCCTTCCAAAAGCCGAGTTTGGCCAACGAAAGGCAATTGGGCCTTTTGGAAGAGATGCGCGAAGAGCTCAAACGGTGCGAGCAAGATGCGGAGGAAGGCGCCCCGATGGACCTCATCTCCGTGAATTTGACCGCCGCCTATAACGCAGCCAGAAGGCTGATTGGCGAAGAGGAGACCACCGATTTAAGCGATGAGATCTTCTCTCGTTTCTGCGTGGGGAAATAATCATGTATTTGGATAGCCACTGCCACCTAAACGACGAGCGCTTCCAAGAAGACGGCTCCCGGGAAGAGGCGATTCGCCGGGCCAAAGAAGCCGGGGTCTCCCTTTTCTTGGTCATCGGCTGGGACGTCCCCTCTTCGAAGCTTGCCGTAGAAATCGCCGAGTCACACGAAGGGATTTACGCGGCCGTCGGCATCCACCCCGAGAACCTAGACGGGGCGGGGGAAGAGGACTTAAAGACCATCAAAGAGCTATCTTCCTCCCCAAAAGTGGTCGCCATCGGGGAAATCGGCCTGGACTACCACTTCTTCAAAGACCCCGAAGTCCAAAAGAAGCAGCAAGAATGGTTTGTTAAGCAAATTGATTTGGCCAACGAACTGGGCTTACCCGTCTCCATCCACGCGAGGGATGCCAGCCAGGCGGCCTATCAAATCCTAAAGGAGCACCCCATCCAAAAGTCGGCGGTCCTCCATTGCTATTCCGGCTCGCCCGAGATGCTGGGGGAATACGCCAAACTGGGTCTTTATTTCGGTTTTGATGGACCCATTACCTACAAGAACGCGGTTGCCCCCAAAGAATCGGTGAAGGTTTGCCCCTTAAATCGAATCCTTTCGGAGACCGATAGCCCCTATCTTCCTCCCGTGCCGCATCGCGGGGAGAGGAACGAGCCCTCTTATCTTCCTTTGATTGTCTCCCAGATGGCAGCCCTAAAGGGCATTTCCATCCAAGAGATGGAAAAGGCGATCGAAGAGAACTTCCATCGTCTATTCCTGGAGAATCACCGTGGATAAACCTCACTATGACGCGATCCTCGTCGTTGAGGGGATCAGCGATAAAGCCTTCCTCCTCTCCTTTTTGGATGCGGAGATCGTGATCACCAACGGAAGCGAGGTGCTTCCTTCCACGATGGAGTACCTCCAAAAAGCGAGCAAGACGAGGGAAATCGTGGTGCTCACCGACCCCGATAGCCCTGGCAAGAGGATACGCGACATCTTGGATCAGAAGATCCCGGGGTTAAAGCACGCGTTCGTGCGGAAAGAGAAGTCGATTAAGCACCATAAGGTCGGAGTGGCTGAAAGCAGCAAAGACGAAGTCATGCTGGCTTTGTCTCACCTTCTTCCTTCCCCGAAAACGAAGAAGGGGTGCCTTGCTTTGTCCGATTTGTATGACCTCGGCCTTACGGGTTCCCCGGAAGCGGCGAAGCGGAGGGAAAAACTCGAAGAGTCGCTCCACCTGGGGTATGGCAACGCCAAGACGTTGCTCGAAAGGGCAAACGCCCTCGGCTTAACGAAGAAAGATTTGCAGGAGGCTCTCCATGATTAGCGAGTCCCGTTATTTCGACATCATCAAAACCTACGAGCTATTGGCCAAGAAGAACAAAGACGTGGGGCAGAACTTTCTGATCGACCCCTCCGTGGCCAAGGCGATCGTTGGCCTTTTGGAGGCAAAAGAGGGGGAGCGTGTCCTCGAAATCGGCTGCGGGGCCGGCTCCTTAAGCTATTTTTTGGCCCAAGGCCCCGCGGAGAGCGACCTCATCGACATCGATGAAGGCCTTCTTACCAAGCTAAAGCAGGATTTCGAAGGCAACCCCTATGTCCATCCGATGCGGGGCAACGCGATGCGTTTCGACTATTCTTCCTACGACAAAATCGTGGGCAACCTGCCTTATTACATCACCTCCGGCATCGTGGAAAAGGTCCTTTTGGGGGCAAATAAAGCCAAAAGGATTGTCTTCATGGTCCAAAAGGAGGCCGCCCAGCGTCTTCTAGCCAAGCCTAGAACGGCCGATTATTCCCCGTTGACCATCTACCTCAACTACGTTTGCCGCGTCACGAAGGCGTTATCTGTCCCTCATACCTCGTTCGTGCCCGCGCCGCACGTTGATTCGACGGTTCTCTTGCTCGAAGTCGACCAAGCAAAGCATAACGAAGAGGCGGCGGGGATGTACGCCTTGGCCAAAGCCCTCTTCTTAAACCGCCGAAAGACCATCCAAAATAACCTCCGCGCTTATTTGGGGTCTAGCGAAAGCGCCTCGTTCATCCTATCTTCATGCAGGATTGATCCGAAAGCGAGGCCCGAGGAGCTGCTCGCCGAGGACTATCTGTCGCTGTACCGCGAAAGCAAAAGAGAGAAAGCCCTATGCTGATAAAGTCCTACGCGAAGATTAACGTCTCCCTCAAGGTGCTTGGGCGGAGAGAAGACGGCTACCATGAATTAGAGCTCGTCAATCTGCCCATTTCCCTCCATGACGTCGTCGAGATCAGTCGCATCCGCGCGGTGGATTCCTACGTGACCACCGACGACCCGGATTTGGCCCAGCTCACGGAGAATTTGGCCTCAAAAGCCCTCTCCGCGATGCGCGAAGCCTACCATTTCAGCGACAACTTCGAGATCGTGATCCATAAAGGCATCCCCTTCGCCGCCGGACTAGGGGGAGGGAGCAGCAACGCCGCCTCGGTCATGCTCGGGGTCAACAAGATGCTGAAACTAGGCGCCACCTACGAAGACCTATGCAAAATCGGCCTGAAGTTAGGCACCGACGTCCCCTATTTCCTCGACCCGGAGCCCGCCCTTTTGACCGGCGTTGGCGAGAAAATCATGCCGATCGTGTGCAAAAAACGTTATTACTGCCTACTGGTTAAGCCAGAGCAGGGGCTATCGACGAAGGACGTCTATGCCGCCTCGGACCGCTTCCCGAAGGCGCGCATCGACACCGACGCGGTGGTTCAGGCCCTCGCCACGGGGGATGACCTCTTGCTGGAGAAGGCGCAGGGGAACGATTTGCTTCCCGCCGCCGAATCGCTCCTCCCGGAAGTGGGGCAGATCTTCGCCTCCTTAAAGAAACAAGGCTTCTTCCTATCCTGCATGACGGGATCGGGCTCCACTTGTTTCGCCCTTACGGACGATGGGAGAAAGGCAAAAGAAGGCTATCGTTACTTCGAAAACCAAGGCTACATCACCAAGCTCTGCCGCGTGATGCGTTAAGGAAAAAGAAAGCTTCGTGCCAAATGGTGCGAAGCTTTTTCTTATCTCCTATCAAGAAGAAAGGGCGCCCGGTGAAGGGCGCCCTCCTTTTTAGGCTTGGCGAGAAGCTTACTTCTTGGCTTCGCGTTCGTGCAGAATCGCAGCCTGGGCGGCGGCGAGGCGGGCGAGCGGGATGCGGAAGGGCGAGCAGCTCACGTAGTCGAGGCCGGCTTTGTCATAGAACATGATGGAAGCCGGATCGCCACCGGTCTCACCGCAGACGCCGATGAGAAGGTTCGGGTTGGTGGCACGGCCGCGCTCGACGGCGATGTTGACGAGTTCGCCAACGCCAGCCTGGTCGATGGTCTGGAACGGATCGAATTCGTAGATCTTCTTCTCGTAATAGAACGGGAGGAACTGGCCGGCGTCGTCACGGGAGAAGCCCATGGTGAGCTGGGTCAGGTCGTTGGTGCCGAAGGAGAAGAACTCCGCCTCTTTGGCGATGTTCCCCGCCTGGAGAGCGCCACGCGGGATTTCAATCATCGTACCGACATGGTAGGTAAGATGCTTGTTCTCTTTCTTCATCTCGGACTCGACGGCTTCGACGACGACATCTTTGGCGTACTTGAATTCCTTCAATTCGCCGGTGAGCGGGATCATGATTTCGGGCTCGATGTCGTGGCCAAGGTCCTTGGAGGCCTTGATGGCGGCCTGGATGATGGCCGTAGCCTGCATGCGATAGATTTCCGGATAGGCGACGCAGAGACGGACGCCACGGAAGCCCATCATCGGGTTGGCCTGCTGGATCTGTTTGATCTTGGCGGTCACGGTAGCGGCATCGGTGCCGAGCTTATCCGCGATCTCCTTGATCTTGTCTTGCTCATAGATGGAGGGCAGGAACTCGTGGAGCGGCGGGTCAAGCAAACGAATGTTGACCTTGCTATCCGGGTTGGTCATGTACATCTCGTAGAAGTCTTGGACCTGGTAGGGGCGGAGCCTCTCCAAGGCGGCCTCACGCTGCTCGGTGGTGTCGGAAAGAATCATCGAACGCATGTTGAGGATGCGGTCCTCGGCGAAGAACATACGCTCGGTGCGGCAGAGGCCGATGCCCTCGGCACCGAACTTCTGGCCGTTCTTGGCATCCGTCGGGGTGTTCGCGTTGACACGGACCTTGAGGCGGCGATACTTATCGGCCCAGCCCATCAGGCGGCCGAAGTCGCCGGAGACGTTGGCGTCGATGGTCTTGATGGCGCCCTCGTAGATCGCGCCGGTGTTGCCATCGACGGAGACGATGTCGCCTTCGTGGTAGACGTGGCCTTTGATGGTCATCGTCTTGTTGGCTTCATCAATGTTGGCTTCGGTGCAGCCGGCGGCGCAGCAGACGCCCATCGAGCGGGCGACGACGGCCGCGTGGCTGGTCATGCCGCCGCGGGCGGTGATGACCGCTTCGGCGTTGATCATGCCGATGATGTCCTCAGGGCTGGTCTCGCGACGGGCCAAGATGACTTTCTTCTTCGCGTCGTGCTGGGCTTTCGCGTCTTCCGCGGTGAAGACCAACGCGCCGGTGCCGGCACCCGGGGAAGCCGGAAGGGCAACCGCGATCGGGGTGTGGTTGGCAAGATCCTTCGGATCGAAGGTCGGGTGGAGCAGGTCGTTGAGCTGCTTCGGATCGACGCGGAGGCAAGCCTCCTTCTCATCGATCAAGCCTTCATCGACCAAGTCGCAGGCGATCTTGACGGCAGCGCGAGCGGTGCGCTTGCCATTGCGGGTCTGGAGGAAATAGAGGGTGCCGTGCTCGACGGTGTACTCCATATCCTGCATATCCTTGAAGTGGGCTTCCATCTTCTTGATGGTGTCCATGAACTGCGCGTACACATCCGGGAGAAGCTTCTTCAGCTCGTCGATGTGCATCGGGGTGCGAACGCCGGAGACGACGTCCTCGCCCTGGGCGTTCTGGAGGAACTCGGCGTAAACCTTGTTCTCACCGGTGGAGGGGTTACGGCTGAAGGCGACGCCCGTGCCGCAATCCATACCCATGTTGCCGAAGACCATCATCTGCACGTTGACGGCAGTGCCCCATTCATAGGGGATGCCTTCACGCTGACGGTAGACGTTGGCACGCGGGTTGTCCCAGCTGCGGAACACCGCGCCGATGGCCTCAACGAGCTGAACGCGCGGATCGACCGGGAAGTCCTCGTGGAAGACCTCTTTGTAGTAGGCCTTGTACTTCTTGATGAGCTCCTTGAGTTCATCGACCTTGACTTCGTAGTCGTTCTTGTAACCTTTGGCGGCTTTGATCGCGTCGAGCATGGCATCCATGTCATCGCGCGGGTGGCCTTTGGCGATGTTGGTGTACATCAAGATGAAGCGGCGGTAGGAGTCATAGGCGAAACGCTCGGCCTCGCCCTTTTCAACGCCGTTCTCGACGGCTTCCTTCGCCAAGGCTTCGACGGTTTTGTCGTTAAGACCGAGGTTGAGAATCGTGTCCATCATGCCCGGCATGGACTGCCTGGCGCCCGAACGAACGGAGACGAGAAGAGGATTCTTGTCGCCGCCGAAGGTCTTGCCGGATTTCTTCTCCAGCTCTTTGACGTGGGCGAACACATCATCCAACACATACTCGGGGATCTTTTTGCCCGATTGGTAGTAAAGGGTGCAGGCTTCCGTGGTGATGGTGAAACCATAGGGGATGCGGACCCCGATGGACGTCATCTCAGCCAAGCCAGCGCCTTTACCGCCGAGAAGCTCTTTGCCGAGACCGGCTTTGTGGGCTTCTTCGAAGCTGTAAACGTACTTCTTTTCTGCCATGTTGTCCTCCTATATGACAAACATTGGGTTATAGACCCAGCGCGGAAAGTTTAGCACACGCAGGCGCGTGCAGAAAGGACAAAGAGAAAGAGCTTATTTCAAAATTGTTAGTTGTCAGATGATGTGAGACGCCTTCCGAGCTTCGGGCACCTGATCTCACCCGTAGTTAACATCAACTCGCGGAGCTTTGCAAACTCGACC
>Ga0256406_1004115_pt1 | contig 17127 bp, 9 predicted proteins | sample RumenRJG_03DNA_FD_185986 | JGI IMG/M metagenome (GOLD analysis project Ga0256406, IMG submission 185986) | Bovine rumen microbial communities from Lethbridge, Alberta, Canada - RJG_03 | ecosystem: Host-associated > Mammals > Digestive system > Stomach > Rumen | place: Canada: Alberta | collected...
CCTGACCGATCGGTCGTGCCTGCATCGCAGGCCGATGGACATGGAAAGCCTCCCATCTCTCGGACTTCTATTTCCATGTCCAAGAAATGGGAGGCAGTTCACACTTTGGCGCCGGAGGGCCCATCTCGTACATAATCCCGTCGTAAACCCTCGTTCGGGCGTCATTCTGGCGCCGGAACGAAGGTTTTGTCCTATCGGTTGATTTCCTCGAGAAAAGCGTCACCGTAGCGCTGGAGCTTGGCGCGCCCCACGCCGGAGACCTTGAGCAGGTCCTCAACGTTTGCGGGACGGCGTCGTACCATGGCTCGCAGCGTTGCGTCCGAGAAGACCATGTAGGGCCGGACGCTGTACTCGTCTGCCAGTTGCTTGCGCAGCGCGCGAAGGCGCTGGAAGAGTCGCTCGTCCTCGTCGGTGACTTCGGTCTCGCTGGGTAGTTCGCGCGTGCGATAGCTGCCGCTGGATCCTGAGGCGCCAAAGGCCCTGCGCGGGCGTGCGGCACGCAGATACTCGTCGGCGGAGCTACCAAGGCACACGGAGCAGCCGCCGCACCCGGCAGAGCCATCGCCTGCCCCAAGCGACGAAGCGTCCTGGCCAAAGTAGCAAAGCACCCGGACTCGTAGGCACGATTCGCTCATCGCATAACCAATCATTGCCGAGAGGAGCCGCTCCCTGTTGCGCAGCAGCGTCTTCCTCTCGGCTTGTGGGGTCTCGGGCGGGAACTCGGTGTTGTCAATGAAGTAGTGGCACGTTCGTATGTCACCGCGGCTCCACAGGAGGTAGCACTCGGCAGGCTCTCCGTCGCGACCGGCGCGTCCCGCCTCTTGGTAGTACTCCTCAAGCGAGAGGGGCAGCCCGCAGTTCACCACAAAGCGCACGTCTGACTTGTCGATGCCCATGCCAAACGCGTTGGTGGCCACCATGAGGCGAGCTTCGTCGCGCACAAAGGCTTCCTGCGAGGCGGCCCGCTCGTCGTTCTCCATGCCGGCGTGGTAGCTCACCGCGGTGACTCCGGCGGCACGCAGGGCCTCTGCAAGCTCGTCCACCTTCTTGCGCGTGGTCGCATAGACAATGCCGGACCACGTGGGGTGTGCCGTAAGGTAGCCCAGAAGCCAGCGCGTGCGGTCCCTGGGCGTAAGCTCAAAGGACGAGAGGCGCAGGTTCGGCCGGTCGAAGCCGTTCACCTGGACGGAGGGATTGCGCAAGTCGAGCAGGCGGGAGACGTCCTGTCGCACCCGCGCCGTGGCGGTTGCCGTGAGCGCGCAGACAACGGGGCGCTGTGGGAGTTGGTTGACAAAGGCGGGAATGCCGCGATACGCCGGGCGAAAGTCCTGTCCCCACTGGCTCACGCAGTGCGCCTCATCAACGGCCACAAGCGGCACGCGCATCTGCTGAGCAAAGGCAATGAAGCGCTGGTCAGACAGGCGTTCCGGCGCAACGTACATGATGTCATACCACCCGGCTATGGCGCGCGCCATCACGACCTCCTGCTGGCGTGGCGTGAGCGTGGAGTTGAGGTAGGAACCCCGTATGCCCGCCTCCTTGAGCGAGCGCACTTGGTCGCCCATGAGCGAGATGAGCGGCGACACCACAAGCGTGAGTCCGTCGAGAAGCACGGCCGGAATCTGGTAGCAGATGGACTTTCCGGCTCCCGTAGGCATGACGGCAAGCGCGTCGCGACCAGAGAGAATCGACGAGATGACCTCCTCCTGGCCGGGCCGGAAGGAGTCATAGCCAAAATAGGTGCGCAGGGCTTCTCGGGCGCGAGCCATTGCCTCTTCTCGCCTGTCTATGCCGTTCTCGCCCGCCACCATTGATCCTCCTGTATGACTACTTGAAGACAATGCCGCTCACCGATTGTTCGGCACCGCCCACAGGTACTACCATACAACCCATGGGAAGTAAGGAAGACACAGCAGCGGCAAAGTATCGGCAGATGACGGAGGAGCCCGTACGACCCCTCATCCTCACGCTTGCAGCTCCCTCGATTGTCTCTAACCTCGTTACCAGCATCTACAACCTCTGTGACACCTTCTTCGTGGGGTCGCTGGGGACCTCCGCCGAGGGCGCCATTGGCATATCATTTGTGGTCATGACCGCCATCCAAGCCGTTGGCTTTGGTATGGGACAGGGCACGGGTAACGCAATCTCGCGCTACCTTGGCGCAAAGGACCGTGATCGCGCCTGCGTCATGGCAACCAACGGCCTAGCAACTACGCTTCTTCTCGGCACGCTTATCGCCATTGTGGGCAACATCTTCATCGAGCCCATCTGCCTGGTAGCGGGTTCGACCGAGACCATCCTCCCCTACGCCAAGACCTTCGTGGGCATCATTCTTCTAGGCGCACCCTTCATGTGCAGCTCGCTCATGCTCAACATGCAGTTGCGCTTCGAGGGAGAGGCGCTCCACTCCATGATTGCCATCATGACAGGCACCCTCATCAACATTGGCCTTGAGCCGCTCCTCATCTATGGGGCTGGTCTGTGCATAGCGGGCAGCGCCATCTCTACGGTGATCTGCCAGTTCATCAGCTTTTGCATTCTCGTCTGGCAGATCCAGCACGTGGGGATAACGCCTCTTTCGCCTAAGTGGCTGAGAAGACCCACCCGCGCCATGGTCACCAAGATCGTGAACGGCGGTCTTCCCTCCTTTGTGCGCCAGTGCATGCTCGGCGTGGCCACCACGCTCCTCAACGAGGCGGCCCGCCCCTTTGGCGACGCAGCGATAGCCGCGCTCGCCGTGGTGCAGCGCATCACGAGCATTGGGAACTACGTTCAGATTGGCATTGGCCAGGGCTTCCAGCCGGTGGTTGGCTACAACTACGGGGCCAAGCTCTACGAGCGCATTAGGGCTGGCTACCGCTTTGCCGTACGCACGGCGTTTGTTTTAGTGGCACTTCTGGGCGTTGTGACCTTCGCCTTGGCGCCGCAGCTCGTGGGGCTCTTCTCGAATGACACCGAGGTCGTGAGCATAGGAACGCTCGCCCTGCGCGTGGAGAGCTTCACGCTTCCCCTCACGGGCACCGCTATGATCACCAACTTCTTGCTGCAGACCACCGGGCGTATGTGGCGTGCGACCATCCTGGGAGCCTGCAGGCTTGGCCTTGTGCTTGGTCCCGTGGTGCTTGTTCTTCCGCCCATGCTGGGGCTTCTCGGCGTCCAGCTGGCGCAGCCCGTGACCGACGTCATCACGTTTCTGGTGACGATTCCCATGGCGTGGTCGATTCTGCGCGAGCTTGCACAGGAGGAGCGAGAGGGACGCTGACGCTCCACCGCCCAGATATGCGACTATCATGAGCCGCTGTGGATAGTTTCGCGCGTTGCGCGCATGACATATGGAGGCATCTGCCAATGGAAACCTTTGATGAGCTGTACTACACGAAGCCCTACCTGCGCGAGTTTGATGGCAAGGTCGTGTCGTGCGAGGCGGCTGATGGCGGCTTCTCCATCGTTCTAGACCAGACCGCGTTCTACCCCACAGGTGGAGGCCAGCCGGGTGACCGCGGGACGCTGTGCGTTGGCACGGGTGACGATATCCTCGTGGCACACGTGCGCGAAGCGGTCCCGGGCAATGGCGCGGGCGAAGTCATCCATCTCACGGACGTCGCGCTTCCGGTTGGTGCCAGCGTGCACGGGTCGCTTGACTGGACCTGGCGTCGTGACAACATGGAGGCGCACACAGGCGAACACATTGTCTCGGGCATCGTGCACGCGCTCTTTGGCTACAACAACGTGGGCTTTCACATGGGCGAGCGTTGCATCGAGGTCGACTTTGACGGCATCCTGACGCCCGATGACGTGCTGGACGTCGAGCGACGTGCCAACGCGGCCATCCGTGAGGACGTGAGCGTGGAGGCACTTCTCCCCTCTCCTGCCGAGCTTGCCGAGATGGACTACCGCAGCAAGAAGGATCACGACGGCCAGATCCGAGTGGTGAGAATCGATGGCGTGGACTCCTGCGCCTGCTGTGGAACGCACGTCTCGTCCACGGGACAGGTGGGGCTCATCAAGATTCTGCGCACGATCACCAAGAAGAAGCGGACGCGCCTTGAGCTTCTCTGTGGTCGCCGCGCGCTTGAGGCCTGTGAGGACGCCATGGCAGCCCTCCGCGAGACGAGCAACTTCCTCACGGTTGCGGACGAGGAGGTGCCCGAGGCGGTGCAACGTCTCTCTGCTGAGAAGGACGACCTCAAGCACCAGCTCAAGCAGGCAGGCCGCAAGCAGATTGACCAATACGTGGCTGGCCTGGCATCTGTTGGCGCACTGGCTATCTGCTGTCTCCCCGGACTGGACGTTGAGGACCTCCGTTACCTATGCGAGCGCGTGCTCGAGTCGACGGATGCCACGGTATGTTCGGCTCTCTCGCCCGTGGCCGGAGATAGTACGCGCCTGGCGTATGTCATGGCGTCTTCCGACGAGGACCTGAGGCCTGCGTGCAAGGAGCTCAACTCCAGGCTCGACGGCCGTGGCGGCGGAAAGGCCCAGATGGTCCAGGGCAGCTGGGACGCGAGCGGCGCCGACGCCGAGGCGGCCATCCGTGAGGTGCTGGCCTAGGCCGCGCGCCAGAGGCGCTTCTCGGCCAACGGTCCTGGAGGAGGTCTTCGTCTCGAAGTTCCCTACGCTTCCGAAGCAACCTGCCGGTGCGCCGCTCTCGTCCAAAACCTCACACGTGTTGTTACTTTCTTGATATTACGGACACGCCATCTGGCCTTTTCCCGAGAAACATCAAAGAAGAAATATCACGTGTGAGGTTTCACCGGCAGCGCAGATCACCCCTTGTCGGCGAACGTCTGCAGCGCGACCTCCCTCAGGCGCAGCAGCATGTCCCGCATCCACGTCTGGGCCTCGACCCAGTCCTGCCTGTCGTAGTCGAAGTCGCGCCGCAGCCAGAGTGCCTTGTGCTTCATCGCATCGTTGGGATCGCTCCACTGGAAGAGATTGACGTACTCCCCGAACTCGGACTCTATCTCGTCCCCTCTCGCGTACAAGTCCCCGTAGCCCGCGCCAGTGGGCAGGTAGATGCCGACACCGGCATAGTGGTCCCTCCTGTTGGCTCTGCACTCCAAATGGCATTCGGGGAGCCCGATGCTAAAAGTTTTCCACAATCTAATACTCTGCGGCTTGCCGGTCGGATCCCCAAAGGCGTCAACGAACGCCTGGGACTCGCCGCACAGCTCGTAGAACCCGTGCCAGTACTCTGCGCGGAACTGCTCGTTGTCCGTCGCGACGCTCTTCCGCCTAGGCCGGAACGAGTCCACCACGTCCGCGGGCAGGTCGGGGAACGCCCAGACCTCCAGCGCCCTCTGGGCCAGCCGCTTGCCGCGGGCCTCAATGCTCACTGGCGTCCACTCGGTCGCTTCGCGCAGATCGGCCGAGATGCTTATGAACTCGTTGTCGTAGCCGCCGGTGACGCGCTCCTTCTTCTGCTGGAACGTTCCGTCGGAGAGCTCGGAGTTGTACGCGGTGAGGGTGAGGTTGCCAAGGTTGTGCAGAAGGTGCTCGAACTCCTCGTCATCCACGTCGCCCAGCATGTCACGCCACTCCGGGTGCGCCAGCGCATTCTGCGGCATGATGTGCTCGATCGTGTACTGACCGTTGGAGAAGTCGCGCTCGTCCTTGGGGTGGTAGCTGTTCTCGAGGCGAGACAGCAGGTAGAGCGACCGCCTGAAGTGGTATGCGTCGCGCGTCCGAAGCTTGTCCAGGAACTCGGCGTCTGTGGGGAAACGTCTCGCGGTCCCCGCCTCTCCCAGCAGAAAAGCCTGCAAGGCCTGCAGGTAGTTGCGCTTCTCGTCTCGTGCCTTCGCAAGACGGGCAATCAGCGAGGAGAAGAACTTCTGCAGGCTGTTCGTCGCGCAGTCGCAGACCGAGCGGCGAAAGAGGTAGCTCTCGAGCGTGGAGAGAATGGCGAGAAGGTCGTCCCGGCTGAGCGCACCGTTGTCGTGGTCGTCGAGGACGGACATGAGCAGCGGGTCAACGACAGAGATGTCCAGCCGGTGTATGCGCGAGAGGAGCCTGTCCACCTCGGCATCGCCCGAGGCCTTGCCGCCAATCTGCGCGTAGTAGGTGGCAAACCTCTTGAGCTCCTTGAGGAGCTCCTCAACGGGAACCTCCACGCCATAGCCCCGCGACTCGTAGTATCGCTTGAACAGCTGGTAGACGTCTCGCCTCACAAGCGACTCCGGCGCGTTGCGCACGGTGAGCCAATCGCTCACGAAGTCGTCGAACTCCTCGTCGTAGGTCGAGGCGCCAAGCGCTACCTCGATGGGGCGCCAGTAGTTCAGGTAGAGCTCGTCCTGCTTGGGGTGGCCCATCAGCACGAAGTTGCGGATGAGGTCCGCGGACGAGAGGTCCTTGCCAGTCGAGTTCATCGACTCGAATATTAGCTGCGGGTTGTCCTGCCCCTGCGTCAGCGAGATGGAGACGACCTCGAGCAGCTGGACGCCCTTCCACACCACAAATGACGCAATCGTAAGTGACTACGTAATTGTTGAACATGGCGTCCAAGCTCGCGCATAAGGGTAGCTTATTACTGTCGCGCTCCCGTCGCACAATCGTTGTCGTAGGGCGGACGCGGGAGAGGGGCGGCGCGGCGTGACGAGCATGAGCACGCGGATGGTGAGGGCGGCGGACGGAGACGACGGGGACCTCCTGTCGTTCGGGGACGAGGAGTCGTGCAAGGAGGAGCTGATGCGGCTGCGCTTCCCCGGTGGAAGCCCGGAGCGGAGGCGCTGGCGGATGGGATGGAAAGGTCTTCTCTCTCAGTCGATGACCCCTGTGGTCCTCTCGCATTCTAGGCGTCTGCATATTTGGTAGAATCATCGGACGAAGATTGCACAAGGTCGGCAGACGATTCTCCTTTCCTAATCGGTCGTTGTCGGCTGGTGTCCCAACGAATGGAGGCGCTGGTTAATGGGTCAGGAAATGTCATTCAATACATTTCTTGATTCTGCAATTCAGGCCTTAACCCCTTTAGATGGACCATCACTTGCTTTCCCTGATGTTGGTGATGTCCATTTCACCACTCTAACTACGACAAATTTAGCTCTCCTTCGTAAAGCACATGCCTCGGGATACCCTGGCCTCATAGTTAGCTGTCCGGATTTCGAGAGAGAGGCCATAGCAACGGCTTTTCTTGCTGCTTTGCTTCATCTTGAATTTGATGAGGGTAAGCATGGCTTGCATGAAGCTGAGGCCGGTGAGAAGGCAGCCGTCGGTAGTTGCGTTGTTAAAATCACTGAAGTCAACGATGACGAGGTCATGTATTCTTCTTTTGACCAAGTTGAGGGAATCGATAAGAGTTATCGAGCTTTCCCCCTCGTGCATCGGGCTTCTCCTGATGCTGACCTCTCTAGAACAAAGAACACCAAGAAACGCAAGCACCCATCGTTGGTGAAAGAGGCTTCGCGCTATGAGAACCTTCCCGCACCACTTCGGCACATCTTAGATTGCTGCGGGAAACCGGTTCCTTCAGTTGGATATGTCACCTCGCCTTCGCAGTACGCCAACGAAGCTCCCACTCGCCTGCTTAGCGGTCGTATTCTTTTTGACGGGGTTTCCTATAACCTTTCGGAAGTTTTGCCCATTACTTATCTTTCTCCCAAGGGCGACAGGCGTAACGGTTTCAGTTGGCCCTTTGACTGTCCGCCGTCTATCCTTGTGGGGCCTCGTGTTAACGGTGTCGGCAGCGCTTCCGAAATCGCTGATTTAGCCGACGACGGTCTTCCGGTTGACTTCGTCGCTTGCAACATATCGAGCCCCGATCTGATGGACACCGAGCTTTTGTCGGATATCTTGGATCTCAAGGATAGAGGCATTGCTGTCATCGCCTTTTGCGATCGCTGGACGTTGGCTAGGCTACAGCCTCTCAAAAACAATGGCTTTCTTCCTTTTGACTGGGATGATTGCCGCTTCTTGGACAACAAGCAGGGACTTCACTTGTCTTCCATTCAAAACCGGATGCTCACCAGACAACACGAGAAGGTACTTCCGGTTTCTGATGAAGACAGTGGCCTCGCACGCGCAAAGCAAATTCTCTACGACGATCTCAGAATCTCTGATATCGACGATGACGATGTTCTCGCAGCCATACAAGACCTGTTTGGGGTGCTTGGTTCAGCCATTAGAATGACCGAGGCTCCTGATGAGGCGTATAGCAATCGACAGAGAGAACTCATTGACGACTCCCTAGACACAATCAGGTCATCGATGATATTGAGCTCGCAGGAGTTTGGCGAGATAACAGTCGTCTGCGATATCCTTTCTAAGTTCTTCGAGCCTGGTAGGCTTGCTCCGAAAGAGCAGAGGATTTATGACCTCATCACTCACTTTTTAAAGAACAAATCGCCCGTGGTTCTGGTTGTCGATAGGAACAGGACCGAAGCCGCCTACAAATACTGGTGCGGAGAGCTTTCCTACAATGGCTACGACACCGGGTTATTCACTGTTGTGACGACGCGTGATTTCCTTGGAAGCAACTCGCTCGTCGGCGACGAGAACGTTATTTTCAGTGGCTGGTATGACAAGGGAACGATGGATCGCTGCCTCCATTCCGGAATAGCAACGAACATGATTTTTGTGCTCTACGGGCATGACGGCGGTGATTTGGAGCTTGAGTGGTGGCTCAATGCAAACGAACAGTGGCATAGGGAATCGGACAAATGCGCACTTGCAACCGACAAGGCCCTCGCCAAACTGGGAATCGAACCGCTCAAAAGGTCCAAGAAGGCAGGGTCAATAGCGACGAGGCGGCGCGACAACGCATCTGAGGGCACTGAGGATAAATCTCCCGCCTCTGTAGTAACAACCATAGAGCGACGCAGGATACAAAGCGAGCTCGCACGCGAGGGAGAGAAATCCGTCCCTGCCGTGCCTGTCATGTTTCACGACGGTACCCACGTGTGGCTCAAGGCCGACCCTAACCAAGCTAGGAGTAGCCATCTCCTCGTGATTACCGATTGCCTCACGGGCCAAGATGACGAACCGGATCAGAAGTCTGCTTCTGCGCTCTTACCTGGTGATGTTGTCCTGCGCACCCACTCTGACAAGAGCTTTATACGTAGAACCTCTGAAAGCACGACCGAGGGATACGATGACGTTATGGCCTTGGCGCAAAGATGGCGGGAGCCTATTCTCCGTGCGAGGCGACATGGGTATTCCGATGCCGAAATCATCAACAAGATTTATTCCCGTGTAGCCAAGACTCGCACCAAGGATGGTGTCCGTGGGTGGGTTAAGGGCAACCCCATCGCCCCTCAGACTAAAGCTGATATCCAGGCGGTGTATTCGTCCCTTGGCTACCCTTTGGCCGATGGCGAGCTGGATCAAATTGCGGGCGCGGTTCGCAAGATTCGGAACAAGCATCGTGCTGTTGGGCGAATGGCCAAAAAAAGCATGGTTGCCGATTTCCTTAAAGATGTAGAGCGATATGGGCTCGATGATGCCGTTGAGGGTTTCGACGAAAGGCACGAAGCAGGCGATATCGAGCTTTTGCGAGTAGCCGCTGTTGGTGAGCGAAAGAATGTAGCCGTCGATCGTGTCGACGTTCTGTGATGGGGTGTTCGAGTTGGATGACAATGTTGATTGCAATGAGCTTGACGAAGAACTGAGGCGACGCTTGTATGCGTCTGTCTACGAGGAGTTCGTCGGACCCATTGATTCCGACTCCGAGGAAACCTTGGATGAGTTCTCTTCGCCATCGCTTCGGTATCATGCTGGCGTTCTTTACCCAAGGGGCACCCAAATTGATGCGGCCGGGGACAAGAACGCTTCTTCTGATGACGAGGGCCTTGGCGGGTCTCCTGCTGGGACAAGCGCAGGAGATTCGTCTCTGCCTATTGGAGCGGATGTGCCTGACGGTTCTGAAGTAACCGAAGAGGCGCCAGACGAGGATTACGAAGAGCCAGTATCGCTCTCAAACGCCCGCGCCCAGTCTGCCATGAGCATGACCTTGTGTGTTCGCGAAGATGATAAAATCTCGGTTAGCATAAGGTGCGCGAGATATATCCGGCAGAACGTCGATGGCAAGAGCTGCTACAGACGCATCCCTCTCCAATTCGACCTCTCTTCCGAGAATGTTGAGCTTCCTACCGGCACTGGGGACGATGTCAAGCGCGGGTACAAACTTGATGAAGGAGCCCTTGAGCTCTGGCTGGTTTTCCGGCGCCGGATTCCCGAAGGCGGCGTCGTTCTCACCATTGCCCTATGCAACACGAACACTGCCACTTCTGGGCAGCGTGACAATTCCTCAGCTTGCTATTACCAAGTCGGATTCAAAGTAAACTCTATTTCGGGCCTTATCCCGCCCGTATGGAAAAGGCTCGATGAATCCTCCTCCGATGAGGAAGCCAGCAAGAACCTTATTTACCGAAACGTACGCAACTACGCCATAGGGCATGGGTGTGCGACATGCTGGGACCAGGGCGCTGAGGTGAAGTGGGCCAAGACTCAGGTTATGCCCGTTTCCGATACGCACCCCATGAAGCCCCTCCATCCCCTGATGGAGGGGATAACCCTATCGATTGAGAGCTTCGGCAAGGTGGAATGTTGGAGCGAGACCTTAGGTGCCATGCACATCCTCTGCGATAAGTACTCTCTCTGGATTAGCCAGACCCGGGAAAAAGCCTCGAAGCTTCCCAAGCAGTATGAAAGTGCTGCAAAACGGAACCTAGGCCAATGTGATCTCTGCCTTACCCGCATAAAAGACGGAATCAATATCCTAGATAGCGACCAGATTGCTAGGCGGGCGTTCATCATGGCCAACGAAGCCATGTACGACCAGTTTCTTCACTACAGCGTGGTATCGGGAGAGCGAAAGAGTCTAGATGAACCCATCGGATATACAAGAAGTTGGAGGCCCTTCCAGCTTGCGTTTATCCTCATGAACATCAGGTCGATTATCGACGAGACCTGTGATGACAGGGGCATTGTTGACCTCATCTGGTTCCCAACTGGCGGCGGCAAGACAGAAGCCTACCTTGGACTCACCGCATTCGTCCTCATCTGGGAACGCCTTTCCCACGTGGAGAGTGAAGGGGTCACTGTTTTCATGAGGTACACACTACGGTTGCTGACCTCACAGCAGTTCGATCGCGCCTCGTCTCTGATTTGCGCCCTAGAGTCCATGCGCCGCCGCATGCCTGATTTGCTCGGGCACCGCGAGTTTCGTATCGGCCTTTGGGTAGGACGAGAAGCGAGCCCAAACACCCGAGACCAAGCTGAGCAGATGCGGCGCGCCTTCGTTGATCGTAACGAGGGCAGGAACCCCTTCCCTGTCCGCAAATGTCCGTGGTGCGGAAGCAGCTTGGAAGAGAACAAGAGGATATCGTACAGACGCGAACGAGGTATGAAGAAGCTTCTCTTCGTGTGCCCGAACGAGGGCTGCGAGTTTTCCAGGGGCGATGGGCTGCCATTGGACGTGGTCGATGAGGAGGTCTACGCCAATCCGCCATCACTTCTTGTGGGGACTATTGACAAATTCGCCATGCTTCCTTACAGGCGAGAGGCCCTTCCCCTTTTTGGCATCACCGGGGAAGGAAGGCGGCGTCCGCCCAAGCTTATCATTCAAGACGAGCTGCACCTAATATCTGGGCCTCTAGGTTCAATGACCGGCCATTATGAGACGCTCATATCTTCCCTCTGCGAGAGAGATGAGGGCGGAAGGAAAGTCCTCCCAAAGATTGTCGCATCAACTGCAACCGTCAGCCGGGCCAAAGAGCAGTGCAACCAGCTGTATGCATGTGGCGAGGAAAACGTCTTCCAGTTCCCTCCGTCCGGTATTGACTACGACGACTCTTTCTTCTCGGTCGAAGACAAGCAGTCAAGAGGCCGCCGCTATGTGGGGGTGTTCGTTCCGACTCTTAACGCCGCCTCGACCAACATACGCCTCTACGCCGACCTCCTTTGGGAACCAGCGACTTGGAAAGACGTGCCGGATAATTGGAAGGATCCCTACTGGACAACCATCGGATACTACGGCACCACTAGAGAGCTTGGCCAAGCCGTAACCTGGATGGGCGGCGACATTCCAGAACGTCTTTGGGAGCATAGGAAGCGTGCCGAGCGTGCCGGCGATGATACCGTTCGTTACATCAACGTCGCCAAGGAGCTTACCGGACGCAAGGATGCCGATGAGGTCCGAAAGGGGCTTGACAGCCTCTCAATCTCCTATCCTTCCCGCTACGCAGTAGATCTCTGCTTTGCCACAAACATGATCTCCGTCGGTCTAGATGTTGGACGTTTAGGTCTGATGGTCGTTGAAGGTCAGCCGAAGACCACCGCTGAGTACATCCAAGCTACTAGTCGAGTTGGGCGTGGCAGGGCCAAGGGTATCGTGTTTGTCGTCTACAGCACCACCAAACCAAGGGATCGGTCGCACTACGAGAACTTTGCCATGTATCATCAGAGCTTCTACCAGAATGTGGAGCCTTCAAGCGTCACTTCTTTCTGCAGGCAAGTACGCTACCGCGCTCTGTTTGGCACTCTTGCGGGAATATACCGTTCTGTTGATGATGATGATTCGGAAGCCTTCCGTTATCCCGAGGAAGAGCCATTCCATGTTGCTGCCGAGACGATTCTCAGCCGCGTGAAAAAGGTTGATCCCCACGAGCTGCTTAGGACCAAAGAGGACCTTGATGTGATATACGAAGACTGGAATACCAGCGACTACGATCGATGGTTTGAACTAAAACCCGAGAACTTTGACCCACCGACACCTCTCATGCACCCCACAGGGGCAGGGAGCTCTGACGCATGGAGCGGTGGCACATTCGAGGTGCCGACTTCTATGCGAAGTGTTGACGCCCAGTGCAAGGTGAGGATTCTCGGCACGTATGGTGGCTACGGCGATAACGAGAGAGGCAACAATGATGCCTAGGAGGAACGCCCGCAACACGCGGAGAGAGACCAAAGGCAAGGAATATTCCCTTCGCATGGGACAACTCTTCGGTCCTTATAGTGTAGGTGCGATTTATCCATGCGACGCCAACACGACCGTGATGATTGCCGGACTCGATGCATACGAGGGCCAGATTGACAAAGGTCGGCTGAAGGAGGTCCGAGACTCAAGGCTCAAGCACTACATTGGGGTTAACAAGCTTTATGCACCGCCCATGGGCGATGGCCCCAACAACGGCTTTATTCCTGCGGTGAGGTTCCCGAATTGGCTGTACTGCCCTCGCTGCGGCCAGATGAAGTATGTGAGCCCGACTAATTCGAGTGCGTCACTTCGTTGCGAGTCTTGCAGCAAGAAGTATCACCATGATGTTAGGTTGGTCCCAGAGCGTTTTGTCGTCGTATGCCCCCACGGGCACATAGACAGCTTCCCGGTTATGAAATGGGTTCATAGTGGAACCGATATAGATCCTAGAGACCCCGGCCATACTGTTTACAGGCATACCAAGGGCGGAAGCACGACCATGGGCGACATCGAATATCGTTGCACCTGCGGAGCCCATCGGTCCCTCAGTGGTGCGAATACTCCTGGCGGGCTGGACAAGATTGGCTACCACTGCACTGGGCGGCAGCCTTGGCTCGACCGTACCTCGAACCAGCCGTGCCCTGCGGATAACAAGGATCTCAGGGTGGTCATCATGGGCGCCACGAACGTCTGTTATCCGGATGTCGTCAGCTCGGTGCTAATCCCAGATGCGCTTGACGAGCAGGTCAAATCCGTTGTTGATCGACAGTTTTCGGTCATGCTCGAGATGGACCGGATGGGCTTTCTCGACAAGATCATCGACATACTTGCTAAGGACAACAACGTCAGGCCGGATTCGCTTCGACTCGCCTACAACCAGAAGAAGACTGCCGGGAACGCAGAGCAATCCGAGGTGGAATACCTCCATGACGAGTTTTTGACACTGCGGGATCCTCAGATATCCAAGCGGGGCGAGTTCATAGGTCGCTCGGTCAATGTCTCGGATTACACCCTTCCGCAAATGCACAAGTTCATCTCGAAGGTAACCCTAGTGGAGACCCTTACCGTGACGCGGGCGCTCGTTGGATTCACGCGGCTTAACCCCGAGTACAACGATTCCAAGACCATGGACGAAAGGCGAAGAGCCTTGTCTCGGAAGAAACTCGATTGGACTCTTGCCAATCAGACAGTCGGAGAGGGCATCTTCATTGACCTAGATGAGAAGTGCTTGAAACAATGGGCAAAGCGGCCCGAAGTGATTGCCCGAGTAAGGACTATGCAAGAAAACCTCAATGAGTCTAGGTCTAAGCGCAATCTCGCTCCGAAAGAGTTGAACCCAAATTACGTGGTTATCCACACTCTCTCCCACCTGTTACTCCTAGGCATCAGCGAGGTCTGTGGTTACACTACCGCTTCTCTGCGCGAGAGGATTTACTGTCAGGATTTCCTAGGCGATGACGGCGCCGAGGATTTCGAGGACATGCATGGCCTCCTTATCTACACCGCATCATCTTCTGGAGACGGTTCCTTGGGCGGGCTTGTCCGTTCGGGAGAGCCCGGGCGCTTTGAGGACATCGTTGTTAATGCCCTTCAAAAGGCAACCTGGTGCTCTGATGACCCGGTTTGCATAGAATCCACTGGACAAGGTCTCGATTCCTGTAATTTGGCCGCCTGCTACAACTGCGCTCTTCTTCCGGAAACGGCATGTGAGAATGGCAATAAGTTCTTGGACAGAGGCCTTGTGGTGGGTACATTGGATGAGCCACTAGTTGGCCTCTTCCGAGGCGAGCTCCAAGGTAATTAATGGGCTTCGTTTTCTGAAGTCCACGAATGGGTGCACCCCAAGTAGTATCTTGCTTCAGCGCCTAGCGCTGAAGCAACCACCGATGCGATTTGCTGGGCGAGGAGTGGTGGCACAGCATTTCCTACCTGCGTGTACTGCGAGGTGCGATTGCCCTCGAAGAAGTAGTCGTCGGGGAACGTCTGGAGCCTTGCGGCCTCCCGGACAGTGAGGCTGCGGCATTGCTCAGGATCTGGATGGATGTAGTAGTGGCCGTCTTTGGCAATGTGCGAGGTTATCGTTGTTGAGGGTCTATCGAACACTTGGACTCGAAACCTATCGTTGAACTCGTACTCGCCGCCCTCCTTGACCTCAGAGATATTCTCGGTGACGTTCTTATGGTTAGGGAGCAGCTCGTCAGGGAAGTCTTCCAGTCGAGCCGAAACTCCATTAACCTCCGCATAAGCCGAGCAGAACAGGTAGCGATCGAGGTCTTTTGCCAAGTGGGACCTGGCCTCGTGATTGGCTAATAATCTGCTGCGTTTGAATCGCCATCTATACCACTCGTCATAAAGCCCCTTCTCGTCCGTCACCTTTACCTTTTTCGAAAGCTTGGGGGGACGAGTTGAAATCACCCGCTGCATCACCGGTACCAGCTCTTTGCAGTCCTCGGCAGCCGCAATCCTTTGCGCGGCCTCGTCTACGTATCTGGCCCAGTTCATTTCGCGCCAGCCTTTATTGCGTTCCGAAAAGTTACTCCTCACCTTTGGGATGCCGGTAAGTGCCATTCTGAGAGTTGTGGTTTCTCGGGGCGTCAGGATTGACGTGGTCAGGCCCGACCCCTGTCTCACCCCGAGGAGAATAACCCTGTGTCGCATCTGAGGAACGCCGAAGTTCTCCGCTTCCACAACGTAGTCTTTCGGCTCCTCGGGATCCTGCATGACTAGTGACCGTATCTCATAACCCGCCTCAAGCATGTCTTGATAGATATGATCGAACACGCCAGATCCTTGGTGTTTAGCCGAGAGCAGCCCCTTGACGTTCTCCATCACGAACATCTCTGGATTTAGGCCATTTATGAAGGACAGGTAGCACTTGTAGAGCGTGTGCTTCTTGTCCTTGTCGAAATCTGCATCATGCTTACGTCTGGAACGGCCTACGAGTGAGTAAGCTTGGCACGGGGGCCCACCAATGAGAACCAGCGGCTTTTCGCCATTAGCTGCTCGCCACTCCTCTAGTCTTCTTTTTCCCTCGTTTACAAGATCATCGTTTCCCTCAACGAGGGTAGCGCAGACTGCCTCTTTTTCTGCCGCTTTCCATGCTTCCGGTCTGTATGAGGTAAGATCATCCCATGCTTTATCATCGTGGTCGCTCATGTAGCGTAGGTACACGCTTGGTACCGTACCATCGTCGCGAAGAATCTTGCGGACATAAGAACGCAGTTGTAGCGTTTTATGTGCAGACTCATTCTGCTCGACCGACATGATGATTTGGAAAATCGGCTTGCCGTTCTCATCGGTAAGAGATGAGAACCCCTCGCCAAGTCCTCCTGGACCTGCGAACAAGTCGATTACCGGTATCACGCACAATCCCCCTTCAAAACATCATTTCGCGCACCTAGGCTACCAGGATGTGAAATATGTATCCAGGGGCTGAGGTCAACGAAAGTAATTTACCAGATTTCCCCTTAAGAAACCATGGCACTACCCATCACCACGTTGTGACCCCATCCGGCAATGCCATTTCACACTTGCAAACTTGGCGGCCAGCACGAAATGCCAAGCTCACTGTTCTGGCGATTCGAGAGAGTGAAGCACGCCATATTTCCGCGATCTCACGTACCGAAATTCAGCGCACATCAAACGAACCTCACGGTAGCCGACGTCACCCTACCACGCCAACACCTGCAGAAGCTCGCCCACGCTGTCGACAACCACCGTCGCCCCGGCGCCAACAAGCTCCTCCCGTGACCCGTAACCATACCTCACGCCGACGAACCCAACGCCCGCAGCCAGCGCACCCCTCGCGTCCTGGGCACGGTCTCCCACCATGGTGACCATGTTCTTCTCGTCATGCATGCCAAGCCGCCTGAGCGCCTCGTTGATGACGTCTGCCTTTGCGGTGCGCTTCTCGTCAAGCGTAGCCCCTACCACCTGGTCAAAGAGGTCTGTCATCCCAAAGTGGTCGAGGATCTTGAGGACGAAAGGCTCGGGTTTGGACGAAGCCACGCAAGTGATGATGCCTGTTGCCCTTAGCGTGCCGAGAAGTTCAATAATCCCCTGGTACGGGTGGTTCTCAAAGAGCCCCACAGTTGTGTAGCGTTCACGATAGAGCTCGAGCGCCCGCAAGGCCTCGTCGTGCGACATTCCAGAGAAGTCCATGAACTCCTGAACGAGCGGTGGACCAATGAAGACCGTGAGCGCAGAGGGGTCCGGCA
>Ga0256406_1004117_pt1 | contig 17125 bp, 10 predicted proteins | sample RumenRJG_03DNA_FD_185986 | JGI IMG/M metagenome (GOLD analysis project Ga0256406, IMG submission 185986) | Bovine rumen microbial communities from Lethbridge, Alberta, Canada - RJG_03 | ecosystem: Host-associated > Mammals > Digestive system > Stomach > Rumen | place: Canada: Alberta | collected...
GTTTACCGTGACCTCAAGAATGTGCTTGACACGGCAGAGCTGAAGGGAATGAAAAAAGGCCTTCAGCAGGGACGGCAAGAAGGCATAGAAAAGGGACGGCAAGAAGGCATAGAAAAGGGACTTGTCCAGGGAGCCCTTGATGAGAAAAGAAAAAACGCGAAGACGATGAAATCGTTAGGACTGCCACTTGAGACGATAGCAAAGGTGACGGGTCTGTCTGCAGCAGACATTGCTGAACTATAACCTACGGCAAATTGGGTATACCTCGCTTCATCTATGTCGCCGCCGACGGCAGCCTCATCGGTGCTGATGCCTTCCGCCTCTGCGAAAGGACTTCCTAACTTCCGGACTTCTAAACTGCCTCAATTTTGATACACCCTCTTTTGGAGTATCCATAAGAATATCTATTTCACGATTCTGTATAAGGCTTTGTGATTGCTGATTCTGTTGGTCGGCTCGCTTCTGGGGTAGACGTCCACCGTCACAGTCGTGTCCGTCGGAGTGCTGTTAGGGTCATTGATAGCGGGATTGAATCCGATGATTTCGCCATAGGCAAAGATGGTGCTCTCACCTGTCTTTACATTCGTGGCATCGAAGTGAGGGAAGTCTGAGCCGTTTGTCTCTTGCCAATGCAGCCGATAGGTCTCGCGGTGTACTCCAGTGGTGTTGATGCCCACGAATGTCTTGCTGATGACTTTAGTCAGACTGTATTGATAAGCAGGTGCGTCGCCCCAGACGGCTTCTTTCTTGTTGGGCGTAGCGTGAATGCGCACGACGTATTTATTGCCTTCCTCGTAGTCAAAACCATTGATTTCGCGGAGCGAGAACACGTTGACGGTGTCGCCCTTGTCGTTGGTAGCGTAGATGCACGGTTGAACAAAATAGGAGCTGGCGGCTATACCTTCAATGCCGCATTCTGGTTGAATGGTCAGGGTGGCGTCGTATGGCTCGCCTATATATTCATCATCGTCGTTGTCGCAGGCGACAAAGCTGAATGCACATAGCATTACTCCGCATAGAACAAGCAGCCTTTTCATATCATTATCTTTGAAAAGTGAGTTAACTTTAATAGAAATCAAGGCTGGCATACGCTCAATATTTTCCTATAACGTGATCAAAGTCACAATCAAAATAATAAAGAGGACGCTGTTGCACCTCAAATAGGTTTCTGAGAGCTGTATGCAGCCTTGACAGTGACAAAATTAAGCAAATTATCTCAATCGACGTGCTTCAACCCGCATCAATCTTTCATTCTCCCCGTTTTTTTAACATTTGTCATTCGTCATTTGTCATGAGGAATGTGCCAAGACTGTCGTCCGTCTGCTGGAGCCCTTCAAATCGTTCATAAGAACCATCACGACGGATAATGGTTCTGAGTTCACCAATCATGAATATATAAGCAGGCGCTTAGGAGTTACTGTTTACTTCGCGGATCCTCATGCTCCATGGCAGAAAGAAAGCATTGAGAATGCTAACGGTATCATACGTCAGTACATACCAAATGGTAGTAATTTTGATGATATCAGCCAACAGTTCATCAGCAAGGTCCAGGAGAAAATTAACTCCAGGCCAAGAGAAAAATTAAACTTTGCTACACCCGAAGAGTGCTTTTATAGAAACATTTCGTAAATTTGCACTTGCGAGTTGAATTCACCCCTGCAGGTGCTCTGCAAGAATTGCAACAGGCTAAAGAGTGACAAATAATCGGAATGCTTATGACAGACAACACAGATGTGCGCTGGCTGCAGCGCTATGATAGTTTCAAGAAAGCGCTGGGAAAGTTGGAGAGCGTGACGCTGTCGGGGCGTTGCCCGTCAGACTTATCAGAACTGGAGCAAAGTGGACTGGTACAGTGGTTCGAGTTCACCTATGAGCTGGCATGGAAAGTGATGCAAGACTTGCTGGAATATAAGGGCTATGAGTTCATGCGTGGCCCTAATGGCACCTTGCGCGAGGCTTTCACGGATGGACTGATAGACGACCACGATGCCTGGCGACAGATGGCCAAAGACCGGACGCTGATGTCGCATACCTATGACGAGCAGGATGCGCAGCGGGTAGTGGAGCTTATCTTCAAGGACTACACGCCGCTGCTGCAAAAGCTCAGCGATACTCTGGCTAATCAGCAACAACAGGTTGGTGAGTAATATGTTGTTATCTATTTTTCTATGACCGCACTGAATAAATTCGGATTGAGCGACTGGACGATGGGTGACCTGCGCTCGGTATTCCGGCAGCATCCCAAAGTCCGCAAGGTGATACTCTTCGGCTCGCGCGCGAAGGGCAACTACCGCACGGGCTCCGACATCGACCTGGCGTTGGTGGGCTCTGACATCGATCATGAGGAGATGCTGCGTATCTACAATGACATCGACGATCTCGGCCTGCTTTACAAGGTGGACCTGCTGCACTACGAGGAGAAGCAGGGCACGCCTATTGGCGAGCATATCGACAGAGTGGGGAAAGTGTTCTACCAGAGGTAACTATTCACCCTATCAGAGAAAAGGGTCTATTCCTTTTCCACCTCCCATCCGTCCACGGTATGCTTGTCAGCATCGAAGCGGATACCAATCTTTATGACTTTGCGGCCGTCGGTCAGATAAGGCTTGGCATAGCCGCGGGCGTTGATTTGGTCGAGGGCATGACGGGCGGTATCGCCCACCTTCAGCTCCATGACATAGATGGCATCGGGCATGAAGATGACCATGTCGGTGCGGCCACCCGCCACCTTTACCTGCGTGCGCACATAGACGTTGAGCATGGAGAAGATGAGATAGAAGGTGTATTCGTAGAATCCCTCCTTGGTCTTTGCCTCAGCGAGCTTCTGCTTGAATCCTTCCACGTAGGGGATGCCGGCAAGATAAGCCTGCATGTGCTGCATGGCTAAGTCGATGTCGCCTTGCTTGAGGGCTTTCCAAAACTTCGCCGCAAAGCCTATCTGCACGTCGGCATTATTCAGCCCAGTATAGATAGGGAGCAGACCGTTGACATATCCTACACGTACCTCCTGGTTGGGAATGGACAGTTCATAAGCTTCCGTGTCAGGGTCGTAGTCCTTGATGGTGAGATAACCGCTCTGATAGAGCAGCGGCAGCGCGTCCTTCATGTTCTCCGTGGGCTGGTCGAAGGCAGACTCGGGCACATCGAGGGAGTCAAGGGAGGTGATGTCAGTATGAAAGTGCTGCATCTGCTTGATGAGGAAAGTTGGAGTACCTGAGGCAAACCAGTAGTTGTTCAGCCTACGGTGCAGGAAACAATTCAGTAGGCTGAATGGGTTATAGACCTCGGGGGCATCCGCCGCAAAATGATAACCGTCGTACCGCTGCTTCAACTTGTCGTGCATCTGCTCGGGTGTCATCTTGTAAGCGGTGGCAAGCCGCTCCACATCGGGCCAAAGGGTTGTACACAACTCTTCTTCCGTGAAACCGCAGATGGTGGCGAAGGCCTCCTCCAGGGAGACATTCGCCAGATTGTTGATGGTGGAGAAGATGCTCAGCTGCGAGAACTTCGTGATGCCGGTGATGAAACAGAATTTTATGAATGCCTCATTGGCCTTGAGAGGTACGTAGAACTCCTGCATCACCTTGCGCATGTCGTCGAGCGTTTCCTGGCTGTGAAGCACTTCGAGCAGGGGTGCGTCGTATTCGTCGATGATGACCGCCACCTGCCGTCCCGTCTTCTCATAAAGCCTCCTGATGAGCGCGTCGAGTTTTTCTCCCGGCGTCACTTCTTCAGCATGGTCCTCATACACGTCCAGCCGCCTCAACAATAAAATCAGCGCCCGCTGGAGTTCTTGTGCTGAGGACTTCCCTTTGCAAATGCTTAAGTCGAGATGGATGACCGGATAGGGTGTCCATTCCTTTTCAAGTTCCATGATTTTCAGTCCCTCAAACAACTCGCGTTCGCCCTTGAAATACGATTCCAATGTCGACGTGAGCAATGACTTACCGAAGCGGCGCGGACGGCTCATGAAAACAAATGTGGCATAGTGTACCAATTGCCATATAAGGTCGGTCTTATCGACATAGATAAATCCATCCTTGATCATCCTTTCGAAGGTCTGTATACCTACCGGATATTTTCTCATCGTCTGCTCCATAGTGCGTTCATCTTGTTTCTTTTGCAAACTTACGTAATTATTTTGTAATGCACAACTTTTGTGAGGAAATTCGTGAAGCAGGCGGCGAACTCGTAATTATCTGTTAGTAAACGCATCACTGTAAGGTTTTTATTTGTTTTTGTAAAAATGCGGTAGTCTTTGTTCACCTTCTTCAACCACAGGGTTTATCGGGTGCGCCCCGGAAGTTGGGATATTATTTTATGGCCGGCACGAGGCCGGCCACTACACTCGCACATCTCCACGGACATTAATATAATAGGTGGAAGTGTTACCTTGTACAACGGATAGGACTGGTTAAGTCCATCATATTGCTGTTGTGATTCTGGGATAAGGTTGTGCCGTTATCTCACAATTATTTTCCGCCCGTTGCAGATATATAGTCCGGGGGCCAGACGGAAGGTGTCGGTTCCGACAAAGCGACCGTCGATAGTGTATATTCTTCTGTCGGTTTTCTTGTCGGTCTGCACGCTGCTGATGGCGTTGGAGACGGCAGGAAGGGTGATCGTCTGCTCCTCGGACAGGGGAGAATCGAACAGCGGATCGCCGCTGATGGCCTGGACTGTCCACGAATAAGTGCCACCGGGTGTAAGCCCAGTAAGGGTATAGTGGGTCGTGGGGATGTTCGTGACGGTCCATGACGGATTGACGATCGTGTCGATGGAGAGGGAATCGGTGGTGCCGCGGACCACTTTCATGAAGTCGACGTATAGCCGTTCGTGGTTGGTCGTCAGACTGATGACGGTCGCTTGGGTGCCTCCGCTGAACGTACGGAAGATGGTGTCCTGCGCTGTTGTGGCCTTCAGCCGTTCTTTGTACAACGTAGTACCGGTCAGCGAGTCGACGACGGTCAGTGTATAGTTCACCGAACGGTTGGGATAAGCATGGGCGGCAAACTTCAACGTGAAGGTGCTGTCACCGGTAGCGAGGAACATCTTCGGGCTCGTGAGTGTCCCGCTGTGTCCATAGCGGCCTATCTGTACCTCACCATTGGAGGCATACAGTTCCGTCCCCCGCCACAGGGTGCTGTCTAACGATGAGAAGTTGTCGTCGATAGGAGCTGGCTTTACAGAGTCGGGTAGGATGGCATGAGCCCGGAACGTGTAGCTTCCGGCACCGTCGACAGGGTTCCATACGGCTGTGAACGACGTGGTGGTAGCGTCAAAGTCGGTCTCGTCGATGACGGGAGCCTGGAGCTTTCTCTGCATGAACGCAAACGACACCGTACCGTCGCCGTTCTCCCGGATGTTCGAAAGACTCTTGCCCAACGGCGTACCGTCGTAGAGCACTGAACTGGGCGTGGTCTCGTCGGTGAACGAGATGTTGTGGGAAGCGCCTGGGAAGAGGTCGCCGGCGTAGTCGGCTGTACTGCGGTTATTGTCGGCCGGAACGATACAAACCCTCATGTGCGACGCGTCATTGTTGATGTTGTTGTTGTCCCAGCTGGTCTTGTTGTAGTCGATATGCTGAATCATAAGGCCCGAAACGGCTTGTGGAGCGTCCCAGGAAGTCTGCTGGCGGTTCTCGACCACATAGTATTCGTTCGGATTGATGGGTGAGGTCAGCTTATACGCCTGTCCTTTTTGATGGATGTCGGTGAGCTGTACTTCCGTTGTGGCGGTGTCAAGCTCGGGCAGCTCCATCCATCTCATGGTCCATCTCTCCCACGCCGAGTATCCGGCCGGTGTCTTCGAGTTGTTGTTGTAGCATCCCCGGTCCATGATATCCCATTGTCCGAGCGGTACGGCATTGCCTCCGCCGGTCTGGTAAAGGTCGGGAAATCCAATCACATGCCCAAACTCATGGCAGAAGGTTCCTATGCCCTCAAGTGTCGTTCCTGTTGAGTATTTGAGCTCCTCGGAGCATGCATAGCGGTTGATGGTGACCCCATCGAGCTGGAAACTGGAGCCATAGCTGTCGAGAGTCGACTGGTGTGGCCAAATAGTATACGACGGAGCTCCGTACGACTCGGCATATCCGGCATAGATGACATAAACGAAGTCGACCTGACCGTCACCGTCGTTGTCGTACTTTGAGAAGTCTACATTGTAGAGCGTATCAGCCTGCCGGCATGCCTCCGAAATCATATAATGGGCATAGGAGTCACTGCCGGTGGCATTGTTCTGACCGTAGAAATTGATGTCCTTGTCGAGTTTTACGGGGCCGACGACATCGAAATGCGGACGGAACTGTCCGTAGCTCTGGTCGCGGAAGTACTGTGCGATGCTGCCCGTGGCCCCATCGTAGTTAAAATGGGTTCCGTTGGCGAGGCTGTCAAACAGCTCACGGTTGTATTCTGGCTGAAAACTATTGTCGGCGAATTCCACAAGGAGTATGATGCCGTTCATATTGCCGATGGTAGGAAAGTTGGTGCGTCCCTCGTTGTCAAGGTTCATTGCGCGACGGGGACTCTGTCGGCTAACTTGCCGGCGGTAGAGTGACGCAAAATCGACTTTTCCTGCTGCCCTCAGGAAGCCGTCGCTGTCCTCGGTCATCATGTTCCCTGCTTTGTCATAAAAAGCATGGCAGTGCTCATCGCCGACGAGACGGACGGTGATAATGGAGCCGTCGGGCTGACGATGCTGTAACCACCGCTGGAAGGCGGGAATGGCATTGGCGGCAATGGTGACAGCGAGAGCCGCGAGAGCGATAAATATTCTCTTCATTATTTTATTATTTTGGATACGTTGTTGGCTGTTTTCACAATGAGAAGTCCCTTGAGCGATGAGCCCATCAAGGCTGAGCGCGACGTGAACGTGCCCACTTGGTGGCCGTCGGCGGTATAAACCTGAAGAGGGCCGGCCGGGGATGACTCTTTGGCGACAATCTGATGAATTGCTGTAGCTGAACCGGCAGTGGGATAGATGTTCACTGCGTTAACGATGCTTCCGTCCGTATTCAGTAACAAAGCCACTACATGAAGGTTGCGCTTGTCGCTGACCGGACATTTCGTCAGGTCCATGGAGTAGCTGTAAGGTACGGTCTCACCTGCTGCGATGGCGTTGGCTGTGTACGGCTTGCCACTGAAGGAATTGTATACTCCCCGCGCTACATCGTCATACTTTATGTTTACGAACTGCGGGAGATTCTCCCAGCCGAGGAAAGAACCGCTGCTGCCACCTGCGTAGCCATTGTATTGCTGTCCGTCGATGGAGTCCTCCAGGAGCACGAAAGAGATATTGTACTCCGGCGAGGCTATGTCTTCAGCTGAGACAAGCGCTGTCGTGACATCAATTGCCGTGCTGTCGGCGTTGAACAGCGCCTTTCCCTCAAGGCCTATGGTCCCGGCCACAGCCTGTATCGCCCGTGCGACACGACGTACCATGCCATAGGGCTGAGTCATGGTATAGTCGTCCATGCGGTTGCTGAATACTGTTGGGAACCCCTGACATTTGTTCAGCAACGGTGCATAACTGTATTCGTTGTCGGCGAGGGCCAGCTGATCGGTTGGTACATGTATGGAGATGGGTATTGACTCCTCGGGATGCTCGTAGCCATTCTTCATATAGCGGAGCTCCTCGATGCCGGCCACACAGAACTGGCACCAGTCCCCGGTAAAGTCCTCCATGACGATGCGCCGCATATAGCGCGGATCACGGCGCTCAAAGTGGAATGCGGTGACCTCGTCGGCATCCTTGTTGGCTCCGGAGGCGTCGGCGTTGACCGTGCTGACCATAAGAGAATAGTCGTTCATGCCTATCGTCGTCGCCAATGGTGAGGTTGCCGAAAACACACCGTTGGCGGCTATCCGCAGGTCTAAGGTGTCGGTGGCATTTACGTCCAAGGATGCAGCTGTTGTCACCGTCTGCTGGTTTCCGTTGTCGTTGCTGATGCTGTATTCAACCGATTCCACGCGGTTAGTGCCCACATTGCGCACAAGACAGCGCATGGCCGGAACCGAGTCGTAGGTATAGGTGTCCATCGGCAGCGGGTCGACGATGACATAATTCTCCGGCAGATTGTCGCCCGACACTATCGGCTGTATGCAGAACGATCCATCGATGGTCGCCCACTTCGAGCTTGTGTTGACGAGCACCGTGTCGGCCTGCGTTGAGACATAGCTGTCGTAGGCGGCTCCTCCGGCCTCGGCGAAGGTGGCCTTATAGCCAACACACAGCGGTTCGGCCGTCAGAACCTGAGGCGATGTGAGTTGGACGGTGTTCCATCCGGCCTTGAGGCTGCCCACCTTCTGAGAATAGAATGGCCGGCGGTCGGTAGCATGATGCTTGAGATAGACCGTTACGTTGGTGGCTGCTTTCGCGAGCCCAATACGCACCGCGCTGACCGAGCAGCCCCGGTCGGCAAAAGCCTTGATGCGGTCGGCCGGAAAAGTGACGTAAGGAGTGAGAATCTGATTGCCCGAACCATATCCTGCGCTGATGGTCTCCCCATATCGCAAAACAACTCCATCTGTGTCGTTGGCACGGACAGAGTTGTTTGCAATAAGGAGAGCAACCACCGCGATGATTGCTTTCCTGTTCATGATCTTTTCGTTATGAAACTGTTATTTTACGATAACCTTCTTGTTTCCAATGATATAAACACCCTTCTTCAGTCCGCTGAGCGAAGAGGCATCCTTGCGGATGAGCGCTCCGTCGACACCGTAGACGTTGAACTTACTGCCTACATTGGATGTGATGGTGGCTATGCCGTCGGCTACGCTCACGCTCACAGGTTCAGAGAGCATCGATTCGCCTTCGGCGTACACCACCGACACGCGATAGGTGTAGTTGCCGTCAGCAGCGACTTTGTCAACGAATGTCGGCTCAGTCACGCTGGATGCAATGAGTTCACCGTCACGATAGATGTTATATCCCTTAAGAGTCAGGTCGCTTGTGCCACCATACAGCGGAGTGTAGGTGACATCGTCGATCATGAGCTCCGAGCCATTCTGCTGCGTAGTGTGGCGGATGGCGAAGTAGGAAGCATCCTCTGGGAGCGTGTATCCGCGGTTCTGCCAGTCGGTGAAGTCGACAGTGCCCTCCGCAATCTTATGGAAGGTGGCAATGAAGTTCTTCATAGCCTCGTCGTCGTTCTTGTCCTCTGGCATGGTAGCGGTAGAATAGAGGATCTCATAAGTCTCTATGCCGTAAGCCTGCGGTGTCTTTGTCCAGAAGTCGATGTCGCTTCCGCCTGTTATCTCCGGCGATATCAGCCAGTTGTCGTTAGGCAGTGTCGTTGACTGACCATCTGAAGCGCTGAACGCCATGAGGTACTGTGAGCCGCTGTGGGGCTGAAGTACCTGGAACTTCTGGAATCCGGCAGCGTCGCGGTTCCATACTTGGAATGCCTGAGGCTCAAACTCATGAGGCACCTCGGGACCACCAAAGTAGATAGGTGTCTGCTTGTCGGCATCGTAGGTTGTCCAGTCACCGATAGAGTCGATGATGAAAGACTTGTAGCTGTCAAAGTCGTCGGTGACGGGATCGGTTGTCTCGACCTTGTTGCCGTCAACGGTCTCGGGTGCCGTCCATGTCAGCTTGACACTGCCCTCCGACTCGTTGGCAGTCAGTGCTGTAGCTTTAGGATACTTCGGTCCGTTGAGATAGACGCTTACAGTAGCAGAAGTGTTGTTCTGGAGTTTTCCGTCGTTGTCGTAGTTGACGCGTACCTGGAAGTTGGCTGAGTCTCCGGCCTCGGTGAGGGCGTTCTTGACATCGAAGGCAAAATCCTTTGTCGCGTTGACGGCCAGGGGTTCTCCGTCCTGCGTTGCTACGACGGTTCCATTCTTGACAACATCGACGGTATAGCTGCCGCTGGTCTCGCTGCCTTCGTTGATGACGCGTGCTGTCACCTGGCTGGCCTTGTCGCCGGTGGTCATGCGGTAGGGGATGCCAGCCGTCTCGACGGCAAGGTCCTTGGCTGCAAACTGGTCGAGGCGCACATTATCTATATATAGCGCTGCCGAACCATCGGCTGTGTAGGCATAGAACTGGAATGTGACATTGTTCTTGCCGGCATACTGGTGGAGGTCGATGACGTGGCGGTGCCATCCATCGGTGCCGTCGTTATACTGGAATGTACCGAGGCAGACGGTGTCGGCGTCGTCGACTGACGCGAATACGCTGACATAAGCGTCGCCCTCGTCGGCCTCTGCGCCATGATACATGTAGAACGACAGTGCTGACGCGTTGTTGGCCGTGAGGTCAATGCGAGGAGTCTGGATATAGCCGGTCGTCGGTGTGGTGCCGGAGTTGACGTAAGTGAGCTCGCCACCATCCTTGTCGAACGGGTCGACCGAGGCCGAGCCTGCTCCGATGACGTTCCATCCATTGCTGCCGGTGCCGTTGTGCAGAACCCATGGCAGTGATGACAGACCCACATGGGCAAAGCTCTCCTTGAAGGGCTGTGCGTATGGTGTGCCGATGATGGCTGCCGCACGGATGCCGGCGCCCTCGCCGGTGACGGTCGACGGATAGACACCATATTGTGTGTAAACCTGTTGGGCCTGGCTGTAGTCAAGAGTCTCGTCGGTGAAAGATGTGCCCTTGACATTATCGGCGACATCCTCCCATGAATACATATTCTCGTTCCAACGGACGATGCGGTAAACGACATCGTCAGGATTGACGTAACCACCATTCTTACCGACCGTAGAAACTGCGTTCCACGTCAGCGTTGCCTTGCCTGTCTGAGGCATGCTAACCTTAAGGCCATGTATAGAGTTAGGAATGTCGACACCGATGAACTTTGTCACCTCAGCGCGGACACCTTTCTCCTCGCCCTTGAAAGCACGTACATAGAATGTCTTGTTGGCATTCTGGTCGGTTGTAAAGTCATACGAATAGGTCGAGCCAGGTGTGACACTGTCGAAGGTCTTTACCTCGTTCTGGCCCTCATCGTACACGACGACCTTGCTCAGCGACGACAGTGCTGTGCCGTCGGCACTCTTCACTGGAGCCACGAAGGAGAGCTTACCGTTCAGCGCGCCCTCGGCTCCGGGAGTGACAGTGAGTGCAGTGACCGTATCGGGAGCGCTATGGAGAGCATCCTCGACCATGGAGATGTCGCTGAGCACGAAATCGTTGCTAGTGTGAGTGGGACAGTAGCCCTGGAAGGCGAGATAGTACGAACCGTCTTTCGGAACTCTGATAATCAATGAATTGGCTGTCTTGGCATCAGTCTCCGAGAACTTGTCAAGAAGCAGCTTCCATGTGCTGACATCCTGGAGGTTGGGAACGAGATAGACACCATATTCTACGGGCGATTCCGTCGTACCGCCGCTGACCTTGAACTTCAGCTCATAGTCGCGGTCAGCCTTGAGATTGCTGATGGCCGGGGTGAAGGCGTAATCGTTCTGTGCGTCCCAGCTTGTGCTGAGGGAGAGTCCCCATGAGTATCCTGTGGTGAGCTGACCCCATGTCATATTATTGCTATTGGCATCAGCAAAGCGCCAGATGGACGAGGCATTTTCGTCGTGGAAGTCCTCTGTGAAAGGCACCTCGTAGTGGTCGCCGTAGGCAATAGCGTCGGTGGTGGCAGTGGCACCGGCCTTTCCGTTGGCGAGCGCGGTTACCTCGTAGTAGTAAGAGGCACGTTTTGTCGGCAGCTTCTCGGCAAATGTCGTGGCTTTCTGGCTCTCGGCCACTACGACATTGTCGGGTTGGCGCACTACACGGTAGCTGATGGTGTTGTCGTCGACAACACCGCCGTGGAGCGATGTCTTTGGTGCCTTCCAGCTCAGCGAGTCGTTACCTGTCGACGGGTCAACGGCATAGGTGAGGCTGTCGACCTCGCCGGGAACATCCTGGCCGGCCACAACCTTGAAGGAACGGACCTGCGAGCTACCGGCTGCGTTCTTGACGACAAGCTTGATGTTGTGTTCACCTTCGCTGAGGGCCAGCGTCTCACTCTGCTTGGAGCCAGCGTCGGCAGTGAAGGTCTTGTCAGCGCCGTCGAGGGTGCGCACCACTGTCAGCGGTCCGGTGACGGCCGAACCATCGTAGGCCTTTGTCGGCACAGTGTAGGTGAGGGTCAGATTCGTGCGGCTGTCATCCCATGTGTAGGCTATGTCCTGCGCCACAGACGGGGCTTTCGGATCGTCGGCAGGGGTGATATACATGCCATGGATGTTCTCACTGCCTGGGAAGGCGCCCACGCGGCTGTAGTCGGAGCCGCTGACGGTGCCTTTCCACAGTGAGGTGGTGAACTCGCCGTCGTGCATCGACACATACACGTTGCCGTTGTCGACAACGGTATATGTTCCGCCTTGGGTTGTGAGAGGAAGGTTCAGCGTGCCGACCTCCGTAAACGTATTGGTCGACGGGTCGAGCTTGGTGAGCTTATTGCCGTCGCCGGAGTACTTGCCGGCATATACATTGCCCTCGCTGTCGAAGGTGTAGAGAAGGTACCAGTCGTCGGTCTTGGCGATGGTGTCCACCTTGTAGGTGTCCATATTCATCTTCAGGACAAGGCGCGAGGGAGGGAAGGTTCCCGAATCCCAGTCGATGGGCTCATTGTTGTACATCGTCATGTACGTCTCGTTGTCCACCGGATTGTAGGCTGCCGTCGAGTATGTCATTGGATACAATCCGCCTAAATTGATGGTGTCGCCAACCTGCTGCCAGGTGTTGACATTGTATTTCACCATCTTAGTGTTGGCACTCGGGTTGTAGTCGGCATCATACGAGTACGTTGTGGTCAACATATAGTAAAAACCGTTGGCGTAGAAAGATACCGTCGGCTCATTGGGGAACGTGGTGTTGCCACTGATCTTCGTGAGATTAATCGGTGACGAGGCAGCGAAGGAGTAGACCCCTGCTGGCAGAGTGGTCGGCGTGCGGTAGTCGCCGGTAGTGTAGTTGAAACCATTGATGATAGGAGCATTGGGGTCGGCTTCAACGGCTCCGATACGTGCCGGCAGACGGGTGACCCGTGGCTTTACTGCTGATGCCAGCGATTTGCGTGCTTTCAAGGACGCGTCATCACTCTCATGCCGCGGATGTCGGGCAGCGAGAGGTATGTCTTTCTTGATGGCACTGGCATTCACTGTCCGGTGATTCTTCAGTGTCGGAGTCAGCGTCTGGGCTGTACCCGTTGAAGGAAGAAACACGCATAGCGCAATAAGCGCAAAGGGATAGATTTTCTTCATAAATGAATGCAGTTAATGATAAAAATATTTTAAGATGATATATAAACGGAATCGTAAATCTCTATTGCGTCCGCAAAAGTACGAAATTAACAGTAATAATTATGGTTTATATTATAAAAAATAACAATTTCAAGTAAGAATACTCATTAATAAGTATTCTCGATTGTTTTTTACGCAATGAACACAGCACAGCACCTGCCCACGAAGAGCGTTTGAAGATGTGGGCAATACAGGCGGCTTGAAATGGAATTTATAATTAGACGCCGCGGATAAAATCGGCGCACCCTATAGTTCCTGTGGTTTTAGTTTTATAACCAAAACCGAGAAAACTCTTTGTGCCAGCGTGATGGATTTTGCCAACCTTTTCAGTTGTATAAGGTAACAATTCTACCTATTATATATTTGTTTTCCTGCGCATCTTTGTTATTCTCCACGTCGTGGGTAGGAGCAAGACAAACGAGGGAACAAGAATATACGAATATAAAAGGCTCGTTATGGTACAAGTCAACGCGTTATCCTCTCAAACCAAGGGTTTGAGAGGCTGTGCCAAAATGCGGTAATGCCGATACGTTTACTTTATAACTTTGCAATTTCCTCAGCCGTCAGGCCCGTAAACTGCATGATAAGTTTATCGTCCATTCCGCCCAATTTCATCTTTCTCGCCGTATCCGCCAAGGCCTCAGTACGCCCTTCTTCCCGGCCTTCTTTTCGCCCCTCGGCGCGCCCCTCGGCGCGCCCCTCGGCACGACCCTCCAATCTGCCTTCCCCGCGTGCCGTGGAGATGTTGTCTTTTAGGATGACAACATTGTCCAGGTGTCGGTAGTAGGCCTCGCGCTCGGCACGTGTCATGTGGTCAAGCTGCAGCTTCTTGCGCGCTTCGGCAAGGCCGGGAGCCGTTGCATCATGCGGTATCTCGGCTGTATTGAGGAAGTATATCCATTGCTCCAGTGGCACCTTGCTCCACTTGTTGAAGTCGTTGACCTTCAGGATGAAATACTCGGGATAGAGGTCGCTGACGGCATCGACCTTGAATTTCTGTTGCTGGAACGGGGAGAGCGACAGCAGCTCGCCGTTGTGCATGCCGCGGAACTCAGTCTTGCCGTGATACACAATGTCGGTGCCCCCGCCAAGATTGAAATAGACAATGTTTACGCTGTAAATCTTGCGGATGTGCTCATAGTTCTGTCCTCGGTTGATATACTCCGTCACGAGCTTCGACGTACCGAAGAGCATGCGCTGGAAATAGGCCAACTCCGACTCGTTCTGTACTTCAATGAGATACAGCTCGCCCTTGTCGTCCTCGGCAAGCACATCGACACGGTTCTGCTTGTCATCCTCGTCTTCCTGATTGCTCTCGCTCTCAAGTAGCTTCTGGATTTTTATCTGCTTGCCAAGCAGCGTAGTGAGGAAACCCTCAAGAACGCCGAAATTGGCCTTGTCGCGAAGCAGGCGCTTCATCGCCCAGTCAAACCTGATATACTGCGGTTGTCTGTCCATAATATTAGTTTTTTGCAAAAATAAGCAAAAGAATTGGATAACACACAAGATTACCACCAAAGTTGCATATTTTCACTGACTTTATCAGTTGCTCAGGCATGTAGTTGACGAAGTACCATAAAAAAAGAGGGTGTATTAAAATTGGAGAAGTCCGGGAGTTCAGAAGTCCAGAAGTTCTGTCATTACTATAATGGTACCTTATTATCAGATACTTATGCATTTGACTGAACTTCAGAACTTCCGGACTTCTGAACTTCTCCGATTTTAATACATCCTCTTTATCATGCTGTCCTTACGGACGATTACTTCACGATTCTCTTCTTACCGTTCTGAATGACGATACCCTTGGCATTAGCGTTTACACGCTGGCCAGCGAGATTGTACATCGGAGCGTTGACCTTCTCCTCCACGTTCTTCACACCGTTGATTCCGGTGGTGACAGCGGTGACGTCAACGGTCATCGTCTCCTCGGTGTTGAGCTGCACTGGAATCTTGTTCACAATGCAGATCTTGGAGATGGTGATCGTACCACCAGTGAAGGTCGGATCTGCAGTGCCAACGACTTTAATGAATTCGCCATCAGGAACCGTTGCGTCTTTGTCTAGTGTTAGAACAGCAAGTGTGCCATTGCTCGCCCAGAAATCTGGAGCAGCATAGTAATATTCGCCGTCTTCATTTGTTATCTTAAGACTTTCGCCACGGGTAACTTTCGTAATATTGAGCCCTTCACTTCCAGTAATGGTCATGGTAATGGTTGAGGCTTGATTATCGGAAGTCATGTAAACCGGCAGGGTGAACTCCTCACCAGGGACGACATTCAAGGGCTCTGCGGTCAGTTTAGCCTGTGCCATGGCCATCGTCGACACGAAGGCCATAGCAGCAGTCATTAGAATTGCTTTTATTTTCATTTTTCGAATTTTTAAGTTTGTACGTATTACTCGGCATGATAGCCATTAAGTTCTATTTGAATATCATTAGCGTTAATGACTCCATCATTGTTAAGATCCATTGTGCTATTAACATCTCCAGCGTGGAATGCATTGAGCAGAATCTGGATATCACTTGCGTTCACCACACCATCGTTGTTGAGGTCATAGATGTTTCTGTGGTTGGTCACCTTGACGTCGAAGTCAGGAGCGAGGTCGGCATTGTCGCTGACATAGCGCTGGCCATGGACGGTAGAGAAGACCTGATTGGTGACCTTGAGAACACTCTCCTCTGGAACAGTATTGGTGGTAGTCATGTAGAAAGCGAAGAGCTCACCTTTGTTACCACGAATCTTGCCAAGCGAAGAGCTGCTGACCATAAAACGATACGTGTTGCCTTCCATCTTGGTGACAGCCACGATATGTGACTGCTGCAGACGGTTGCCGTAGACGATGTCGTCGGTATTGATCGATGCACCTTCTGGTACCTGCACGTCGAACTGCAGAGCAGTGAGCGAGTCAATGTCCTCGCCATAGTAGGCGGGTTCATTGGTGAGCAGGACAGGAACAGCTACGGGCTTGTTCACATTCACGTCGATGTCGTTGATGGAGAGAATCAACTCAGGAACGAACTTCGTGTTCTTCACCAAAAGCGTTACTTCATCCAGCTTGTTGCTGATGTTGTCATCGCCGGTCGTTGTTGTAGCCCTGGCATTGTCGAGCAGGATGGTACTTTTGGTAGCGAGTGCGTCAGAAGCATGCACCTTGAACGTAAGGATGGTACCTTCGCCAGCAGGCATGAACTCACGGCCTCTTGCAGGAAGCACGAGGAAGCGCAGCGTTGAGTCGTTGATCATAGCAGCCTTGACGTCCATACTGCTATTTGCACTGTGCGGAATGCGAGAAGATACCTCAAAGTAGCCGTTCTCGACATCCGACTTCACAGCCGTCAGTCCCTTGGGGAAGACGATGTCACCCTGCAGGGCCTTTACGGTGAGATTGTTTGTCACATCGACATTAATCTCATAATCTTTACCAGGGGTAAAGCGTTGTGTCTCTGTACTGAGCGTCATTGTGACGTCTTCAGCAGCTTGCGCTGTGCTCAAGCCCCCTAAGAGGAGCATGAGCAGGCAAGCTATTTTGAAAAATGAATTCTTCATTCGTTGTATTACTTGGTTGTAATTACTTCTTGAACACCTTGACAACCTTACCGGCCTTGTTGACGATGATGTTGACACCGCTTCTCATCTTGTTGAGCATTGCGCCAGCAGTGTTGTAGATGCGGGCACCGTCAAGTGAGCTGTTGCTGTCGTCGGTGGTGACACTCTTGATGGCAGTGACGGTAGAAGCTGTCATGTCACTGATGGTGTACTTCATGCCTTCAGCATCCACGGCCATGGCATTGGTCAGTGTGATGTCGCCTACACCGACACCGTCGATATTGAGTTTAACGACGTTACCCTCAGTACCTTCGATGAGGTTGTTGTTGACAGA
>Ga0256406_1004118_pt1 | contig 17124 bp, 11 predicted proteins | sample RumenRJG_03DNA_FD_185986 | JGI IMG/M metagenome (GOLD analysis project Ga0256406, IMG submission 185986) | Bovine rumen microbial communities from Lethbridge, Alberta, Canada - RJG_03 | ecosystem: Host-associated > Mammals > Digestive system > Stomach > Rumen | place: Canada: Alberta | collected...
GGTGCCACCTACGTCTTCCCACTGACAAGTGGAGACGCTACGGCTGATGTATCCGGCAACAAACTCGTGGGGGTGACAAAAGACACTGACCTCAGCACGCTGACGGATGGCAACAGCCACTATGTCTATGATAATGATGCCTTCCGGCCCCAGAGCACCGGCACGATAGCAGCCAACAAGGCATATCTCAGTCTGCCTACCGCAGGCACTGACAAGATCAACGTTTCTCTTGGCGGCGCGTCGACAGGCTTCAAGGGCATCGCAGCCAACAACGGGGACAACGGCGCATGGTATACCCTGGACGGCGTGGAGGTCAATGACCAACAGCCAAGGGACTGTATATCCACAATGGAAAGTTAGTAATCGTAACAAATAAAAACAACGGAAAGATGAAAAAGACCTTTATAGCCCATCAATAAAGGTCAAGAAGATGGGGAGAGCTGTCAGCAGACAGTTATGAGACTTTCTTGCACACGGGCGGTTCCCTCCCACAAAGCATCACGTATGAGAGTGACCTTGCCAATAAAGCTTATTCAAAGAAGAATAACTATCTTTCTTTGGGACAACGACGAATGGTAAATAGAGGCCTTCGGCCTTATGAGGAAAGCGCAGAGAGACCTTCGGTCTATGTGGAGCGTACGAGGAGATATACTGCGAGAACAGTGTTGGTTCATCTCAGTGAACTTCTCCCAAGACCGAAGGTCTCTCTGTGTGCTCTAATTCTCAGAAGCAATAACTCTGTGGCTCGATTATCTCCGCGGCTCTTCGAGAAAAAATATATACGTCGCTGCGAGAATCGACTTGCATCATAGCAAGGGTTTCATAGGGTTGGGGCAGAATAGACTGCCGAACTGATTAAATTTGGGTGACGCATTGACGAAGTCAAGGCAACATTGGCATTGTTTACGTGAAGGGTATATGTTGAAGGGTATATATTCCACAAGGGACCGCCCCTGCCTGTGGATCTTTATAAAGGTACCGAGTTGTGGCAGCGGAGAGGATACTTGGAATGGATGAGGAACAACGTAAACTTTGATTGATCGATATGGCCACCCAATCTTGAAATTTGGGTGTCCCAATGACGAAAACAAGTGCTCGCATATCAGCCAGCACAAGGTAAAAAGTCAGTCCGAACTAGAAAAATCGCATTCTTGGCGGTTTGGGCCACAACGCTCTGAGACTTTTAGTAGGGTTGCGGATTTGAGGTTTTAATAAATAATACGAAAAAGAGGATGCACCAGAATTTTGATACGTCCTCATATTGCCATGATAGATCCTCACTTACATTGATGCTGCGTTTAAGGACAGTCATAAATCATCAAAGACATGACAAGGAGTTCAGGTTGTATATATATTTTTAATAGATTTGTGGCTGTATTAATGTTACGAGCTTGTCCATCATCAGATCGCCGTCTTCATAGACGAAGTGTGCCTTCTTGGCTCCCTTGAAGCCCATGTCCAGGAAGTCATAGCGGTACCAGTTGCCGCCAAGAGATTTGATGGAAACAATCTTCGATGGGCCGTCGCCCTCCTGCGCACCGGTACGGAAGTCCCAGATGGCATAGCCGAAACCGTCGTAGTCGTAATCGTCAATCAGCTTGCTGAGCATTTTATCCGTACAGTGATTCCGCAGATAATTGTCATCGGTTTCTTCAAAGCCAACGGACATCCCAAAGAGCTTACGTATGATAGTTTTCGCCTGCGCGTCCTGCTCCGCCTTCGCCTTAGCTATGTAGTCCTGTACAAACGCCATCCGGGCGGCTTCCTTCTCGGCCTCAGCTACAGAGTCCTTGATTTCTTTCTCCCGCTCGGCTTTTAGTTTCGCCTGTAGTGCCTTTTCCTTCTGCCACGGTACACAGGCTGTAAGGCTGCACGCAGCCATAGAAACAGCTAAAATAAATGATTTATTCATAGTGTAAAAGGTTTATTCTCTCCTTAAAAATTCGCAACTAAGCGTTTAATTTATTATAAATGTTTTTATAAGTATCTGAGGAACCATAAGTTCCTCAGATACTTGTCTATAACAAAAATATAAGTCTGCTAATTTAATATAATTAGTATATTTTCTGCGCAGATGTGCTTTGTGACGGCAACCTGCCTACATTGATATTGTTGCAACCGATTTTAAGTACGCAAAAAGCAATGCCAAGAAGAGGAACAAGAAGACCCCGTCAGGTGTGCCGAACTTGGCATGACGACTTTTCGTCTTACCTTTCGCACAGCAAAGAATGAACAAAATTAAAGGTCCGACGAATGGGATAAAAGCAAGGAAGAAGTAGTATCCGCTCTTTCCCGTATCATGAAGCCGTCTTACACAAGCAGCTATTCCCGGTACGAGCATAACCAACATTCCCAAGCCCCATAACGCGTAGAATAGCACTACCCCATCATTAGGTATTCCTTCCTTCGCGGCTCTAAGTATAGAATTGCCGAACAACAAGGAAAGAATAATGAAATACAGCCACGTAACGAGAGGCGAAAACACACAGGCTCCAAGCAGATACTGGCGCTGTGGCGTCTTGCCTCTGAAATCGGCATAATGACGGAAAAACAGATCCCAAAAATAATACTCCATGAAGCTTGGCTGCTCGTCGTCATCATCATCAATATAATCAGAGTCAGGGCTATCCTGTGCCTGTTGGTAATAAGGTGAAGGCTGCGTGTCCATCTTCTGCTGCCCGCCGGGTTGTGTGCCGTAAGACTGCGGAGCAGGCTGAGCGCTTTGTGGCTGCATAGTAGGCTGACCGTACTGTTGTTGCATTGGCTGGCCGTACTGTTGTTGCATTGGCTGACCATACTGTTGTTGCATTGGCTGGCCGTACTGCTGAGGCTGCTGAGGCTGGCCGTACTGTTGTTGCATTGGCTGAGCGTATTGCTGCGGCTGCTGGGGCTGGTTGTATTGCTGTGGAGCAGGCTGAGCGTATTGCTGAGGCTGCTGAGGCTGATAAGCGTTTGCAGCCTGAGGAGCATCAAAGACCATTTGCTGATGGCAGTTAGGACACTGGCACTGCACCTTCGCACCGGGCTGGGATGCTACCCGGAAGGTTTGTCCACAGTAAGGACAAGTTACACTAAATTCAATGTTTTGCATAAAGTTTTTAATTTATTAGTTAATAATTGGCTTATTCATCTTCCTCGTAGAGACTTATGGTAAGCGAGTATTCATAGAAATCACCACTCATAGATTTCATCGCAGGCGTAGCGATATGGAAGTAATGGCCGCCAGGGATGGCAAAGTTCTGAGCATAGGCATCATTGACCTGTATAGAGTAGCCATTATCCAACACTATCTTCGGATAATACATACGGTCGAGCCCATAATGGAAGTTCCAGTCGGTGACGCGCCATTGCTTGCCGTCAGGAACATAGATATCCTGTGACTGCATGCGGTAACGAGTGTTGCCATACATATCAGTGTATTCGCTCGACCCATAATTACAGTTATAGCCACCACTCAGAGTTGATCCGTTCGTAGTGAAACTGATGTCAATCTCCTTATACCTTGCAGCTTCCTCTTGCTCTGCAATATTGTTTTTGAGCACCTGCAGTCGCGACTGAGCCTCAGCCTTATGTAAGCCATTCGGATGCGCTTTCAGATAGCCTTCCAAAGCCGTAACTCCCTGAACGTCGGCATAATCACCAAAGGCTATGTTCTTTGCGCTTACCCATGATGTTGAATCGTTGACAAATGCCCTTACTACGCCTAGCATATAAGTACGGTGCTCTGCCGTTGCATCGTCTTTGTGTTGTGAAAGAAATTTGCGTGTTGCATTCACGTCTTTTTTTGATTTTGCTAAATTAAAATCGGACAGTTCTTTCTGTTGAGGAACATAGAAGCGGAAATACCAGAAAGCCAGACCGCCCAAAAAAAGTGCGGCAGCAATGCATACAGCAATAATCCACGCCTTTTGAGAAGAGTCATCTTCGTCGCCAGAAGGAATATAGGTCGATTCATCAATAACCTTTAGTTCTTCGGGCTGCTGAGAAGGAGCAGGCTGCCCTGTATAAAGGGGTTCAGAAGTGGGTACAGGGCCACTTGGCACCTGGGGACTGTTAGTCCCAGCTCCAACAGCTGGGGTCACAACAGAGAACGTGTTGCCACACTGAGGACAGGTTATCTCGACTTCCTGTCCTGGCTCTGCCTCTATCTGTAGGGGCGTGCCACATTGTGGGCATTTTACTTCAAAAATCATATAAGTGTTTTTTTATTTAGTTTTATCGATAATAAGAATATGGTTGTTTCTGGAGTTGCCTGACGAATTGTGATTTGGAGCAGGACGACGCATCCTGGCTTTAGGCTTGGCAACACGACGGCGAACCGATGCCACAGCACGATGCTTGATGACTCGTGGGGCTGCATGCTGCACGACAGGCTGATCGAACTCCTCAATCTTAGGTTGCTCGCCGATAAACGGGCGTACAGCCAAAGTGACATCAGTACTCTCCAGTTTGCTTCCTATCATTTCTTCGTTATAGAAATAGGCTACTGCCTGATTGCTGGCTACCTTAGTAGATGTCCACAGTTCACCGCTATTGCCGAAACCTTCGCCATCATTGCTGCCACAGGCAGGCAACAGGTATCGGTATACGTCTTTCCGCTCGAAGGTTTCTTCTTTTTCCAAATCTTCCATAGAGAAGTCCCCATCGTTCTTGTAAGGAAGGATATCAATGCGGAGTCCTTCTCCCTTAACGAAACGATAGCGGAAAGCACAATGAAAGTTGTCGCCCTTGTAACGTAAAGCGTACAATGTGCCATTTCCCTTGCCATAGTATTCCGAGACGACCGGATAGTCCTGATAGTCGCCGAAGCTTATCTTTTCATCCTTATTCACTTCATGCACAGGCTCATTCAGCATAATTGTGTCCTGTGGCAAGATGCAGGTTAGCTCTTGCAGTGTAGGCAGATGATAATCGTTGCCATTCTCATCTTCAATGTTAGCAGCATCTACAGCATCTTCAAAAGAGAAATAACCAAAGTTGTCATCCTTTGTATCCTTCCAAGAGCCGGTGGCACTTACATTTTCCTCTGAAAGATAGTCGGCAGGAATAGAGTCGGTGAAGTCGGGGATTTCCAAGCCTGGCTGGGTGACGGTTATTTTAGCGTCCCTGTTAGGGTGCTGCTTCATTTTCAGCGAGAATGTCATCGTTCTGGCGGTGTCCAACGTATTTTTGTTAAACAGGATATCGTAGATTGTCGTTCCTGGGCTCTTCCTTGTGTTGCTGATTTTGCCGTAGGGAAAGTCTCCCCCTTCATACTCAAGAGACGTGGCTTCGGGATTGCTCCTGACAAAGATCTGAGCATGGCCCCCGACTGGTTCGATTGTCAACTCAGAGGGATCAACCAAGCGGTTAACGGCAACATTCTCACCGGATATGTCGTAATGTATGAAAGATTGTATAGAGTCCACAGAGGCCTGCCGGTCATAATAAGGTCGAACACATGCTGGAACGGGGACGAAGTGATCCGTAATATCCATTGTTTGAGGAGTGATAACAACTCGAGATGAGGAATTGCGGAGGAGATATTCAGTACAGTTGCCGGTGAGGGGTAGGTGACGGCGGTAGGCGTTCTTCTGAGAGATCCACCAATTCTCATCATCGATATCTTTTACACCCTTTATCTTGGGATTGTCGCCTACGAAGACAGCCGATACGCTCAGCATTCCATTATTGAGTAAATAACGATAGGCATAAAGATGGGAACGGTCGCCGAGATGACCCTTTTCGTCAAGGCCTTTAAAGCGAAGCGCATAAACAATGTTTCTCCCATTACTCTTATAATCGGAATAGCAACTGAGTTTTTGCCCGGATAACCACTGAACAGTTTCGGGATTGTTCTCCACTTTGGAACCATCATCAAAACGCACTGGAACTCCTTGGAATTTCGGAATGAGCACTGCCATCTGTTCCTCTGTAGGAACCTGGTATATTTTGTTACGTATCGTAAAGGTCTCGTTTATAGAGCCGTTGTATCCAGCATCAGCACTTTTGAAAGGTGCCAATGATTTACGGTCAAGAGCGATGTTGCAATCGGCTATGATTGAGAGAGGCTGGTTAGAATCGGCTTCATTCATTAATCGCTGACCTGTTTGCAAGGCCTCATCGCTAATGGAATTTATGATGTCGGTTGATGGCTCCAACGTTAGGACAACTTGAAATCCGGGGGCTTTGCTTTGCTGTGCCTGTGTGCAAATACTAACAGGCACCATCAGCAGGAGTAAAAAGATATACTTCTTGTAATTCATTATTTGTCAATTAAAATTCCAACTTGTCAATACTTTTATTTTATGCTTATAGCCTTCAACTTGGTGTAATCTTTGATAATGCTGTTGATACCGTCGTAATACTGCTTTTCTGTAATCTTCCGGTCCATACCATTGGTGTTACTATAGTAGCTGCTGCCACTGAAGTGGAAGTAGTTTCGGTCTGGATCAACTGATAGAGTATTGCCTGTCTTTACCATCCAGCGAGCACTGCCATTAGTATTACCATTATCAGAGAACACCGCAAAGAGCCCTTTGTTGGCAATCCACACCCATTCGAAGACATCCTTGTTATATACCTGAATGCCCTTTCCAGCATCGGCACCAAAGACGATGAGTTTCTTGTCATTATTGGCAATGACTTCCTTCTGTCCGTCGCCATCGATATCCAACTGGAAATATTCCTTCAAACCCATGTCGGCATGTTGGCTGGCAAAAGTCTTGAAAGCAGCAATTGCTGCCTGCTCATTCTTTGCGATCATCTCCACGCTTGGAGCGCCAGCTACCGATTTGTCTTTTTTCTTTCCTGCACCTAAGAAAATGAATACAGCCACACCTATAGCGAGAACAGCGCAGATGACAGCTATCATAATCTTCTTTTTCTTGGAGCTGTTTATGTCCTCATCTTCGCTCTCAGAATAGTCAAAGGCGTTATCCAACTCCTTTGGTGTATCTGCATTTCCAGACTTATCATCAGGCTTGTCTTCCTTTTCAGGCTTATCAACAGACTTGCCATCATTGACATCGAGCGAGAACTCTCCATCAGAAAGTTTTTCATCTTTGGCAACATCTGTCGAAGCATCAGCCTTATCGCTCTTTTTTTGCCCCTTCTCTTTCTGGGCAGCTGCCTCCCTTTCTGTTCTTTCTTGTTCAGCTCTCTCACGGGCTTTCTTAAGTCTTCTTTCTTTTAGTTTTCGAGCGATCTCTTTATCGACTATTGGAGCACCAGAGGGAGCCTTAGTTGCTACTTGGGCTTGATCAATTTGGGCTTGCTCTGCTTCCGGAGCCATCACTTTAGGCGATTCTTTTATTGCCGATTTTATAACGTCCGATGGAGTCAATGGCGCTTTTGGCTTAGCGGGCTCCGGAGCCTTGGAAACCAAATTCTCGATTTGAGGCTGTGACTGTACTGATGGCTCAATAGGCTGTGACTGAGGAGCAGAAACTGGTTGTGACTGTACCGGGACGGGCTGAGGCTGTATCGGAGATGCGGCAACAGGCTGTGCAGATACTACTTGTGCTTGAACGGGCTGTGCTTGAACGGGGCGTGCCTGAACAGGCTGTGCTACCACAGGTTGTGCTTGAATAGGTTGTGCTTGAACAGGCTGTGCCTGAACAGCGTTTGCTGTTATAATGCGAGCTTGAACGGGTTGCGCCACAGTCGTATTATTTAAAACGGGCTGGGCTGAATCAATCGTCGTTCCGGCAGGATTAGCGAAAGGCGCACCACAGTTTGGGCAGAACTTCTCTCCAGGACGCTGTTTGGTGCCACACTTGCTGCAGAATAGCAGATTGTCATCCCCATTCACCGGTTGAGGAGATGGGGTTGGCTGGGGAGTGACCGGAGCCGCCTGTACTGTTTGAGCCATAACGGGGGCAGGCTGTGCAGGGCCTGCAACTGAAGCCATAGGCTGCGAAGCATCGGGCGAAGGCTGAACTGGTTGAAAAGATCTAGGGGAAGGCTGGGCCAGCTGCGAAGCCTCATGGGTTGGCTGAGCAGGTGTGTCATCAATGGCATCCGTAATGTCCACAGGCGACATGACTTGTTTACAGCATGGACAAACGACCTTGTCTATTCGGGCATTCTTGCTCGATTCAAATTTATATCTGCATCTATGGCATGTATACTTATATTTCATATCTTTCCTCTTTTGTTTTTATAATTTATATCACTGTATCTTCTGATATGCCACCTCCATAAGACTGGTCAGACTATCACAAGTGGTCGGGTCAACAAGTCCGTTGGATTTATACACATTCTCACGGTCCTTAAAAGTTAGATAGAGTTCCTTAGCTTCGTTTTTACTTTTCGACCATGATTTCATACTATCGACCAAATTAGTCAAGTCGACTTTATATTGGTTGCGGAATGTAACGGCCTTTGGTGAATGTACCCGCGTAAGATAAGTATAGCACCCTCCGCCAGCCATTATCAATATGGCAGCAAATATCAAGATGACTTTTATAATTCCTTTCTTCATGATCACTTTTATTATTCTGCAGAAGACGATGTTGCAGACTCTGGAGAAGTTTGTTTTTTTTCTTCGCCTTCCTTCAACGACTTCGATTCATTGTCCTTAGCGTTATTATGGTTTGTATTGCCATTTGCACTCCCTTTAGCATTTACATCCTTATCCGAATTTCTTCCCGATGTATTCTTTGACGATGTCTCAGGGCTTTTTTCAACCTTCTTATATGTCACAATATAGCTTTGACCACCTCTTGATACGGTTTCTCCCTCATCAGGCAACGTTTCCACAGAGCCCGAATCAGTCGATATCCTGCCATCGCCATTCTCCATATCAGATTTTGGAGATAATACATAACCCAAAAGAACCATAACTGCACTCCACAGCAATAAGCCTATAACTTTGATTGCTGCGCCAGACAATATCTTCTTTTTCGGACGGTCTATTTCGCTCATAAATATATTATGCTTCTCCAGTGTAAGGAGGTTGCATATCCCACGATAGTCCTGTAGGCCCTGTTTTGTGACTGTGATGACGGCATTAGCGCACTGGCTTGCAGGAATACACAAAGCGGCACCAGAACGCAGAACTTGCCCGTTCACCATGAGAACGAAGCCGCTAAGCGTCTTACCTTTGCATGACACCCGGAAATCGTCAAAACTCACGATCCGTTCCCAAGGCAAATTATTAGGGAAAGAAAAGTTCTGCTGAGGCACCGTTACCGATAAGTTGGTAGTGACATCTTTAAATCCTGGTCTATGAAGGAGAAATTGCAGAGCATGATTCTGGCGGACCCGAATAGGCACTCTAAAGGGTTGTCGGTTCCAATAGACCTCAATCCGATTAGGATTGGCTCCTTCTGTAGGAGGATAAAGGATTCCCGTCGGCTCAAAGGGCATGTTGCTCAGGTCGGCAAGCTGTGACCTTATAGAAGGGTTCACAGCTGAGGCCGTGGCCAGGTCAAAGAAGAACACAGCATCATAATGCTTATAGTAATTCTGATTCAGGTCACGGTTGATAATATCGGCCAGATATGGATACGGAGTACCTTGCCCGAAGACGCGGAAGGCCTGCTTGCCACTCTTCTGAACAGTCTCAATATCCAAGAAGTTATTAGCAGGATAGGCTTTCTGAACGAAGGCGTCCAGATTGTCGTAGTTCTCGCCTCCTGACAGCAAGTCCTGCTGGGCATAAGCAATAAGATTGGTGATATCGGAGGCTGGGACCGTGATGTCTTTGTCCATGAAAATCCATACGGCATCATAGTCGCCGGTACGGCCAACGGCGAGAGGCCGGATCACCGTAAAGAAAGCTCCCAGCTCATTATAGGCAAGCATATAAAAGACATTGCTTATCTGCAGGTGGTTGATATAGTTTCGCAGGTCGAATGTCTTGTTGTACCATGCACCCTTTCTACTTATTCTCAGATCGCGCAGACCTCCCTGTGCCTTCTGAACGAGGATTTCTAATTTGTTTTCCATATTGCTTAACCTCTAAATTTATCCATAAATGAGCCGAATTTGCTCGGTTTATAACTATAACAGCGCTGCAAGAGCAGATTGACCATCCTTGATGAAGCCTCACCGTTAAAGCGACAGTAATCCTTAAAGCAGACTTCGCCAATACTGAACGGCATGATATTCACTTGCCCGCCGTTGATCTCATTGTCCTCGCAGATACGCTTCATATTATTAAAGAATCCAAGATAGTTCTTGGCCATATATTCTTTCAGATGCTGTTCCATTGAGCCGCCACATTTTGCCTTGTCTGTTTTCGTGATAAGGATGTAGATGGCATCGGTCTGGTCACGGAAAACTCCTTTTGCTGCTAAATGCATGGCAGCCGAATTGAGATATTCAGCCTGTGGCAAATCGTTGTATTTGCGATCCTCGGCACCATATTCGATGACAAAGAAATGGATCTTCCGGTTGCTCGATCTGTTATTGAGCAAGATATTGTCGAGTGTGTTCAAAGCTTGCTGCTGGTCTTCACGTAGTTGCTCGCCGGCATCAGCATTAAAGAGGCAAGTGAAAAGTTCACCAGCCATATCCATACAGGCTATAGGATGAATGCGCATCTCATTGTCCTGCAGCTCAAACCGCATTTCATAGGTTGACGTAACTGGTGTGCCTCCAGGCAGCCGGCAAATCTTTCCCTCGACGAACAACGACGACAGTCGGTTCATATAGCCGAAGCCCTGACAAGTATTATCGGGGAGCATACTTCGGGCCACAGTGCCGCTCTTAGCCATACTGAGGATACCACCCAAAGCGCAGGTCTTTCCCGATGAAGGTATACCCCAGAAATAAATTTCCGTACACTGGCTGTCAATGGAGTACAACGGTTGTGGAGCCTCAAAACTCTGAGAGGTTTCGTTTTGCATCATCTTATTGATGAAGTCGTCCTCAATGCCACACTGGCGAAGGTCGTAACGGCTGATGATACCGCGCTGAAGGATAGTACTGCAGGCTGCTGAGGACAAGATGTTGTGGTCTTCACGGATGACATCAAGAACATCGTCCATTGTAATAATGCCACATTCCTTTAAGTCGACGATAGCATCACAAATTTCCTCACCACTGTTGGCAAAATTGAAGCGAGCCTTAAGAATGTCCTTAGCATTCATTCTGGAAGACTCGTCATTCTCAATGAGCGTAATCAGATTATTGGCCTCAAAGAGATGTTCGCTGTCAGGATATTTTTGCTTGAACTTTTGAAGCATGTCCACCTCAAGGGAGTCCTTTGCGACCAGCCAGTCGGCTTCCTCTGCCCCGACGGAGGAATAGGGATCCTCGTATTGGACATTTTCCGATTCCGCTGGGGTGACGGGAGGTGCTGGCTGTGCGTTCAAGATAGCCTCAACCTCCATTTTCATCTTTGGCGTGAAGTCGCCTTCTGTCATATTGCACAGCTCCTGCAACGTGACAATTCCATCCTTGATATAGCCAGCGAGTTCCGCTGCACTATATTCTTCTACGTTATCTAATATTGCTTGTTTTTTGGGCATAGTTCCAATATATTAATCGAGTGTAAAAGTTCCCTTGTCGGTGGGACCAGACTTACTTCTTGCATTGCTGGCAGTCGGGGCATCAGCAGGTTGCTTAGAAGTAGAATTCTTTCTTGCACTTTGGGCATCGAACAGCTTATATCTGCTTTTCGGATTTCTCGGTTGCAGATAATAAGGGAAAAGCATCAGCAGATAGCACAACAGGCCGGTAAGGATTGCAGGCAATCCTGGAAAGTGAGGTGTTGAATACAGTTTACTGATATCCTCCAGACGGAAAATGATTGGCTGCAAGCTAGAAGCATTGGCTTCAAAAAGAGCTACCTTTCCAGAATTTTTCTCTGCAAGGAGCCTTGGTTTCGACAAGGTCACGAGTTGTTCGTTCCACCCTAACACCGATGCCTCAATCTCCTTCATGTTTCCCAGGAGGAATACATTCCATACGCCACAACCTTCCCCCGCTTTATCCATCCATTGGAAAGCCTCTTTGCGCATTTTCTGATAATCGGGTGGAAGCAGCTGTAAGCGAAGGATGTATTTCAGATTTTCCCTATGACGCTCTGTTTTTACGTTCGCATCAGTGTATTCTTCAAAAGATGCTATTCGGCTATTGGCATATCCCTCATAATCGGTAAAAAGATTCCGGCTGAAGTCTATTACTCCATTAAAGAGGCGGGAGAGTTCTGCGCTCCGCCCAAGCACAGTCCAGAAATGGGAATACGGAATGAAGGTGGCCACAGCCACTACTCCATATAAGGTAAGAGAAAATGCTTCAAGCCTACTGTTCCTTTGAAAGTTATGGCTGGCACCTTTAAACATCTGTGGCAACCATGAAGCGACAAACAAGAGCAGGAATGCTGCTACTGACACTTCAAAACCCAACTTGAAATTGCCATTGCTAAGATAGACTATGCCCATAAAGATGATGCTTACAGTAAACATCAGTGCTATGAGGGCTATAACCTGACCTAAAGAAAATTTTGTTGTCTCTTTTTCCATATCAATGACGTACTAAATAAGGTGACTGGACGACACGGCAGCTGCGCCCATTATTTCCTATGATGATGTCGGCTATCTGAGCATCATGCCCTTGACGGATTTCATGAGGGACATTGTATTCCCATGTATGGCCATTGAAGGCCACCTCTGCCTTTGCTCCATTATTGCGACCGCCATCATAGTTGCGGATAAAAAGCTTGTAATGTCCATCGCGTAGTTTTGTAGGATCTGCCCAGACTATATTCTCGACACCTGCTGCCGCTGGGCGAATAGCATCTACATCAAGTTGGCCTCCCATAGAGCTTGGTACACGCAATCCATTCTGGAAGGAGATTTCCTTACGGTCAGGCTGAATGGCATGAGCATCGAGATCGACATGATCATGCCCCGACTGATTCCACATGATGGAGAATCGCATATAGGCATTGATATCGCCCCCGGCCTGCTTCACGCCATCACTGATATCTGTCTGCGGTGTATTGCCATCATCCGAGCCTTGATCGTTGACCACTATAGTATCATAAATGACCTGACCGTCAGAATCACACATGATTTGTCCATCATGTCTTCGTGGAGTCAACTGGTAAGTTGGTACGGAAGGTATATAGTATTTCTGATAGGTACCATCAGGATCATCATCACCACCCCACAGAACGTGATCACGATGACCGCAGCCACGAAGAAGGAACGAGAGCACCCACAGCAAGAGCAGCAAAAGCAGCAAAGCCAACAACCACTTCAGGCAGCCAAAACTACTGAGCCATATCCAGAAACGACGCCACCAGGGAACGCGGTCATAGCAAGCCGTAAAATACAGATCGCTGTTTACTACACTTCGAAGAGGATCCGGGCTCCAGCAACGGAACACATAACTCTCATCAGCCAGCACAGAAGGGACCATGTAGGGCGAAATGGTTGAGCCTTGCTTTAGCATAAGGGTGTTAGATCCGTTCACCCTTCCATGGGCACCACCATCGAAGACTACACTAAACTGCGGCACCTCTATAGGAGGAGATGGTGGCGGAGCTATTGGCTCTTCCTCGATGGGAACGATTGGAACGACTGGTGTTGGGGCTGCCTCGTCCTTCCTGAAGGTGGCATGAAATATGAGATTGCTCTTCACAATAATGCCCTGAGGCTTTGGGACCCATCCAAGAAAGATGTATCCGTCCTTGACTTTCAACTTTGGGAGATCGGCGGTTTGTATCTCAGCATTTTCTTTTCGATGAATAATACGCTCGTTCTCATTTACAAGTTCAGCCCCTTCTCCCGGATCGAACACCACCGTGTAATCCTTCACAAAAGAATAATTGTACGTGATGCTTCCCTTTGCAGCATAGCTGTCGCCGGAGAACCTCATTCCCCAGGCCACAAGAACGATATTGCTGTCGTAGCAGAAGAGGAAGTCGTCTTGCATACCTTTCAGAGCATTGCCAAGGATGGTCTTCGCCTCGCCGCGGAGCTTCTGAAGCAAATCGGCAAAGTCGCCCATCGTTGTCTTCTTTATCTGCTCATATTTCTGGCGTTCAGCTCCTTGTAGTTCCGTAAGGCGCACAGGCGTATCAGTCCATTCGCTGGCATACCAAGTAATGGCATCATCTTCAACAGAATACTCCGGACGAGCCAGGAATCCAGTATGATTAGGAAGATATTTCCTCACGATGTTGTTCACACTGTCATAGCGCATATACATAGGATCAGAGCCTATGCCCTGGATCTCTGTGAAATTCTTTAATTGTGTAGTACACAATGCTTTCATCTGCCGGAATGAAGCCATATCAGTTTTCGTTTAATTGTTCTATTAATTTTCCTACTTCCGCATTTTCCTCCTCGTCGAAAGCTATATCCTTGCCAGTGGCAGTAATGCCCTCAACCACATCAGTTTCCCAACGCTTGAAGTTGGCCCAAAGCGGGAGCTTGCTCAGTGTGCTCCGGCTCTTCTCATCAAAGCTCTGGAAGCGTAGCAAATCGGCCGATTTATCAAAAGCACCTAAGACCTCTTTCATAGGCATCTTCTTCTTCAGCCGATCATCTGTCTTACCAACATTACATATGAAGTCGTTAAGCAACAAGCAGACGGAATCCGTAATGATGTTGATCTGTACGCCAAGGTCTGAATAGGTCTTTTCGTAGAGCGTTATCTTGTCGACTATCTGCTGACGGATATTCTGCAGACGATACTTAACCTCAAACATTCCGGCTATACGGTCGGAATGGCGCAGCCTTTGCCCCACTTTGTTGGCAGCCTCACCAATGAAGCTCACCCAATAATCAGTAATGTTTTTTGCCAGTACATCAGCTTCTGTCGTCAATACTTCACTTTGTCCACTGATCACATCCTCAAGATCAATGTTCTGCATCTTAAGACCTTGTTTGATGGTACGCTCGTCAGTATGATAGAGGTTAAGAAGTTTCTGCAAATTCTCATCCCGTGTGCCAGTGGCTGTTATTCCGGCATTCAGACGTATCACATTTACCATTGTGAAGTCGACGGGCGTTTCTTTTTTATGCCGCAAGATATCGCTCACTATATTGCGAATCTCATCAGGCTGAACCATAAACTCATTGATCATGCTTCCGAAAGCAGCAGGAGTCATCAAGTCGAGGGAGAAACTTATCTCACCGGCCACGCGCTGAGCTTCTGCCTGCTTCTCAGCGATGTCTGAGCTAACGTAATACTGTTTCAGAACATCCACGAGCTCGGCTCGAATCTCAGAAGCCTCTTTATCATACTTCTGCTGACGGGCCGATTCTATAACGAGCGACACATTATTGAGAGCATCAATGACAGCCATACTTCCATCATGATTCAAGGAAGCAGCCGCCTCCCATGATTTCTCAGGATGGGCGAAATGTTTTTTTACGAAAGGAAAGGTCACGAACGACTGCTTAAGATCGTCCATATATTCGGGGTAGTCGGCTGGATGCTGTACCTCTTTTTCAGGCGAGACGCCTGCCTTATAGCCTTGGAAGACTCCCTGTCTGGCACTCCAGAAATAATCGCGAAGGAGATATATGCTCTGAAAAGCTTCACTGGAGAACCCCTTTGAAAGATCGACCCAATGATCGAACCATGAATAGATGTTTGGACGAATCACCTCATTACAGAGATGATTCTCAAAACGTGTCTTCCAGCGATCGCTCAGCGGCACTTTCTCGTTTCTTTCCTTTGTTTCATTGGTCCATTGAAGGTCACAATTGAAGAACGTGCTTACAATCATGAATGGAGAGGTAAAATTAGTCGTAGCGATATACTCTGAGCGCTTTTCAGCCGTGGCACCTATATTGGTGCGAATCCAGTTATCGAGGATTTCTCCCAGTTCACTCTCCGGCTTGTCTTGATTCTGGCAGAACAGAACCGAATTAATCCTAAGTGCGTGACTATACTTATTGAAGAGATAAGCCACCTTGCCACGACGCGTCATCATAGCAAGCTCTGTAGGAATACTGTCTTCAGGCAGCTTCATCCGGTGACGAGCTCCAGGAAAATCAAGCAGGTCGAACTGGTGAAGGAAAGGACGTTCCCTGGCCGAGCTTTCCGGCAACTGAAGCACGAGCTCGGCGATCAAAGCGGAAAGAGACGCCTTAGAGAAATGCTCTGTCAGCGTCTGCCCATCTTTACTATATACGTCAATGTATTCAGAGTAGTTCTCGTTCATCGCTGCGGCTGTATTCTTTCCGAAGAGATAATCAAGCCACGTAATATCAAGGATGGTTCCTTTCTCACGCAGCACCAAATCAAAAGGAGCATAGATTTCCGACTGGAAATGGAGCTTAGCATACTCGTCCACTAACTTTTTGAAGAGTCCGGTTATCTCCTGATTATTATTCCATAGCAAGGAGAACACGTCCGCCCAATGCTCCGGATGGATATGAGCTATAGCCGCTGACACCTTCCTGCAGAAGCGTGAGCCATAAATGTTGCTCGTAGTACTGCCTATGACGGTATTGAGGTATTCCTGAATGATATAGATGTCGTCCTCTGAGACAAAATCCTGCACATAGTCTTTGTCGACTATCGCTGGCAGAATATCATCCAGCTTCAAATTGATCTCATCGGTCTGTATCAGATTGCCGGCATCAGCCTTGACATCAAGATAGAAAGAATCTGTGAGCATCGTTACGATGTCTGACACCGTCAGCAGGCGTATGCGAACCTTTCCACCCTTAGCCGCTTCGTCCGGTTTTATCGTAAAACGGGTGATGATGCCCGTCGACTCCTTCTTGGAAGTGTTTCCTCCGCTTGGATTGATGTCATTGATAAAGCTATATTTATGTCCGCCAGAGAGTATCGTCAGCTCCTCATCTGCCGTCGACAGCAAGCTGCTTATCAGGTAAGATTTACCATTCTGGCTCTCTCCATAGGCTGCTGCAGAACATTTCTCCTCCAGAGCGAAGTGAATCCTCTTCAAATGGCGGCGCAGCTCCTTTACATGAGCCACGGGAAAGGAATTCTTCTCATATTTGGCCTGCCATGCCAGCGCCTGCTTCACGACATCCAGTAATACATCTATTTTCTTGATAACGTCTATAGTTGTTTCGTTTAGAAATCAAAAGCTCCGGAATCCAACCAATAGCAATCCTCTGCTCCCAGACTTTGTATGTGGATCTCTACATCCTTTTCATTGAGATCATTATTATATGCATCAGCTACGCGCTCTATCCGGAG
>Ga0256406_1004119_pt1 | contig 17124 bp, 28 predicted proteins | sample RumenRJG_03DNA_FD_185986 | JGI IMG/M metagenome (GOLD analysis project Ga0256406, IMG submission 185986) | Bovine rumen microbial communities from Lethbridge, Alberta, Canada - RJG_03 | ecosystem: Host-associated > Mammals > Digestive system > Stomach > Rumen | place: Canada: Alberta | collected...
CCATTACACCAACTACACCAAAATAGGAGTTGGAGTTAAACTCCAACTCCTTTTAAAAAGAAAAGATTAAACATGACGTGAGAACTTTTATTCTCGATGATATGGGCGGTGGGATTCGAACCCACAACGTTTCTAATGTAGTGGATTTTAAGTCCACTCTGTTTCGCCAATTTCAGCACGCCCACCTACAAAGCTCCCGTTCAGAATTGAACTGAAATTGAGTGATTACAGGTCACTTCGCCTACCTTTAGCGGACAGGAGCATGATGCGGCTTATATCTTTGATTATATAAACCGCAGTTTATATAAAAACTGAGTATTCTTTTTACTTTGAACTATTCACTGAAAAGCATGTCACTCAGGATATAAGGGAAAACTACTCACGAGTATAGTAGTACGATAGATATTTGCACCCTCTATCTTTTTGCACTCCTCGCGGGGGGATCGTTCATTCAGGACATGAACTCACTAACGACCGCTATCACCGAAAGCACGGGAACATTCTTCTTGAACATCCAAGTCACTCTCTTTGTTTTTAAGAACAAAAGCAGAAAAACAAACTTCTAAGCAGTTGTATATGTTAGTGCTGTATATACAATTGCTTGATTGCGGTGGGAGGGATTTGAACCCTCGACCTTCAGGATATGAACCTGATGAGCTACCAGACTGCTCCACCCCGCTATATAAAATTTCAAGACGACTTTAAGTTGTTTTAATTAATATTTAAATCTTCCTAAAATAATTGCTGCAATCGTCTTTCTTTATCTTACATATATATTATATCAAAAATTTTATTAAATATCAAATAAGAAAGTAAGACGGTTAAGTGGATCTCTAAAGTAATAACCCCAGTCGGATTTGAACCGACGTCTGCTGATTTAGAGTCAGCTATCTTAAACCACTTGACTATGGGGCCAAAAACATCTACAAGACAGCTTAAATATAGCACCTTTAAATCCCCAATTTAACGCTTATTCTTTAAGTTTTTGCTGTTTCTGTCTTTATCTTACATATATATTATATCAAATTTTTTTAAAAATATCAAATCATCTCTGTGAGATTCGAACTCACGTCCTCGGTCTGAGAAACCGAGATCCTTAGCCACTAGACGAAGAGACGTGGTACTCCGTGGGAGAATTGAACTCCCGTCTCCGGCGTGAAAGGCCGACGGCTTAGACCACTTGCCTAACGGAGCATATTAAAGGCATATTATTGCGAACTTGGGATATGCCAGCCCGCCTCATTTAATTTCTCCTCGATGGGATATGGCGCTGTGCCATAACAGCGCATTGGTTTTTAAATTAGATTCAAGAACCATAACTTGCAATCTAATAAGTGAGTTTGACAGCTACCCTACCATCTTCTCAAACTGGCATTTCATAGACATCTTTATTTACTCCTTTTGGTTGAGCGGAGTGAGGAAATGCAATGCTCAGCAATCTCTCCTATCCCTTCCAATTTCAGTTCCTGGAACAGAACCATAGGGCTTCAGGTCCTCTATGCGACCGAATGGCGACTACGGTGGGATTCGAACCCACGATCTCCTGATAGACAGTCAGGCGCATTAAACCAACTATGCTACGCAGCCATATAATGCCAGTTTAGGTTTACCTCCGCGGCGAACTCTGGCAAACTGGAGGAATTGGGACAGGTTTTACGTCTCTGGCCCGACGTCACTCACTTTGCCTTCTTATATAGCGTTTGCCACAAAGCAACATACCCGTGCCTCGAAGAGGGCTGCTAAGAAACTATGCTTCGATATTTGGACGGTCGGTTGTAGTTGAGTGAGAATCCATGTTAACGCTTTATATATTATATTAATTCCCATTCCTCATCAGAATAAGAGTTAATAACTTGTTTAGTATCTGGCAAATTTTCTTTTTTACACCATTTTCGCACACTTTCTCGATTTACCTAAAATTGTCTACCTATATCAGTAAAAGTCTAATGACGAATTAGTTGTTTAAGCTCTTCCCTTGAAGGATGCTCACATTTTCTAGTTAATTCACCAGCACATTTTTTACATAATTTTGCTCCTCTACTTTTTCTTTCACCACATTGTGGACAAATAGAAGAACTTGGCAAATTTCCTTTAAAATTGGTTGTAACATATAATAATTCAGAAGCCAATTCTTCATTAAAAATATGTTCAGTAGGATTTTTATAATATCCCGCGTGGATTCCTCGATGGCAATTTGCACACAATAAATAACATTTTTTAACTTCTTTTAAACAATCTTTTAAATTTCTACCGTTTTTTATTGCGGTTGAAATTTGAAACTATTTTTCATCAGGGTTTTCATGGTGAAATTCCAACCCTTCTAAAAAAGCATCAAAGCCGCATAATTGGCATTTTCCACCTAAAATTTTTACTAAATCCTATTTGCGTTTATGCTTTGATTCCATTCTTAAATTTACTTCCATTTTTTATCTCCTCCTATAGATTAAAAATAGTGGCCGACGTAGGAGCGTCTTAATCTCATTGGCCATGAACCCAATGCTCCCCACGATGGTGTTTTTTATATCTTTTTGGAATACACCAAACCTCACCCAAACTGGTTTCCCTGCAACGTCGTCTACATTAGACCGCTAGGCTTCATCCTAGCCAGTTATATCTCGTCATTTCGAGCTTAGCTGGGTTGAATGGTATTCCTGGAGGGACTCGAACCCTCAAAATCCTGATCCTAAGTCAGACGCGTATGCCAATTCCGCCACAGGAACCTATATGATGGGTGTGTGCCACTACTTTAGCCCTGCTCGGATGCCCACCAGCATCCTACTCCCACTCTGTCTGGGATGCGACAAAAGTTTCACCTTTACTACTTTCAAAGATACTTGACTTTTATCAGGCACCAAGATTTTTACCTGACTACTACTGCTTAACTCCCCCGATAGTGCTCGCGGCTGTATTTCATCAGCTTAGATTTACATTGGCTGAGGTAAATCAACTCGATGGCTGCCAGAGTGGGACTCGAACCCACGACCCTCTGATTAACATTCTTTTAAGTACTGCCCTTAAATCTTTTTCCACTAATCATCAGAATAATAATTGATTTCTTTTTTTGTTCTAGGCAAATTATATGTATCACACCATTTTCTTATTGCATTGTCTGTTACTCCATACTATTTTCCTATTTGAACAAAAGGCATAGTCCTAATTTTTTGTTTTAACTACTCTCTTGTTATTTCTGACTTATGACTATTATTTCTAATAATCTTTTTATAACAATCTTCGCAATATATTGCTCCAGGAGTAATAATCCTCCCACAAGTTTTACAATAAGTAAATGTTTTTTGTTTTACATTTTTATATTCCTATAAAACCTAATCTGCTACATCTTGATTAAAAGATGATTTTAATTTTAAATTATCATAAAATCCATTATGAATTTCTCTATGACAATTTGCACATACTAAAATACATTTTTTAGCTTCATTTATATCTTCTTCAATAGATTTACAATTTCCTGAAGATAAATTATACTCTTTTTGAGAAGGATCTAAATGATGTAACTATAATGCAGCATCACATTTATTATAACCGCATATAGCGCATTTTCCTCCCATAATTTTAATTAATTCTATTCTTCTTTTTCTTCTGTGTTTTGTTACTGCCTAACCATTCATAAAAATTATTCCTTCTGATTAATAAAAAATATATTCTTTATACTAAAGAATGACAGGCGATTGCTACCACCAACTGAGCTATCTGGCACCGTTTTATTCAGACTCTTCTGAATTAGATACTGGTAAATAATAAACTATATTACATTCACAATTTGGATGATATGGAGGAATATCTGTTAATAAAGCTGGATTAATTCTTCCTCCGCCCAAATGATCTAAGCACTCGTCACAAGCATTATCACCAATAATTTCACATTCAATTGCTTGAGGACCAACCTCTTGAGCCAATGCATGATTAAAAATATAACGAGACTCTGTATTTAAAATTTTATCAATTGCATTTAAAAATATATTTTTATCGTGATTATTTAAATAATCAGAATAATGCTCATAAACTCTATTCTTAAAATTCTTACCATCTTTTGAAAAAGTTAACTCTAAAATAGCATTTTCAGAAATTTCTACCCAATCTGTATCAATTTTATATACATCAGTGATAAAATTTAGACTATGTAAAAACATACTCTCAAAAGTTTCTTCAACCTGATTTATACAATAAGATTCAAAATCAATATCTTTATTGTCAAAATTTTTTTGAATTTTTGTCAATGTCTACGAAATTGCTTTTTCACAAAAATCATTATATTTTTGTTTCTCATAAAGATAATCCTACTTAGTCATGCTTTTTTGCTCCTTAAAAAGTTTTACAAGACAGCAAGTTCCTTTTCTAAAACCCGTAGGTGGCTTACCAAATTAGAACCACAATAAACTTCAGCGCTTTCTGGAGCCTTTTTAAAGGCGATTTTCATTCAAAAGTTGTTCTTGTATTAAGAATATCTAAAATTTTGCAGTTTTGCTGTCTTTATTAACTTTACATATATATTATATCAAAAATTTTTTATAAAATCAACTTTTCAATCTTCCTTATGGAGGGTGGCGCTTGGCCCACCCTCCATAAGGCGTTCCTGACTTCTTTAAGGAACCATTGTTTTTCTTCTCTCTTTATCTTACATATATATTATATCAAAATTTTATAAGAAAATCAATAAATTCCTCTGGAAGTCTATTCTTATTAAAAAGTATGCAAATCTTTTTAAACAACTCTGCCCAAAGATTTTTAAAAAAATTCTTTAAGTAGATTGGCACGACGAGGATTCCGCAGCTTTCTAAGCGCAGCTGCTTCGATCTGACGAATACGTTCTCTACTAAGTCCAAGCTCCTTACCAATCTCATCAAGAGTCTCAGCTCTATCAAGACCAATACCAAACCGCCGTACAATAACCATCTTTTCACGATCATTCAAAGTATCAAGAATATTTCTAATCGCAGTAGTGCGATCATTTTCCTCGATTGCCGCAAAAGCAGGAACTACAGACTCATCTTCAATAAAAGAGCCAACTGTAGTATCTTCATCATCACCAACCATAATATCAAGAGAAGTAGTATCTTTCATCCAGGCATGTGCTTCTTTGACCTTTTTAACTTCAATATTAAGAGCAGCCGCAACTTCAGTGTCCTTAGGTTCACGCCCATGAGCCTGTTGAAAATCATGCTCAAACTTCTTAATATTGCTCATAAGTTCAATAATATGAACAGGAATACGAATATTACGAGCCTGATCCATCACCGCACGAGAAATAGCCTGTTTAATCCAATAAGTAGCATAAGTAGAAAACTTAAATCCCTTACTTACATTATACTTATCAACTGCTTTAATCAGACCCATATTACCTTCCTGGATGAGATCCAAGAGAGTAAGCCCACGACCCATATAACGCTTAGCAATAGAAACAACAAGACGCAGGTTGTGATTTACCAAATCATCTTTGGCTTTCTGGCTTCCATTAGCTGCGGCTTCCGCCAGTTTGATTTCTTCTTCTCTTGACAGAAGATTATACTGACCAATCTCACGCAGATACATTTTCACAGAACTGGTAATAACAACATCAGCATTACCAGTGTTTACCTCATTTTCCTGATCGAACTCCATATCTTCATCCAGATCCAGCGCATCAATCATAATCTCTGCCATATAAGAACCCTCCCACTGCCTTGTTTTTCTTTCCTTATCTTTATTACATAATAATTATATCATATTTTTTTAAAAAAATCAAGAGGGAATTTCTTAAATTAGACCTTCCCTCTTTGCCATTGATGTCTTGCTTTTGATTGCTCCTTCCAAGACCTTTGAGTTCTTCTATAACGTTCATCCCACCACTGTGGAATTTCTTTTGTTGAGCCACGATTAAAATATTTATAATCAGGGTTTGCATACATACGCATAATTTTTGCGGTATGCGGCGGTGACTGACTCGGACCACCTCGCCACTTTCGTGTATGAGGAACTGGATCTTTCCTATATCTATAATTAAAATCCATTCTTCTCAAGAACTCATACTTGCGAGATTTTGAATGGCGTCTCCGCCATCTCCATGCAAAAGATGACCAGCTATATGTATTAGTCTTACCTTCTGCTTCCCAATTTTGATATAACTTTAAAGCATCCGATTCAAAATCATGAACATTAATAATTCTATCAAAATTATCATAAAGAATATAACATCTGTAATGCTGATCCCAACTACTTTTGAATAATTCATTCATATCACAAGTACACTGCTCAATAAAAGAATTACTTAGACTTTTATGATGCTTAAGAAAATCATCTGTCCATTCCTCAGTATAATACCAGCTAGCAATAAATTTTATTAATTCATTTTTTGAATAAAAATAATTAATGATTTTATCAACTGAAGCATCATAGAGTGTGTAAAACTCTTCATGAGGAACCTGATACATCATATCTACTCCTTATTAAGAATAAGAAAAATGGTAGTGCATACTGGAGTCGAACCAGTGTCAACGGCCGTCGCTCTCACCATTGAGCTAATGCACCAAATGGCACTCCCCGAGGGATTCGAACCCCCAACTCAGCGTCCGTAGCGCCGCGTTTTTTCCATTAGACTAGAGGAGCTTAAATGTCTACCCTAACAGTTTTTAGATGCAAGGCCCTGGTTTGGTAGACCCTACTTTAGCCTTTTGTTCGGTATCTAAAACAGATTATATTGAGCGCCTCAAATCTGAATAATACCTACCGGCCCTCAACTCCCATTTATGATTGAAGAGGGACACCGCTCAACTTCCAAGTATATATTATGCACAGCAATAATTGCTACGTCGCGCAACCTTATTTACATACGAACAAAATGCTTTTGCATCTTTTTCTTTTGAAAAATGAAAAGCTAAATAATCAGTGGGAGCATAATAATACATTCCTTCTGCATGAAATGTATTTAATAAAAGATCAACATATTCTTCAACAGAAACTCCTAAAATACGCATAGGAGTATACCATTTAGCAGAACGTCCACTAAGATTTTTAACATCATTTACATGCCAACGTCCTGCTGATTCCCAACAGGTCATTTGATAAAGATGAACTCCCGCTCCCATAATTATCTCCTCACAGCCCCAGCTTATTTAACAAAGTAGTAAGTCTTTCCTTCTCTTCTGCGGTCGGCTCCTGAGGAACCTTTTCACTCGTTCCTGCAGGTTTTACATCTGCGGTTGCCGCAGTTTTCTCACCAGGAAGAATGGTGTCATCTCCGCCCTCAACAGCTACTTTAGCACAAGTCAAAGCAACTTTAATTTGTACAACTTCTCCATTCTCTTGAATGTTAATACGAATTTCCTTTCCATCGTTATAAAGAAAACTATTTGGGAAACTTTCAAGGATCTTATTCATAATAATCTTTTTAGCTTCTGTGCCTTTTGCTGCCATTTTTATTTTCTCCTTCTTGTTTTTGTTATAAATATTATAACAAAAATTTTTTATTTTTCAACTAAAGTGCCTTTCATCTTGATATAATCATATAAAGATTCATCAATTTTCTGAATATCTTCTTTTATAACTTTTTGTCCTTCTTTCAAAGAAGAATAAATAATATCTATATAATCAGAAGTATAAAAGACAGGTTCAGAATTCATCCACTTGCCTTCCCATTGTTCATATAGTTTTAATATAATATCATTAATTTGGAATACTGTCAGCATTAATGCATCTCCATATAAAATTCAAAATCTGCATCTCCGCGTTCTCCAAACGCCTCATCCTCGGTCTTGCGGTAAGGGCACTCTTCACAGTCATAAGGAGCTCCAATATCACATTCAAACTCAGTATTAGATTCACCAGCCTACATATGGATACAATAACTACTTCCCATTACTTATTCAACTTCCGCATTTCAATTTGATTAAGATTAATTTGTGCATTATGAAATTGTCTAATTAAAGAATTATAAGTAGCAACCAAATCATGTCTATGAACATAAACTTTTCCATTTTTGGTTAATTTGTTATATTCCTTAAACCACTCAGAAAGGTCTTCTTTTATTTTATTATATCGAGCTATTGTTGCTTCATAATTCTTCATAATGTTTTATTTCCTTTCTTTTGATATATATATTATATCAAAAATTTTTAAGAAAATCAATCTTTCTTCTTAGCTGTTCGTATCACAATTTTATTTGTCTCAAAGGTTTTAGCAAGTTCTGAAAATCGGTCGCATATAGCGCAGCTTCCTGGCTTGTATAAGCACCGCTTGCCACATTTGCTTCTAATCATTCCAAAAGTATTTAATAGATATTTACTATCAAGTTCTCCCTTAAAAGTAGGAATAACATCTTTTAACTTACCAAACCATTTCTCTTGTTTATAAATTTTATATAATACTTGTTGTCTCTTTTCATCTGCAACCAACTCAAATACATCTACAAAAGTTGCATATATGGAAACATCTTCTGGTCTAATAAAAAATGTCTTTATACTTGGAGTATCTGTAAAACTTGACTGACAAATATTTGGAAAAACTCTAACTCTTATATTATTTTCATGCAATATTCTACTGATTTTATCAAGGAAAAAACCTAATTCTTCACATATATACATATCAGTAGGTTTATAAGTTAATAACCCATGCAGTTGGTCAATAGTAGTAACTGGATTTGCAAAGAAAAATGGTAATCCAATTTCTTGTACTCTTGATAAATGATCCTTATTATTAAAATCAAGAATAATTTTTATATTCTTATATTTATCATATAATCCCTTTAATAATTTAGCATCTACTTCTTCAAAAGCATCTGTTACATCAATTACAATAGATTTATCTTTATATACATCTAAAAAATTCTCTAATGTGCGGTCAGCAGGTCGATATTTAATTCTAAATTCTTCTGCATCCTACAAATACTTTTGAGAAGGATAATAATTTAAACAAAACATATAATCCTCCTACGCAAATAAGGGGAGATAATTACTTATCTCCCCTTGGTATTAATTCAACGAATTACTCTTCGTCCGCATCTGCTGCATCGGCATCAGTGGCAAGGCGATAAGCCATTCTCTTGTTACCATCAACCTTGACGGCTTCCTTAACAATCGTGCCAGCCTTCACCAGCTTACCAAGACGAGCAGTCACCTTATTGCGAGTAACTTCCTCGCTGTCCAGAGCAACCACGATCTCATCGACGGTGATCAGCTCATCACCAATCTGAGCAAGAATGGCATCAGTCATAGCATCAGACTCAGCCTTCTTCTTTTCCGCACGCTCAGCGGCAGCAACCTTACGCTTCTCAAGAGTCTCAATCTGCTTATCAATGAACTCAACCAGTTCATCCTGCTGCGCCTGATCCTCAACAGCCGCCAGCACCATCTCACGAAGCTCTGCAAAATACATAGCCTTAGTTTTCTTTACAGTGTTCTCCATAGTGAAAATCTCCTTTTTCTCTTAAAGTGTTTTTTTGTTTTTGTAATTTGTTCTTTCTTTATCTTACATACTTATTATATCAAAATTTTTTTAGTTTTTCAAGCGGCGGTCTCTTTGTCGCCATCTTTAACCAATGCTGGCATTGATATATCGAATCTCTCGATCAGATAAATCATCATATCTTAACCCATATTTTTCAAGAATTTTCTCAAACTCAGAAAACTCAATCTCAGGGCGGGGATATTCTTTAACGGCGTTGATGACAGCATTGATCTTCCCCGCCCGCGTCGGCAGCAAACCTTCAGCTTCTGCCATATAAAAATAATAACTCATATTTGTCATCATGCCCTCCTTTAAACCTTCTTACTGATAACGAAATCGAAATTAGGATCTTCCATTACATACTGGAACTCAAACACACCATCAGTAATAGCTTTCAGCATCTGGACTTCCATGACCTCATCACCATAGTAATCCTCAATTTCCTTCATAGCTTCGGTAATAGTATCTGCCGCAACCACTCCAGAACGTATTTCTTCCTTTTCATCAATTTCATCCCAGATCTTCAACTGATATTCCCAATACCATACTTCATTCGTCATGTTTATTACCTTTCCTTTCTTTATCTTACATATATATTATAATAAATTTTTTGTTAAAAATCAAAAGAGTCTCTGTATCTTTCGTATTCATAGTCTGCGCAATCATCTTCATAATCTTCTTGTGAATATCTATGAGGGCAATCTTCGCAATCACAATTTTCATCAAGCTCGCACCAGGCTTCAGGAGGCTCATAAAGAGCCCCTGGCCACGTCTTTTCATGAATACAATACCAACTCATATGATCCTCCTTACTCAATCCAATAGACAATACGGATCTGGCTATAATCATCTCGCCAATCCCATCCATCCATAACCTCAAGAAACGCATCGACGCGATTCATAAGAGATTTTAGCGGCGTAGGCATCATAATTTTCTTAGGCGGATCTTCTTTTTCTTCATTACAATAGGCTTCATCCATAGCTTCATAATCTATTACTTCTGGATGTTCAAGACAGTAAATATACATATCCGCATAACTAAACCAATGCGCAGTCGGAGTATAAAGATGCTTTTCTCCTGCATATTCGGTTTCATCGCAGCAGCGATCATAGGCTTCCTTGATCTCAGTTGCAACATTTTCAGGCAGACCGTCATGAATGCCTCTCATAGTTGGAAAATCATTTCCAATACTATTATTCTCTACAATAGAGAAAAGATCGTAACATCCATTATAAGGAAATAGATCTGCGGGTTCCTGCTTGGTATGGTTATAATTCCACACAATCGGGTGCTGCATTTCATATTTACCAGTATTACGATCAGGTCGCTCAACAAAGAAATATGGACTTCTACTCATTTGTTTAACCCTCCTTTATCTTTCTATAAATATTATAACAAAAATTTAAATAAAAAACAAATGGCGATTAATAATCTCGCATCATCTGCTCCATATCACGCTCCTTAATTTTCTCTATCTTCTGTCTTTTAAGATTCTTGCGGGCAGGTAGGTTTCCTTTTTTAGCTTTATACTTCTTACAAGTCTGACATGCCTTTCTAAAAGTTCCTTCTCTGCCTTTTTCACATTCGCCTTCCCACTTATAGTAAATGCATGCGACTTCGCGTTCAGATCCCATTTCAATTCTCCTTTATAAATAGTCTCCGTAATTTGAGTAATCGAGTATACATGGAGTTTCATCTCCGCGATACCCAAAATTTCCACTGTGAACATCTCCCAAAATATCGGGGTCTATATTAGCACAATAGTATAAAAACCTTTCAACTTTAGATTTTCCATATTTATCAAGACAATTTGCTATCCATTCAGGTTCAATATAAAATTTGCCTTCATCATACCACTTATCCGCAAGATCTTGAGATTTTCTTGACGGCCTACGAGTACAATAAGAGTCGTTTTCAGGCGTCACTTGCTCTTGTAAAAATATGCGAACCCCGCACATTTCTTTATAGAACATAACCTTTGCAACAAAACAATCTAAGCCATATGTTTTAAGTCTATTATATTTCTCAAATTCAGTTAAACAATAATCCTTATGATCAGAACCAGCCGCCCAACAAAATGGATTCCATTCTAAATTCCCGTCTATATCACTTTCCATATAATAACCATTAAAAGGGATTTTAATAACTACATTTCCAAGATTTGGAGATATAATTACTATTTTAGACATACCAAAACATACAGTTGCATCAGGGTCTACATCCCAAACCGCTTCTTGAAAGAATGAAAAATCTACTGGTTCAGAATTTTCGTCTTCATAGCAGATAACTCCAAATTCTTCTGGCAGAGGGAAAATCGCCTCTAAAAATTCATCTACTAATTTATGATTAAATGTCATTGGCTTTCTCTTTCTATTTTTTCTTTATTTTCACATATATTATATCATATTTTTATAAAAAAATCAATGGGAGATCTTTATCTCCCGTTCATCTTACCAGTTAATTTCATAAATGCAATAGGTTGTATGTATAACTTCATATCCATATTCTTTAAGTTTACGAATATTTGTTCTACGAATATCTCCTCTCCATTTAATTCCTGTATAGCCTTGGCGGGAAGCTGCATCAATTGATTGTATAATGTACTTCAATTCCGCCCTATCAAGCTGTCGTTCATGTCTTTCTACATTACCCCTTGCCGCATCTGCTCCCCAATTAAAAAACATATTATCCCTCTACTTTCTTTACAACACATCTGGTTAAATAAGTAATTTTAATCCCCAGATATTCATCAAACTTCTTAATAGTACCAGTAAGATCAACAGTCTCCCCGGCAGTAAGACCCAGATCACACTTAGAAGTCATCCAAACAAAAACATAATCTCCAGAAGTAAATGTATATACAGAAGTATATCCATACATACCTTCAAAGCCACGGATGCTATCTACTTTAGCAGTAATATTGCGGATCCGCTCTTTCTCAACTCCAGGATAATAAACAGAAGTGGACGGGCCTTTAAGCTCAGCCATCCGCCGCGACACAATAGCTTTAGCATCTTCTTTAAACTCTGCCCATTTACTCTGCGGATTGTAGTTATAGAGTTCATCAAAACTCATCGCACAGAGCTTGTATCCTTCAGGAAGTTCAACTTCCTTAGAGAAAAACCATTTCAGAGTGGGATCAAAGCGAGCGCCCAGCTCTTTCAGCTTATCCTTAATTGCAAAAGTATCATCGCCATATACAAGATAAGCCTTCTCATCTTCGCCAAAACCAAGTTTCAGAGCAACTTCATGCTTATACTTAGCGGCATTCTCAACAAGATCACGAGCCTTAGCTTCTTTTTCAGCTTCTCTCTTGGCGCGAGCACGCTCATTTGCAGCCTGCATACGAGTATATTCTTTTTCGGTGTAAGCGCGAACCTTCTGGACAGCGATACCAGTTCCATTGCAACCGAAGCAACGAGTTCCGTCTTTCGGATTATAAGAATAATTCCCTGAGCCCCCGCAGCGAGGGCACACGCCTTTTACCTTTACATAGAGGCGTCCTTTTTCGTTCTTAAAAGGCTCTCCAATAATTTCCATATTTTTATAAGAATCAGCTACAAAGAATTTTTCCATATTTATTTACACTTCCTTTTTGATTATTGCTCTTCTACCAGATTAATTTCACAATCCCATCCTTTATCTCTTAAATCTTCTTCTAAAAGATAACGAACAGTAGATTCTGTAGCTTCATCGTCTGTTAAAAAAATATGCGCTTTTAATGTTACAGTAAATTCTTTTGTTTTTTCCATGTTTAACACTTCCTTTCTTTATCTTACATATATATTATAATAAAAATTTTGAAAAAAATAAAGCTGCGGATCCGCAGCTTTATATCAAAAGAATTTTAATATTATATATCCAAGATAATTATATAGAAGAAAGTTGCGCTTTAGCGCAACCTTTCTTCTTACCACCACATTGCATCATGCTGTGCAGCTTCAATTTCCCAAATAGAAATTTCATCATAAGGATTCTGCGGAAACCACTGTTCCTTAGCATCTAGCATGTCCTGATAAGTTGCTCCAGGATACCAATCCTTTCCCATCAAGGCGCACGCCGCGAGCATTTCAGGATCTGTTACATCAGAGTGACTATACCAGCTATAAACTCTGTTACGGATACACTCTGTATTACAAGTAATGTGATTAGCTTCCAGATTTTCAACTACCAGAACAACTGCCGCTTCAACTGTTGTATATCTCTTCATAACAGACCCCTTTCTTTACTTCTCTCTTTATCTTATATATATATTATACTATAAAATTTTAATAAAATCAATAAAGGTAAAACATTACCAATTCTGTTTTACCTCAACTTCTGCATTACAGCATTTACTAAAAAAATTCCAAGGCTCTTTAGTAATGCGACAAGCACGGGATTTGCCTGCAATAAATTTCCCGCAGCAAGAGCAATAAACAGTATATTTATAGACTTCTTCGTTTCCTTTTTGCGTTCAAGATCAGAATAAACCGCAGTATCATTTGTTGTCCCAATCTTTTCACAATAGAAACGAAATGTAGAATCATGACCATGATTTTCATGGGTAATGGCACAGCTCACATAATGTGCGCACTCATGAGCAATAACAGCTTCAATGGACTCGTCTGTAGCTGTTTCAAGCAACTGCCGCGAAATTTCAATCTTAACAGGATTCCAAACTGATCCATGTCCTTCATAAAAACATCTTCCAAGGGTTCTGGTTAATCTGCCATTAATAACAACAGGAGAATTAAACTTAATGTTACATCTATCGCAATATTCTACACACAGTTCTGTAATTCTTTCTACTGTCCATGCCATATTATTTTACCTCATTCAATTCATAAAATCTTTTAATAACAGGTTGCAGTTTATTCCAGAAAGTAGCAATCTCATCTTCATGATCCATCATATATTCACCTGCCCAATCGGTTGCTGCCATTTCATCGGGGCAGTTGAAATAAATCATATGACGATGTTCAATAGACCAGTCTGTGTGCTCATTTAATCCCCTCTTGATTTCTATACAGAGTTCTTCAACTCCATCATCTAAATCGTCAAGAGTTTCGCTGTGACCGACCTCATGTAACAGACTCCATAAAAACACATCTGCATGAACGTCAGGAAACCGCGCTTCCGCATTTTCCATGAATAATTTGGAAGAAGTGTCTCTAACAATAAGAGCATAATGAACTTTGTCTTCAAGAAAACAATAATCAAAATCAGTTCCAAGCTCTGCGGTGAGTTCAAAAGGTTCAAGGAACTCATTAATAACTTTATTAATTTCGTCAATTCCTTTTAACATCATTATTATGATACTCCTTCCCTTATTTTCTATAAATATTATATCATAAACTTTTTATAAAATCAATAGAGGAAAAGCTTTATAGGTGCGGTGATTGACAAAACGAAAAAATTATTGTATAATGTAAATAGAAATAAAATAATAAAGGAGTGCTATATTATGGCAGAGAAGAATAAAGAAATGGAACAGAAATACGTCAGGGCTATGTTAGAGAATGACTTATTTGCTGTTGTTTATCCAAAAGATAAAAGTGAAGAATCCGCAGAAAAAATGGTAGAAATGATTGATTCTGCTGTTGGAATTGCCGAATTTAAAGATGAAGAGGGTAATTCAGCCTGGGGGGTTCTTATTGATAAGGTAAGAGAGGCTAAAAAACATGTTGAACTGGATCCGCCAGTTGATGAAGCTCCAGTTGAACCTGAAGTAATTAAATGATCGTATCATGCAAAATGACACAATGTCCGTATCATGATGAAAGAGGATATTGTGCCAAACCTACTGTTGTTGGCATTGATTAGATGGGAATGTGTAGTGTGCTATGGCGGAGAGGGCAACAAAGACAGCTAATGATGCCATTTACAGAAGAATTATATCCAAAGGATCCGATTACTATTATAGATGCGGAAATCGTGATCCCTGACGTCACTAAAGAAGAGAAGGAAAAAGCGACGGAGAGTCGATCAGAAGATCCGACAAACGGCACCGCCGCTCAAGAGGATGATTTGAAATGAATAGGGCAGAAAGACGAAAAATGATGAAAACAATTCCTGGATATAAAAAGGCTTTAAAATCTGTAACTGAAAAAGCGGTAGATGATCTTGAAATGATGTTTAGACGGAATTGGGAAGAAGATGATGAAACATTAAATAATGGGGAAGGGAGTTATGATGATGACGGAGAAGATGACATCTATAACGACTGATCAAAATGAAATTGTCTCAAGTATTCAAAAATTGAGTCCAAAAGCTGGAGATGTATTAATGTTTTATATTAAAACAGATGAATACGGAACTCCAATGATGAGTTTAGAAGCGGTGCAGTAGACCGTGGAAATGGTTACAAATATTTTGGAAGATAGAGGCGATAAGGGCGTTGCAGGATTATTTTTGATGGATAAAATTTGCCTTTTTTCTATTGATAGTGCGGATACTGCGATAAAAAGGTTGGAAAATTGTATTTCTTACATCAGAGAGGCAGCAGATCAAGTTCCTGATATTGAAAATGGAAATCTCGGAGATCCTGTGACGATTGAGATGGAAGAAGCGCAGGACTCGTTTAAGCGGGTATTATAACGGAGGTCGCCGCATTGGGAAGATTTACTGATATAAGAGAATTAATGACTGCAAAATAGATTTGTGAATTATTTGGATGTTCAGAAAGCAGTCTTAAAACTAATTTTGCACGAACTGCTGCATCTTTAAAAAAGAAATATAATGTTGATGTAATTAGATGCGAAAAAGATGGGCAAAAATATTATCAAATATTTGAAGATACTCGTGCTTTAACTATATATAATGAAATTAATGATATTCCTATTTCGATTGAAAGTCTTAGTTTTGAAGCATATGAGTTCTTTGTATTTCTTGCTCTTGCGGCGTCATCTCAAGGAGTTTATAGGGGCCGCCGCGAAGACTTATTGAAATATGTGGGAATTAAACCTACTAAAAAGAATATTGAAACTTTAAATAAAGTAATTGAATCTTTGGTAGAAAGAGAATTTATTGTATTTCATGAAGATGAAGATTTTATTATTTTATATTTACGGGCGAGGTTAGAAAATCAATATTCTATTTCTATTGATATGATGCGAGAATGTCAAAGAATCGCAGATGAAAATCATAAGAATTTTAATAAGATTCCGCAATTAATGCAAGTATGGGAAGCTGTTAGAATATGTGAAGAAAATCAGCCTTTTACATATGCGGATTTAGCGAAGATGACGGGATTAAGTTATAAACAAATTAGAGATGTAAAAAGATTATTAGAACAGAATGATGCTTTTATTACAAATAGGGCAGGATCATATTTTAAATGTTTGGGAATGAATGTGGATCTTAATGGTTTTTATAAATGAGATGAAAATCATATGATAAATTTCCCAAAATTTAATTAAACGACAGGTTTTAATAAGATTGGTAAAGATATATATTATATATATATCTTTACCAAAGTTGCCAATTTTAGTCGCATAATTAAAAATTGGGAAAATAATAAGAGATATATTTGGTCTGGCTTCGCCAGACCAAATGGGACGGACTTCTCGATGGGAGGGTGAGAAAGATCAACTCCGAGAAATCGAATCGAATTTTGGTTAGAAATCGTTAAGGAGAAAGGGTAAATTAAAAATTAAGAATAGGTATGAGGGGTAATGAGAGGGAGTTAATTAAATTACTTTGAAATC
>Ga0256406_1004130_pt1 | contig 17085 bp, 9 predicted proteins | sample RumenRJG_03DNA_FD_185986 | JGI IMG/M metagenome (GOLD analysis project Ga0256406, IMG submission 185986) | Bovine rumen microbial communities from Lethbridge, Alberta, Canada - RJG_03 | ecosystem: Host-associated > Mammals > Digestive system > Stomach > Rumen | place: Canada: Alberta | collected...
GCGAATAGGCGGAGTGGATAGCGTTGAAGGCAGGATAGCGCAGAAAGGTATGCGTGCCACGACGCAGCCGCAGCAGGTCCGACGACCACGTGCCGATGATCAGGTCACCGTTGGGAGCCTGCACCATACTCTTCACGCTGTAGCCTGTCATCCTCGTCCTTGTCCCCTCTGGTGTGACGAGCCAGGAGTTCTTGCCCGTGTAGGAGAGGAATCGCTGCGTCTTCCGGTCAAACACCGACAGTCCGCCGTCGGTGCCCACCCACAGCTGTCCTTGCGGGTCGACATAGAGCGAGTAGATGATGCGTTGATCTTCACGGGGCAGATGAAAGGTGGTGACCTGTCCTGTGCGCAGGTCAAGGCGCAGCAGTCCGTTGCGTGTGCCCACCCAGAGTCTGTTGTCTTTGTCTTCGGCGAGCGAGCGCACGGTGTTGTTGGGCAGCAGATGTGGTGAATAGGCATCCGACCGATAGGTTCTCACCTGATACCCGTCGTAGCTCTTGAGCCCATTGTTGGTACCGATCCACAGCACTCCTCTATGGTCAAACATCATGCAGAAGGCATTCTCCGAGGGAGAGAGCAGCAGGGGAGGGAAACTGCGGAAAGAGAAAGCCGCAAGGCTCCGGTAGCAACAGAGCATGCCCAGTGCGATGAGAATAATATATTTCTTTGTGAAGCTTTTCATGTGATTGCAAAGTTAGGCATTTATTAATGAAGAGACAACGAAATATCATGATTTCTTCCCTATCGTTGTTGTTTTGTTCCCTATGTACGAAACTAATCATGCTAATTTTGCAACATACCAAATCATTCATTAAACCTAAATTATATGCAAAGACTCTACAAGACATTGTGGCTGTGTGCTCTCCTGGGCTTTACCGGGTCAGCCAACGCTCAGACTGACGTGACAAATCAGTACTTGAAGAATGCGGACTTCGAAGGAAGCTATACGATCCATACGGAGTATAGCAAGGATGTCGCCAAGGATCATCGTGCTATTTATCAGCCTCAGGATTGGGACGTCGTCTACGAGAATGGAGACAAGAACGACTACTCTGTGCTGAAAGAAGGCGATCTTCTCTATTCCTCCAACTTCAAAGGCAATTTCATTCAACTTGATGAGAAGAAGTTCGGAAAGCAGACTTATCGTGTGCGTTTCCGTTGGGGCAATGCCGAATTACTCAAGTTGCAGCAAAGCGTTACCTTGCCTGCAGGTGCTTATGAACTCTCTGCCGATATTATAGGCAATGATAAGGGCAAAATGCATATCTTTGCGGGAGAGATAAGGTCTACCGACAATGTCACGGACAGCAAATGGAAAAACGTCAGCGTGACTTTCCGCTCTGACGGTACGACACCTGTTCTTATAGGAGTGGCTTTCGAGCGCTCGAAAGATGACCAGCAGAATGGTGTCGACAACTTCAAGTTGACGGCGGTCATCGACAAGACGGCACTCAATACAGCTATCGCTAACGCAACAGCCGCCAACGCTACGCTTAACGATGACGACTTGACGGCGGCCATCACTACGGCTCAGACATTGGCTGACAGCAAGGAGGCAACACAAGAGAATGTCGATGAAGAAGTGAAAACACTTGCTCAGGCTGTCAAGACGGCTTCCACAAAAGATGGCGCCAACGTCACCTATCTGCTGACAAATCCTTCTTTCGAGGATGGTGACAAAGGTTGGTCTCACGACAACGGGTCTGATACGAAGGTGAAGACATTTGCTGCTGACGAAGACAAGACGGGTTGCGATGGCGAGTACTATTTCAATGCTTATGACTATAACAACACGAAGAATAAGAAACGTTATGTCAGTCAGACTGTCAAAGGGCTGTCAGCCGGATACTATCAGGTGAAGGCCGCAGTGACGATTCCTTCTGCAGCCCAAGTGATGCTCAAAGTCAGTGATGGTCAAGAACAACTGTTGGTAGCTTCGAAAGAGCATCCTTATACTACAGTGGAAAGTGAGATGGTTGCCGTGGACGAAGGCGGTTCCCTGGCCATTCAACTCAGTACGGAAGGCGAAGGCGACAAGGCTTGGTTCCGTGCTGATCACTTCCAACTCATCTACACCTCATTGGAGACTGGCGCCAAAGCGGGATATGCCGACTTGGTTAAGGAAGCTAAAGCCCTGCTCAGCCCTGTTCTCGGCGAGGGCGAGAAAGATGCTTATGAGCATGTGACGGGCGTGGAGCGCCAAAACTTACAGCAACTGGCCGACAAGGAGGTCACTTCCGGTTTCTATGCAGCCACAGAGACTTTGACAGCAGCCATCCAGGCTTTCCGCGAAGCCAAGAGCAGCTATGATGCTTTCGTACTTGCCAAGACTGCTGAAACAACCGAGTTGCCTTATGCCCTTGCTGACAAGCTGACTGCCTTTGAGAATGCCAAGCAGGCCGGGGAGCCTACAAGTGCTGAAGACGCAAGTGCTAAGGCAAACGCTATCCACTCTGCACTGAGAGCCTATGTAGAAAGTAATGGCATGGCGGAAGCCGTAGAGGGTACCGAAGATATGACAAGCTCGATAACGAATCCTTCCTTCACTAAAAATATAGACGGGTGGACCTACTCTCAAACAGGTGGCACGCTCGGCTGGAAAAACAATGAACCTTACACGCTGGCAGACGGCTCTAACGGCGGCTATTTCGATTACTACAACGGCAGTGCCAACAATCAGGAAGTGACCACCGAAGTCTATGATCTCAGCAAGGGTGACTATCTTCTCACGGTCTGTGCCCGCGCTCAGCAAGGCTTCACTAATTTCTCATTGAGCGTATGTCAGGTAAACGACAATGACGAACTGACGACAGACATCGCAAAGACGGCTTTGCCTGCTGTCGGCAACGAAGGCGGTGTGTTTGGATACGGATGGAACGATACAAGCCTGAAGTTTACCTTGGATAAGGACCAGGTGATTGGCATCAAAGTGGCCAATGGTCCTGTGGACGGAAAGAATGTTGCCGGATGGTACAGCTTCTCACGGGTCAGACTGGTGAAGATCGGCGATGGTACGGCAACGGGCATCGCTTTGCCTACGGCTCGGCACGGAGAAACGGAGACGCTGTATAACCTTGCCGGTCAACGAGTGGACAAAGACTATCGTGGTCTGGTGATCAAAAACGGAAAGAAAATCATCATCAAATAAATAAATCAGGTTGGTGGCATCGTGCCGCCAACCGCTTTCATCACACCTTATTATATTATACCATGAAGAAAATCCTTTTACTGGCGCTGTCACTGGCGGCAGCAGTGGGCGTATACGCTCAAGAAACTGACGAGGCTATCGCTAATGCCTATCCTGGATATGAGCTGATCTTTCACGATGAGTTCGATTACACAGGACTTCCCAAAGATGAATATTGGGGCTATGACCAAGGCCACCGCAACAATGAAGCCCAAGGCTATACGTACAAGGCACGTAAGAATGCCAACGTGAAAGACGGCAACTTGGTCATCTCTGCTTATAAGGAGAATACGACTGTCAACGGCAAGAGCTATCAATATTCTTCTGCCTCTCTCGTCAGCAAGGTGAAGCAGGATCCCAGTCAGAACCGTGCCGGTTGGAAGTATGTGAGAATAGAAGTTCGAGCCAAAATACCCTGTGCATTGGGCAACTGGCCTGCCATCTGGATGCTTGGAGCCGACCCCAGTTGGATTGCATGGCCGTATAGTGGTGAGATAGACATCATGGAGTATTATCCAAGTGATGGCAAGGAGGCTATTCACGCCAATGCCTGTTGGGGCGACGGATGGTCGCAGTGGGGACAAACATGGAATAGCAAAGTAAAGTATGTCTCTGATCTTGTCAAGAAAGACAAGGACTGGCGCGACAAATATCATGTGTGGCGGTGTGACTGGGATCATGATTATATCCGCATCTACTGCGACAATGAGTTGCTCAACAGCATTCGCGTCTCTGATGCCCAGGAGAGCCACGTGTGGTGGGGCAACGGTGATATGGCTAAGGACTACAATCCATTCCGCGACCAACCCATGTATCTGCTCATCAACCTTGCCTTGGGAGGAAATAACGGAGGATCACTTTCAAACTTCAAGAATCCGCAGCGCTACTATATCGATTATGTACGGGTATATTCCAAGACGTCGTCTACAGGTATCAGGTCTTTGACGTTAGACAAGAATCAGGACTCATATTTCTATGCACTTGACGGCAGGCGTAGTGTGCGCCCCCACAGCAAGGGAATATACATCTATCAAGGAAAGAAAGTTGTGATCCGTTAATGGATTATGGTGTTTTTATCGATATCAAGCCCTTATATCACGATTTGTTCCCTATATATTAAGTGATTTTTGCAATCTTTGCACTGGTGAAAGATGTGAGCGAAGCTAAACGCTATGCAATCTTTAACAAAGAGAAGAACTAATAACATCTATTATACGACTAAAAGCTTAAATGCATGCAAAACGATTTAAGTAAAAAGCTGGCAGGCCTGACTACCTGTGCCATGATAGGGATCCTACCCCTGACGATGGCATCTTTCTCGATACAGGCCCATGCCGCCTCTGCGGTGCAGCAACAGACAAAGTCCGTGAAAGGTATGGTAGTGGATCCCAGTGGTCAGCCGATCATTGGAGCCACCATCCTCAACAAGGCTGGTAAGGCCATTGCCGTCACTGACCTCGACGGTAAGTTCACGGCGTATGTGAATCCGGGCACAGAACTCATGGTGTCTTCCGTGGGGTATGCGTCAAAGAAAGTCAAGGCCTCTGAGCGTGACATGATGATCACGCTCTCTGACGATGCCAAACAGTTGCAGGAAGTGCAGGTGGTGGCTTATGGCGCTCAGAAAAAGGTGACAGTAACGGGTGCCATCTCTGGTATAAAAGGAGCTGAATTGACCACCGTACCTACTGCCTCCGTGACAAATATGCTGGCTGGTTCTGTGCCAGGCATTTCTTCTGTGCAGTACTCAGGAGAGCCGGGCGCCGATGCTGCCAGCATCTTTGTGCGTGGACAAGCTACTTGGGCCAACTCCTCACCACTTATCCAGGTCGATGGTGTGGAGCGTGACTTCTCTGAGATCGATCCCAATGAAATTGAGAGTATCACTGTGCTGAAGGATGCATCCGCTACGGCTGTCTTCGGTGTGCGTGGTGCCAATGGTGTCATCCTTGTCACAACTAAGCGTGGTAAGGAAGGTAAGGCAAAGATCAATATGTCGACCAGTGCCAGCCTCGTCATGCCGACGGACTTGCTCAAACTGGCCGGCTCTTACGACTACGCCCGCTACTGCAACCAGATGCAGATCAATGATGGCGCAGCACCCCGATTTTCTGATGCTGTCCTGCAGAAGTTCAAGGATCACTCCGATCCTATCCGTTATCCGGATGTAGACTGGATGGACTATCTGTTGAAGGGTTCCGCCCTACAGACGCAACATAATATCAATATCAGTGGTGGTACACAGAAAGTTCGTTACTTCATCTCATTGGGTGCCTTTACTCAAGACGGTCTGTTCAAGCAGCAGGGACTGGACTACGACTTCAACTTCAAGTATAAGCGTTTCAACTATCGAGCCAATCTTGACTACGACGTGACGAAGACGACAACGCTGTCGTTGAACATAGGTGGGCGTGTGGACATCAAGCAGACTCCTATCTCCAAGGAGGATGGTAACCAGCTCTTCCGTACCATCTATAATACCACTCCTTTCTCGAGTCCCGGCGTTATTGACGGCCGTTACGTGCAGTCAACCACTGATGTGGATGCAGACGGCAACTCTCTTCCCTTCGTCGGCATGGATGGCTTGTCCGCTTTCTATGGAAAGGGCTACAGCAATGTCAACACCAATACACTGAACATCGACGTGGTGCTCAATCAGAAACTTGATGTCATTACTAAGGGCTTGTCATTTAAACTCAAGGGCTCTTACAACAGCTCTTATAGTACTACCAAGCAGCGTAGTGGTGGTGTGGCTACTTACAATCCTGTGCTTGTTGACGGCGTGATGCAATATCGCAAGAATGGTCAGAATTCTCAGTTAGGCTACAGCGAGTGGTTCGGCAAGGCCCGCGACTGGTACATGGAGGCCAGTTTCAACTACAGCCGTAACTTCGGCCTACACCATGTCGGTGCGCTGGCTCTCTACAACCAGAGCAAGACCTACTATCCCGGTTCTTACTCCGATATCCCTCACGGCTATGTAGGTATGGTAGGACGTGTGACCTATGACTTTGCCAACAAGTATATGGCTGAGTTCAATATCGGTTACAACGGATCAGAGAACTTTGCACCGGGCAAGCGCTATGGTACTTTCCCTGCAGGATCTGTGGGATGGACCATTTCCGAGGAGAAGTTCTGGCAACCTGTCAAGAAGTATGTCGACTTCCTCAAGCTTCGTGCTTCCTGGGGTCTTGTGGGTAATGACCAGCTCAATGGACAGCACTTCATGTACACGGCAGATCCTTACAACCTCTACTCCAGTTGGGGCGCCTACAACCACAATTATCTCTATGTCTACAACTTCGGTACCAATACAGACACCTATCAGCATGGTGCTGCCGAAGGTACAAAGCACAACGCCGCTGTGACTTGGGAGAAGTCGTTCAAGCAGGACTATGGTGTGGATGCTTACTTCCTTTCCAGTCGCTTGAAAGCCACTTTCGACTACTACTATGAGCGTCGTAAGGACATTCTGCTCACCTCTGCGGTGGCTCCGGGTATCCTCGGTTTCACGTTGCCTGCAGCCAACCTTGGTAAGGTCAACAGCTGGGGCTACGAGATCTCTCTGAAATGGCAGGACCGCATCAGCAACAATTTCCGCTATTATGTTGAAGGCAACCTGTCATACAACCAGAACGAAATCAAGGAAAAGATGGAGGCTCCGCAGAGCTATGATTGGCTCTATCAGAAGGGACACCGTATCGGCTCGCGTCTCATCCGCCAGTTCTGGGGACTCTATGACAGCAAGACATCCAACGACAAATACAAAGCTCAGTATGGTGAAGACCTGCCGACACACAGTGTCGTGCTGAAAGACGGTGATGCTGTGTATGTCGACTTGAACCATGATGGCGTCATCGACAACAACGACTACAGCTATGCCATTGGTCACACAGATGATCCTGAGTACACAGCAGGATTGAACCTGGGCTTCCAATGGAAGAAGTTTGAATTTGGTATGAGATGGACAGCAGCTTGGAATGTCAGCCGTATGCTTGACGAGTGCTTCCGTCAGCCATTGGGCGACCAGCAGGAGAAAGCCTTGCTGCAATACCAGTACGACCACGTGTGGACACCCGACAATCCCGATCCCAATGCTAAGTATCCACGTGCTACCAAGCTCAATGCCAGCAACAACTATGCTGCTTCCACCCTCTATGAAGTGGATGCCAAATATCTCAGACTGAAGAGCGCGCAGATCGCTTATCATTTCGATTTCCCGTGGATGCATCAGATCAAGATGACAGATATGACGCTCCAGCTCTCGGGCTACAACCTTCTGACTTTCTCTCCCTTCAAGTGGGGTGATCCTGAGTCGCGTACCAGCTCGCGTCCAAACTATCCTTTGACACGCTCTTTCGCTGCTACGCTGAAATTGGGATTCTAAGGTTGATCGATAATTATCATTATTAATGAAAGACAATAAGATGAAAACTTTCAATAGAAACCATATATTCTCAGGTCTGGCTTTGGCATTGGCTCTCTTTGCCATAAGCTTTACCTCATGTACCGACGAGTGGAAGTTCGGTGATGCCTTCCTGGAGAAAGCCCCAGGTGGCGACGTGACGAAGGACACCATCTTCAACAATGCCGAGTACACACGCAATTTCTTGTGGAGTTGCTATGCTAAGCAACACTATGGTCTGCCATTCTGCTGGTTAGGTCATGCGGCCCAAGGTATGAACACAGGCATCATTGATGCACTCTCCGATGAGGTACACAGCCATTGCGACTGGGATGGCGTGAACCGCTTATACTATAGTGGTGCCTATTCTGCTCCTTCTACTGGAGGCAGTGACGGTGGCCGCTTCCCTTACATGAACTATGATGTTTGGGAATGTGTTCGCGCCTGCTATATCTTCCTCAACAATGTAGACCGCTCGCCATTGGAGGAGAGTGAGAAGACAAGATTGAAGGCGGAAGCTAAATGCTTAATCGCGGAACGCTATTTCGATCTCTTCCGCAACTATGGCGGACTGCCTCTTGTCAAACAAGAATACGAAGGTAACGAGGCAAGTTACGAAATCCCTCGCGCTACTGTCGCGGAGACGGTGAAGTTCATGACAGACCTTTTGGATGAGGCTGCTCCTGAATTGCCTTGGTCACTCGGCGATGATGAGAGCAACTGGGAAGGCCGCTTCACCCAGGCCGGTGCCATGGGTTTGAAGGCAAAGATCCTTTGCTTTGCTGCTTCTCCTTTGTTCAACAATGCACAGCCTTACTGCACAGAGGGCGATCAGACCGCCAACACCAACCATCAAACTTGGTATGGCGATTATCAGGAAAGTCGTTGGCAGGATGTCGTAGATGCCTGCAAAGCCTTCTTTGACAAGAATGCACAGAATGGCAACGTCTACGCGCTGGTGGAGCCTACAGGTACCACACCAGGTGCTTACCGCTCTGCTTTCCGTAAAGCTTATTCTCAGCGTGGCACCTCAGAGGTCTTGATCTCTACCCGTGCACGTAATAAGGACTCCCATAACTGGGAATATCTGTGGGCAACAGACTTCAACAGCAACGGTGGCTACACGCCTACTGAAGACTATATGGAGCAGTTCGACTGGAAAGACGGACATCCCTTTGACTATGAAGCCCTGGAGAAAAATGGTGATCTCGACACCATGTTCATCCATAAGGGTAAGCCACGTGAGCTCACGCGCGATCCGCGCCTCTATGAGACGATGATCGTCAACGGTACGCTCAACCGCATGGACATCAATGGCAACATGAGTGGTGAACAAGTGGAGTGCTGGGACGGTGGTAATGACAAACGCTCGAAAGACGAGAGTGGACAGTATGCCACAGGTATGGCCAACAATAAGTTCTATATGAACAAGGCCAACTCCAGCAACAACTATTGCAACTGGCCTTACCTGCGTATGGCCGAGATGTATCTCATCTATGCTGAGGCTCTGACACAGACCGGTCACATCACAGAGGCAATCCCTTATGTCGATGCTGTCCGTGAACGTGTAGGTTTGAAGGGGCTGAAAGCCAGCGGCTATGATGTCTCAACGAAAGACAAGATGATTGCGGCCATCCTGAAGGAGCGCAACTGTGAGTTTGGACTGGAAGAGAGCCGTATGTACGACATGATTCGCTATCGTCGTGCCGACCTGTTCAGTAAGCCACTCCATGGACTGAAGATTCGCCGTCTCGACGCCAACGGTCAGCCCAATGATCAGCCTTATAAAGGTAACCATGCAACAAGCGAAGCTTTCCCGACCCACTTCTCTTACGAGCGCTATGTGCTCTCCAACAAGAGCCGCTCGTGGTGGACAAGTTTCTCTACGAAATGGTACCTTTCTGCCTTCCCGACATCCGAGATCAACAAAGGCTATGGCTTGACGCAGAATCCAGGATGGTAATCCGGTGATGAGTCTATTATTAATGGTAATCTATATATTCAAATAGAAAATTCATGAAACGACAGATATTATTCGCCCTCACGATGATGTCGGCCTTTGCGGCACAAGCCCAGACAGACTCCGCTAAAGTGTCTCGCTATGCTGACACGCCCGTCAACATCGGCTTCGGCATCACACAACCTCTTTCAGAAAGCACGATGTCGGTGGCTACAAGCGCTGATGTCAACCGACGGTCCGCAAAGAACATCGGCAACTCTCTCTTTGGTCAGGTGCTTGGCCTCACCACGTTGCAGGGCAGTGGTGACTATGCTTCCTACGAGCCGTCTTTCTTCATACGTGGCTTACAAGGTCTTAACGGCTCCTCTCCTTTGCTCCTTGTTGATGGCATTGAGCGCAATATTACCAACATCTCACCCGAAGAGGTGGAGCGCGTCACGGTGTTGAAAGACGCGCCAGCTACTGCGCTCTATGGTTACAAAGGCGCTAACGGTGCCATCAATATCATCACCAAACGAGGCAAGTACAACAGTCACGAGATCAAATTCACATACGATCACGCCTTCAACTGGGAAGCTCGCCGTCCACAGTTTGTCAATGCTTATGACTATGCACTGGGACTCAATGAGGCTTATGCCAATGATGGCCTCGCACCACGCTACGATGCCAATGCGCTCAGCGCGTTCAAGAGTGGCAAGTATCCTTATTATTTCCCTAACGTAGACTGGATAGCAGAGACTTTCCGTAACCATGGTTCCAGTGACATCTTCTCGCTGAGCTTCCGTGGAGGAGGCAGTCGCCTGCGCTACTATACCGAGGCTTATCTGGTCAACAATGCCGGATTTATCAAGAATGCCAATCTCAATGATGGTTACAGTACCCAGAATAAGTACCAGAAAGGTAACCTGCGTACCAACCTCGACATAGATCTGACCTCCACGACGTTGTTGTCTGTAGATCTTGACGGTGTGCTCTTGGAGGCATCCCGTCCCGGTCTGTCCAGTGATAACCTCTGGGGTAAGATCTATACGGTGCCCGCTGCTGCCTTCCCGATCAAGACAGAAGGTGGCCTGTGGGGCGGCAATGCTACGTGGGACGGCTACTCCAATCCGGTTGCTCTGACCGAAGGTCGTGCTTACAGTAAAGCACATACGCGTGCGCTCTTCGCCAATGCTACATTGAAGCAGGATCTCTCTTCTGTGACGAAAGGACTGAGTGCTTGGACTCGTATCGCTTATGACAATATCGCTGCTTATTGGGAGAACCATACCAGAGAGTATAAGTATGGTATGAAGTCGGTCACTGGCTGGAAAGACGGTGAGCCTTCGGAGTACAGCACCTACACCGGTGGTAAGGAAAGCAACATGAGCAGCGACTCTAAGCTCGACTGGCAAAACAAAAACTTCAACTGGGGCATCGGCGTGAACTACGACCGTTCCTTCGGTGAGCACGCCATCCAGAGCGTGTTGATGTGGAACTATGAGTATCGCAACTGGGACGGGCAGAACAACACTTGGTACCGTACTACAGCCTCATGGTATAACCACTATGGCTTCAAGGGCCGCTACTTTGCGGATCTGTCTCTGAGTCTGGCCACGAGCAACAAACTTGCTCCGGGGCACCGCACGGCTCTGAATCCCACCTTCTCCCTTGCCTGGCTGGCTTCGCGCGAGAACTTCCTGAAGGATGTCTCGTGGATTGACTTCCTCAAGGCACGTGCCTCCTGGGGCATCGTCTCCATCGACAACATTCCCGAAGAAGGCTACTGGGAGCAGGTGTTCAACGGCGGCGGTGGCTACAACCTCGGCTCCAACTACGACGGCTACAGCGGATGGAAGGAAGGCCGACTGGCCGCCACCAACACCACGCACGAGAAGGCCGAGAAGTGGAACATCGGTGTCGACGGCACCTTCTTCCACGGTCTCAACCTCACCGTCGACGGTTACTACCAGCACCGCTACGACCAGTGGGTGCCATCATCCGGTAAGAACTCGTCGGTGGCTGGTGTCAACTTCCCTTATGTCAATGGCGGTATCGTCAACAGTTGGGGCTTTGAGGCCGGGGCGCAGTGGAATCATGAGATTGCACCGGCTCTCAACCTCGTAGCAGGAGTCAACTACACACTGGCAAAGAACAAAATCAAGGAAGAGTATGAGGAGCCGCGCGAGTATAGTTACCTCGAGCGTACCGGGCAGCCTGTTGGTGCAATCTTCGGCTATCAGGCTATTGGATTCTTCAAAGATCAGGCTGATATCGACAATTCTCCTGTTCAGCGCCTGGGCACAGAGCCTAAGGCCGGTGACATCAAGTTCAAGGATCAGAATGGCGACAATGTCATCGATGAGCAGGATCAGGTGCGTATGGGGTACAACATTTCCTGCCCGGAAATCTACTATTCCTTTAACCTCGGCTTGGAGTATAAGGGGCTGGGCTTCTATGCCATGTTCCAAGGTGTAGGAAACTATACCGCTATACTCAATACCCAGTCTGTGTGGAAGCCTTTGGTGGGCAACACCAATATCGGACAATATTATTACGAGCATCGTTGGACACCGGCAACAGCCGAGACAGCCCAGTATCCTCGTTTGTCTTCACAGGACAACAAGAATAACTACAACACCAACTCGGTGTGGCTCGCTAACCGCAACTTCCTCAAGCTGCGCAATGTGGAGATCTACTACAATTTCCCGAAAGCACTTCTCGCCCGTACCCGCTACATCAACAAGGCTAAGCTCTATGTGCGTGGCGTGGACTTGCTCTGCTTCGACCACATCAAGCGTGCCGATCCGGAGAACTATGGAGCCAACTATCCGCTTAACAGATCCGTCAATGTTGGTCTCGCACTGGGATTCTAAACTTCTAATCAAGACAAGATTATGACAATCAAAAATATCATATTGTTAGGAACGCTCGCCGTAGCAACTTTCGCGTCGTGTAGCGACGAGATGGACTATAAGGAGTACTCCAACTACGACAAGAACTATGTCTTTAACAATTTCGACAATACCGTAGGCTTTGTCACCAACATATACAGTTATCTCGACTATGACTACGGAATTGTAGGTGAAGGCATGCTTGCCTCTGCCTGTGATGAGGCTGAGTATTCCTGGCGCTCAGGAAGCATCAACAACTTCACCAACGGTTCGCTCAGTGCCAACAACGCTCCTTCGTTCTTTGGCTTCTATGGCGGTATTCGTGAGGCCAACTACTTCCTTGCCAACTACAAGGACTGTGACTTCTCGGAGTATCAACTCAACAAGGACTACGCCAACCAGATGGCCCGCTTCAACCGCCTGCCTTATGAGGTGCGCTTCCTGCGTGCTTACTTCTATTTCAAATTGGTGAGCTATTATGGCGATGTGCCGTTCTACACGGATGTCATTAGCACGGACGAGGCAAACGCCTTGGGTCGCACACCGGCTAAGGACGTGCTCGACTTCGTGGTCAAAGAGTGCGACGAAATAGCTCCTCATCTGCCTATTAGCTATGGTACGCTGGAGAACGATGCTGCTGCCGGCGAGACAGGACGTGTCGGACGCTTGGCTGCCATGGCCTTGAAGGCCCGTGCGCTCCTCTATGAGGCAAGTCCGCTGTTCAACACCAGTGGTGACAAGGAACTCTGGCATCAGGCTGCACTGGCCAGCAAAGCAGTCATCGATACTTGCGAGGACAACGACCTCTTCTTGGGTCAGTACAAGAATCTTTGGGGAACCGACAACTGGCAGAACGACGAAGTGCTCTTGGCACGTCGCATCGGTGATCTCAACTGGTTGGAAACCAATAACTATCCCCGTGGTGTGGAGAATGGTAAAGGCGACAACTGTCCGACTCAGACACTGGTCGACGCTTATGACATGAAGTCTACTGGTAAGGCATGGGATGACGACAACAGTGGATTCGATCCTGCAAAGCCGTACAATGACCGGGATCCCCGACTGGCACTTACTATCGCTGTCAATGGTGAGAAGAACTGGCCATCGTACAATGGCACTCCTTTGGAGACTTACTATGGCGGCGCGAATGGCGAGCCGCTCACCGGAGCTACACCGACGGGTTACTACTTGAAGAAGCTTCTCGACGGATCGGTGAATATCTCCTCTGTCAACAGCAATACGAAGCGGCACTCTTGGGTCCTCTTCCGTTTGGGTGAATTCTATCTCGATTATGCTGAGGCTACCTTCCGCTATTTAGGCGGTGCTGATGCTACCAGTGCCGAGTTGACCATGTCTCCGCGCGAAGCACTCAACCAAACTCGTGTGCGCGCTGAAATGCCGGAGTTCCCGGAAGGTATGAGCAATGACACGTTCTGGAAGAACTATGAGAAAGAGCGTATGGTAGAACTGGCTTTTGAGGATCATCGCTACTTCGACATTCGCCGTTGGAAAGAAGGACCACAGCATGCCAACATCACAGAGATGAAGATCACCAAAAACAGCGACGGCTCGTTCACTTATAAACGTCAGATCGTAAAGCGTGTCTGGGACGACAAACTCTACTTCATGCCCATCCCTCACTCCGAGATGATGAAGCACACCAGTCCTGACTTCAAGCAGAATCCCGGCTATTAATGTTATTGTATGTTTCGTTTCATCATGCCCTGGTGAATGCCAGGGCACTTAATACGCATAACATGAAAATATTTAAATATCTATTCGCCGCTGCAATAGCCTGCGCTGCCTTTGCTTCCTGCGACGATAACTTCACAAATATTGAAGAGGCGGGCTATCTCGCCCAGCCCAAGACCATTGATGCATCCTCTGTGACCTCGGAGGCTCTGCCTGGCGCAATCAAACTGAGATGGACGGTACCGGCTGATTCGAGTTTCTCCTATATGAAGATCTCGTATGTCAATCCGGCAAATCAGGAGAAGGTGACAAATGTCGTATCGATCTATACCGACTCGTTGCTGATCACCAATACCTTGAAACGCTATGGCGATTACACGTTCACTTTCCAGGCTTTTAATGATAAGGGCGATGCCGGACAGCCAGTTGAGGTCAAGGCTCAGTCGGGTGCTGTGCCTCCAACGATTTCTTATGAGAAAGAGGATGAGGTGAAACTCTCTGCCGACCAGCTCAGCACTGATGATCAGGAACCTTCAGAGGGTCCGATTAAGAATCTTGTTGATGGCAACTCCAACACCTTCTTCCATACTCGGTGGAGTAAGCCTCAGAAACCGATGCCACAGTATGTGCAGATCGACTTCAAGGAGGCTCACCAAGTGTTCATGCTTTACTATCAGAACCGTAATGGCTCGCAACGCCCGCCAGCAGCTTTCGAAATCCAGGTGAGCAACGACGGCCAGAGCTGGGAAAAGGTCTTTGAGGTGAGCAGCGGACTGCCAACAGCGAAGTCTTCGGAGTACACTACGCCTGGTATTGACGCCGGCAAGACGTTTACTCATTTGCGTTTCGTTGTCACTCGTGAGGCTTCAAACAGCAGCTTCTTCTGCTTGGCAGAGATGAAGTTCTACAATGCCAAGAAGATCGTGTACGATCCTGAGAACGACTAATGTCGTTTATGATAATATTAAAGTAAGTTGATGAGGGGGATATGCCGATCGGCTTTGGCATATCCCCTTTCCCTTTCTCCTGACCGGTTTCGGCAGGGAGAAAGAGAACTACACATTATTATATATATAGCTCACATTATTATATATAGAACACTGATAACGATATTATCTATAGAAAGCAGATAAAGATGACAAACTATCGACAAATATGTCTGCTCGCCATTTGCCTGTCCTTCTTCTTCTCTCTCTCCGCCTTAGGGCAGAACCCGATGGAGGGAGGACTGTGGAAAGACACGAGCGGAAAACATATCAACGCGCATGGAGGAAATATTCTCCAGTATCGTGGCACGTATTATTGGTACGGTGAGACACGCAGCAACAATGGACCGGTCAGCTCGCTCGGTGTGAGCTGCTACACTTCGAAGAACTTGCGGGACTGGACGCCACGGGGCTTTGTGTTCCAGACCGTCGACGACACCAGTAGCGACATACAGAAAGGTTGCATCATCGAGCGGCCGAAGGTGCTCTATAACGCCAAGACAAAGAAGTTCGTGATGTGGTTTCATCTTGAGCTGAAAGGGCGGGGATATGAAGCTGCCCGTGCTGCTGTGGCGGTCAGTGATGGTCCGTTGGGACCGTTTCGCTTCGTGCGGTCGGGTCGCGTCAATGCGGGCTGCTATCCGGTCGGCTTCTGTCTGCCCGACACGACCGACCTGCGCCACCAACTGCTCTTCCCTGAGCTGCAGACGTGGTGGACGCCGGAATGGAGAAAACAGATTGAGCGTGGCATGTTCTTCATGCGTGACCTGCAAGGCGGACAGATGGCACGTGACCAAACGGTGTTTGTAGATGACGACGGGAAGGCTTACCACATCTTCTCGTCCGAGGATAATATGACGCTCAACATTGCTCAACTCACCGATGACTACCTCCGTCATAATGGTTCGTTTGTTCGTGTGGCTGCCGGTGGACAGAACGAGGCGCCGACGATCTTCAAGCAGAATGGTACTTACTGGATGATCACCAGTGGTTGTACGGGCTGGGCTCCTAACGCTGCCCGCCTCTTTACTGCCAAGAATATCTTCGGTCCGTGGACGCAGCTGCCCAATCCTTGCCGGGGCGAGGGCGCTGAAACGACATTCGGCGGACAGGGTGCTTATATATATAAGGTGGTGGATGCAAAGCTTTACAAGCAGTTTGGCGGTGCCGAGTATCTGTTCATGGCCGATGTGTGGAAACCCAAAGAGTTAGGTAATAGCGGCCATCTGTGGATTCCGATCCGCTTCGAGGACGGCAAGCCTGTGCTGAAGCGGTAAACCACTAAAAACTTAAGAATATCGACAAACGATTGTAAAAACACGACCGTTTGTCGATATTCTTTTATAATTTTGTAGTGACAATAACGAAAACAACGTTTCAGTATCACACTAAGCCGAAATCATCATGAAAACAGAATTATACATTATCATCGCTGTCTTGTTTCTCCTGACCATCATCATGATCTGGTGGAGCGTAAAAACATTCCTCGATATACGTAGGAGACAGAAAGAGTGGAAGAAGCCTCACCCCCATGCCCCTCTCCGAGGGAGAGGGGAGTGATTACTTTTGCGGGTGCCTTGTGGTGCTTAGGCGGTTGAATGTCTTCAGGAAAAAGTAGTGTTGCATCTTATCAATTTTAGGTCATCGCCAATTGCATCATGTAACATAAAGGATGGTGGCTCATTCACCCTTCACCCTTTGAAGGTAATCTCTATTGTGACGCGAGACGCATTACCCCCTACATCGGCTACTGCTATGTAAGTTTTGGCTGGAATAGATGCGATCGCGTGGTATTATATCCCCACCCCGTGGGGGTGGGGGAAAAGGATCGTGAGGGATTATTGTCTATTCAGAGCTTTATCTCGCATTTCTTTCCTGTGTATTCTACGGTCTGCTCTGCCTTCTTGCCGTTGCCATCAACGGCGATGATGCGGAAGCGGCGACGGGTAAGCATGCCCTTGTAGGCGCCCTTGCGGGTGCCA